>Ga0209415_10004863_pt1 | contig 24446 bp, 19 predicted proteins | sample PeaSoiSIISIP2007_FD_187696 | JGI IMG/M metagenome (GOLD analysis project Ga0209415, IMG submission 187696) | Peat soil microbial communities from Weissenstadt, Germany - SII-SIP-2007 (SPAdes) (version 2) | ecosystem: Environmental > Terrestrial > Soil > Wetlands > Peat | place: Germany... | reverse complement strand
AGGAGCGCCTTGAAGTGCCCGGTGTCCCATTCGCTGGCGAAGTCGAGCCCGCGCTCCTGCACCCAGCCGTCGAAGTCGGCGGCTACGATCTTGTTCGGGGTCGTGAACGCGGGATCCCCGGGGGCCAGCAGTTCGACCGGGGCATGCTCGTCGGTGACGCGGTGGTGCGGCAGGTCGCGGGAGATCTTGAGCTCGTAGGGGGCGAGGCGGGGCGTCTGGAGCCCGCCCGGCGCGTTGTACTGCTCGACGACGGTGCCGCCCGCCTCGACGAACGCGAAGAGCGCGGGCAGCCGCGCGGCGAGGTCCGTCCTCGTGTTGAACGCGCGCACGCCGATGACCACGGCATCGAGGCCCCTGAGCCTCTCGGTGGTGAGGTCGGCGCCCGCGAGCTCGGAGACCTCGAATCCCATCTGCTCGAGGCACCCGGCGACGCTGTCGCCCGCGCCGCTGGAACCGGGCACATATCCGACCCGCCGGCCCCGGATCGACAGCTGGAGGCTCAGCGCCTTCATGCGCGCGGGCGGCTGGAGAAGCTGGGGCGGGATGTGCCCGTAGTTTATCGCCACCCGCCCGCTCCCGTAGCTTGCGCCGTCGACCTGCGCGCAGGCGGAGATCGCGCCGGCCGCAGGCGTCCCCGGGGCCGCGACCGTGAAGGCGATCCGGGCGCGGTCCCCGGTGGCGGCCAGGTGAAAGTCCGCCTTCTCCGGGGACGCTCGCCAGCCCGCGGGTGCGTCCAGGCAGAGCGTGCCGGCGACGCCGGCGCGGGAGGCGGTGACCTCGACCTCCACCGCGCGGCTTGCGCCCGGGGCGAACAGCTCGACGGGGGTTGAGAAGCTGAGCGACACCGGCGGGATGACGTCGAGCCGGCGCCGGGCCGCGCCCTTCGCAGGATCGGCCGCGACCTGGACGGCCTCGTCCTCGACGACAAGGGTCTGTCCCCCCACCGTGAACACGTCCTCGATCGCCACCGACGGGGGGCTCTCGGGCAGGCCGATCAGCAAGGGGTCGTCGACGCGGAACATGCCCGGGGTTCCCTCCTCCCTGAGCCAGTACGGCTGTGTGAGCGGGGTCCCCGCGGGGAGAACCCTGGAGGCCTCGCGCGCCAGCGCCTCATTGGGCCGCAGGTCGGCGGACACGGCCAGCTCCCGCCCGTCCCAGGGATAGCGCACGGCAACCCAGCGCACCGGGATCGCTGAGCGCACGACCGCCGTGTGGCGCAACGCCAGCGCCTCGCCCGGGACGACCTCGTGGGTCGAGACCTCGGTCTCCACGGTCAGGCCGAGGCAGGCCTGGATGATCCCGTCGAGCTGGCGGCGCTTCTCGGCCACGACGGGATCCGGGGCGAGGGTTGCAAGGCGGCCCCGAAGCGCGAGCAGGGCGGGCACGCTCGCCGAGGGGTCCGCGGGGTTGAACTCCTCGATCGCCTGGCCGGCAAGCCGGCCTATCTCCGCGCCCCCGGGGAGGCGCCCCCAGGTTGTGTCGACTCCGTCCATGATGTCGCGCGCGGCGGCCTCGCCACCGAGCAGCCTGAAGGATTCCACACGGGCGCCCGCGCCGGCGGCCGCGACCGAGAAGTTGGCGAAGCCCTGCGTCCTGTGCATGGAGCGGCTGCGCGCGGCGATAGTCGCGAAGGAGGCTCCTGTCACCGGGTCGGTCCCGTCGATCCCCATGCGCAGGACCCCGGGGCCGGTGTCGCCACCGAAGTTTGCGCCGAAGCTGTTCCAGAGGATCCGCCGGGGCTGCCACAGGCTCAGCGGGCCAAGCTGCTCCGGGAACGCCTTCGGGTCGCCGGCGAGCCCGAAGGCCTCCAGCGCGAGGATCGCGGAGGCCGTGTGGTGGCCGTGGGTGTTTCCGGGCGTCGTCGGGAAGCGCGTGACGACGACGTCCGGGCGGAACATCCGGATGACGCGCACGATGTCGGAGAGCACCTGCCGGCGGTCCCATCTGGAAAGCGTGTCGCGGTAATCCTTCGAAAAGCCGAAGTCCCGCGCGCGGCTGAAGAACTGCCGGCCGCCGTCAATGCGGCGGGCGGCGAGAAGCTCCTGGGTCCGGATCACGCCAAGCAGGTCCCCGAACTCCGGGCCGAGCACGTTCTGCCCGCCGTCGCCGCGCGTCAGCGACATGTAGGCGGTCCGGTAGCATCGGCCGCGGGCGAGGTAGCTGATGAGCTGGGTGTTCTCGTCGTCGGGATGGGCGGCGATGTAAAGGACGCTCCCCATCTCGCGGAACCTGAGCAGGTCCTGAAGGATGGCCTGGCCCTGCGCGGGTTCCTGAGCTGGGCTCGGCGCGGGCCCGGCGGCCGCGACCGACGCGAGCAGGCCGGCGCCGACCGCCGCGGCGATCGCGCGGCCTGGCGCCCTGCGCGTTCCGCGGCCGTCGCCGGAGAAGGCCGCCCTGGTCACTTAAGGCTGGCGATGAGCGCCTCGTTCAGTCGGATGTACTCGCCCTTCTCCGGCCCGGTGGCCTTGGATGCCAGTTCCATCGATCTCTTCGCCGTCTCGATCGCCCCATCCTTATCGCCCATCTTTGCCTGGATCAATGCCTTGCGATAGATGATCGGGAAGAAGTCGGGCTGTTCGGCGATCGCAGCGTCCATCCAGCCGACGGCCTTCTTCAGGTCGAGGTTGTGGTCTAGGTAGAACATGGCGGCCGGCACGTACGGCTTCCTGCCCGACCCGGCCATGATGGTGTCGATCTGCGGGACGAGCGTGTTGACGATGTCGGTCTCGATCCTCACGGGCACAACGGTCTTGTCCCAGATGATGTTGAGCGTGGCTGAATCGTCCCGGACGTCGCCCATTCCGATCGTGAACGTTTCGTGTGACTCCGCAAGCGCGACGGGCTTTGCAGTCACCCGCACGACGTCGTTCTTCTGGTCGTACGCGTAGGCTCCCCACTGCTTGGACGCCTTCTGAAGGATCACCGTCCACACCTCGGCGCCGGGGATCGTGAAGAGCTCATAGGTGCCCGCGCCGACTTGGGCGCCCCCAACGCTGACCGGGGTGCTGAAGGAGACCGTCGTCGCGTTGTTCGCGCCGGTCCGCCACACCTCGCCATAGGGCACCAGGCCGCCGAATATCACGCGCCCCCTCATGCTGGGCCGGGAATAGGTCACCTTCACATCGGTCACGCCGACGCGCTGCTTGAGGGTGGAGGCCGGGCTGGCCGCTGGGAACTCGATCCCCGGCGCCTTGAGCGACGCCGTGAACCGCGTGTTCTCCCACATGATCCTGAGCAGGGCGCCGCCGGCCGGGTCCTTCTCGAGGGCCAGGGTCAGCTGGTCGACCGGCTTGTCCAGGGAGTCCTTCTTCAGGTCGACGCGAGCCAGGTCGTGGCTCTCGTCGACGGGCACGCCCCACCCCCCGACGTTCGTGCTGATGGCGAGCTTGGAGGCCCCGGTCTCCGAGGGGACCATGTAGAGCACGTGCGCGCCGGCCGGGACCTGGACCCCCTGGATCACGACAGGCTTCTGGGTGACAAGAAGGGTGGCCTCGTCGGCACCGAGGCGGTAGGCCTTGTCCCAGGGAACCAGCGCCCCCCAGATCTTGCGGGCCTCTCCGGTGCTTGGATCCTTCGTGTAGGGGCGTCCGTAAACGACCGTCACGCGGATTCCCGTGGCCCGCTCGCCGATGACGGCGCTTATGGTCTCGTGCGGGCTCTTCCGGATTTGCTGGGCCGTCAGCGGAAGCGCCGCAGCCGCGGTGATCATGGCAAGTGCTAGTCTTAGGTGTCTCATGGGGTGTTTCCTGCGGGATGGTTTGGGTTGCCCGTCTAACAAAAGTTCGGCCGGACGCTAGGCTAATTGGGCGCGGGCCGCAAGTCGGGCGAAGGTTTGCCAACGCCTTGGGCGGCCGCCTAGATCCCGGCGATGGAACACGACCTCTTGAGCGGTGCCATGTGGTACGGGGCGTTCCTTTTCTCGACGGTATGCCACGAGGCGTCGCACGCCTGGGCCGCGTCGCGCCTTGGCGACGAGACCGCCGAGAGGGGCGGGCAGGTCACCCTCAATCCCGTTCCCCACATAAGGCGCGAGCCGTTTGGGATGGTCGTCGTGCCGATCCTCTCATGGTACCTCGGCGGGTGGATCATCGGCTGGGCCAGCGCGCCGTACGACCCGAGCTGGGCCCGGCGGTTTCCCAGGCGGGCCGCGCTCATGGCGCTGGCCGGCCCGGCGACCAACCTGGCGCTCGCGCTGGCCGCGGCGCTGCTCATCCGCCTCGGATACGAATGGGACGTGTTCGGCGCCCCGCTCTCGCCGACAATGTCGCGCCTGGCGGCGTGCCCCGGAGGTGCGGCCATGGAGCCGGCCGCCCAGCTGCTGAGCATCCTGCTCTCCCTCAATCTGCTGCTCTTCCTCTTCAACATGATCCCGCTTCCGCCTCTCGACGGAAGCAACGCGCCGCTGCTCCTGCTGTCGCCCGCCGCAGCGGGGAGGTATTCGGAGGTCCTCGGCAACCCAGTCCTGCGGTACGCCGGCATTTTGATCGCCTGGTGGATGATCCCGGCCATCCTGCCGGCGATGCTGGGCGCGGTCGAGGCCGCACTCTTCGCCACAATCCACTGAACCGCATCCTGAAATCTTCCCGGGCCGTCCTCGTCGCGGCAGCATCGCTGGCCGTCGGCCCGCTTTTCCCGGCCGATACCGCGGCGCCCGATCCCGCCGCCCGCCTCGCCGAGTACCGCAGGCTCGCCAACTCGGTCCACTACGAGAAGGGTGTCATCAACCTCAGGGGCGGCCTGGCGAGGGTGACGCTGCCCGGCGGCTACCGGTACCTGAACCCGGCCGACTCCACGACGGTCCTGGAAAGGATCTGGGGCAACCCGAAGCTGAAGGAGACCCTCGGCATGATCATGCCGGCCGACTTCGACCCGCTGCGGATGGGAAGCTGGGCAGTCGTCCTGACCTACGCGGAGGACGGGTACGTCAAGGACGGCGACGCGAGCAAGATCGACTACGACGACCTGCTCCGGAAGATGAAGGAGGGGACGCGGGAGGCGAGCAAGGCCCGCGAGAAGCAGGGCTATGCGCCGATCGAGCTCGTGGGCTGGGCCGCCCCTCCCCGCTACGACGCCGGCGCGCACAAGCTCTACTGGGCGCAGGAGATCAAGTTCGGCAACGAGCCCCAGAACACGCTCAACTACAACATCCGCATCCTGGGCCGCCGGGGCGTGCTGGTCCTGAACGCGGTCGCGGCGATGTCCCAGCTGAGGAAGGTCGAGCAGGCCGAGCCGACCCTGCTCTCGATGGTCGACTTCCAGGAGGGCAACCGCTACGCCGACTTCAAGCAGGGCACGGACAAGGTCGCTACCTACGGAATCGCCGCCCTCGTGGCCGGCGGCATCGCCGCGAAGGCCGGCCTGCTCAAGGGCCTCTGGGTGGCGATACTGGCCCTGAAGAAGCTCATCATCATCGCGGTCCTCGCGCTGGCGGCCTACGTGAAGAGGATCTGGAACTGGATCCGCGGCAACGCCCCGGCCGAAGCCGCCTCCGCCGACGGGCGGCCCCCCAGCCCCCCCGCCTAGGGGCTGGCGCCGAGCTCGATCCGCCTGCCCGTGCGCGCGGATTCCCGAGCCGCGTCAAGGACCTCGGTCACGACCAGGTTCACGGCGAGCGACGAGGGCCCCGACGGCCGGATGGTGCCGCGCACGACGGCGACGAGGTACGACAGCGAGTCCGCGTCCGGGCCCGACAGCGCCGGCGTCGGCAGCCGCGCCTCCTGCCCGTCCCCCATGCGCATGAACAGCCAGTCCCGGTTCGGCAGCCGCAGCGCGCCCTTCTGGCCGTAGATCTCCATGTCCTTCCGTCCGTAGGGCCAGTTCCACGAGGCCTCGATGACGGCCTGGGTCCGCGGGTAGGTGAGCACGATCGTCGCCTCGTCGTCCACCTTCGTGTAGACGTCCGGCTGGAAGTTCTGCGTCACGGCGAAGACCGAGCTCGGGCGCTGCCCCCCCATCATCCATGTGGCCAGGTCGACGCCGTAGCATCCGAAGTCCGTCAGCGCGCCCCCGCCGTTGAGGACGGGATCCAGGAGCCAGCTGGCGAACAGGGGCGAGCAGCCGATCGCCACCGGTCCCTGGTGGCCGTCGCAGATCACGAGCTTGCGCAGTTCGCCGATCTCCTTCCGGACGCGGACCGCGTTGTAGGCGCTCTGGGTGCTCGGATACCAGGTGGTCTCGTAGTTGACGATCACCTGGATCCTTCCCCTGGCAGCGGCCGCGGCGATCGCCCGCGCGTGCTCCATGTTCACCGCAAGGGGCTTCTCCATCATGACGTCGATCCCGAGGGGCGCGCAGGCCTCCACGACGCGCCGGTGGTCAAACGTCGACGTGAAGGTCGCAACGGCGTCCACCTTCGTCTTGGCGACGAGCGCCTCGATGCTCGGATAGAACAGGCTCCGGTCCAGGTGGAACCGATCTGCATAGCGGTCCACCGCATCCGGGTTGGGCTCCACGATTCCGACGAGCTGCACGTCCTGGCGCTTTGCCAGCACGGGAAGCATCCCGGTGACATGGTCGTGGACAAGGCCGATGATCGCCAGTCGGACCGGGGGCGCGTTCTCCTGCGAGCGGGCGCCCGCGATGGACATCAGCAGGAGCGCTGTGACGACGGTGTTCTTCATAGATGCTGTCGGGTTGGACCCCGGGGGGTCACTTCTGCCCCAGGAGCCCGCGGCTGCGCAGCCAGTCGGCCGCGCGCAGCGGCCAGGTGGTCACGTAGTCCCGCGCGAGGCGCAGCCCGTAGCCGTGGCCTCCGGTCGGGTAGACATGCAGCTCCATCGGGACCTTCGCCTGCTGGAGCGCCATCGCGTAGGCCAGCACGTTCTCGACATGTACCGGATCGTCCTGGGCCATCACGAGGAAAGTCGGCGGTGTCTTTGGGGTCACCGCGACCTCCGGGCCCATTTCGTAGCCGCCGCCCTCCTTCGTTATGTATCCGGGATAGATGAGCAGCTGGAAGTCGGGGCGGCAGCTGGCGTCGTCCGCGCCGTCCACGCGGGGGTAGGACCGGCCGGCAGGCGCGGCGCTCAGGGCGGCGCAGAGGTGTCCGCCGGCGGAAAACCCGAGCACACCGATCCGCTGCGGATCGATCGACCACTCCTTCGCGCTCGACCGCACGAGGCCCATGGCCCGCTCGGCGTCCTGCAGGGGCGCGGCGTACCGCGGCTGCCCCGGGCGCCTCGGGACGCGGTACTTGAGCAGCACCCCCGTGACGCCGATGGAGTTGAGCCACCTGCACACCTCCGTGCCCTCGAGGTCCATCGCGAGGATGTAGTAGCCGCCGCCGGGACACACCAGGACGGCGGCGCCCGTGCTCCTGTCCGCAGGCGCGCGAAACACGGTGATCGTCGGCACCGAGACGTTGCCTATCCTTACGACCGGCCTGCCGGCGATCAGGTTGTCCGAAGGCTTGGTCGTGTCCGCCTCCTCGCCGAGGGTGCCCTCGTCCCCGGGCGCGGCGCCGGGCCAGAGCCTGACGACGGGAGGATCGGCCCGAAGGCTCAATCCGAGGCACGTAAGCGCGAGCGCGATGGGGAACCTGGCGGCGGCGGTCACGCACCGGGGCATACCGCCCCGGCCCCGGCGAGTCCATCCCTTTTGCCCATCGGCGGGCCGGCGCCCGGCGCGGCGCCGGTCATCCAGCGCGCCTCGCGGTCGGTCCGGACGCGTCGAGCGCGAGGAGCCGCCTGAGAAGCATGTCCTGCCCGAACGCGCCCGATTTCGAGGTGACGTGGACCTGGTCCCAGAGGCCCCCGCACATGACCGAGACCGGCACCCCCGGCAGCATCTGGCCGACGACGTCCAGATGGTCCGAGCCAAGGGACAGGCACAGCGACCGGAGCGTCTCCCCGCCGGAGACCAGCAGTCCGCGAGGCGGCGGGATTCGGCTCGTCAGCCGGGCGATCTCGCGGGCGATCAGCTCGGAGGCCGCGAATCTCGCCATGCCCGTCGGCAGGTCGAACGCCACGAGGCAGACGCCGGCGCCCTTGAGGCGCGCCGCTACGAGCGCCGCGCTCGCGTCCCCGCCGTCCTTCAGCGTGAGGACGCTCTCGCGGCACGCGCCCAGCTGGGCGGCCGTCGCCGGGTGGTCGGAGCCGAAGAGCCCGAGGATCGGCCGCTCGAGGTCGCACGCGACGGGAACCTCGCCGCCCGCGAGGGCCGCGGCGAGGCCGCCGCTGCCGCACCACAGCACCGGCGCCGAAAGCCGGCGGCCCGCTTCCGCGATCCGGCGCAGGTCGTCGTCCGATTCCGCGTCCCACAGGCTAATGCCCTCGGGGACGGGATCGCCGGCCCGCGCCAGACGCACGGCCATGGCGCGGGACTCGAGCGTCGCGCGCAGGTCCTCGCCCACGGCGTGCAACGACCCCGCGCGCAGGGCGAACTGGCGCCCCTCCCGGGTGACCCGCCCGTGGAACGGAAACGCCGGCGCTATCACGCAGTGGGCCACCCGCGCCACCCGCAGGGTCGCGGCCAGCTCGAGGCCGCAGTGGCCGCGCAGGAGGCTGTCGAGCTTCTTGAAGGCGATGGCGCCCGCCCTGGGGTCCAGAAGATGGGCGTCGCGGGCGGCGACCGCCGCGGCCGCGGCACTGTCCTTCTCCCTGGTGGCCGCGTCGATCGCGAACGCCCTCGGCAGCGACGCCGGAAGGTGTCCGTTCAGGAAGACCGGCATCGCCCGCTTGGACGTGACGAACTGCGCCGCCGTGTCCAGCGCGCCCGACAGGTCGTCAGCGATTATGCGCACCTGCGTCATGTCCAGGCACAAGCACTAGCCGGGCCGATTTCGCCGGGCCAACACAATCGGTCCTCGCCTCCCGGGCCTGGGGCCCCCTCCACCGGGAGGGCCCGGCCCAGCCTAGCGGGGCGCGAAGCCGGTGCCGGCCAGCCGCGCCGAATGGATGGAGCGGAACGCGGCCATGTCGCGAACCTCGCCGAGCGCGACGAGCTGGGCCCCGAGGTTGCCCACGGCCGATCCCTCCAGGGAGAACGACCTCACCGGCAGCCGGGCGGCGTCCGCCGTCGACTGGCAAAGGAGGCGGTTCTGCGACCCTCCGCCGACGATGAGGATCCTCCCGAACGCGCGGCCGGCGAGGCGCTCGAAGGCGCGCGCCGCGTCGGCGTGGCCCTGGGCGAGGGAGTCGCAGACGAGCCTGACGTAGCCCGCGAGATCCCGCGGCGCCCGGGCTCCGCGCCGCCTGAGCTGGGCATCGATGGCCGCGCGCATGGACGGCGGGTTGAACAGCGAGCGATCGGTGACGTCGAGGAGCTCCCCCGGCGCAGGCGCCCTCCCCGCCTCGGCGATGAGCCGCCGCCATTGCCCGGCTGTCCGCGGCCTCATGCTGAAGGCCGGCAGCGTCTGCTCCAGGAGCCACAGTCCCAGGCAGCTCTTGAGCGGCCGGTAACGGCCGTCCCCCATGCGCTCATTGGAGACCCGGGTCGCGAGCGCCTCGGCCCCAAGGAGCGGCCGGTCGCTCTCGAAGCCCAGCAGGGACCAGGTGCCGGAGCTCAGATACAGGTCCGAGCCGTCCTCGGCGGCCGGCATGGCCGCGAAGGCGCAGGCCGTGTCATGGCCGGGGACGAGGACCGAGACGACGCCCTTGAGCTCGGCGATCCCGGTGACCGGCCCGAGCCTCCTCGGCGAGAGCGAGGGCGTTGCGAAGAGGCGGTGCGGGATGCCGAAGAAGCCCAGGGCGGCCCGCGACCACCTGAGCCCGCGAACGTCGATAAGCTGGGAATGGCTGGCGATGGACATCTCGTTCGCCATCCGGCCGGAGAGCAGGAAGTTGAAGTAGTCGGAGATGAAGAGGCAGCGCGCGGCCGCGTCCGCGATCCCCGGGTGGGAGCCGAGCGTCTCCTGCAGCTGGAGGCTCGTGTTGTACGGGTAGTTGGGGATCCCCGTGAGCGAGTAGACCCGGCCGATGCCGCGCCGCGCGAGCCTTTCCGAGGCGGCCAGCGTGCGGCTGTCCCGGTAGGCGTGCACCGGGTACACCGGCCTGCCGGCGTGGTCGACCAGCACGTGGTCGACCGCCCAGGAGTCGACACCGACCGAGGCTATCCCGGGAAACCGCCTCATCGCCTCGACAAGGCCGGCGCGGACCTCGCCCCAGAGGTACGGCAGGTCCCAGTACTCGTGACCAGCCAGGGGCCGGAACTGGTTCGCGAAGCGGCGGACCTCCGCGAGCTCTAGGCCCCGTCCGGACCACGTTCCCACTATGATCCGCCCGTTGGTCGCCCCGAGGTCGACGGCCGCGCATTGGACCGGCTTCACGTTAGCGCAGGAAGGCCTCGGTCAGCCCGCCGTCCACGGCGATGATCTGGCCGGTCGTCTTGCTCAGGCGCTGGCCCACGAGGAGAAAATACGCCTCCGCCTGGTCGGGGGGCGTGATCGGCGCCCTTGTCAGCGTCCGGTCCGCGTAGAACCGGGCGAGCTTGCCCACCAGCGAGTCCGTCGGCTCGTCGTCGGCATAGGGGATGTTGTACTTGGAGAGCGAGCCGATGACCCGGTCGCGCGGGAACATGGCGCTGCCCTGCACCACGGTGGCCGGCGCGACGGCGTTCACGCGCACGAGGGGAGCGAGCTCGACGGCCAGCTCGCGCACCAGGTGGCTCACCGCGGCCTTTGAGGCGTCATAGGCGAGCGAGCCCCTCTTGGCGACGACCGCGTTGGCGGATGTCGTCAGGACGAGGCTTCCGCCGAGGCCCTGCTCCCTCCAGGTCCTGGCGGCCTCGTCGGCCACCAGGTAGCTGCCGGTGACGTTGACGCCGAACGTCCGCGCCCATCCCTCGTCGGGAATGTGGCCCGTCGTGTCGCTCGGGGCGAAGACGCCAGCGGTCACGCAGATCGAGTCGAAGCCGCCGTAGGCGTAGGCGGCCTGGTCGAGCATCCCGCGGACGCCCGCGCGGCGGGTGATGTCGGCGCCGACGCCGACCGCGGGCCCGCAGGCCGACAGGCCCGTCCCCGCGACGCCGATCCCGACCCCGTGCCGGTCGGCTATCTCCTTCGCTGCGGCGGCCGCCGCGCGCTCGTCGATGTCCGCGCAAACGACCTGCGCGCCCTCCCTGGCGAGGCGGTGCGCCGTCTCGCGGCCGATCCCGGAGCCTGCGCCGACCACGATGACGACCTGCCTCGCGAGCTCCCTTTCGGGTGGCATGCGCCTGAGCTTGGCCTCCTCGAGGCGCCAGTACTCGATGTCGAAGGCCTCCTGCTGCGGCAGGGCGACGTAGCGGTCGATCGCCTCCGCGCCGCGCATCACCTCGACGGCGCATGTGTAGAACTCGGCCGTCACCCGCGATTCGGACTTGTCCTTGCCCCACGTGACCATGCCCATGCCAGGAATCAGGAACACCGTCGGGCTCGGATCGCGCATCGGGGGCGAACCCGGGCGCTTGCACTTGGCGTAGTACTCGGCGTAGTCCCCGCGGTACCGCTCGAGGCCCGCCGTGAGCGCCGCCTTCAGGCCGGCGGTGTCCCCGGGGCGCGGATCCCAGTCCACGAGGAGCGGCTTGATCTTTGTCCTTAGGAAGTGGTCGGGGCAGGAGGTTCCGAGGCCGGCGAGGCGGGGCGCGTCCTTCGAGTTCACGAACCTCAGGATGGCCGGGTCGTCCTGGACCGTGCCGATGACGCGCCGCTCCCTTGAGACCTGGCCGCGCAGCCACGGGAGCACGGCGGCGAGGGCGGCGCGCCGCTCGCCCTCGTCGAGAGGCTGGCACCTGGCTCCGCCGAAGGCCGCGGCGTCGCCGCCCTTCGCCGCGTAGCGCCCCTCGATGTAGGCGGCGGCCCGCTCGATGAAGCCGAGCGTCGCCGCGTAGCACTCCTCGTCGTCGTCGGCCCACGATATGAACCCGTGCTGGCCCATCATGATCGCCCGGATATTCGGGCTCCTCCTCACGATGTCCTGCATCATCAGGCCGAGCTCGAACCCCGGCCGAACCCACGGGACATAGGCCATCTCTCCCCCGAAGATCTCGCCCGTGAGCCGCTCGCAGTCGGCGGACGCGGCGACCGCGATGACCGCGTTCGGATGCATGTGGTCGACATGGCGCCCGGGCAGGAACGCATGAAGCGGCGTGTCGATCGACGGGGACCGCGGGTTCAGGTTGAAGGTTGCGTGGGCGTACATGGCCACCATGTCGTCCTCGGCGGGCGATTTGAGCCCCCTGTCGGGGCGGGAGGCATACGCGCCCTTGAGCCCGATCAGCTTGTCCTGGTACAGCGACGAGAAGTTCTCCCTCGTGCTTGTGCGCAGGTCGCCGCCCGAGCCCTTCACCCAGAGCACCTCGACCCGGCGCCCGCTCAGCGGGTCGTCCTCGAGCAGCTTGGAGGAGGTGTTGCCGCCGCCCGAGTTGGTTATCCGCCTGTCGCTGCCGAGCAGGTTGGAGCGGTAGACGAGGCGCCCCACCGGGTCGAGGGACGCGGCCCGGGCGTCGTCCCAGGCGTAGTTCACATGCTTAAGGTCTCGTTTCATCGGAAGATCACTTGCGCGCGCTGAGCACGTCCCGCTCGTATCGCTGAACCTCGGGATACCAGGCCCCGTCGGCCGGGACGTTCAGCCTCCTGCAGTGCTCCTCCCAGACGGCCCCGAGCGGCAGCGTCTTGCTCTCCTCGATCTGCGCGAGGCGGGCCGCGAAATCCCCGGCGTCCTCCGACTGCCGGAGCCGGGCCGAGGGCCCGAGCAGCGCCGCGAGAAGGCCCTTCAGGGCGCTGCGCGCCCCGATGACCCACGCCGCGACGCGGTTGACGCTTCCGTCGAAGTAGTCGAGCCCGATGTGGGTGCGCGCCAGGTAGCCGCCGCGCACCACCTCCTCGAGGACGGCGCGGGTCGCATCGTCGAACAGCACGACATGGTCGCTGTCCCAGCGCACGCCGCGGCTCAGGTGCAGGAGCAGGCCCGGCACGAACTGCATCAGGGAGCTGACCTTGTCCGCCACCGACTCGGTCGGATGGAAATGCCCCATGTCGAGGCAGATGACCTTCTGCCGGCTGACGGCGTAGCCCAGGTAGAACTCGTGCGAGCCGACGACGTAGCTCTCCGAGCCGATCCCGAACAGCTTGCCCTCGATCGCGTCGAGCTGGAGGCTCGTGTCGATCTTCTCGGCGAACACCGCGTCAAGGGCCGCGGCGAGGCGCTCGCGCGGCGCCCTGCGGTCGGCGGGGAGGTCCTTGTAGCCGTCGGGGATCCACAGGTTGGTGACCGCCGCCTCGCCGAGGGCGCGGCCCATCGCCGCCCCGATCCGGCGGCATGCGATGGCATGGTCGATCCAGAACCGGCGCACCGACGGGTCGCGGTGCGACAGGGTGAATCCGTCCGCGGCGAGGGGGTGCGAGAAGAATGTCGGGTTGAAGTCGAGCCCGGCCCGCCTCGTCCCCGCCCATTCCATCCAGCTCGCAAAATGCTCCGGGCCGATCGCGTCGCGCTCGACCGCAATCCCGCCGAAGTCGCCGTAGATGGCGTGCAGGTTGACGCGGTGCCTGCCCGGGACGAGGCCGAACGCGACATCGAGGTCGCGCCTGAGCTCGTCGATCGAGCGGGCCCTTCCCGGATGGCTTCCCGTGACCTGGATGCCGCCGCCGTCGAGCTTGGCGCCCGGGCGCTCGAACCCGCCCACGTCGTCGCCCTGCCAGCACTGGATCGAGATGGGGGTGGCGGCCAGGGTCGCGAGCGCGGCCTCGGTGTCGACGCCGCACGCGGCGTACGCTTCCCGCGCGGCCGGGTATGCGGAGGGGTTCATGGCGCTAGGTTGCACGCCTTTTGCGTGAAGCTCAATGCAGTTTCTGACACAGTCATTTCAGGCGACGCTGTTCCAAGGGGTCAAGGCTACCCTATTGAAACTTGACTTGGAATGCCCGGGCTGACCTTTATCATTCAGAAATTGACCCTGCATGCGCGCCCCAGCCGACTTCCGCCGCTACCTCGTAAACATGCCCGAATCAGACGACTGGGGAATCGCGGTGACGGCCGGCGGCCGGCAGACCTGCCCGGCCGGATCGACCTATCCGCCGCCGGGCCACCCCCCCGACCACCATTTCAGCTGGGAGATCGGCCGCGTGCTGGGGGCCTGCCAGATCGTCTTCATCGCGGAGGGGCGCGGGCTCTTTGAGTCCAGCGCGACGGGGCTTGTCCGCGTCGCCGCCGGCACGGCCCTCGTGGTTCTCCCCGGCGTGTGGCACCGCTACGCCCCCGATCCCGGGACCGGCTGGACGGAGGAGTGGATCGAGCTTCAGGGAAGGACCATCGAGGCCGTTTGCGCCAAGGGCGCACTCCACCCGGCCCGCGCCGTGGTTCCGATTCGGCGGGCGATCGAGCTTGAGGCGCTTCTCGAGAGGGTCCAGGCGCGCCTCTGCGCGACCACCACGGGCTTTGACCCGGAGGCGGCGGCCCTCGGCATGCAGGTCCTGGCGCTGGTCGTCGAGGCGCCGCGCCTGAGCGCGCCCCCCCGCCCGATCACGGCCTTCGTGGCCAAGGCGGAGCGCCTGCTCACGGAAGCCGTGGACCGGCCCCCGCCCATTCCCCGCCTGGCCCGCGAGCTCGGAGTGGCATATTCCTATTTCCGGCGCGAGTTCAAGCGCCACACGGGTCTCGCGCCCTACCAGTATGTGCGCCAGATGCGCCTCGAGAAGGCGCGCCGGATGATCGGCACCTCGTCCGACAGCCTCCAGGCGATCGCCGACCGCCTTGGGTTCGCGTCGCCCTACCACCTGTCGGCCGCGTTCAAGAAGTACTATGGCGAGGCGCCCGACCATTGGCGCCGGCGCCGCCACTGACCCCGCGCCGGACCGGAACCATGAACCCCAACCCCCTCCTTGGCGTCTGCTTCCACTGGCTCGGCGGCCTGGCGTCCGGAAGCTTCTACGTGCCCTATCGGCGCGTCAGGAACTGGGCGTGGGAGACCTACTGGCTCGTGGGCGGGTTCTTCAGCTGGATCATCGCACCCTGGGCGCTCGGTCTGGCGCTTACGAACGACCTGGTCGGCGTGATCGCACGGACCCCCGGGCGCACGCTGTTCCTCGCGTGGCTTTTTGGGGCGATGTGGGGGTTCGGCGGGCTGACGTTCGGCCTGACGATGCGTTACCTGGGCATGTCCCTCGGGATGGGGGTCGCGCTCGGCTTCTGCGCCGCGTTCGGCACGCTGGTTCCCCCCATCTTCAGGGGCCAGCTGGCCGCGATCGCGGCCAGCGGCCCCGGCAGGGTCACCCTTCTCGGCGTCGCCATCTGCCTGGCCGGCATCGCGATCGCAGCCCTCGCGGGCTTCTCGAAGGAGCGCGAGATGACCGAGGAGAGCAAGAGGGCCGCGATCAAGGAGTTCAGCTTCGCGAAGGGCATGCTCGTGGCCACCTTCTCCGGGGTCATGAGCTCGTTCTTCGCGTACGGCCTGGATGCGGGAAGCCCCATGAGCCAGCTGTCGGCCGCGGCGGGTACGGGCACGCTCTGGACCGGGCTGCCCAAGCTGGTCGTCGTCCTTCTCGGGGGGTTCACGACCAACCTGGTCTGGTGCGTCGCGCTCAACCTGCGCAACCGGACGGCCTACCAGTACGTGAGCCGCGCGCTTCGACCGGCCGAGGGCTGCCAGGTCGGGGACGCCGCCGACCTGCGGATCCCTAGGGCGCTCAACCTATTCTTCTGCTTCCTGGCCGGCACGACATGGTACATGCAGTTCTTCTTCTACACCATGGGGGAGACGCAGATGGGAAGGTTCCGCTTCTCCTCGTGGACGCTGCACATGGCGAGCATCATCATCTTCAGCACGATGTGGGGCTGGATCCTGCACGAGTGGAAAGGCGCCAGCCGCCGCACCCACCTGCTCATCGGGGCCGGCATCGCGATCCTCATCCTGTCGACGCTGACCGTGGGCTACGGCAACTACCTCAACGTGAACGCAAGGTGACGCGACCCGGGTGCGGTCGGCCCCGCCCATCCGCGCAGCCGGCGAGCAATCCACCAATCGAGCTCCGAACGCACGGGGCCTAGCTACACCCTGTAGATCCTCTCGGCGTTCCGCCGAAAGAGCTTCGCGCGCTGGAGCTCGTCCGCATCCCGAGTGAGTTCGCGCGTCGCGCCGACCCATTGTGCGAGCGTGGCCGTTGCCGTGCACACGGGCCAGTCGCCGCCCCAGACGACGCGGTCCCAACCGAACTGCTCGAGCACATGCTCAAACCACGGCCGCAGGACGCCCGCCGACCAGGCGGCGCGATCCGCGTAGGCGACGAGTCCGCTTATCTTGCACGCGACGTTGGGATGGGCGGCCATTTCCGCGATGTGGGAGCGCCAGGGCTCGAGCGCGCCGGCCTTGATGTCGGGGACGCCGCAGTGGTCGAGTATGAAGCTTACCTCCGGGCACCGACGGACAAGGTCGATGGCTATCGGCAGCTGCCTCGCGAGGACGCACAGGTCGAAGCTGAATCCGAACTCGGGCAGGAGCCGGAGGTTCTCGGCGAACAGCGGCTCCTGGCTCAGGCCGTCGGGCTGGGTTTGGAGGATTCGGCGGAAGCCGCGCACCGCGGGGAGCCGGGAAAGCTGCTCCAGGTGGGCGCGGAATCCCTCGCGCTCCGGGCGCCCGCTGGCGACGATGCCGCCAATCGACGGATGGCTGTCCGAGAGCTCCTGGATCATCCTCGCCTCCGCGAGGGCGTTGGGTTCGTCGACGTCGCACTCCACGAACACCGTCTTCGTTATGCCGAGCCCGGCTGATGCGGCGGCGTAGTCTGAAAAACGGAAGCTTCTGTTCAGCGCCGGGATCTCCGCGCACCACGAATAGGGGAACCGCTCGAGGTCCCAGAGATGCTGGTGGGTGTCGATCATGTCCATGGTCAAAACGAAACAGCCTGCTGGGGGTCGGGGTTCGGCGTCGCTTGGCGAAGGAGGCCGCCTCAATTGTTCCCTTGAGCTCTCGATCGCGCCGTCTCGCCATTGGCCGCTTTTGAGCCCCCCTTCGCGCGGTGACCGGACCGGGGCGGCGCCCCTAGATGGTGAGTTGCCCGAGCTTCAGTGGCGCGATCCCGTCGACCGGCCTGCCCTTCTCAAGCGCCGGCTTGAAGCGGATGCTCTTGACGACCGACTGGAGGTACGGGTCCTCGGCCCTCTTCGTGCAGGCCGGGTCGAGAAACAGGGCGTCGGCCAGCCCCTCCCTCGAGACCTTGACATAGTAGGTATCGCGATACTTTCCGTCCGCGAGAAGCCTGGGCAGGTCGGCGGGGAGCTTCCCCATCGCGGGCGCAGGCGGCAGCGTGTCGCCCTTGTGCGCGCCGACATACTCCATCTTCACGTATTCGAACGCCTCCTCGCGGGTCAGCGGCACCCGCCTCGACGACACGCTTGTCGCGACCTCCTCGCCGTGGTTGTAGAGGTGAATCTGGGTGTCCAGCGGCTCGAAGTTGGGAGGGAACCCGCCCTCGAGGAGGTGGACGTTCTGGACGTGCGAATCTATCGGGTTCAGCGCCTTGGAATAGACCAGATTCTGGACGAGGCCTGGCGCGCCGTCCTTCGGATGAAAACGCGTGACCGTCACGACGTAGGGATTGCTCAGCAGCCTTTCCGACGAGATCTGGAACGAGACGTCGAGCGCATCAAATCCCGTAGGATTGCCCTGCTCGTCCTTGTAGAACAGGTCCGAGCCCGGGGCGTTCATCGAAGCCTCCAGGGCCTGGGCCGTGGAGTTGAGAATACCATTCGCCGTCGCACTGGCTCCGGGCGGCGCGTATTGGGCGTTTGCTCCCAGCTTGTTGATGGCCATCGACGACGCGGCAACGGCTCCGGCGCTCACCGCAGCCGCCTGGTTGACGGCCACCTGGTAGCCTGCATTCAGGTCCGCGGCGCGGGTGAGCCCCCTCGCCTGCCTCGCGGCGGGATCATTCTCAAAGGTGTAGGCGCGCTCGCTCTTGAAGCCTTCGACCGTAGCGGAGACCTCCGTGAGCTTCAGGGACGGCGTGATCTTGATGTTTATGGGTCCCTCCCTCGCGGAAATGAGCTTCGACCGGCCGTTCGCGTCGACGACCCAAGACGAGCCGTGCACGTCCGTGACGGGATAGAGGTCCCTTTCGGTTCCGACGGAGATGTCCGCACCCATGAACAGCGTGTGCGTCTTGGTGGCGTCGGGCGTGTCGGCGAAAGCCGGAATGGCGGCCAGGGCCGCGGCCGTGAACAGCGCGCGCGCCGCGGCCGACCCTGCGGATGACCTTCTCTTCGGGATTAAATTCATGGATTTGGCTGGTCGTTGACGATCAGCGTCTTGACTCGGGCCAGGAGGTCCTGGACCGCGTCGGTTTTTTCGATGCTCAACGCCTTCTGGAGGTATTCCGCGCTCTTGGCATAGTGCCGGTTCCTGAGCTCGATATTGGCGAGCTCCAACCCGGCCACGTAGGCGCCGGCGGGGATCCGGTACGCGGCCTCGAACGAAAGGGTGGCGCGCGGAAGGTCGTCCTCGGCGGCGTAGGCCCGGCCAAGGCTGATGAGCGCGCGGCCGTTTAGGGGCGCCAGCTTCAGCAGCGCGTCGAGTTCCTCGCGCGCCTCGGGCCATTTCTTCTGCGCGGCCAGGAGGTCGGCCCTGGCCTGGTGCAATTCAATCGCGCCGCGGCCGGAGCCTTCCGGCTTCATCGTGCCCAGCACCCGCTGCGCGTCGTCGAGCCTTCCGCTCGAAATCAGCACCTCCGCGTAGTGGAGCAGCTTTTGCCCGCCAACCTCGGGCTCGGAGGCCAGCACCTTCCTGTAGATGTCGGCAGCCTCCGGAACCAGGCCCTGCTCCGCATAGAGGTCGCCCAGCATGAGGAACTCCTCGACGCTGGCCACGCCCGTCCCCGCCGCGGTCTCAAGCAGCACGGTCGCCTCCAGCTTCCGGTTCTCGGACAGGAGGATGTTCGCGTAGGCGAGCCAGTACCGCGAATCGGTCGGCCTCTCCCTGATGAGGTACCGCACCAAGGCTTCGGCCCGCGTGAACTGCTTCCCGTCGATGCAGATCCCAAGCAGCCCCTCCTTCCAGTCGACGCTCGACGGGTCGCCGCTGAGCGCCTGCATGTAGGCCATCTCGGCCGAGACCAGGTCCCCCTCCTTCTGGAGGCAGTATCCGAGAAGGCCGAACGTCGTCGAATCGCGGTCGCCGAGCACGACGGCCTTGGAAAAGCACGGAATCGCATCGGCAAACCTTCCCGTCGAATAGTAGAGGATGCCGAGGTTGACCCAGGAGCGCAGGAAGGTCGGGTAGCGCTTGACGGCGCCGCGGAAGCTCGCCTCCGCCTTGTCGTTCATGCCGGCCGCGTAGTAGGCGTTGCCGAGGATGAACTCGAACGCCGGGCTGGGCTGCTCCTTGTCCGACATCATCGCCTCGAGCAGCTTGAGCGCGAACTCTGTGTTCGTCGAAAGCATCGTCACCACCTTCTGGTAGAGGGCGTACTCCTCCTCCGTCATCTCCGGCTCGCGCTCCTTCAGGAATGAGCTCGACTCGTTGATGATCCGCTTCGGATCCACCTTGGGCTCCGACGCGACGGCGGCCGCGCAGAAGGCCACCGCGAGGCCGGACAGGAGGAAGGGCTTGAACGGATTCATGGGCTAGATCGAAAACTTCGAGCCCTCGGGCCACTTGTACCAGACGAGCTGCTGCACCATGCACCGCACCTTCCTGCCCTTCTTTATGGCGGGGGAGAAGACCCACTCGTCCCGGATGCACTGCAAGACGATGGAGTCGAAGGCGGCATTTCCCGACGTCTTGAGCACCCGGATGTTCGTCACCGCACCCTGCGTGTCCACGACCAGCACCAGCGTGACGCGCAGTGAGGCCGCATCCTCGCGGATGCGGCGCGAGACGTTCGCTATCGTCTTGATGACCGCGGCTGGGGCCTGGTCCACCTCGCTCTGCTGATAGATGCGCTGGAATTCGCCCCTGGGGCCGGTCTTCGGCTTCAGGTCGGACAGCAGCTGCCCGAACTGGATCGTGGCCCGCGGAGGCAGATCCGCCGGCGGAATGATGTTGTCGAGATCCGGCGGCACGACCGAGAGCTTCACCGGGCTGTCGGAGGCCCCGATCTCGAGGCCCGTCAGGGGCGCGACAACGTCGGCCTGCTCGGGGCGCTCCTCCGCCTTCGGCGGCGGGGCCTCGAAGATGGCGGAGGCCGTCCTGAGGTCCTCGATGTCAGGGGGGGGCGCGGCGGCCTTCACGTCCTCGAAGTGCGCCACGCCGATGAAGAGCCCGAGCGTGAGCCCAGAGCCGAGCAGAAGGCAAAGCGCCTCGTCGGCCAGCCTGGCCGGGCCGCTCCTGTGCGCGAGACTGGGTAGGGTTGCGGACATCGCGTTCGACTCAGCGCCCATCGGCCCGCGTGGTGGCGAACTCAACGTGCTGGATCCCCGAGCGCTTGGCCTCCGAGTAGACGGCGGCAAACACGCCGAGGTTCGAGGAACGGTCGCCGCGGATTATGAGCGTCGGGAAATGCCCCGCGGCCGCCTGCTTGATGAGGCCCGCTACCTGGTCGGCCCGGATCTCCTGGCCGTCGAAATAGATCCGGTTGTCCGACGAGATCGCGATGAGCAGCGCGCTCTGCTCCGCGCTAATCGAGCCGCTGACGTCCGGCTTCTCGACCTCGATGCCCGGGTCGTTGATGAACGCGCTGCTGATCATCAGGAAGATCACGAGCACCATGACGCAGTCGACCATTGGAACCATGTCGATGTGCGTCACCTCGAAGCGGCCGCGGCCTGTGTGCTTGCCGATCATGGGCCCTCCTCCAGGCGGGCGCCCTGCTCGATCTGAACCAGCCTCTGCACGTATTTCCGCAGGCTCCGGTGCGCGACGTGGACGATCAGGAGCGCCGGTATCGCGACGACGAGGCCGGACTCGGTCGCCACGAGCACCTCCGAGATGCCCCGCGCCAGCCCCTCCATCGTCTTCTCCGCCGTGTGCCCCGACAGGCTCTCAAACGTGGTCACCATCCCGCTCACCGTGCCGAGAAGCCCGAGCAGGGGCGCGGCGGCGATCATGGCGCCCAGCATGACCCGCTGCTGCCGGAACGACGCCTCGGCCTCCTCCCGCGCCCGGTGCAGCTGCGGCAGCTGGCCCTCCAGGGCCGATCCGATGCCGTCCAGCTGGCGGCGCGACCGCCAGAGCGACATGAGCAGCCAGAAGCACCGCGAGTACAGCACGACCGACAGCGCGAGGATCGCGAACATCACCGGCCCGCCCTTCCCCACGAGTTCGACAAGCGGCTTCATGCGGGGACCTGCTTCGCGGCGGCCTTTGCGGTTTCGACGGCGGTCACGAACTCCAGGGCGTACCGCTCGAGGAGCGAGAGGTTCTTCTGGATGCGCTGTGCCAGGAACCCGTGCGCGATGAGGGTCGGAATGGCGACGATGAGGCCGAGCTCGGTGGCGACGAGCACCTCCGAGATGCCGCTGGCGAGTTTTCCCGCGTTGCCCGTCCCGAAGACGGTTATCAGCGCGAAGGTCCTCACCATGCCCACCACCGTGCCGAGGAGGCCCATGAGGGGAGCCGCCGTAGCGATGACGGCAAGCAGCGGAAGTCGGCGCTCAAAATGAAGCCTCTGCCGGAGCAGCACGGCCTCGAGGTGCTCCTCGAGGATCTCCTTGCCGCTGTCGCAGTACTGCAGGCCCGTCAGGAAGAGCTCGCGCGTCGGCGGCTTGAGCAGCCTTGCGGACTCCTTCGCCCTTGACCAGGCGCCGCCGGCCACGTCCTCGAGGAACGCCCGGATCTCGGACGGGGCGCCCACGGCGAGCCGCGCGATGTCGTTGACCTTCTGCGCGATCATGATCAGCGCCAGAAGCCCCACGCCGATGATCGCATAGGCCACGGGCCCGCCCTTCTGGACGTGCTCGACGAGGGATCCCTTTGTCTCCTTAAGGCGCAAGGCCTTCCCGCCCGAGGCATCTGCGAAGACCGTCCCCATCCTTCCCTGGAAGAATGCCGAGGCCTCCTCCGGTTTCCAATCGGCCAGCGCGTAAGTCACGGGGTAGGCCGAGCCGGCCCGCGGCCGCACCGTCCCCGCGTGGCCGCCCTCCTCCGAAAGGAAATAGGTCTCGGGCCCCACAAATGCGAACGTGCCCTTGAAGACCTGGTTGCTGCCGGCGATGAGCGAGCTTCCGGGCGCGGAGTAGCCCCCAAGCTCGCGCCGCGTCTGTTCCAGCAGGAACTCGGCCCCGTCGACCGCGGACTGGCCGCTCGGGGCGGCCGAGGAGTCGTCGAGATTCTGCCTGAGCGCCTGCAGGCGGTCGGACAGGAGCTGGCTCTCGCCGGGCGCAAGGCCGTCCTCGAATGCCACCAGCCCGTCGTGGGCGAGCGTGGCGATGTACGCCGTGTTCTTGCGGACGGCGTCCAGGTCCATCAAGAGCTTCCGGCGCTGCTCCCCCGAGTCCTCCTGGCCCGTCTCAAGGCGCTCAATCTGGCTCTGCGCCGTGACGATCCGGTCTTCCGCCGAGCGCATCTCCTTGAGCAGAGGGGCCTTCTCGTCGGTTATGCGCTTGCGGGTGCTGTTCAGCTCGTCCGCGGCCCGGCGCAGCCGCTCCGCGTAGTCCGCCGACGCGCGGTTCACCGCGTCGTCGAACGTCTCGGCCGCGGCGGCCGCCGCGGCCAGCAGGATAACCGAGGTCAGTGCCGTAAGGAGTCGGGTTTTCATGCGGCCTTACTTTCCGGGGGCTTCCCCCATGGGCCGGCCGAGCGACGCCGGCACGGCAACGAAGTCCGGGTCGGCCTTGTCGGTGTACACGGCGATAAGCCTGGCAACCGGCCGGCCTGCGTCGGGCCGTGGGTCCCATTGCCAGCCGCGGGGCCCGGGCGAGCCGTACCACGCCCTTCCGGTGGCCTGGTCCAGCGCGTAGGCGTGGCTGAGGCCCCAGTAGATAACCTGCAGCGACTTTGCCCCCTGCTCGCCCTCGATCGAGAGGACCTCTTCCCCGCAGGTCACCGAGCGGTTGAACTGCGAGCAGCGGTTCAGGACCGTGATTGTCAGCTGCATGCGCTCGCCGACGCTCAGACCGGGATTGGCTAGGCTTCGGTACGGCAGCTCCAGGGCCGCCGAGAGGCGCGGGGGAAGCATGGGCCGGAGCTCGGCAAGCTTGCCGACCAGGGCCTTCAGCCGGGCCTCGGCCGTGCCCAGGTCGTCCGCCGCGGCCTTGTTCTTCGCCCTCATCGCGTCGGCGTCCTCGCGGTCCTTCGCGGTCTTGGCCGTCAGGTGGTCGCGCTTCTCCTCCAGCGTCGCGGCCCGCTCCCTGAGCCCGTCGACGGTGGACTCGAGAAGCGGCCGCTCCGAGAGCCACTCGCTATCGAGGCGCGCCGTCTCCAGGCGCGTCCTGATCCACTCGCCGGCCGCCTTCTCTCCGGACTTGAGCGGATCGGCGTCGGGCGCGGCGCCGAGGGCCGCCACGAGGCAGAGCGGCGCGAATATCCGGGCATGGCGCAATAAGGGTACTTTCATGCTTGGGACAAAGCTGGATAAGACTCTTTTAGCGGCACGGGGAAATACCGCAGAATTGCTGGTGCACGCCCCATGCCATTGCCCGCAATTGAAAGCTAAGGCGTTAGCGGAGCGGATGTAACGGCCATGGTACCGCTGCCCTGAGGAAATGCGACATTCTTCTGTGGTTGCGCACACCCATGTTTCGACGCGGCCCTGACTTCGATTGGATGTAGGCAACCAACGCGGGCGTTGGGGCCCGGGGACGGGTCGTCGCGATTAATGTTGATGCGCACACGCGGATCGCTCGCATTGCCGGAGCCATGGCCGCAAACGCCGAGCCGCCTGCCGGGAGCGAGGTCCTTCTGCTCGAGGACGACTCTGTTCTGCGGAGGCGCCTCGCGGCGCACCTGCGGGGCCTTGGGGCGGAGATCACGGAGGCCTCGACCATCGCGCAGGCGCGCCGGGCGCTGGCCGGTCTGCATTTCGATTTTGCGCTGGTCGACCTTCACCTGCCCGATGGCGATGCTCTCGAGCTTCTTCGCGAGGGTGTGTTCTCGGAGAATACCGGCGTGGTGGTCATGACTGCCTTCGGCGGGGTCAAGGAGGCCGTTGAAGCCATGCGCCAGGGCGCGGGGGACTATCTCTCGAAGCCGTTTGAACCGGCCGAGCTGCCCATCGCGTTCCTGCGCTGCCGCGAGAAGCGCAGCGTGGCGCGGCGGGACCAGTTCCGGGCAAGCGAGCATTCGCCGGGGACCGGCGACGAGATGTTCTTCGGGGAGAGCCTTGCGGGCGTCCGCGAAAGGCTCGAGACGATCCTGGCGACCGACAGGAGGCTCGAAAAGGGCCTGCCCCCTATCCTGATCGAGGGCGAGACCGGGACCGGGAAGAGCCTCATCGCCGGCTGGCTGCACCTGAAAGGACCCCGCGGCTCCCGGCCGTTCATCAAGGTGAACTGCGCGGCCTTGCCGGAGACGCTGGCCGAATCCGAGCTCTTCGGACACGAGCGCGGAGCGTTCACCGACGCAAGGACCGCGCGGATCGGGCTCTTCGAGGCGGCCGATGG
>Ga0209415_10004862_pt1 | contig 24447 bp, 21 predicted proteins | sample PeaSoiSIISIP2007_FD_187696 | JGI IMG/M metagenome (GOLD analysis project Ga0209415, IMG submission 187696) | Peat soil microbial communities from Weissenstadt, Germany - SII-SIP-2007 (SPAdes) (version 2) | ecosystem: Environmental > Terrestrial > Soil > Wetlands > Peat | place: Germany... | reverse complement strand
CCCGCCGGTATCCGGGGTCACCCGGATCGACGTGATCAGCGACCCGGACGCCCTGACCGGCTTTGGGGCCGCCGCCAGCAGCCACGGCCTCGGCGTGGCCGAGGCGATCGCCCTGGGGCGGGTGCTGGACCGGCTCCCTTCACGGCTGGTTCTGCTCCTCATCACCCTCACCGAGGAGGGGCACGGCGAGGGGCTGTCGCCCGCGGTGGAGGGCTCCGTGGGGGAGGCGGTGGCGCTGATGGTGGCCGAGGTGAGTGGGTTCCCGTCCTCCCGGGCGAAGTGGCTCCTACGGAGAGCTCAACCAACCCAGGGAGCGGCGCAGTAACAGCTCACCGGCTCGGACACGTGGGTGGTCCGCGGTCAGGGGGGAGGTTGAACGGAGATCTGGGGACGCAGCGCGGTCCAGCGGTGGCCACCGTCGTCGGTTGCCAGCAGGTAGCTGGCGCCTGCGCTGTACTGACTGAGGGCGGTGGATGCCCACCCCGTTCCGGCGTTGAGGAAGTCGAGATTCATGCCGATGAAGGGGAACGCGTCGAGCACCGACCAGGTGGTCCCCCCGTCGCCGGTGAAGTAGAGGTCGAGAGCGGCGGCATCGCCGTTGGGAGAGCCGATGACCAGCCAACCGTGGTTGGCGTCGATGAAGTCGGAGCCGAGCGGCGCCCCCGCGCTGGAGTGGCGGAGCGACCAGATCTGGCCACCGTCGGTGGTGGCGAACACGCCGACGCTGAGGGGCGCCGCCCCGACATCCTCGGTGAGCAGCGTGCCGTCCTCCGTCGAGGTAAAGCGGGGAGGGAAGGAGCTCTCACCATAGAGGCTGCCGGGGATGGGCGCGAGCGGCTGCTCCTGCCATGTGAGCCCTCCGTCGTGGCTCACATAGAAGGGCGGCGGGCCGGTGGAGCAAGTCCCGGTGAGCCAGCCGGTGCTGGTGCTGATGAACGTCGCCGTGAGCTCGACGCAGCCGGTGGCGGTCCCTCCGGTCTGCCCGGCGCCTGTTGGGCCGGTCAGGCCCACCGCCGCGATCTCGCTCCACCGGGTCCCGCCGTCCAGGGTGCGGTAGACCGCCGTGCCGGTGACCCCCGGGCCGTTCTCCAGCTGGGAGAACCAGCCGTGGAGAGGATCTACGAAGTCGAGAGCCCCGACGAGGTCGGGAGAGAAGCCGAGCACTGCGAAGCTGCCCTCGGCGCTCCAGGTGGCTCCCCCGTCGCTGGTTGCCCAGGACTGGACCGTGGTCTGCCCCTGGGCGTCGGCGGGGACCGTGAGTGCCTGCGCCGTCTCGGCGTCGACGTAGGAGACGGCGATGATCGCCTCAGGCGTTGGCGGTGAGGCGATGCTCCAGTGCAGGACCCCCTGGGTGGTGTGGAGGACAGCGGCGTCGTCGAGGCGCTGAGCCCACCCGGTGGTCTGGCTGAACATGCGCAGGTTTCCAATGGCGTCGCCGGGGGCCTGGGCCGGGATGGCGGTGGATGCGCGGGATGTCGAGCCTGTGACCAGGGTACCCACAGCCGGCAGCCGTCCGTGGAGACCGGCAGCGGTCCACGCTGCCGAGATCGCGAGCGCCAACCCCAGACCGATCGCCAGGCGCAGGCGGGATCTCTGCTTCGTAGGGCGCTCGCCGTCCGAGGACGACGCCGGCGACGGGGCCGCATGCGGTGGGACCGCACCCCAGGAAGGGGGTTCGGTGCGGCTGATCCGCTCCCGCCTCAGGCGACGCACCGGGTGCAGCGCATCGTCGGCGCGCGCCTGCTGGTCGTGCCCCATGTCACCACCTTAAGACGTGCGAGCCCGAAGAACCCCCAATCTGTCCAGGGCAGAACGACAGCTCAGTTAGCAGGGGCCCCTGTCAGGCATCGCGCAGTGGTTATGTCCGGTCCGGGCCGGTGCCGCCGCCTACCCGAGAGCCGTGAGCGCCTCCTCGATCGGCGTGGCCACGCACGTGAACGAGGGGACGTCGCGGACGGTGTGGGTCGACGCCTCGCTGCCGCGCATCTCCTGGACCAGGTCCAGGAAGTCACTGACCGAGTCACTCTCGAAGGCGACCACGAACTCCTGGTCGTCGAGACCGAACGAATAGGTCGTGTTGATCTTCACCCCGGGGTAGCGGTGACCCATGGCGATGTGCTCGTCCATCTGTCGCTGCCGCTCCTCCGCGCTGAGCCGGTACCAGGCCCGGGTCTTCACGAAGGGGTAGACGAAGAGGTACCTGCGCTCGGTGGGGAGGATGATCAGCCGGCTGCTCCTGCCCTCCTGGGGCGCGCCGTCCTCATGGACGTGGCGCTCCACGTAGGTGCTCCGCTTGGTCATGGCGAAGTAGCTGTGCGGCTGCTCGAGATAGGCGGCAAGCGCGGTCGCGTTGAGCCGCGCGGCCAGCTCCTGGATCTCCTCCAGCCGCTCGGTCACCGACCAGAGCATGAGGTCGGCGTCGTTCCGGGTGCCCACCAGGCTGTAGCTGCGCAGGATTACGCCGTCGCGACCGGCCATCTCCTCGACCACCGCGGCGAACTCGGCGCGGTCGGCAGCGCGCTGCTCGGCCGGCCGGCGGCGCCATTCGGGCATGACGCGGTAGAAGGCATAGCGGACGAACTGGCGGGCGCCGGGCACCTTCCGGCTGGCATCGCGGACGCGCAGCGGGGCCGCAACCGCGGCCGGCGCGACCTCCGGCCGCGCGCTGGCGGCCGCCCCCGCCCCCTCGGTCACCGACCCCTTCCTCGCCTCGGTCACCGCCTCATCGTAGCGTCAGTCCGGCTCTGAGCTGCCTCCATCCGCCTGCTCCAGGGCAGCCTTGCGGAGCAGCCGCTGCTCCCGGCGGATCCGGGCCTGGGCCTGGCGGCGGTGCTCCACCTTGGTCTCGGCGATCAGCGGGGCCACCGCGGTCGGATGACCCTCCCGGTCGAGCGCCACGAAGACGAGGTGAGCGCTGGCAACGTGGCGCCGCTGCCCGCGGGGGAGGGTCTCGACGTCCACCCTCACCCCCACCTCCATGGAGGTGCGGTGGACGTCGTTGACCGCCGCCCGGACGGTGAGCACGTCCCCGATGAAGACGGGGGCGAGGAAGCTCATCTCGTCGATGGCGGCGGTGACCACCCGCCGGCGGGCGTGCTTGATGGCGGCGATGCTGGCCGCGCTGTCGACCAGGCGGAGGATGGCGCCGCCGTGGACGTAGCCGGCGTGGTTGGCGTGCTCGATCTCCATGATCTGGCTGAGCACGGTCGCCGATGCGGAGACGGTCCGGGGAGTGAGATCCGGCTCCCCCTCGTCGAAGTCGCGGACGTTGATCGGGAATGGAACGCCGGGGCTCATCGCAGCCAGAGGAGCAGCGCGCGGGTGGCGGTGGAGGCCCCGACCGGGAGCGCCCGCTCGTCGATGTCGAAGTCGGCGTGGTGATGGGGGGGCCGCACCGCCCGGGCCGGGTCGCCGGCGCCGACCAGGAAGTAGCAGCCGGGGACGCGCTCGAGGAAGCAGGCCATGTCGTCCCCGACCGTGATGGGGCGGGCGACCTCGACGTGATCCTCGCCGACCGCCTCCACCGCCGCGCGGCGGACGGTCTCAGCGGAGTCCGGGTCGTTCACCACGGGCGGGCATCCGGCGACCATCTCGAAGTCCACCCGGGCCCGCAGCGCGCTGCCCACCGCCACGGAGACCTCCTCCACCCGGCGCATCAGGCTCTCGCGCAGCTCCTGGTCGGGAGCGCGGACGGTGCCGCGCAGCTCCACCTCACCGGCGATGACGTTGTGGGCCGAACCCCCGCGGATCAGCCCCACGCTCACCACCGCCGGGCGATCGGGGGCGACCTCCCGCGCGACCAGGGTCTGGAGCGCCACCACCACGTGGGCCGCGGCGACCACCGGGTCGACGCTCAGGTGGGGAAGGCCGCCATGACCGCCGGTGCCCCGGATCGCGATCCGGAACTCGTCGGCGCTGCCGAAGAGGGAGCCACCGGTCACCGCCACCCGCCCGGTGTCGAGCGGCGTCCAGAGATGGAGGCCGAGAACATGGTCAACGCCGTCGAGGGCGCCGTCCCCGATCATCGGGAGCGCCCCGGTGGCATGCTCCTCGGCGGGCTGGAAGCAGAGCCGGAGCGTCCCCCGCCACCCGTCGCGCAGCCCCGCCATCACCTCGCCGACCCCCAGCGCGATGGCGACGTGGCCGTCATGGCCGCAGGCGTGCATGAGCCCGGGCACCTCGGAACGGGCGGGCCGGTCGTCGCCGCCCTCGTCGACGGGGAGGGCGTCCATGTCGGCGCGGTAGAGGACGGTCGGGCCGGGACCGGCACCCTCGAGGTCGGCCAGCACCCCGGTGCCGCCGACCCCGGTGCGGACCGTGAAGCCCAGCTCCTGGCAGCGCGCCACCGCGATCCCGGCGGTGCGGTGCTCCTCGTGGGCCAGCTCGGGGTGGCGGTGGAGGTCACGGCGGGTCTCGACCAGCCCTCCGGCGATCCGCGCGAGCTCGGCGTCGAGACGGGCGTTCGGGTCGGAGCTCATCCCAGGTGGCCGCGAGCGGCCGGGTCGCCGAGCACGCGGAGGGCCGCCTCGGGGAGGCTCCGGTTGGCGACGACCTGGTCGGAGCCGGCGGCGACCGCCCTCTGGATCAGGCTCTTCTCCTCGTGGTTGCAGAAGCCGACGATGGTGGCGGAGGGGTTGCGGCTGCGCAGCCGCGCGATCGCCTCGAGCCGGGCGTCTGGCTCGTGGTTGAGATCGACGAAGAGGAGCGACGCAGGGGGGAGGAGGTCGTCGCGGGTCGCCTCGATGAGGCCGACACCGCCTCCCGAGAGCGCCGAGCGGAGACGGCTGGCGAGCAGGAGGTCGGTGCCGAGGAGCGCTGCCCGAAGGGGTTGATCCATAGCCGGCCATCATATGAGCGCGCCGGGTGGCACCGCTGAGCCGCATCCGGAGGGTGGGCGCGATCAGGCCGGGGGCGGACCGGGAGCGGGCTGGGGCTGACGGACGACGGTGAGGCCGATCCAGGCGAGCAGCCGGCCCTCGGTCCAGTACTCGGCCCGGTACCGCCCGGCGTCGCCGAACATGGGGACGAGATGCGTCACCGTGCTGACCAGCAGCTCCTCCTGCTCCGGCGGGATGGACGCGGCCGCCTGGAACCGGAGCGTTGCCGGGGGGATGACCAGCTTCCCGTCGGCGTCGAGCAGGCGCAACTCAACGATGTGGACGGACTGGGCATCGGCGGGGCTGAAGCGGAAACCGCCGACCACGTCGAAAGCCGCCCGGCCGGGGATCTGCGGGATGCCCAGCATGTTGATGCCGCCGCCGAGCACGTAGAGCTTGCCGTCCGGCGGGACCGCGGCGTGGTCGGCCAGGAAGGCGAAGGCCATGTCCATCGGCGCCGACTCTGCCACGGGGAAGGCGGCTCCGGTGGGACGCGGAGTGGGCGCCTCCATCGGGGCTGAAGCGGTCAGCGCCGCCGGCGCATTGCTGCTACGGTGACGGTGAGGGGACGCTCAGACCGCACCCAGAACAGGAGGTGGAGCCATGGGCTACATCCGGGGTTTCGTCCACGGGGTCGCCGCCGGCGCCCTGCTCGGCATCTGCATCGCGCCGCAGCCGGGGGAGCGCACCCGGGCGCAGCTCAGCGGCCTGGTGAAGGCCACCCGCAGCGGGGTCGACACCGCCCAGCGGACGGCGAAGCACGTCGCCCCGGTGGTCGGCGGGGCCGCCTCGCTGGCACGCGAGCAGCTCGTCCGGAGGCGCCACCATGAGGAACCGGCGGCCGTCCCGGGCACGACCGAGAACGGTCACTCGAGCAGCTGAGGGGACGGCGCCGTGACAGTGCCGCACGGTGTCGGGACGGCGCCGGGTGGCGCCGCGGCCGTCGGGACGGTGTCAGGACGCGTCAGGGGGCGGCCGGCCGGATGACGGTGGCCGGGCCCTCGTCCTCGACCGTGCCCAGCGCCGCCAGGACGGCGAGGGCTCCGACCAGCAGGTCGAAGATGTTGATCGCGAGCGTGAAGTGGAGCCCGGCGATCGAGCGGGCGCCGGAGTTGGTGTCGACGTGGACGAAGCCGACGACGGCCAGGGCCAGGAGGACCACCCCGGCGACCCCGGTGACGATCCGCCCCACCCGGCGGCTGGCCAGGAATCCGACGTAGGCGAAGGCGGCGAGCAGGACCAGGTCGACGACGTCGCGGGCGTAGGTCAGGTGGAGCTGCATCCCGTCGACGTTGCCCACCGCCTCACCGTGAGGGGCGGTGACGTGGGTGGCGTTGCCCACCAGGAAGCCGCCGATGACGACGACCAGGAAGAGGACGGTGCAGATCTGCGCGTAGAAGCGAGCCATGTCGGGCAGGTCCCTCCTCGCCCTGTGAGCAGGGCGCTCGAAGCGGGCGAATGATACCGGGAGGCCGGGTGCGGTCGCCGCCTCAGGGTTGCGGACCGCGGCGGGTGACCCGTGCCCGCAACGCTCAGGCGGGGTCGAGACGGGCGACGACGGCGGTGACGTTGTCGGTGGACCCGGCGGCCAGCGCCGCGGCGACCAGCAGGCGCGAGGCCTCCCCCGGGGCCACCTGGCCGCCCGCGAGCCCCGCGATCTCCCGATCCGCGAGCGGCTCCCAGAGCCCGTCGCTGCAGAGCAGGACGACGTCGCCGGCGCTGAGCGCCGTCTCCGAGAGGTCGGGCTCGACGGGGTCGCCGAGGAGCGCCCGGGTGACGTAGTTGCGCCGCGGGTCGTGGCGGGCCACCTCCGGGTCCAGGATCCCAGCGCGCACCCGCTCGCCGGTGACGCTGTGGTCAGCGGTGAGCTGGGTCGCCTCACCGTTGCGGAGCAGGTAGGCGCGGCTGTCGCCGGCATGGGCCAGGGACAGCCGCCCGTCGGTGATGACGGCGGCCACCATGGTGGTCCCCGGGTTGCCCCCGAGCTGGCGGCGGACCTCGGCCACCGCCTCGTTGGCCCGGGACACGGCCTCGCGCAGCCCGTCGGTACCGCCGTCGGCCGAGCCGATCCACGCCGCCGCGGCGGCGACGGCCGCCTCCGCTGCCTCCCCTCCCCCACTGTGACCGCCCATCCCGTCGGCGAGGATCAGGCCCAGCCCCACGCCCTCCAGAGGGACGAGGCGGAAGGCGTCCTGGTTCTCCCGCCGCACCGGCCCGCAGGCGGTGGCGCCGCCCCCGACCAGGTGCCAGGGCCCGGCGTCGACGGCCGCGTCGGCCCCGCCCGCGGGGATCATCCCAGCACGGCCAGGGCTGAGCAAGCTGTCACGACCCCATTGTGGCCTGAAAGCCTGCCGCCGCATCTGGCCGGGCTGAGGCACAATGCGTCAGGTGTCCACCGAACGCGTGAGAGCCCGGAGCCCGACGACCACCGGCGCCGGAGCGACGGCTGAGGCCGGGAGCAGGGCGACCCAGCCAACCCTGGATGTCGTCGTGGGCGGCGCCTCCGTGGTGCCCATCGCCGAGGCGGTGCGCGAGGCGGCGATCACTGCCACGAGCGAGCCGGCGAGTGAGCCCACGGACCAGACCGCGCGCGCCGCGACGGTGGAGTCGGTGCTGATCAGCCGCGAGCTCTCCTGGCTCGACTTCAACGCCCGGGTGCTCGCCCAGGTCGAGGACGGGCGCCTCCCCCTCCTCGAGCGGGTGCGCTTCCTCGCCATCGCCAGCCGCGCCCTGGACGAGTTCTTCCAGGTCCGGGTGGGCGGCCTCAAGCAGCTCGCCGTCGGGCTGGAGGGCGCCGCCTCCGATCCCCAGGGGCCGCAGGCCCAGATCCGGGCGATCCGGTCCAAGGTGACCGAGCTCTACGCCCGCCAGGCACGCGCCTTCCTCGGCGGCCTGGTGCCGCAGCTCAGTCACCGCAGCATCCGCTTCAGCGACTGGTCGAGCTTGGACGAGGACGATCGCGCCCACCTGGACAGGGTCTTCGACGAGCGGGTCTTCCCGGTTCTCACCCCGCTGGCCGTCGACCCGGCCCACCCCTTCCCCTACATCTCCAGCCTGTCCCTCAACCTGATGGTGGTGGTGGTGGACCCCGCAACCCACGAGCAGCGGATCGCCCGGATCAAGGTGCCACCCCTGCTCAGCCGCTTCGTCGTCCTCCCCGACGGGGAGCGCTTCGTACCCATCGAGCAGGTCATCGCCGCCCACCTCCAGCCTCTCTTCGAGGGGATGAAGGTGGTCGCCCACTACGTGTTCCGGCTCACCCGCAACGCCGACTACCAGCTCGACAGCGACGAGGCGGACGACCTGGTGGAGGCGGTGCGCGCCGTCCTCAAGGAGCGGCGCCGCTCACCGCTGGTGGTGCGCCTCGAGGTGGGTGCCGACATGCCCGAGGACATGGTCGACCTGCTGGCGCACGAGCTCGAGATCGATGCCGACGACGTCTACAGGGTCTCCGCCCCGCTCGACCTGGGCGGGCTCTTCGACGTCTGCAAGCTGGACCGCCCCGAGCTCAAGTTCCGGCCCTGGGTCCCGGTGACGCCACCCCGCGTCGCCCACGACCTGGCCAGCTCGGAGGGGGACCTCTTCCGCGACCTCCGGGAGGAGCACCTCCTCGTCCATCACCCCTACGAGAGCTTCGAGCACACCGTGGAGGCGTTCATCGAGCTGGCCGCCGAGGACCCCCAGGTGCTCGCCATCAAGCAAACCTTGTACCGGACCTCGGGACCGGTGAGCCCCATCATCCGCTCGCTCACCCGCGCCGCCGAGACCGGCAAGCAGGTGGTCGCCCTGGTCGAGCTGACCGCCCGCTTCGACGAGCAGAACAACATCAACTGGGCCGAGGTGCTGGAGGACGCCGGCGTCCACGTGGTGTACGGGACGGTCGGGCTCAAGACCCACGCCAAGGTGACCCTGGTGGTCCGCGAGGAGCCCGGCGGGATCCGCCGCTACTGCCACGTCGGCACCGGCAACTACAACCGCGACACCGCGCGCGGCTACGAGGACCTCGGCCTGCTCTCCGCCGACGCCGCGCTGGGCGCCGACGTCGGCGAGCTCTTCAACAGCCTGACCGGCTACAGCCACCAGGCCAAGTACCGCAAGCTGCTGGTGGCGCCCGCCTCGATGCGGCCGGCGCTGCTGCGGCTGATCCGGCGCGAGGCCGCGCGCGGCGAGGCGGGCAGGATCGTGATCAAGGTCAACAACCTGGTCGACCCCGAGATGATCACGGCGCTCTGCGCCGCATCGCAGAAGGGAGCCGAGATCGACCTGATCGTCCGCAGCATCTGCTGCCTGCGGCCTGGGGTGCCCGGGCTCAGCGAGCGCATCCGGGTCCGATCGCTGGTCGGCCGCTACCTGGAGCACTCCCGGATCCTTCGCTTCGGCCGCGACCCACACGACTCCGACTACTACATCAGCTCCGCCGACCTGATGCCCCGCAACCTGGACCGCCGCGTGGAGGTCGCGCTGCCGATCCGCTCGGCGGACCTCCGAGCCCGGCTCGGCCAGATCCTCGAGATCAACCTGAGTGACGACATGCTCGCCTGGGAGCTGGGCTCCGACGGCGAGTGGCGGCGGGTGCAGGATGGCGCCCACAACGACACCCAGGTCAGGCTCCAGGAGGAGGCTCTGCGCCGCGCCGAGGGCAAGAGCTGAGCCCGGCCGCGCCGGTCGAGCGGTGCCAGGTCGACCTCCCGGTGGGCACCACGTTCCGGCTCCGGCAGCTGAGGTGGGGACGGACAGCGGCGACCCAGATCGAGCGCTTCGAGAGCATCCACTGGGACACGCCCGACTTCCGCCTGGCGGCCTGGGACGCCGGCCTCCGCTACCGCCGCGGCCGCGGCTGGCGGGTGACCCTCACCGACGAGCCCGCGGGTGACGGCCACCGCCGCGTCTTCGTCGACCTCGAGGGGGGACCGGCGGAACCTCCGCCGGAGGCGTTGCGCCTACTGAGCGGCTACCTGGGGGATGCCCGGCCCCAGCCGGCGGCCCGGCTGCGGCACCTGGAGAGCTGTCGCTGTGTCGGCGAGCTGCGCTGCGTTCACCAGGTGGTGAGCCTGCTGGTGGCGCGCCGCGCCGTCGCCCACGTCCGGCGGGTCAGCCTGCGCAGCCGTGGCCCGCTGACCGGCACCCGGCGCGCCCTATCGGCGCTGCACCGGGTCGAGGTCGTCGAGTCCACCAGCCTGCCGCTGCTCGCCGAGCTGGTCGGGCCGGATGCGACCCCCCAATGGCGCGAGACCCGTCTCGACCCGGGGAGCAGCGTCGCGGCAACGGTCGCCGCGGCCCTGCGCGACTACGCGGCGCGATTGGTGCGCAACCAGGCCCTGCTCCTGGAGGGCAGCGACCCCGAGGGGATCCACCAGGCCCGGGTGGCGTGCCGGCGGATCCGCTCCGCCCTGCAGACCTTCGGCCCGGTCCTCGACCCCGCCTGGGCGGAGGCCCTCCGCGCCGAGCTGGGCACGCTCGCCGCCGACCTCGGTGCGGTGCGTGACGCCGAGGTACTGCTGATGCGGCTGCGCTCGAGCGCCGCCCAGCGCGGCCTCGAGGAGGCGGCCACCGACCGTCTGCTGCGCCGCCTGGAGGACGACCGCACCCGGGCTCGGGACGTCCTGCTGGCCCGGATCGGCAGCCCGGAGCACCGCGCGCAGCTGGACCGGATCCTGGCCGCGTCGAGCAGCCCGAGGCTGCTGCCGGAGGCGGCCGACCGTCCCGCGGTCGAGGTCCTGATGCCGCTGGTCGCCGCCAGCTGGCGCAGACTGCGCCGGCGCGCCGCCGCTCTCGACGCCCGCCCCGCCGACGAGGAGCTGCACCGGCTCCGCATCCTCGCCAAGAAGTGCCGCTACGCGGTGCTCGCTCTGGTGCCCGTGCTCGGCGATGGCCCGGCCGCGACCGGGGCGCTGCTGGGCACGCTCCAGGACGCCCTCGGGGAGCAGCACGACGCGGTGGTCGCCGGTGACTGGCTGCGCCAGGCCGCTGACCCGGAGACCGCCTTCGCCGCCGGCATCCTCTTCGGGGCCGAGCGCGAACGGGCGGAGGCCGGCAGGGAGGCGTGGCGAGAGCCCTGGGCGGCGCTCGTGCGCAAGAAGCAATGGCACTGGGCGTGACCGGCGCCGGGCCCGCTCCCCAGCCACCCGACACGGTGGAGCTCGACGCGCCGCGCATCCGGCTGGGACGAGTGCTCCTGGTCCGCCACGCCGAGGCGGGTGAGCGGAAGGAGTGGTCGGGACCGGATCGCGTCCGCCCCCTGACCGACGCTGGCCGGGCCCAGGCAGAGCGGCTCGCCGCCCTCTACGACGGGCAACCGCTCGACCGGCTGCTGACCAGCGGCTACGTCCGCTGCGTCGAGACCATGGAGCCGCTGGCGGCCCGGCGCCACCTCGTCTGCGAGACGGTGGCGTGGCTCGAGGAGGGGGCCAAGCCGGTGGAGGCGCTCACCGCGCTGCTCAGCGGAGGCTGCGTGGTGGCGTGCACCCACGGCGACGTGGTCAGCGGCATCCTCTTCGAGCTCTCCGATCGCGGCGTCGCTCTGGGGTCCACGCCGCGGATGCAGAAGGGCTCGACCTGGGTGCTGGAGGTCGAGGACGGCCGGGTCAAGGCGGCCCGCTACCTGGCCCCGCCCGTCTGACCGGCGCCTGGCGACGGGTCAGGGAAACTGGACCTCGTGCCACTGCGCCCCGGCATCGTCGGTGCGCCAGAGGACGTCCGGCGTCCCGAGTGAACCGCTCGGGTAGCTGAAGGCAAACCCATCCTCGGCCGTGGTGAAACCCACGATGCTGCAGTCATATCCGCTGAGCACCTGCTGGAAGCTCTGTCCGCCGTCGACGGTGAGCTGCAGGCTGGTGCCGGCGAGGACGGCGTTGGAGGCGGAGGTGGCCCCGATGGTGCCCCAGTCGGGTTCGCCGGAGCTGGTGGACGTCTGCACCTCGGTGAAGGTCGCGCCGCCGTCAACCGAGCGCCAGACGTCCTCCGACGTCCCCATCGCGCAGGTTGCCCAGAGGTCCTCGCTGCTCACGTCGTAGAGGCTCGCGACGCCGCTCGCGCCGGGGCAGATCGAGTGCTGGGCGAAGTGGGCGCCGTCGTCCACCGACGCCAGCACCACGTTGTCGCCCTGCCCGTTGCTCTGCGACATCCACACGCCGTCGCCGTGCACGTTGAGATTGCCGGGCTGCTCGGCGCCGAGGCTAGAGATCACCTGCCAGCCGTCGCTGGCGGCGGGGCTTCGCGCCAGCGACCATGTGGCCGGGGTGGTCGTGTCCTCCACGATGGCGTAGACGTACGCGCCGTAGGTCTCGAGCTGGTCAACCGTCATCCCGCCGAAGGGGGTGGCGTTCCACGTCGCGCCGCCGTCGTGGGTCGACCACACCGTCGTCGCGCCATATGCCCAGCCGTCCTCGGGATTGAGGAAGCGCAGGCCGGTCACGGCGCCGGATGGGGTGGGGATGGAGGTGAAGGTCTGGCCGCCGTCGAGCGTGTGCAGGATCCGGGCGCACGCCGTGCCCGAGCAGCCGGCGCTGTCGGAGCCGAGCACCCACCACTCGCTCGCGCTCACCGCGGTGACGTCCAGGGGGACGAAGCCGTCGACCACCGGCCCGAGCGGGACCAACCCCGAGGTGGGCTGGGCGGACGGCGACGGTGTGCTCTGCGATGTCCCGGCGGGGCCGGTTGCCGACCCCGCCGGTTTGGGGAGACTGCGCAGCTGGAGCACCGCGCCCACGGTCAGCACCGCGGCGACCGCTCCGGCCAGGGCCACGACCAGGGAGACCCGCACCGGGGCGGGCGCGGCGCCCAGCCCGAGGTCGTACCATCGACGCTTCCGCGCCCGGGCCGTGTCGAGGTCGAAGCCCCGACCGGTCAGGTCGGGTTCGCCGATGGCGGCGCGGACGCGCGCCCGGAGCGCCTCGGGGGTCAGCCTTTCCTTCACACGTCGTCCTCCGATGCGAGGTCGAGACGAAGCCGCCGGAGGGCCCGCGAGGCCCGCGCCCGGACGGCGGTCTCGCTCTGCCCGGTGATGGCGGCGACATCCTCATGGGAGAGGTCGAGGTAGTAGCGGAGCACGATCACCAGCCGGTCGCGATGCCCGAGCCGCTGCAGCGCGTCGCGCAGGTCGTAGATCTCCTCGCGGTGCTCGCTGGCGTTGGGGGCGACGGGTTCCGCGGCGCCCTCGGGAGCTGGCGAGCCGCCGAGCCGCCACCACGAACTGCGCCGGACGTCCCGGCAGCAGTTGGCCACGATGGCGAGCAGCCAGGGCCGGAGGTCGGTGCCCTCGCGCAGATTGCGCCGGCTCCGCCAGGCGCGGAGCGCCGCCTCCTGGGCCGCGTCCTCGGCCAGGGCAGAGTTGCGGAGCATCCCGAAAGCCAGGCGGATCGCCTCCGAATACACGGGTTGGAGCCGGGCCTCGAAGGCGGCGGCCTCGTCCTCGGCCCCGCTGAGCGCCGCTGCGAAGTCCATTGGATGTGATACGGGCCCGGGGCGGGAAAGGTGACGGGGCCGGGGCATGGCGGCTTCCGGTCAGGGCCTCGGTGGGATCAGGGTGCCTCGGGTGCCAGTACCGGGGGCAGGACGGCACGCCGGGGGAAGGACGGGGCGCCGGCGGCCAGACCCGTGCCGGCCTCCAGTCCATCGAGCGCATCGCTGAGCCACCCACGACACTCCCGTAAGGGCCAAGAACGTCTATCGCATTGAAACATTCATACACGGCGCCCGAGTCGTGACTCCTTTACCCCGGAGGTCCCAGGCCCCATGATTCTCCGCAGAGAGCCCGACATTCGTATGCCCAAGGGGGTAGACGCATGCAACCACGAGTCGCAGGCGGAGTTTTCGGCGCATTCGCGCCGCAGGGAGGAGAAGGATCATGAGAACTGTCCGATCGTGGGCGACGCTGACGGGGGTGAGCCTCGCGGTGTCCGCCCTTGCGGTGACGACGAGCGCGACCGCGTTCGCAGCCGGATCGTCAACGGGGAGCGTCGCGCTGCCCGGATCGCTGTCCCCCGCGCTTCAGCACTCGACCTCGGAGGGGGCGGTCCCGGCGTCGAACCAGGTCAGCTTCGACCTCGTGCTCTCGCTGCGCGACGCGGCGGGGGCGCAGGCGCTGGAGGCGGCGGTCTCCACCCCGGGATCCGCCGCGTACCGCCAGTACCTGACCGACGCCCAGTGGGAGGCGCAGTACTCGCCGAGCGCATCCGCGGTCTCCGCGGCCGAGTCCTGGCTGACCAGCGAGGGCTTCAGCGTCGGAGCCGTCCCGGCGGACGATCTCTTCATCCCCGCTGAGGGCACCGTCGCCCAGGTGGAGAGCGCCTTCTCCACCAGCCTCGGCTACTACGAGGTCAACGGCAACCAGGTTCAGCTGGCCAGCAGCTCGCTCTCCATCCCCTCGTCGCTCAGCGGCGTGGTGTCCGGCGTGGAGGGCGTGAACCAGTCCATCGCGACCACGGACCAGGAGCCGGCGCCCCCCGCGGGGTTCCGCAACCCGCAGCCGTGCTCAGCGTACTTCGGTCAGAAGACCGACACCGCCGACAACGCGTCGCTCTACGCGCCGTACACGAGCCCGCTGCCCTACGACATCTGCGGTTACACGCCCTCGCAGCTGCGCAGCGCCTACGGGCTCTCCAGCAGCGCCACCGGCAAGGGCATCGCGGTCGCCATCGTCGACGCCTACGACTCCCCGACCCTGTACAGCGACACCTCGCACTACTTCTCGCTCAACGACCCGAGCATTCCGCTGTCCTCGTCCCAGTTCATCAACCTGGAGCCGACGACGGTGGACCAGCAGACGGTGTGCGACGGCAGCGGCTGGTATCCCGAGCAGGCCCTGGACGTCGAGGCGGTGCACAGCATGGCGCCCAAGGCGGACATCATCTTCGTCGGGGCCCAGGACTGCTTCGACAACTCCCTGCTGAGCGCGGTCAACACCGCCATCACCAGCGGGGCCTCGGTGGTCACCGACTCGTGGGGTGACACCCTCGGCGACTTGCTGGACGACGCGGCCACCAAGACCGCGTACGACGACACCTTCCTGCTCGCGGGCGGGACCGGCGTGAGCGTTCTCTTCTCCTCCGGTGACGACGGCGACAACTTCGCCATCAGCGGCCTGACGGCCCCGGACTACCCGGCGTCCAGCCCCTTCATCACCGGCGTCGGCGGCACCTCGCTGGAGATCGGCAGCACCGGCGCGCGGACCGCCGAGTACGGCTGGTCCACCGGCAAGCAGATCCTCTGCGAGCCCGCACACAAGACCAACTGCGGCTCGGCCACGACCCCGACGGGCAGCCTCGCCTACCAGGTCGGTGGCGGCGGTGGGACGAGCTACTACTACACCGAGCCCTCCTACCAGGTCCCGGTGGTGCCCTCGTCACTCGCCCTGCGCAACGAGAACCTGTTCGGACCCGTCCCGCTGCGGGTGGTGCCGGACATCTCGATGGACGCCGACGCGCAGACCGGGATGCTGATCGGGCTCACCCAGACCTTTCCCAACGGCACCTACTACGCGCAGTTCAAGGAGGGCGGCACCAGCCTCGCCTCGCCACTCCTGGCCGGAGTCGTCGCCGACGCCGACCAGGCCGCGGGCGGGTCGCTGGGCTTCCTCAACCCGGTGCTGTACAAGGCCTACACCGAGTACCCGACCGCCTTCAACGACATCGTGGCCCCGTCCAGCCCGGACTCCACCGCGGTGGTTCGCGTCGACTACGCGGACGAGGTGGACAGCAGTGACGGCTACATCGTCAGCCTCCGGGTCATCACCTACGAGGGCGTCGAGACCTACTGCGACGGCACCGGCAACTGCGCCTCGCGGGACGTCACCCTCTCCACCACCCCGGGATACGACAGCATGACCGGCCTCGGTTCGGTCGGTCCGCAGTTCATCGCCAAGCTCTCCAAGTTCTAGAGAGCCGGCGCACGGGAGGCGGGGCGCCGGACGGTACGGCGCCCCGCCGTCACGGGCGGCGCTCAGGCGGGGAAGAGGCCCTCCACCGAGAGGTAGCGCTCGCCGGTGTCGTAGGTGAAGGTGAGCACGCGCGCCCCGTCCTTCATCTCGGGGATCTTCTGGGCGACGGCGGCGAGCGCCGCGCCCGACGACACGCCGATCAGGACGCCCTCCTCACGGGCCGCGCGGCGGGCGTACTCGGCGGCGTCCTTGGGATCCACCTGGATCACGCCGTCGAGCAGATCGACGCGCATCACCCCGGGGATGAAGCCGGCGCCGATGCCCTGGATGGTGTGCGGGGAGTGGGTCCCCCCGGAGAGGACCGGGGAGAGGGTCGGCTCGACCGCGAAGACCTTGAGCTGGCTCCAGCGCGGCTTGAGGACCTCGGCGATGGCGGTGATGTGGCCCCCGGTGCCGACCCCGGTGATGACGTAGTCGAGGCCGTCCGGGAAGTCGGCGGCGATCTCCTCCGCCGTCGTGCGCTTGTGCGCGGTGACGTTGGCGGGGTTGTCGAACTGCATCGGGATCCACGACTTGGGGGTCTCCTTCTGCAGCTCGCTGGCGCGCGCGATGGCGCCCTTCATCCCCAGCTCCCGCGGTGTCAGGTCCAGCTCGGCTCCGTACGCCTTCATCAGGCGGCGACGCTCGATCGAGAACGATTCGGGCATGCAGAGGATCAGCCGGTATCCCTTCACGGCGCAGACCAGGGCCAGCCCGATCCCGGTGTTGCCGGAGGTGGGCTCGATGATCACCGAGCCGGGGCCGATCAGACCCCGCTGCTCGGCGTCCTCGATCATCCCCAGCGCGATGCGGTCCTTGATGCTGCCGCCCGGATTGGTCCGCTCCTGCTTGAACCAGACCGTGACCCGGGGGTCGAAGAGTCTGTTCACGCGCACGTGCGGGGTGCGGCCGATGGTCTCCAGGATGCTGTCGTAGGGCATGGGCTCTCCCTTGTTCAGATCGAATAGTCCGAGTTGCCGAGCGCGTCCGCGACGCTCCTGACCCGGATCTGGCTGGTGTGGTAGACGAAGGAAAGGGGGGGCACACTAGTGACCAGCCAGACGTTGCCCCCGATGACGCTGTCGTGGCCGACGACGGTGTCACCGCCGAGCACCGTGGCGTTGGCGTAGATGACCACCCGGTCCTCGATGGTGGGATGGCGCTTCGACCCGGCGGCGGACTTGACGACGCTGAGGGCGCCGAGGGTCACCCCCTGGTAGAGCTTGACGTCGTCGCCGATGAACGCCGTCTCGCCGATCACGATGCCGGTGCCGTGGTCGATGCAGAGGGCCCGCCCGATGGTGGCACCGGGATGGATGTCGATCCCGGTGCGGGCGTGCGCCGCCTCGGACAGCAGGCGGGGCAGGATGGGTGCCCCGAGCTGGCGCAGCTCGTGGGCGATGCGATGGACCGTGATCGCAAAGAAGCCCGGGTAGGCGGCGATGACCTCGTCGAGGCTCTCCGCGGCCGGGTCGCCCTCCACGATGGCGGCCGCGTCGGCCCGCAGGCGGTCGTAGATGGCGGGTAGCGCCCGGGTCAGCTGGTCCGCCACCTCCGTGGAGCGCTTTGGGGGGAGCACCGCGCGGAGCATGCCGGCCAGCTCGGCGCGGAGGAGATTGATCCTGGCGAGGAGGTGCTCCTCGCTGGCCCTGCCCTCGGTGCTGTGCTGGGGGAAGAGCAGGCCCACCGCCGCGTCCACGAAGGTGTCGACGCGCTTGCGCGAGGGCAGCCGGGCCACCTGGGTGCGCCGGTGCTCGATCAGGGCCTGGACCAGGGCGTGATCCGGCCCGGCGGGGTCAGCGGTCCCGGCTTCGGGCGCGGGCCGCGGCGCAACGGCGCCGCTCCCGGGGCCGCGGCGCGGGTGCCGCGATGAGCTGTCCGGGTCGTGGGCCGCGGGGGCCGAGCTCCCGCCGCCGGGGATGGTCAGTGTGTCCATGGGTGCTCCTGAGGGAAGCGGTGGTGCCCGCCATCACCGGCATGGCACCGAGGGGAATGGTCACCAAGCCTGGGGGGGCCGCCGCGCGGCCGGGCCAGGCTCAGATACAGGAGCAGGTGTTGCGAGCCCCGAAGTCGAGGAAGAGGCGCCGGGTGAGCGGAGGGCGTCCGGGCTGCGCAGACATCGCTCTCGATGATACACACCGCTGGCAGCCGCAGAACCCGGGAGCTGGACGGGCGCCGCGGGCGGCGGCTCCAGACCCACGGCTACCGGGCCCCAGCCAGGGCCCGGGCCACGAACAACGGCGCCGGGCGGTCGTCGGGGTCGGGCACGACGGTGCCGCCGGGCCCGGCGCGGTAGGTCCAGCGCGGCCCGCGCTGGGTGATCTCGAGGAGGGCGGCGGCGAGGCGCTCGATGTCCTCCTCGCGGCTGCCCAGGCCGAGGCTGGCGCGGATGGCCCCGGGCACCTCCTTGCCGCAGCCCGGCCGCCAGCCGTCCGCACCACCGGCGAGGTGGGCGAGCAGGGGGTGGGCGCAGAACGAACCGCTGCGCACGCCGATCCCGTGCTCAGCGGAGAGGATCGTCGCCACCTCGGCATGGTCGCGGTCATCGAGGTTGAAGGCGGCGATGCCCACCCGGTCGGGATGCCCCGCCCAGGTCGTGTACGTGGTCAGCCCGGGGACCCCGGCGAGCCGCGCCCGGAGCAGGTCACCGAGGCGGGTCTCCTCCGCCGCCACCTGGTCCATGCCGATCCGGCCCAGCTCGCGACAGGCTGCGGCTAGGGCGAAGGCGCCGACGACGTTGGGGGAGCCGCCCTCGTGGCGGTCGGGGAGGCCGGTCCACGCCGCACCCTGGGCGCTCACCCACGCGACCGAGCCGCCGCCGGCGAGGTAGGGATCGGCGCTGTCCAGCCCGTCAGGGCGCCCAACCAGGGCGCCGGAGCCGAATGGCGCGTAGAGCTTGTGGCCGGAGACGGCGACCCAATCCAGGTCGAGCCCGGCGATGTCGACGGCGCGGTGGGGCGCCAGCTGGGCGCAGTCCACCAGGATGCGGGCTCCGTGGCGGTGGGCCAGGGCGGCCAGCTCGGCGATCGGCCAGACCTCCCCGGTCACGTTCGAGGCCCCGGTCACCGCGAGCAGGGACGGCTGGCCGGCCGGGATGCGGCTCAGCGTGTCGTCGAAGCGGGTGAGCAGCTCCGCGGGGTCGGCCGGCACCGGCAGCTCGATCGCGGTGTGGTAGCGCCGCCAGGGGAGCAGGTTGGCGTGGTGCTCCACCAGGGTGGTGACCACGGTCGTCCGCCGGGGCAGGCAGCGGGCCAGGAGGTTGATGGCGTCGGTGGTGTTGCGGGTGAAGATGACGGTGTCGTCGGGCCGCCCCCCGAGGAAGTCCCGGACGACGTCGCGGGCGCCCTCGTAGGCGGCGGTGGCGACCTGGGAGCGGAAGCCGGCTCCCCGATGGACACTGCTGTACCAGGGGAGGAAGGCCTGGACCTCGGCCCAGACCGAGGCCAGCGCCGGGGCGCTCGCCGCGTAGTCCAGGTTGGCGTAGCGGATGCTCCCGCCGCCCACCAGGGGCACATGAAGGTCGGCGCCGACGACCTCCGCGGCCACCGCTCGTGCTGCTGCCAACGCAACGCCCCCCGATACGGCGCCTCCCGACCCCGCGGCTCCCGATCCGGTGACCATGCCGACCGCCCTCCGAGCTGTGGTGGGAGGACTCCGTCACCCGTTCGGGTCCGCGAATACCGATGAGGCCTCACGATCCTCCCCGGAGGCTCGCGACCCTCGCGCCGGACACTTGGTTGCCTCTCGCGAGGCCACATCCCCGAAACGGAGTGGCACCTTGGATGTCCTTCCAGGTTGCCGGGTCCGGCGTCGCCGGACCGCTCCTGATGCGTAGACGAGTCTAACCCAGGGTGGTAGGCGATGGCTAGGGGAGAGATGAAGTTGATTCAATCCATCCGCTGGTGAGATGGATTTCTTCCCACCCGGCGTCGCCGTTCCGGGCCCGTGGCATGCTATCCGGGTCCGCCGTGACCGGACGCGACCCGGCACGCGACGACGCCGCCGCGGGCCGCGGGCAGCCGCGGAGGGCGGTGACACGCGCGGAGGGAGGTGACAGGCGATGACGTCGGAGACGGTGCGCTGGGGAGTGCTGTCCACGGCCGGGATCAACGACAGGCTCATCCCCGGGCTGCTCGCGGCGGAGGGATGCGAGCTGGCCGGGATCGCCTCGAGGTCCGCCGACCGGGCCGGCCCCGCTGCGGCCCGCTGGGACTGCCGCCCCTACCCCTCCTATGAGGCGCTGCTCGGCGACCCCTCCATCGACGCCGTCTACGTGCCTCTCCCCAACCATCTCCACGCCGAATGGACGGTGAGGGCGCTCGAGGCCGGCAAGCACGTGCTCTGCGAGAAGCCGCTGGCGCTCTCGGTGGGCGAGGTGGACGCCATCGACGCGGCGGCCCGGCGCACCGGCCGCCACGTGCTCGAGGCCTTCATGTACCGGCACGCCCCGCGCTGGCGCCGCGCCGTCGCGCTGGTCGCGAGCGGGGCGATCGGCGCGCCGCGCGTGGTGCGGATCGGCTTCGCGTTCCGGGTGCCGACCGATCTCGCCAACATCCGCTTCATCCCCGAGGCGGGAGGCGGGATCGTCTGGGACATGGGCTGCTACGCGGTCAACATGGCCCGTGGCTTGCTGGGCACGGAGCCCACCGAGCTGTTCGCCTTCGCCGACGTCCGTGAGGGACAGCCGACGGAGACGACGGTCACCGGGGTGATGCGCTTCCCCGACCACGTCACCGCGCCGTTCTGGGTGAGCTTCGACTTCGGCAACCCCTTCGCCCAGGTGGAGGTGGTCGGCAGCGACGGCTGGATGCTGCTGCCGGGCACGGGGATCCGGGGGGAGCCCTTCACCCGGCTCCTCCTCCACCGGGGGGACACCGAGGTCTACGAGGACGGCGCGGAGCCAGCGGTCGAGACGTTCCCGTTCGTGGATCCCTTCCGGCTCGAGGTGGAGCACCTGGCTAGCGCGATTCGGGGCCGGGCTCCGCTGGAGTTCACCCTGGCCGATGCACGGGCGAACACGGCCACGCTCGTGGCCATGCACGCTGCGATCGAGAGCCGGGCGCCCTGGCGGGTGGCGCACGTCGCCGGGTGACCGGAACCGTCCGGCAGCGTACCGACGGATCCACGAACCTGTGGGATTCTCGGTGATCGCTTGAGTTGATGTGATCTCCTGAGCTACCCCTTGCGCCGGGGCGCTTGCTGGTGCCGCGGCTGGGCGGTGCATGGTCGGGGTGACCCTGATGGCTGGTGGGCGGCTTTCCGACAAGATGTCGTCAGGTCGCCCATCCGACCGCTTCGACCTGATGTTCTCTCCGACGGACGCCCTCGCCGTCACCGACGACGCCGGCGTCTTCACCTCGATGTCGGCGACCTCGATGCCTCTCCTCGGGTACGCACCGAACGAGCTGATCGGCAAGCGCATGAGCGGGCTGATCCACCGCGACGACCGGACACTGGCGGGGACGGCTCGGAGACGGATGGCGAGGACCGGCGAGATCGAGAGCATCAGCCTCCGCTTCCGGCGCAAGGACGGCACCTATGCGTGGCTCGAGTGTCGGAGTAGACCCGTCCTCGATCCGGTCACCGGGGAGGTGGACGAGACCCAGCTGGCGCTGCGCGATATCGGCGACCGCGTGGAGGCGCAGCAGGAGATGGAGCGCAGCACCCTCACCGACACGCTCACCGGGCTCGCCAACCGCACGCTCCTCATGGACCGGCTGAACCAGGCGCTCAAGCGTCTCAAGCGCAACGTGGGCCGGGTCGGTGTGCTAATGCTCGACCTCGACCACTTCAAGGTCATCAACGACACCCTCGGCCACCAGGTCGGCGACGCCGTGCTGGTGGACACGGCACGCCGTCTGCAGCGCGTCGCCCGCCCCGACGACACCGTCGCGCGTTTCGGAGGCGACGAGTTCGTCGTCGTCGTGCAGGGCCTGACCGCGCGTGCGGACCTGTCGGCGTGCGCCCAGCGCATCGTCGCCGCTCTGCGCGAACCCCACCTGCTCCAGGGCGAGGAGGTGGTCGCCACCGTCAGCATCGGGATCGCGGCGACCTCGCGCCCGGACCACCTGCCCGGGGACCTGCTCCGCGAGGCCGACCTGGCCATGTACCGGGCCAAAGACCAGGGACGGGACCGCCACGAGGTCTACGGGGAGGCCCTGCAGGCGCGGGCCGCCCAGCGCCTCCACACCGAGCGGGCGCTGCGGCGGGCCATGTCCGAGGGGCGGCTGAGCGTCGAGTACCAGCCCATCATCGATCTGGCGAACGACCTGCCCGTCGAGGTGGAGGCCCTCCTCCGCAGCGACGACATCGATAGGGGTCAGTCGGTCCCGGAGCGGGTCCTTTCCGTCGCCGAGGAGTCGGGGCTGCTGCCGGTCATGGACGAGTGGGTACGGGCGACGGCCTTTGCCGAGCTGGCGGCGCTGCGCTCGCGCCTCAGCGGCGGTGGTGGGGTCGGGCGAGTGGCCGTCAACGTGACCGCCCGCGAGCTGGTCAGCTCCGACTTCCCCTCGCGGCTCTCGGCCAGCCTGAGCGGGGCAGGACTGATCGGACGCGACCTGTCCATCGAGGTGACCGAGCAGGTGCTGCTGCAGACGTCGGACTCCGCGATCAAGTCGCTCGTCGAGCTCCGCAAGCTCGGGGTGCGCATCGGGCTGGACGACTTCGGCACCGGCTTCTCGTCCCTCACCCATCTGCAGTCGTTCCCCCTCGACTTCCTCAAGATCGACCGCTCCTTCGTGAAGCGGATCGACGTCGACTCCCACAGCCACAAGATCGTGGCCGCGATCATCAACCTCGCCCACGCGCTCGATCTGATGGTCGTGGCGGAGGGCGTCGAGACCGAGAAGCAGCTGACCGCGCTGCGCGGTTTCGGCTGCGATCGGGGCCAGGGATTCCTCTTCGCCCGCTCGCTCAACCCCGCCGCGCTGGTGAGCTTCCTCGAGGGCCGGGCGGCGGCTTGAGGATCGGCCGCTGGAGGGCGCTGAGGCGCCGGGGTGACCGAGGCAGCGTCCCAGCGCGCGCTCGACCGTGAACCCTGTCTTCAAACTCGCCGTCCTGAGGGAGGCTGGTCGGGGCGCCCAGACTCGAACTGGGACCTCTTGCTCCCCAAGCAAGCGCCTTCGACTTTTGTCGCTCGCATAGGCCTTCTTGAAGTCGGTTGGGCCACTTGCTTCGCCATCCGTACCTGCGGCCGGCATTTGCTTCAAGGGTATGGCCACGGTCCGGAAGCAATACGGCGACCCCGCGGCGCTGTCAGCTGTGATCGCGGCGGCTGGGGTGCCCGGGGCCACCCACGATCCCACCCCGCTGCTGGGTTGGTGTCAGTGTGGACATGGCCCCAAGGGTGGTGCACTCGCTAGATCGTGAGGCGATGATGCGCATCATGAGGCTGATGCGCCTCGTGCGCCTCGGTGACTAGGACAGGAACAGTAACCGTGATCGACGCGCTCATACGGCGCCGCTGAGCGGCCGGTCTCGTCGCCCGGGCCTCGTCACATGGCTTGGTCCTCGACCTGGTCGATGCCGCCCCCGACGCCCGTGGTCGGTGGCTGTAATGGTCTCGGCGTGGGACCAGGAATCTAGGCGAGTACCTGGGTGATGTCCCGTATTAAGAGATAGCCGAGCCAAACCATCACAACTAGGTAGAGCACCGTCATCAACCACCTCTGGGGGTGGTCGACCCGCCAGAAAGTTCGGATCCCCCTGACATCGAATACGAGGGCCACCACGGCGAGGGGGATCCCGATGGCCGGCCCCACCACCGCGCCGAGGGCGGGCGTCAAGATCGGCATGAACATGTAGGTGAACATGCACCGCATTCCCGACAGCGCCATCGAGGTGCTGAAGATCCGGGAGGTGTCGTCAGCATCCAGCGCGGGCGACCCAGCCGGGATCCAGAGAAGTTGCCTGATAACGGCGTCGGCCGCTGGGCGGCCAGGCACGGGCTGCTGAGTGACCGCGGCCTCATCCATGGCCATGAGATTACCGGTCGGCCACCCTCGCTGTCCAAACGCTACCTTGGGCGGACAGCCCGCCGCCTCATGGGCGTGCGAGCCCGAGCTCCCATCTGCTCCCGAGCAGACGGAACGCCGGCGCCAGCACAACCTCCTTCCTGACCGTCTCGCCCGGTTCCGGACCCTTACGCCGTGGAAGAAGACGACGGGGACCCGCCGTCCGGCCCCGACAGCCCGCCCCTCCATTCCCCACCCAGCGCCCGATTCGTTGCATGCTGCTCCCCCACGCCGGCGGATCGACCTTCCTCAAAGAGAGCGCATCGCCTCTCGGCGGGAGGCCGGGCTGACCTTCCGGGCGCTCGCCGATGAGGAGGGCGTCAGCGAGGTGACGGTCCTCCGGATCCTTTCACTGCCAGTTCTCGTGCTCGTTGATCGTGCCAGTTTCGTGCACCTTCACAGGACCCGGGCGAGTCGAATCGTCCGGACAGGACATTGCCAACTTCCTCGCCGGCTCGTCCGCACCAGAGCGCCATACTCGGCGGATCTGGACGGTTGGGCACCGCGCGGCCCTGTCTTCCTCAGATATGGCGGGCACTTATCACGTTGGGGCGGGCTTCTCGACCTGGCTCGGCCACGGGTCGTCGAGAACTCCGAGCTGGATGAACAGGCCGAGGTTGTCGGCACCAATCCATTCACTGAC
>Ga0209415_10004861_pt1 | contig 24449 bp, 21 predicted proteins | sample PeaSoiSIISIP2007_FD_187696 | JGI IMG/M metagenome (GOLD analysis project Ga0209415, IMG submission 187696) | Peat soil microbial communities from Weissenstadt, Germany - SII-SIP-2007 (SPAdes) (version 2) | ecosystem: Environmental > Terrestrial > Soil > Wetlands > Peat | place: Germany... | reverse complement strand
AAGGCCGGGTACACGAACAATCCGTTGACCGACGACACGCTGTCGGCGTACACGGTCTACGAGGTACCGATGACCTCCATCACCCAAGAGGTCTGCAAGGAGGCCGGGGTCAAGCCGAGGGACGCGGAGCGCTCCAAGAACTTCTTTGCGCTGGGCCTAGTCAGCTGGCTCTACACCCGCCCGACCGAGCCCACCATCGAATGGATCAACCAACGGTTCGCCAGCAACACGGCGGTCCTGGAGGCCAACACCCGGGCGTTCCGGGCCGGCTACCACTTCGGAGAGACCGCCGAGCTCTTCACCTCGAACTACGAGGTGAAGGCGGCCAACTTTGAGCCGGGGGAGTACACCCAGATCACTGGGAACCAAGCCCTCGCCTGGGGCCTTCTGGCCGCCGCTCGGCTGGCCGGGCTGTCCCTCTTCCTTGGGAGCTATCCGATTACCCCGGCCTCGGACATCCTTCACGAGCTGTCGCGGCGCAAGGAGTTCGGCGTCCGCACCTTCCAGGCCGAGGACGAGATCGCCGGCGTGGGCGCCGCCCTCGGCGCCGCTTTCGGTGGCTCGCTTGGCGTGACCACGACGAGCGGACCGGGCCTCGACCTCAAGTCCGAAACGATCGGGCTCGCGGTGAACCTCGAGCTTCCGCTCATCGTCGTCGACGTGCAGCGCGGCGGCCCCTCGACGGGCCTTCCGACGAAGACCGAGCAGGCCGACCTGCTCCATGCCATGTACGGCCGGCACGGCGAGGCCCCTTTGCCGATCGTCGCGGCCAGGACCCCCGCACACTGCTTCGACGCAGCGATCGAGGCAGTGCGGTTGGCGGTCACCTACCGGACCCCGGTGATCCTGCTCTCCGACGGTTACCTCGCCAACGGCGCCGAGCCTTGGAAGCTTCCCGATCTGAGCACGAAGGTGCCGATCGACCCGAACTTTGCCAGTGAGCCCAACAACGTGGCCTCGGACGGGTCGCCTTCCTTCCTTCCCTACGTGCGGGACCCCGAGACGCTCGCCCGGCCATGGGCCCCTCCGGGCGTCCCGGGCCTCGAGCATCGCATCGGCGGCCTCGAGAAGGCCGACGCCACCGGCAACGTGTCCTACGACCCCGAGAACCACGAGGCGATGGTCAAGTGGCGGGCGGCCAAGATCGCCGGCATCGCCAAACAACTGCCCGACGTGGCAGTCGACGCCGACGAGGGGGCCGAGCTGCTCGTCCTTGGCTGGGGTTCGACCTACGGGGCGATCACGGCGGGCGTCCGCAGAGTGCGGGCCCGCGGGCTCAAGGTCGCGCAGGCCCACCTCGACTTCCTCAATCCCTTCCCGCTCAACCTGGGTGAGGTACTCCGCCGCTACCCGAAGGTCCTCGTGCCGGAGGTGAACCTCGGGCAGCTGAGCCGGATGGTGCGCGCGGAGTACCTCGTCGACGCACAACCGCTGAACAAGGCCCAAGGCGTGCCGTTCCGCGCCGGAGAGATCGAGGACGCCATCGTGAAGCTGTTGGGAGGAGAGGCATGACGGCCATCCCCGTCACCACCCGCAAGGACTGGACCAGCGACCAGGAGGTCCGTTGGTGCCCGGGCTGCGGCGACTACTCGATCCTGGCCGCCGTGCAGATGCTGATGCCGGAGCTCGGGGTTCGACGAGAGAGCACCGTGTTTCTGTCGGGGATCGGGTGTGCCGCCCGGTTCCCGTACTACATGAACACCTACGGAATGCACTCCATCCACGGACGCGCACCGGCGATCGCCACCGGGCTCGCCACGACCCGTCCCGACCTCGACATCTGGGTGGTGACCGGTGACGGTGACGCCCTGTCGATCGGGGGAAACCACCTGATTCATGCGCTTCGTCGGAATGTGAACCTGACGATCCTCATGTTCAACAACCAGATTTACGGGCTCACGAAGGGCCAGTACTCGCCGACCTCGGAGGTCTCCAAGGTCACCAAGTCGACGCCGTTCGGATCGCTCGACACCCCGTTCAACCCGATCAGCCTGGCGCTCGGGGCCGAGGCAACCTTCGTGGCGCGTACCCACGACATGGACCGCCAGCACATGCAGGAAACGTTCCGGCGGGCCCACGATCACAAGGGCGCGGCGTTCGTCGAGGTGTACCAGAACTGCAACGTCTTCAACGACGGTGCTTTCGAGAAGGTCACCGGTCGGGACGTGCGGTCCTCGATGCTCATCCCGCTCGCTCACGGCGAGCCGATCCGCTTCGGTGCCGACCTTGAGCGGGGGGTCGTGCAGCGGTCCGACGGTCGCCTCGAGATCGTCAAAGTTGCCGAAGTGGGGGAGGACGCGATCCTCGTGCACGACGAGAGCCGCGACGACCCAGGCCTCGCGTTCACCCTCTCCAGGTTGGCCAACGGCCCCTACGAACCCACGCCGATCGGGGTCTTCCGGGCCGTCGAGCGGCCCGAGTACGGCGAGGAGATGTCCCGCCAGATCGTCCGGGCCCAGGAGCAGCGGGGGGCCGGCGACCTCGAAGCGCTGCTCCGGTCTGGCTCGACCTGGACGGTCGACTGAGGCGACTCAGTCCTCGAGCGGCCGGAAGACCATGCCGGTGCGGGGCTTCGGGCTGAAGTAGGTCGTCTTCGGCGGCATCCGCCGGCGGTCGCGGGCCCAGGCCGAGATCTGGGCAACCGTGGGCGGCCGGAGCAACACGGCCGCCTGCGCCTCGCCCGAGCGGACCGATGCGATGGCGTCCTGCCAGCTGTGCCGGTGCGAGGTCTGCACGCCGGCCAGACCGTCGATGGCCAACGCGACGAGGCTGGAGTCGAGGTCGCTGTTGGCGGCGTCGTAAGCCTCGGGCCGGGGTGTGAGCAGCCACGCGTCGTCGTTGGTGACGACGGCCAGCGACGCGGCCTCCCCAAGCGCCGCCGCGACCCGGTCGGTGCCGTCACCGGCCCGGACGACGTCGAACCACTCGGAGAACACACCGACCAGATCCGACTTCGGACCGAGCCCGCTGATGACGCGGTGGATCGGGCGGACCAACAGCTGGTCCTCCGAGAGCTCCACGATGAGCGCCATCACCCAGTCGTGGCCCCCGGGGGCGTTCCCCCGCTGCTCGCGGACCTGTCGCTGGTACGCCCGGGCCGTCTCGTAGCGGTGGTGCCCGTCGGCGATCACGACCGGCGCCTGCGCGACGGCCTCGGTGATCGCCCGGACCCGGTGCTCGGCCGCCACCCACAGCTCGTGGCGCACCCCGTCGTCGTCGTGCACGTCGATGTCGGGTTCGCCCTCCGGGGCGAGGACGGAGGAGAGCCCGTGGGTCATCGACAGCCCCCAGATGGGGGAGAGGTTCGCCTCGGTGGCGGTGAGCAGGTCGAGGCGGTCGCTGCGGGGCTTCGGCAGCGTCTCCTCGTGCGGGAGGACCTGGTCCTCCTCGTCGGGCTCGGGCAGCCCGAGCGCCCCGATGACCCCGAGGGTGGTCTGGGTGCCGTCGGTCATCCGGTACAGGTAGTAGGCGGGCCGGTCGTCGAGAACGAGGATCCCGTCGTTTCGCCACGCCGCCAGCAGCCGGGCCGCCACCTGGTAGCGGTCGAGGCCGGCTCGCAGGTCAGGATCTGGCAGCTCGAGGTGCACCGAGTTGAACGACGAACGGGTGGCCAGCCGGGTCCGATCGGACGGTTCGATCACGTCGTAGGGCGGGGCGATCACCTGGTTGAGGTGGATGACCAAGGGGTCGTAACGCAGGCCACGGAAGGGGGAGAGCCGGGGCATGGGGGGTCCATCGTGGCACAGCCGGTCGCGGCCCCTTCCCTGGTTCCGGGCATAGCCGCCGGGAGGGGCGCCGATCGTAGAATCATCGCCGTGGGGTCCCCGACGACCGGTGTCGATCCCGACGACGCGGCCGATGACGGGGGAATCCTCACCGTCCCCAACCTGATCACCGTCCTCCGGCTCGCCTGCCTGCCGGTGTTCGTCTGGCTGGTGTTCGGGGCGAGGGAGCAGACGCCGGCCGCGATCCTGCTCGCAGTGCTCGGAGCCACCGACTGGGTCGACGGGTTCGTGGCCCGGCGCTTCCACCAAGTCTCGACGGTCGGCAAGGTCCTCGACCCGACAGCAGACCGGCTCCTCGTCGGCGCGGCCGTGATCGTGATCATCATCCATCGGGCCGTCCCGGTCTGGTTCGGCGTGGTCACCCTCAGCCGTGAGGTGCTGGTCGGGGCGATGGTCCTCGTGCTCGCTGCCCTCGGGTCCGCCCGCATCGACGTCCTGTGGGTCGGCAAGGCCGGGACGTTCGGCCTGATGTTCGCCTATCCGGCCTTTCTGCTCGGGCACGGCCCGGCATCGTGGCAGGCCGGTGTCCGTGACTTCGCGTGGGTGGTCGGCGGAGCCGGGCTCACCCTCGCCTGGATCGCCGCAGCCGCGTACGTGAAGCCGGCCCGGGCCGCGCTCCGAGCGGGCCGACGGGGTCGGCGAGACCAGATGACGACGGAGGTCCCGGCGTGAAGGCGGTGATCATGGCCGGTGGTGAGGGCACCCGCCTCCGTCCGCTCACCTCCAACCAACCGAAGCCGATGCTGCCGCTTGCGAACCGGCCCTTGATGGAGCACGTCGTGCTCCTGCTCCGCCGCCATGGTTTTGAGGAGATCGTCGTCACCGTCGCCTTCATGGCCAACGCGATCCGTTCGTACTTCGACGACGGCTCCGAGCTCGGCGTGCGCATGGTCTACGCGACCGAGGAGACCCCGCTCGGGACGGCCGGCTCGGTGCTGAACGCCCGCGACGAGCTCGACGAACGCTTCCTCGTCATCTCGGGCGACGTTCTCACCGACATCGATCTCGGCGCGATCGTCCGGTTTCACCAGGAGAAGGGTGCGCTCGCCACCCTCGCCCTCCACTCGGTCCCGGACCCGCTCGAGTTCGGGATCGTCATCACGAGAGAGGACGGCTCGATCGAGCGCTTCTTGGAGAAGCCGACCTGGGGCCAGGTGTTCAGCGACACCATCAACACCGGGATCTACGTGCTCGAGCCGGACGTCTTCGACTACATCCCCGGCGAGGGCGCATCGGACTTCTCCGGCGACGTCTTCCCGGCCGTGCTGGCGGCCGGCCGGCCGATCTACGGGTGCGTGGCCGACGGCTACTGGGAGGACGTCGGGACGACCGAGGCCTACCTGAAGGCCCACGACGACGTCCTGGACCAGCGGGTCCGGGTCAAGATCGACGGCTTCCCCTTGCGCCCCGGGGTCTGGCTCGGGAAGGGCTCGACCGTCGACCCGGCCGCCGAGGTCGTGGGTCCCGCCCTCATCGGACCCAACTGCTCCGTCGGCCCGGGGGCGGTCGTCGGCCAGTACGCGGTGCTCGGGGCCAACGTCCGTATCGCCGAGGCCGCCGAGGTCCGGCACTCGACCCTCGGGGACAACTGCTACGTCGGAGCCGGAGCACGGGTGGAGGGGGCGGCGGTGGCCCGGGCGTGTGACCTGCGGGAGGGGTCGCGGTGCGAGCCGGGCGCCGTCCTCGGGGAGAACTGTCTGATCGGCGCGGGCGCCGAGGTGAAGGCGGGGGTCAAGGTTTATCCCTTCAAGACCGTCGAGGCGGGCGCCCTCGTGAACTCCTCGATCGTGTGGGAGTCCAAGGGCACTCGGTCGCTGTTCGGCCGCGACGGCGTCCGGGGTATCGCCAATGTCGACATCAATCCGGAGCTGGCCGTGCGCCTGTCCATGGCCTGGGTCTCCACCCTCGGTCGGGGTTCCTCGATCACCGCCTCCCGGGACACGAGCCGCACAGCCCGGATGCTGAAGCGGGCGATCATGGTCGGCTGCAACGCCGCCGGGGTGAACGTCGGCGACCTCGAGGTGGCCACCGTCCCGGTGATGCGCCACCACATCCGCAACACCTCGAGCCGCGGCGGGGTGACCGTCCGGCTGGCGGCGGACGACCCCAACTCGGTGGTGCTGCGGTTCTTCGACTCCGAGGGTCTCGACCTCGACGAGAACGGCCAGCGCAAGATCGAGCGGATGTACCACCGCGAGGAGTTCCGTCGGGTGCTGGCCCCCGAGATCGGAGACATCGACTTCCCGGCCCGCGCGGTCGAGCAGTACACCGCTGACCTCGTCGCTTCGGTGCCGCCGAGGGACGAGCCCACGTTGGGGGTGAAGCTGGTGCTCGACCTCTCCTACGGCTCGGCCAGCTTCGTGATGCCGAACGTCCTGGCCAAGATCGACGCCGACGTGCTCGTGGTGAACCTCTCGGCGCACACCGCCGGGATGATCTCGGTCGACCCGACCGCGAACGCGCAGCGCGTCGCCGAGCTCGTCCGAGCGTCGGGTTCGCAGCTCGGCGCGGTGGTGGACGCCGACTGCGAACACCTCACCGTCGTCGACGACGAGGGGTCGGTGTTGAGCGACGACCAGGCCCTCCTCGTGTTCCTCCTCCTGGTCACCGCCAACGTGAAGGACGCCCGGGTCGTGCTGCCGGTGTCGGTGCCCAACGCCGCCGCTGCCATCTGCGAGGCGGCCGGCGCCACCATCACCTACGCGAAGCTCAGCTCGGCCCACCTCATGGAGCTGGCCGCCCGCCCCGGGGTCGCCTTCGCCGCCAACCGGTCGGGTGGCTTCATGTGGCCGCGGTTCCTGCCCGCCTACGACGCTGCCGCCAGCCTGGTGATGCTGGTCGACCTCTTGGCCCGCAGCGGCGAACGCCTCTCCTCGCTCGTGCGCGGGCTCCCCAGCGCCCACGTGGCCCACCTGACCGTGGCGACCCCCTGGGAACGCAAGGGCCTGGTCATGCGCGGCCTAGTCGAACAGCTGGCCGACCACAAGACGGTGCTCATCGACGGGGTGAAGGTGCTCGAGCCGGGCGGCTGGGCGCTCGTCCTCCCCGACCCCGAGGTCCCGGTGACCCACGTCTGGGCGGAGGCCGAGAGCAACGAGGCGGCCGAGCAACGGGCCGCCGAGTATGCCGCTCTCATCGGGCGCCTCCTCGCCTGAGTTCGACCTGGAGCGGGCCGGGCCCGGTCCGGTAGGGTCGCTCGCCATGATTGTGCCCGACGAGCTCCGCTACTCGACCGACCACGAGTGGGCCCGGGCAGAGGGCGAGCGGGTCCGGGTGGGGATCACGGACTACGCGCAGGACGCCCTCGGCGACGTCGTCTTCGTCGACCTCCCCGAGGTCGGCAAGGAGGTCGAGGCGGGGTCGCTCCTCGGCGAGGTGGAGTCCACCAAGTCGGTCTCGGAGATCTACGCCCCGGTCACCGGGCGCGTGGTCGCGGTGAACGCGGGGCTCTCCGACGCGCCGGAGCGGCTCAACGAAGATCCCTACGGCGAGGGCTGGATCTGCGACATCGAGCTGACCGACCCGGGTTCCCTGGGCGCCCTGCTCGACGCGGCCGGCTACCGCCAGCTCATCGAGACGTGACCCTCGCGACCACGCGCGAGGCCCATGGGGAGCGAATTCTCCCAGCGTCCGGGATCGGAGAACCGGCTACCGTACGGGGAGTGTTCTGCCACAACTGCGGGCACCGGAACCCTTCGGGTGTGAACTTTTGCTCCTCCTGTGGCACGGTTCTCCAACACGACGTTTCCGAGACCACCGTCACCCTGCAGCCGGTCGACGAGCACGGTGAGTCGCCCGACGAAGAGCCGACCGTCACCCTCGTCGAGGTGCCGCGTGGGCAGGGCGTCCTGGTCGTGAAACGCGGCCCCAACGTCGGCTCCCGCTTCCCGTTGGAGAAGGCTGTGACCAGGGCCGGAAGGCATCCGGAGAGCGAGATCTTCCTCGATGACATCACGGTGTCCCGACGTCACGCCGAGCTCGAGCGTCGGCCCGACGGTTCCGTCGTCATCCGCGACGACGGGTCGTTGAACGGGACCTATGTGAATCGCGAGCGGATCGAAGAGCAGCGGCTCGCAGGCGGCGACGAGGTGCAGATCGGCAAGTTCAAGCTCGTCTACCTGGTGGCGGGGGACGAGTGAGCACCCGCACCTACCTGTCGATCGGCGACGTCCTCAGTCTGCTGCGCCGGGAGTTCCCCGACATCACCATCTCGAAGATCCGATTCCTGGAGAGCCAGGGCCTCGTCAATCCCGAACGTTCGCCGTCGGGGTATCGGAAGTTCTACGAGCACGACGTCGAGCGTTTGCGCTGGGTGCTGCGCCAGCAGCGCGAGCACTTCCTGCCGCTCAAGGTGATCCGCGACCGGCTCGCTCGCAACGGCGGTGACGTCACCGACTTCGACGACGATGGGATCGACGACCACGGGGGGCTCGACGAGTTCGAGCGCGTCGACGAGGAGGAGCCGGAGGAGAGGAACGGGGCCGAGCCCGCCCGCCCCGCCCCGTTCCTGCGCGCGGTCGAGTCCCCGGCTCCCGACGAACTTGCCGCGACGGCGGTCAACGGCGCGTACGACGCCGACGAGGAGGACGACGAGGGCTGGATCGACACGCCGGGCGAGTCACGCGCGGGCGCGCTCGCGACCACCGCGCCGCTCGCGCCTCGCTCGGGCGCGGTGAAGACCGCCCAGGTGTCGAAACAGGAATCCCGCCGTCCGGCCGCCCAGTCGGCCGAGCCCGAGCCCGAGCCCGAGCCCGAGCCCGAGAAGCCCAAGGCCCCCGCGAAGGCGGCCGAAGCCGCTCCGGCCAGGGCGGCGCGCCCGGAGCCGGCCCCGCCAGCCGCCGCGACGAACGTCTCGGGCGCCAGCCTCACGCTCGACGAGCTGTGTGCCGCCAGTGGCCTCGGGGCCACCGAGGTTGCCTCGCTCGAGGGCTTCGGGCTCATCGAGCCCCTGGTCGTGGGGGGTGACCTCTACTACGACGAGGAGGGCCTGACCGTCGCCAAGCTGGTCGCCGACTTCGCCCGCTACGGGATCGAACCCCGGCATCTGCGGCTCTTCCGCAACGCCGTCGACCGGGAGCTGGGGCTCATCGAGCAGGTGGTGACCCCGCTCCTCCGGCAACGCAACCCCGAGGCCCGCCAGCGGGCCGTCGACGCCGCCGGCGAGCTGTCGCGGCTCGGCCAGTCGCTGCGCTCCGCCATCCTGCGCCGTTCGCTCCACCACCACCTGGGCGGCTGAGCAGGGCGACCTGGTCGGAAGCCGGGAACTCCCTCCGGCGGGCAGCGCCGAAGCCCCGGGCGCTACATTTCAACCATGGTCGAGGTGCGGCTGCGGGCGGTACGGGTCGACTTGCAGTCGAACACCCCGGTGCTCTTGCTTCAGGAGACCGACGGTGAGGGACGCACCCTTCCAATCTTCATCGGCACCCCCGAAGCGGCCGCGATCGCCTACGCGCTCCAGGGGGTCACGATGCCCCGGCCGATGACCCACGACCTCCTGCGCGACGTGCTGAGCTCGCTCGACGTCGAGATCGAGCGGGTCGTCATCACCGAGCTGCAGAACGCGACCTATTACGCGGAGCTCCGGCTGCGGCGCGGCAGCGACATCACCGTCGTGTCGAGCCGGCCATCGGACGCGGTCGCCGTGGCCGTCCGCACCGGCAGCCCGCTGTATGTCTCCGACGAGCTGATGGACTCCGAGGGGATCATCCTCGCGGCCGACAGCACCGACGACGATGACGACGACCTGGGCGAGCCACCGCCCGACGTGCTGATCGAGCAGTTCAGTCAGTTCCTGAAGTCGATCAAGCCCGAAGACTTCGCCACCTGACCACGGCGACTACTGGCGCCCGTCAGCGGGACGGCTGCACCAGCACGCGGCCGCGCACACGGGCGGCGGCGAGATCGGCCAGTGCATCGGCCACCCCTTCGAGCCCGACCTCGCGCTCGACCATCGCGTTGGCCCGCTCGGCGGGGAAGTCGGTGGCGACCGACGCCCACACCCGCCGGCGGTCCTCGATCGGCGTCTCCACCGAGTCGACGCCGAGCAGCGCCACGCCGCGCACGATGAACGGGTACACGGTCGTCGCAAGCTCGGTGCCGCCGGTCAGCCCGGACGCCGCCACCGCGCCCCCGTAGCGGATCGACCGCAGCACCGCTCCGAGCGTGGATCCGCCGACGCAGTCGATCGCGGCCGCCCAGCGCTCGGTGCCGAGCACCCGCCCCTCGTCACCGGCCACCTCGTCTCGCCCGATCACCGTGGCCGCCCCGAGGCCGTGCAGGTAGGGGTGCTCGGCGGCCTTGCCGGTGCTCGCCACGACCTCATAGCCCCGCCCGGCGAGGAGGGTGACCGCCATGCTCCCGACCCCTCCCGACGCGCCGGTGACGAGGACCGGCCCGGTGTCGGGGGTGATCCCGTTGGCCTCGAGCCGGCGGAGCGCGAGCGCGGCGGTGAACCCGGCCGTCCCGACCGCCACCGCGTGGCGGGCGCCGACCCCGTCGGGCAGCGGCACGACCCAGCCGGCCGGGACCCGGGCCCGGGTGGCGAAGCCGCCGTGGTGGGAGACCCCGAGGCCGTAGCCGTGGGCGAGCACCGCCGTGCCCGCCGGCACGGCCGGATCGGCGCTGTTCGCGACCGTTCCGGCCAGGTCGATCCCCGGCACGAGGGGGTAGGTCCGGGCCACCCGGTTGCCCGGCTGGACGACCATGGTGTCCTTGAAGTTGAGGGCCGCCCACTCCACGTCGATCTGGATCGGGTCGTCGCCCAGCTCCTCATCGGCGAGCTCGGTGACGCCGGTCTCGAGGCGGTCGCCGTCTCGGCGGACGAGGAACGCGCGGGTGGCCACGCCCGCACTGTAGGAGGCCAGGTACCCTCCGCCTCCATGCCCGGACGGTCGCTCCACCGATGAGCCGGGCGGCCCCCTACGGCACCTGGCCATCGCCCCTCACGGTGGCCGACGCGGCGGCCCAACGCCTGTCCCGCGCCGGCCTCGCCTCGGACGGCGACGCGCTGTGGTGGCTCGAGTCCCGGCCGGCCGAGGGCGGGCGCACCGTCCTCGTGCGCGCCCCGGCCGGGGAGGAGCCCGAGGTCGTCTCGCCCGACGGGGTGTCGATCCGGTCGCGGGTGCACGAGTACGGCGGCGGGGCGTGGTGCCTCCTCGGGGCGGGTGCCGCGGCACCGTTCGCCTACGTCGAGCACCGGGGTCAACGGGTGTGGGTGCCCGCGTCGGACGGTCCGGTCGCCCTCAGCCCCGAGCCGGCCGCCGGGGGGTCGGTGCACCACGGCGGCCTCACCGCCGGGCCCGACGGCAGCGTCCTGTGCGTGCGGGAACGACTCGCGGGCGACACGGTCAAGCGGTCGGTCGTCCGGCTCGAACCAGGCACCCCGGGGGCGGAGTCGACGCTGTGTCGCGGCCACGACTTCTTCGGCGCGCCGGCCGTCGCCCCGGACGGGCGGCGGCTGGCCTGGGTCGCCTGGGACCACCCGGACATGCCGTGGGACGCCACCTCGCTGTGGGTCGGGTCGATCGACCCGGGCGGCCCCGCCCCGACCCGGGTGGGGGAGCGCCTCCTGGACGGGTGCTCGGTGGAGCAGCCGGTCTGGCTCGACGACGAGACGCTCGTCTTCGTGGCCGACGCCACTGGCTGGTGGCAGCCCTGGTTGTGGCGGGGCGACGGGGACCCGGTCCGGCTGGTCGGGCTCGAGGCGGAGTTCCAGGGCCCGGCCTGGGGGCTCGCCCAGCACACCGTGGCGGCGCTCTCGCCGGAGCTGCTCGCCTGCATCTGGCGCCACGACGGCGTCGACCGGCTCGGGCTGGTCGGGACCAACGGCGCGATCCGCGAGCTCGACCAGCCGTGCGTGGTGGCGGCCTCGCTGTGCGCGCACCGCGACGGCGTGGCCTGGCTGGGGGCGACCCCGACGGAGCCCGCGGGCGTGTGGTGGCGGCCGGCGCCGGGCGACGGCCCCGCCGAGCGGGTGTCCGGGCTCGCGTCCCCCGTGCCGGAGGCCGTCGTGGCCGTCGCCGCGCCGTTCGGTGTGGCGGTCGGACCGCGGACCGTGCACGCCCACCTCTACCGGCCCCGCAACGCCGAGTGGCATGGGCCCGACGGCGAGCGGCCGCCGCTCGTCGTGCAGTGCCACGGCGGCCCGACCGGCGGTTGCGATGCCGGCTTCGACCCCGTCGTCCAACTCCTGACCACCCGCGGCTATGCAGTGGCCGCGGTCGACTACGCGGGGTCGACCGGGTACGGGCGGGCCTACCGCCGGGCGCTCGAGGGTCAGTGGGGCGCGACCGACGTCGACGACTGCGTCGCGGTGGCCCTCGCCCTCGCGGACGCCGGCGAGGTCGACGGTCACCGCATGGCCATCCGGGGGCAGAGCTCGGGCGGGCTGACCGCGCTCGGGGCGCTCGTGCGCTCGAGGGCGTTTGCGGCCGCGGTGGCCTGGTACGGGGTCACGGACCTCATGGGCCTCGTGGCGACCACCCACGACTTCGAGTCCCGCTACACCGACCGGCTGGTCGGGCCGCTGCCCGAGGCGGCGGACCTCTACGCCGAGCGCTCGCCGCTGCACCGGGTCGAGGAGATCGAGGGCGCGGTGCTGCTTCTCCAGGGTGAGGACGACCCGGTGGTGCCGGCCGACCAGACCCGTGCCATGGTGGCCGCCCTCGGGGCCCGGGGGGTGCGCGTCGAGGTCCACTACTTCGCCCAGGAGTCCCACGGGTTCCGCCGGGCCGAGACGCTCGTCGCCAGCTTCGAGGCCGAACTCGACTTCTACCGGTCGGTCTTCGGGCCGGTCGACGGCGTTGGTTGACGTTCGGAGCCGTCCGGGAACCCGCTGGTACCCTGGGGTGCGGAGAGGCGCGCCCGGCGTGCCGCGCCGCGGGAGGCGGGTGCTCGAGAACCTTTCGTACAGGGTGGGCGCGCTCGTGCGCACCTGGGAGCCCGAGGAGGGGGATGCCGTCCTCTACGGCCTGTCCGCCCTGTTCGCGCTCCTCACCATCGACATCTCGGGCGAGGCCCTCTACCGCCAGTGGGCGGAACTGGCGATCGGCCCCTATCTCGTGGCGGCGGTCGGCTCGGTGGCGGTCGGCTGGGTCCGCCGGGAGCGCCGACTGCACGACCCCGAACCGGCGGCCCGGGCGGCGCCCTCCAAGCACTGGTCGACGCCCCGCATCCTCCTGTTCCTGGTCGTCCTGCTCGGCGCCACGCTGATCCCGCTGTCGCTCGAGGTCGCCTGGCGCTCCGACGGCAACGCCACCGCCCACGTGCAGCCCGAGGTCCCGGTGGTCGAGCAGGCCGGCCAGCGGGCCGCCCACGGGCTCGACCCCTACCACGCGTCGGTCGTGGACGGGAAGGCCGTGTCGGTGGTGAAGGGCGAGCCGACCTACGAGTCCTTCTACCCGTACCTCCCGGTCATGACCGTGTTCGGGCTGCCGAGCAGTCTCCACGCGCCGCTGCGGCTCTCCGACGCCCGCATCGCCTTCAGCGGCGTCACCCTTCTCGTTGTCCTCGGGGCCTTGGCGCTCGCCCGCGCCCCGAGCGAGCGCAAGATCCGCACTCTCCAGGTGCTCACGGTGCTGCCGACGGCCGCGCTCCTCCTCGCCACCGGCGGCGACGACATGCCGGTGGTGGCCTTCCTCCTCCTCGCCATGGTCCTCGCCCAGCGGCGACGGCCGGGATGGTCCGGGATCGTGCTCGGGATCGTCTCGGCGATGAAGTTCACCGCCTGGCCGCTCGCCGTCCTCGCGTTGTTCGCGGCGCGCGACGAGTCGGGCCGGCGGGCGCCCGGCAGGATGGCGATCGGCGGGCTGGCGGTCGCCGGTCCGATCGTGCTCCCCTTCCTCGTCCACAACCCCCACGTGTTCATCGTGAACGTGATCCTGTTCCCGCTCGGGCTCTCCGGGGTCGCCTCGCCGGCCGCCAGCCCGTTGCCGGGCCACCTCCTCGTGACCGCGTTCCCCGCGCTCCACCACGTGGTCCCGATCGTGGCCAGCGCGCTCGGCGGGACGATCCTGTTGCGCCGGCTCGTCCGCCGGACGCCCTCGGGCGCGGCCGACGCGTGCACGCTCGGCGGGTGGGTGATGCTCGTCGCGATCCTGGTGGCCCCCGCGACCCGGATCGGCTATCTCGTGTACCCGATCAACTTCTTCGTGTGGGCCTTCATGTTCCGCGGCGCCGACCACATGGCCGCGGCCGAGGTGCCCGGGGGACGCGCCGCCGCGCTGGTGTGACGCTCACTGCTGGTCTTCGACCTGGAGCACCCGGAGGGTGAACCGGGTCACGTTGGTGGTGCCGCCGTTGGCGAAGGTGCTCGGGGACACGATCACCCCGAGCTGCCAGTAGAAGCCGTCGTCGCCGGCGATCTGCCCGACGATCTGCTCGCCCGGTTGATGGGTGGCGGCCCCGCTCGTCACCGTGCGCCAGCCGAGGTGCTTGAACTCGGCCCGGTAGAAGCCGAGCACGGCGCCGTCGGACGCGTCCACCGAGAAGGTCACCTCGTGGTCGAACGTCGACCCCTCGCCCGGGTTGGTGAAGGACCCGCGAACCGCGCCGACGGGGAGCGTGATCGCGTCGAGGACGTTGACCGGGGGCTGCCCGCCCGTCTCGATGACCGACAGGCCACCCGTGGCCGACACGGCGCGGAGCGAGGAGCCGGGCACGGCAGTCGGGCCCTTCGGCACCTTGGCCGACGGTGACGCCGTCTTGGTCAGCGCCGCGCCGACCGAGAACGAGACGAGGATCACGACCGCCAGGGCCCCGACGATGAGGGCCGGCTTCATCGTGTAGCTGCGCCGGGGAGGCTGGGGCTGCTCCTCCATGAGCGTTCCAGCCTACGACCGGCCGGTCGCGTCTCCCGGCGCCGCCGACCAGCCGAAGTGGTCGATCGGCCCGTGGCCACCGCCGAGCCGCCAGGCGGCCCCGCCCTCGAGCGCCCGCCGCACGTACGCCTTGGCCGCCCTGACCGCCTCGAGCGCATCGGCGCCGAGGGCCAGGTTGGCGGCGATGGCCGCCGACAGCGAGCACCCGGTCCCGTGGTCGTTGCCGGTCGCCACCCGGTCGGCCTCGAGCACCACCGACCCGCCCGGGCCGGCCACGACGTCGGGGGAGGGCGCGCCCGTGCCGGTGCCCGCCCGAGCCAGGTGGCCGCCCTTCACCACCACCGTCCGGGCCCCGAACCCCCGGAGCTCCTCGGCGGCGGCCAGCATCGCATCGGTGGTGGCGAGCTCCTCGACGGCCCGCCCGGTCAGCACCGCCGCCTCGAGGAGGTTCGGCGTGGCCACCTCGGCGACCGCCAGGAGGCGGGTCCGATAGGCGTCGATGCCGTCGTCGTCGACGAGCCGGTGGCCGGTCGAGGACACGAGCACCGGGTCGACCACGAGGTGGGGGAGCGCGCCGCGCTCGGCGAGCCCGGCCACCGCGTGCACGATCCCGCCGACGGCGAGCATCCCGGTCTTCACCGCCGCGGGGGCGAGGTCGTCGAGGACCGCCTCGATCTGGGCGACGACGAAGTCGGGGTCGAGGACCACGACGCCGATGACCGCCCGCGTGTTCTGCGCGGTCACCGCCGTGACCGCGCAGGTGCCGAACACCCCGTGGGCGGCGAAGGTCTTGAGGTCGGCCTGCAGGCCGGCACCGGCGCCCGAGTCCGAGCCGGCGATGGTCAGCGCGACCTTCGGCGTCACGCCGCCGGCCCGGGGAGGGGGTCCGCAGGGGTGCCGGTAACCTGGGAGGCGATGCCCGGAGCGCCGGGGAGCCCCGATCCCTTCGTCGTCGCCGGCCGCACGTTCTCGTCGCGCCTGTGGCTCGGCACCGGCGGCATGGCCAGCCTCCAGGCGCTCGATGCCGCCCTCGTCGCCTCGGGCACCGAGCTCACCACCGTCGCCGTCCGCCGGGTCGACCCCCACGGGCGGGGATCGCTCCTCGACGTGCTGCGGGCCCGCGGCGTGTCGATCCTGCCCAACACCGCCGGGTGCTTCACCGCGTCGGAGGCGGTCCTCACGGCCAAGCTGGCCCGGGAGGCGTTCGAGACCGACTGGGTGAAGCTCGAGATCATCGGCGACGACCGTACCCTCCTGCCCGACGCGGTCGAGCTGCTGGCGGCGGCCGAGCAGCTGGTCGACGACGGCTTCGTCGTCCTTCCCTACACGACCGACGACCCGGTCCTGGCCCGCCGGCTCGAGCAGGTCGGCTGCGCCGCCGTCATGCCGCTCGGCTCGCCCATCGGGAGCGGCCTCGGGCTCCGCAACCCCCACGCGCTGAGCCTGCTGCGCGACGCGGTCCGGGTGCCGGTGGTGCTCGACGCCGGGGTCGGCACCGCGTCGGACGCCGCGCTGGCCATGGAGCTCGGCTGCGATGCCGTGCTGGCCGCCACCGGGGTCAACCGGGCCCAGGACCCGGCCGTCATGGCCCGGGCCATCGCGCTGGCGGTCGAGGCCGGGCGTCTCGCCCGGCGGGCCGGCCGGATCACCCCCCGCTACTACGCGCAGGCGTCCTCCCCTCTCGAGGGCCGCCCCGACCTGCTCATCGACCAGTCGACCGACTGAGTCCCCCGGAGTGGGGCACCGAACTTCGGGTGCCCTAATCTTTTTGGGATCGTCCCTGTTGAGGGGGGCGCCGGACCGGGATCGGGGCGAGGGGTCGAGGCGGATGGCACCGTGAGCGCGGGGACACGAGCGAGCACCCCGCCGCCGCGGCCGTGACCCTCACCGAGCTGCGGGCGCCGGCCACCGGCGTGCCGGTCGAGCGGCGGACCCGGCCACCGTTCTGGCTGAGCGCGACGAGCGGCGTGGTCGTCCTCGTGCTCGCCTTGCCGCTCGCCTTCCTCGTCCTGCAGTCGGTCCAGACCGGCTGGTCCGACCTCGAGCCGGTCCTCTTCCGGCACTTCACCTTCACGCTGCTCTGGAACACGGTCCGGCTGACCGTGGTGGTCACGGCCCTGTGCGCGGTCGTGGGCACGCTGGCCGCCTGGCTGGTCGAGCGGACCGACCTGCCCGGTCGCCGGGTGTGGGCAGTGCTGCTGGTGCTGCCGATCGCGGTGCCCGACTTCGTCGTGAGCTTCGGCTGGGTGCAGCTCGCCCCCGGGCTGTCGGGCTTCCCGGGCGCGGTGTTGGTGATGACGTTCGCGGTGTACCCGTTCGTCTACCTGCCGGTGGCGGCCAGCCTGCGCCGGGCCGATCCGGGGGAGGAGGAGGTGGCCCGGAGCCTCGGGCTCGGGCCGGTGCAGACCTTCTGGCGGGTCACGGTCGGCCAGGTGCGCCTCGCCATCCTCGGCGGCAGCCTGCTCGTCGCGCTCGTGATCCTGGCCGAGTACGGCGCGTTCGAGATCCTGCGCTACCAGACCTTCACCACCGAGATCTACACCGAGTACCTCAACTTCCGGACCTCGACGGCGAGCGCGCTCTCCCTCGTCCTCGTGGTGCTGAGCCTGGCCGTCCTCATCGGCGAGGGCGCGTCGCGCGGCGGTGGCCGGGTCGCCCGCACCGCCTCGATGGCGGCGCGGCCGCCGGTCCGCCACCCGCTCGGACGGGCGACCCCGCTCGCGCTGGCCGGCTGCGCGGCGGTGGTGGCCCTCGCCCTCGGCGTCCCGTTCGGCGAGATCTTCTCGCTCATGACCAAGGCCGGCGGGGCGAGCCTGCCGGGCGCCGCGTCGGTCGGCAGCGCGCTCGTGCACACCGTCGCCTACAGCGCGCCGGCCGGGCTCATCGCGACGGTCGCCGCGCTGCCGGTCGCCGCGCTGTCGCTCCGGCACCCGAGCCGACTGGCCACGCTCTTCGAGAAGAGCTCGTATCTCATCCTCGGGCTGCCCGGGATCGTGGTCGCCCTCGCGCTCGTCTACTTCACCGAGCGCTACGCGTCCGGCACCCTGTATGAGAGCCCGGCGCTCCTCATCGCCGCCTACTCGCTCATGTTCTTCCCCCTGGCCCTCGTGGCGGTGCGGACCTCGCTCGCCCAGTCGCCGCCGCGCCTCGAGGAGGTGGCCCGCTCGCTCGGCCGCCCCCGCCTCGAGGTCTTCCGCCGGGTGACGCTGCGGCTCATCGCCCCGGGGCTGGCCGTCGGCTTCTGCCTCGTGTTCCTGGAGGCCCTGACCGAGCTCACCGCCACCCTTGTGCTCATCCCCCCGAGCACCCAGACGCTCTCCACCCAGTTCTGGGCGTTCCAGACCAACGGGTTCAACGGCCAGGCGGCGGTGTACGCGGCGGTGATCGTCGCGGTCGCGGTGGTGCCCGGGTACGTGCTCGGCCGGTGGTTCGACCGGCTCCCGGGGGCATCGTGAGCGACGCGCACGGGCTCGAGCTGGTCGGGCTGACCAAGCGCTTCGACGCGCTCGAGGTGCTGCGCGGCATCGACCTCTCGGTCGCCTCGGGCAGCATCGTCGCCCTGCTCGGTCCCTCCGGCAGCGGCAAGACGACGGTGCTGCGGATCCTGGCCGGCTTCGAGCGCGCCGACGCCGGGACCGTGCGGGTCGGCGACACGGTCGTCGACGACGGCCACCACGCGCTCGCCCCCGAGCGCCGCCGGGTCGGCTACGTCCCCCAGGAGGGCGCCCTCTTCCCCCACATGACCGTGGGCCACAACATCGGCTTCGGCCTGCCGAAGCGCCGCGACCGCCCGTCGGCCCGCGAGCGGGTCCGCGAGCTCATCGAGATGGTGGGCCTCCAGGGCCTGGGCCGCCGCTACCCGCACCAGCTCTCGGGCGGCCAGCAGCAGCGGGTGGCCCTCGCGCGCGCGCTGGCGGTCCGACCGTCGGTGATCCTCCTCGACGAGCCGTTCTCCTCGCTCGACGCCGGGCTGCGGGCGTCGGTGCGGGCCGACGTCCTCGACGTGCTGCGCCGCGCCGGTACCACCGCCCTCTTGGTCACCCACGACCAGGACGAGGCCCTGTCCTCGGCCGACGCGGTGGCGGTGCTCGTCGGGGGGCGCATCATGCAGTGCGGCACGCCCCGCGACCTCTACTCCCATCCGAGGAGCCCCGAGGTGGCCCGGTTCCTCGGGGCCTCCAACCTCCTCGGCGGGGACTTCGAGGGGGCGGGAGTCCGCACCGAGCTCGGCGTCCACGAGATGGCGGCCGGCGCCGGACCCGGCCGCGGCCGGGCGACCGTCCTCGTCCGGCCCGAGCAGTTGGAGGTCGTCGACGTGGCCCACACCGAGGCGCACTTCGGCCACGTGGTCGACTGCGAGTTCTTCGGCCACGACCTGGTGGTGAGGGTGGCCCCCGACCGCGACGAGACGGCGCCGCCGCTCGTGGCCCGGGTGGCCGGCGACCGCTCGCTGCCGCCCGGGCTCCCGGTGCGGGTGTTCGCTCGGGGGTCGGTGGTCGCCTGGCCCCGGGCCGATCCGGAGCCGGCCGAACCACGAGAATCGGCTCCTGCCTCGAAAAATACCTCGATGTAACTACCGCCGGGTGATGCCGCTGGGGTAGTGTGCCAGCGGAGGAAGTACCGGCGGAGGAGGAGAGAGTGGCGGAGGACAGAGCAGTGCCGCGCGCCGCGGCCGCGCCGAAGGCGGGCCGTGATGCACGGGGCACCCGTGTCGGCAGTGTCTCCGGGCTCGACGAGGGCTACCGGGGGCCGCAGGTCTGTCAGCTGGTGGGGATCTCCTATCGGCAGCTCGACTACTGGGCGCGCACCGGCCTGCTGCGCCCCTCGGTGGCCGAGGCCAAGGGGAGTGGCACCAAGCGCCGCTACTCCTACCGGGACCTGCTCGAGCTGAAGGTCATCAAGCGGCTCCTCGACTCCGGGGTGTCGCTCCAGTCGGCCCGCCGGGCCGTCGGGTGCCTGCGCGAGGACCTGGGCGCCGACATCGCGTCGGCCAACCTCGTGCTCTCCGACACGACGAGCGTGCTCGCCCGCTCCGACGGCGAGCTGGTCGACCTCCTGGCCGGCGGCCAGGGCGTGTTCAACGTGGTCCCGCTGTCGGGCGTCGTCAACGAGCTGGCGGCCGACATCGTCCGGTTCGAGCGGCCCGCCACCAAGGCGGACGAAGACCCGGCCCGCCCGGCGCGGGCCGCCGGGGAGTGAGCGGGGCCATCGCGCACCGACACCTTCACCCCTCGGCCTCGCGCGCGGCGAGGGTGCGCTTCGCGCACCCCTCCGAGCGGCTGTTCGCCGCCCTGCTCGACGTGCACGAGATCGAGTGGGACTACGAGCCGGTCGAGTTCACCCTGGCCTGGACGGCCGACGGGTACCCCTCGGCGGGCTTCCGGCCGGACTTCTGGCTGCCCGCGCAGCGCTGCTTCGTCGAGCTGACCACCGCCGACCAGCGGCTGGTGACCCGCAAGAACGCCAAGATCCGTCGCCTCCGTGAGCTGTATCCCGACGTCTCGCTGGTCGTCGTCTACCAGCGAGACTTCCTCGCCCTCCTCGCCCGCAACGGCCTCGACCCGCTCGGCCTCCGGGCCGCCTGACCGGCGCGTCGCTCCTAGGCTGCGCCCGTGGTCGAGCGCGGGGCACCGAGACACTCCGCGCTCTTCGACCTGCACGTGGCCCTCGGGGCGAAGCTGGTCGACTTCGGCGGCTGGGAGATGCCGCTCTCGTACCCGAGCGGCACCATCGCCGAGCACCGGGCCTGCCGCACCGGCGCCGCCCTCTTCGACGTGAGCCACCTCGGCACGGTCCGGGTGGCGGGGCCCGACGCGTTCGAGGCGCTCCAGCGCACCCTGACCAACGACCTCGCCGCGGTCTCGCCGGGCCGGGCCCAGTACACCCACCTCTTGGAGGAGGACGGCTCGGTGCTCGACGACATGATCGTCTGGTGGCTCGAGCCGGAGGTCTTCGACGTCATGCCGAACGCCTCGAACACCGAGCCGGTGCGCCGGCTGCTGCCGGGCACCGACACCACCGAGACCCGGGCCGTCCTCGCCCTCCAGGGCCCCGGCGCCCGGGCCCTCCTGTCGGGGGTCTCGCCCGCGGCGGCCGGGGTCGGCCGGTTCAAGGTGGCGACGGTCGAGTGGGAGGGCCACCCGGTGACGGTGGCCGGGACCGGGTACACCGGCGAGGACGGCGTGGAGTGCGCGGTGCCGGCCGAGGCCGCCGCGGCCCTGTGGACGGCCCTCACCGCCGCCGGCGCCACCCCCGCCGGGCTCGGCGCCCGCGACACGCTGCGGCTCGAGGCGGGCCTGCCCCTCCACGGTCACGAGCTCGGCCCGGGGATCACCCCGCTGCAGGCCGGGCTCTCCTGGGTGGTCGGGTGGGACAAGCCGAGCTTCCGGGGGAAGGCCGCCCTCGAGGCCGAGCGGGCCGCCGGGGTGCGCCGGGTGCTGCGGGGGCTCGCCACCGAGGGCCGCCAGCCGCCCCGGCACGGGGCCAGCGTCACGAGCGGGTCCGCCGTGCTCGGCGAGGTGACGAGCGGGAACTTCTCGCCGACCCTCGGGGTGGGGATCGCCCTCGCGCTGCTCGACGCCTCGGCCGGGGCGAAGGCGGGCGACCCGGTGACCGTGCACGAGCGGGGCAAGGCACTGCCGGCGCGGGTGCACGCGCTGCCCTTCTACAAGCGCCAGGCCGCCTGAATGCCCGACTACCTGCCCCACACCGACGAGGACGTGGCCGAGATGCTCGGGTTCCTCGGCCTCGCCTCGACCGATGAGCTGTTCGGCGCCATCCCGGCCGCGCTGCGGCTGGCCGGCGGCCTCGACATCGAGCCGGGCATCCCCGAGCCCGACGCCCTGGCGCGCGCCCGGGCCCGGGCGGCCGCCAACGAGGCCGGCGGCCTCGTCTGTTTCGCCGGCGCCGGCGCCTACGACCACGAGGTGCCCCCGGTGGTGCGCGCGCTCGCCTCCCGCTCGGAGTTCGTGACCGCCTACACCCCTTACCAGCCCGAGGTGGCCCAGGGCGGGCTGCAGGCGATCTTCGAGTTCCAGACGATGGTGAGCCGCCTCTTCGGCCTGCCCATCGCCAACGCCTCCCTCTACGACGGCGCCACCGCAGTGGTCGAGGCGGTCAACCTCGGGGTCGGGGCCACCGGGCGACCCCGGGTCCTCGTCTCCGCCGGCGTCCACCCGCACTGGCGGGCCGTCCTCACCACCTTCGCCGCCGGGACCGGCCACCGGCTCGTCGAGGTGCCGCTCCGCGGCGGGGTCACCGACTGGGACGCGGCGGCCGCCGACGAAGACGTGGGTGTGGTGGTGGCCGGCTCGCCCAACTACCTCGGCTGCCTGGAGGACCTGGCCGACGTGCGCCGGCGCTGCGACGGCCTCGGCGCGCTCATGGTGGTGGTGACCGACCCCCTGTCGGCCGGGCTGGTGAAGAGCCCGGGGGAGTGGGGCGCGGACGTGGCGGTCGGGGAGGGGCAGGGCTTCGGGACGGCCCTCTCCTTCGGCGGCCCCTATCTCGGATTGTTCGCCTGTGCCGCCGCGCATGTCCGGCGGCTCCCGGGCCGCCTGGTCGGCGAGACCCTCGACGCGGACGGCCGGCTCGCCTACGTCACCACGCTGCGGGCCCGCGAGCAGGACATCCGCCGGGAGAAGGCCACCTCCAACATCTGCACCAACCAGACCCTGATGGCGCTGACCGCGGCGGTCCAGCTCGGATGGCTCGGCACGACCGGGCTGGTCGAGGTGGCGCTGCGCTGCGCCCGGGGCGCCCGCTACTGCAAGGACGCGCTGGTCGCCCTCGACGGGGTGGAGCCGCTCACCGGCGACACCCCGGTCCTCTTCGAGTTCGCCCTCCGGTTGCCGGTGCCGGCCGCCCTCGCCGTCGAGCGCCTCGCCGAGGAGGGGTTCTTGGCCGGGGTCGCCCTCGACGCGCTGGTCGGGGCGGCCGGCGACGGCTCGGTCGGGGCTGACGACGCGGCCCACGGACTCCTCGTGGCGGTGACCGAGCGCCGGAGCCGGGCCGAGATCGACCGGTTCGTGGCCGCGCTGGACAAGGCGGTCCGGTGAGCCGGGCCGCCGGCGGCCGGGCCTCCTCCGCCCCTCTGCTCGGGACCGACGCCGAGCCGACCCTGTTCGAGCTGTCCCGGCCGGGGCGGGCGGCCTGGCAGCTCCCGACCACCGGGGTGCCCGAGCTCCCGCTCGAGGACCTGGTCCCCGAATCCCAGCGCCGAGGGGAGCCGGTCCCGCTCGCCGAGGTGTCCGAGCGCGACCTCGTCGGCCACTTCACCCGCCTCAGCCACCGCCAGTACTCGGTCGACCTCGGGGCCTACCCGCTCGGCAGCTGCACGATGAAGTACAACCCGAAGGTCTGCGACGCGGTGGCCGGCCTCCCGGGCCTCGCCGACGTGCACCCCGGCGCCCCCGCCTCGCTCGTCCAGGGCTGGCTGGCCACCCTCGTGGCCCTGGAGGAGGCCCTCTGCGCGCTGAGCGGCATGGCCGCCGCGACCCTGCAGCCGGCCGCCGGCGCCGCCGGCGAGCTGACCGGGCTGCTGCTCATGCGGGCCTACGACGCGGCGCGCGGCGAGCGCCGCCACCGGGTGATCATCCCGGACTCCGCCCACGGCACCAACCCGGCCTCGGTGACCCTGGGGGGCTACGAGGTCACCACGGTGAAGAGCGACGCCCGCGGCTGCGTCGACGTCGGCGCGCTGCGCGAGGTGCTCGACACCGACGTCGCCGGGATGATGCTCACCAACCCCAACACCCTCGGGCTGTTCGAGGAGGACATCGTCGAGATCGCGGCAGCGGTGCACGAGGTCGGGGGCCTCATGTATTACGACGGCGCCAACCTGAACGCGATCTTGGGGGTGGTCCGCCCGGGCGACATGGGCTTCGACATCGTCCATCTCAACCTGCACAAGACCTTCGCCACCCCCCACGGCGGCGGCGGACCGGGGGCGGGCCCCGTCGCGGTGGCCGCCCACCTCGTCGACTTCCTGCCCGGCCCCCGCCCGGTCCGGGTGGCCGACCCCGAGGCGGGGACCGAGCGGTACGGGTGGGCCACCCCGGCCCGCTCGATCGGCCGGGTCCACGGGTGGCACGGCAACGCGCTGGTGCTGGCTCGGGCCCTCGCCTACATCGAGGTGCACGGGGGCGACGGGTTGCTCCGGGTGGCCGAGCGGGCGGTGCTCAACGCCAACTGGCTCCGGCGCGCCCTGTCGGGGACCTTCGAGGTGCCCTTCGACCGGCCGTGCATGCACGAGGTGGTCTTCTCGGCCGCCGGCCTCCGCAAGCGGACCGGGAACGGCGCCCAGGACGTGGCCAAGGGCCTCATCGACGAGGGGTTCCACCCGCCGACCGTCAACTTCCCCCTCATCGTGGGCGACGCCCTGATGGTCGAGCCGACCGAGACGGAGAGCTACGAGACCCTGGTGGCGCTGGCCGAGGCCCTGCAGCGGGTCGCGGCCCGGGCCGAGGAGGGGAGCCTCGCCGGGAGCCCGCGGACCACCCCGGTCCGCCGGGTCGACGAGGCGCGGGCCGCCCGGACCCTCGTCCCCACCTTCGACGCCCGCCGGAGCGACTGAGCCCTACCGGCCGACCGGCTCCAACAGACCGAGCGCGGCGTCGAGCGGCACGACCGCCAGCCACGCCTCGGTGTGGCGGACCCCGAAGCTGAGCACCAGCTCCCCGTCGCGGATCGCCGCGCCGGCGCAGAACTCCCGCACCTCGTCGGTGAAGGTGAAGGGCGGGGAGAGCGCGTCGATGGCGAGCTCGCGCGACAGGCGGAGGAGGCGGTGCGAGTAGCGGCGCTCGGGGGCGAAGTAGGTCTCGTGCACGACGAACAGGAACCCGCCGTC
>Ga0209415_10004860_pt1 | contig 24450 bp, 20 predicted proteins | sample PeaSoiSIISIP2007_FD_187696 | JGI IMG/M metagenome (GOLD analysis project Ga0209415, IMG submission 187696) | Peat soil microbial communities from Weissenstadt, Germany - SII-SIP-2007 (SPAdes) (version 2) | ecosystem: Environmental > Terrestrial > Soil > Wetlands > Peat | place: Germany... | reverse complement strand
CTCAGAGCGGTTTGCCAACGGGCAAGTCGTCGAGGGATCTTCTTCAGCAGCACCTGCAGCCTCTCAGTCAACAGACAGCACAACGCAGTAGGCGCGTAGGCCTCACGGCCCGCGTGTGACTACGATGGTTGACCCCAAGCGGGTCGACCATATCTCCCCATTTTTGAACCTCACCTAGTCGGTTCTCTGCAAATGACCTTTCGAAGGCCCGCAGAAAAGGCGAATAACCGATGCCGCCGTGGGGCGAGTGTCGATGGGCCTCTCGATTGTGACGGTGGACGCTTTCACGGATACACGGTTCGCAGGCAACCCTGCGGCCGTATGCGTGCTGCCTTCTGGGAAGGCCGAGGAGGATTGGATGCAGAAGGTCGCGAGGGAGATGAACCTCCCAGAGACGGCGTTCCTCCGCAGCCGCGACGGCAAGAATCCGGGTGGCCCCAGGCGAGCCCAAGGGGCCAGGTCTTTCGACTTGCGCTGGTTTACCCCGATCGTCGAGGTCGACCTCTGCGGGCACGCGACCCTCGCCAGCGCACACGTGCTCTGGGAAGAGGGGCACGTAGCGCGGAAGGAGAAGCTGCACTTCCACACGAGGAGCGGTGTCCTGAAGGCAGAGAGGCGGGTGGTAGGGAGACAGATCTGGATCGAGCTGGACTTTCCCGCTTTGTTTGAGAGGCCGTTTGAGGGCTCGGCGGATGTCGTCTCGAAGGCGCTCGCGACAAAGCCCCGATACGTGGGGGCATACGGCTCCGACTACTTGGTCGAGGTCGAGAGCGAGGGCGTGCTCAGGCGGCTCTCCCCGGACTTGGCGCTCATGAGGACGCTGCCGGTGAGGGGAATCGCCGTGACCTGCGCGCCAAGCGCCTCGACGAAGGCAAAAGGCTACGACTTCGTCTCCAGGTTCTTCGCCCCGAGGGTGGGGATTGACGAGGATCCGGCGACGGGTTCGACGCATTGCTTCCTGGGCCCGTTCTGGGGGCAGCGCCTGGGGAAGGAGGAGGTCTTGGGGTATCAGGCATCCGCGCGAGGAGGCTCCGTGAGGGTGAGGATGCGGGGCGACCGCGTTCTCCTCGGGGGAAGGGCCGTAACGGTGATGCGCGGGGAATTGGAATGAGGGACAGCTAGGTTATTATTCTGGAATGCAATTCTTCATTCGCGGCGATAGGAGCCAGTGCCAACGTGCCCAAAGTGCGGGAAGATGATCAGCGCTCAGAGATATTCGAGGCACCTCAGGCGGTGCGGCACCACTCACAAGAATAGGAGCAAGGTCCTAGACCACCCAGAAAACTTCTACATGAAGATCTGAGGCCTGAGCGTTGCACCGAGACCCGAGTAGTGTCTCCTCAAGACCTTCGGGTGGTTCCGACTCGTTGGTTTCCGCCCTTCCCCTCGCGCCCCCTCGTTACGCCAAGACGCAGGGTGCGGAAGACGAGGCCGACGAAGAGTATCGCGAGGCCGATTCCCACCTCCTCGGGAGCGAGGCCGAAGGCCAGGGCGAGGCATCCGACCAGGCCGGCCACTGCGAGCACCCGCGGGAACATCCGCTGCTCCTTGGCGAGCCGCAACGCGGAGAGGTTGGTCACCGTGTAATAGAGCAGCGTCCCGAAGCTGGAGACGGCCACTGCGACGTAGAAGGGGGCGAACGCCGCGACAAGGATGGAGATGGCTCCGACGAAGACCACGCTTCGCCACGGATTCTGCCCCGCGCCAAGGCGGGCCAACCCCGAAGGAAGGTCGGACTCGCGCCCCATCGCGAAGGCGACGCGGGAGACCCCGAGCAGGTCCGAGAGGCCCTCGTTGAAGGTCGTCAGCAGGGCGCCCGCCGCGATGACGGCCACCCCGAAGCCGCTCCCGACCGCGACCATCGTCTCCTCCAGGGGCGAGGAGGACTGGGAGAGTCGCGACGCCCCTAGGACGGCGAGCACCGTGGTCGCGACGAGCAGATAGAGGAGGGTGGCTGTCCCCAGGGCGATCAGAGTCGCGCGGGGGATTGTGCGCCTCGGGTTGTGCACCTCTTCGACGAGGGTGGCGATGCGGCTGTAGCCGGTGTAAGCGAAGAAGAGCAGGCCGGTGGCCTGGAGGATCCCCGCGGCTCCGCTCGGCGCGAACGGCGTCAGGTTGGACGCGCGGGCGCCGGGGAGGCCTATCACGACCACCGCAAGGAGAGAGAGGACGGAGAGCACCACCACCGCGTCCGTCAACCGGACCGACCGCCGAATCCCGGCGGCGTTGATCGCGGTCATTGCCAGCGCCGCGACGACGGCGGCGGTCCGCATAGGCACGGCGCCGACCACCGCGTTGAGGTATCCCCCGAAGGCTAGCGCGATGGCGCCGGGGCCGACCGTGTTCGCGACCAGGAACATCCATCCCGCCGAGTAGCCCCACCATGGACCCATCATCCGCCTTCCGAACGCGTAGGTCCCTCCTGTGCGTGGGAGCACGGCGGCGAGCTGGGCGGAGGAGAGCGCGTTGCAGAGCGCCACGAAGGCCCCTATCACGAATGACACGAGCAAGGCCGGCCCCGCTATCTTGGCCGCGGGGGCTATTACGGCGAAGATGCCCGCGCCGAGGATTGCCGCGAGCCCCGTCGCCACCGCATCGAAGAACCTGAGCTGTGGGCGCAGCGAGGCGTCTGGAAGGTCGCCTGGCCGCTCGCCCATGGAGCGCCGGGCGGCGAAGCGCCTATAATTTCGTTCTCGCGACGATGGGCCGTCGCCACCGTCATCCCTGAAGGTAGTCTAGCGGCGAAGCTCTTCGGGGTTCAACGGGGTGTGTCGCAGCCTTCTTCCGAGAGCGACCTCAAGAGCCCGGACGAGCGCGGGGGGGACTCCGATGGTCGGCGCCTCCCCGACGCCTTTGACGCGCCGCCGCGAGAGAGGCCCTGGTTCTTCCTTCATGAGCCTCGCGGTCACGTGGGGCATCGACGACGCGAGGATCAGACCGGCGTCAGCAATCGTGCCGACCAGCTGCTGTCCGTCTTCGTTGTATTTGACGTTCTCAAACAGCACCTGCCCGATTCCCTGCGCGCAGCCGCCAATTATCTGACCTTCCACCATCTGGCGGTTGATCGCCCTGCCCACGTCGTGAAACGCGACGCACTCCTCGACCTTGGCCTCACCGGCATCGCTCAGAGAGGCCCGCACGAGGTAGGCCCCGAACGAGTTTGCTTGGTCGCCCTCCCGGTGAAAGACGGTGACGTCGAACTCGTGCTCCAGCAGCCCCCTTGGAGAGTATTCTCCGAGGGCGGCGGTCGCCTGCTCTCTTATCTTCCCGGCGGCCTCGACCAGAGCGCCCCTCAACACCACCGCGCTCCGGCTCCCCCAAGTGCCTATCCCCTGGTCCAGCTGGTCGGTGTCGCCGCCTTCGAGCTCGACGGCAGACTCGGGGACGCCAAGCTCTTCGCTCATGATGACCTTTGCGATGATGTCGTGGTCCTGCCCTCCCGGACTGGGTCCGATCCAGACCTTCACCTTCCCGCCCTTGACCGCCACCCTCGAGGACTCCCCCGGCTGCACCGACGACATGAGGACGAACGAGGAGAACCCGAATGCTCCGGACCTGTCCCTCGTCGCGTAACCCAGCCCCTCCACCGCCGCCTTCAGGAAAGGCTGGAAGGGATCGATCTTCAGGCCGAGCGGTGAGACGAACGGCGCCGGGCTCGCGTTCCTGAGCCTGACCTCGACGGGGTCGAGCTTGAGCTCGTCCGCGAGGAGGTCCATCATCCTCTCGACCAAGAAGGCGGCTTCGGGCCTTCCCGCGCCCCTGTACGGCCCGAGGGGCACCTTGTTTGTGAAGACGTTGCTCGCGTCCACCAGCGCGTGGTCTATCGCGTAGGGCCCGGTGAGCTGAAGGCCCACGAATCTCGCGGCCATGGCCCCGACGCCTAGCGCGAACGCGCCGCTGTCGACAAGCAGGTCTGCCTTGATCCCAAAGACCCGGCCGCTCCTCTCCGCGAAGATCTTCATCCTCCCCCTCACACCCCTGCCCTGGCTCGTCGCTTGGAGGTGCTCAGACCTCGTCTCTATCCACTTGACCGGTCTCCCCGTCTTCATCGAGGCGTAGCACGCCACTGCGTACTCCGGATAGAGCGCGCTCTTGGAGCCGAACGCCCCTCCGGTGTCCACCTCGACGACCCTCACCGCCTCGCGGGGGAGCTGCAAGGCGGCGCAGAGGCCGCTCTTCCAGCTGTGGACCGACTGCGTCGAGGCCCAAACGGTGAGCCTTGAGCCGTCGTAGCGCGCGACGAGCCCGCGCGGCTCCATCGGGTTCGGGATTATCCTCTCGTTAAGGAGCTCGTCCTCGAGGACCACGGGGGCGCCCTCGTCGAACTCCTGACCCAGCCTGGCGCGGCCCACCAAGTTGGACTTTGTGTCTGGATGGATGGGCTCGAAGTCCAAGGCGTCCTCCGGGTCCACCAGCGGCTTGAGCGACTCGTATTCCACCTCAACCTCTTCCATCATGTCTTCGGCCTTGTAGGGGTCGTCCGCTAGGACAGCGGCGACTGGCTGGCCTAGGTAGCTGACGTAGCTGGAGGCGAGCGCGGGGTACGGGACAGAGACGATTCCTGCTCCTCCCCAGGCGCCCTCCCCCACCGCCGCCACGTTCGCCTTGAACTCTGAGCCCGTTATCCCGCCCTTCACGCTGAGGACCCGCGCCCGCGCGTAGGGGCTCCTCACCATCTTGAGGTGCAGCATCCCTTCCATGTGGATGTCGTCGACGAACCTCCCCTTTCCGGCCATGAGCCGGTCTGGACTCTCCAAGACAGACACTCACAGTGGCTACAGCTTCGTCCTCCTAAAAACAAGCGCATCAGACCCGACCAGCCCTAGCGCGGATTCGGCGAGCACCAAAAGTTTGCGGGGAGGCAGAATAATAAGGCAGGGGGTCGTTTCTCAATTTTAGGAACCGCCGCAGGGCTTATCCCCCGGTGGTCCTGAATGCGGCTCGGTGGTCGCTATGAATGACGACGGTATCCTGAAACTCATCCAGCAGAGAAGCTCTACGCGGGTCCCCTTCGACCCGAGCCGTCCGGTGAGTGAGAAAGAGTTGAAGCAGATCATGGAGGCGGCGCGATGGACGCCCACGGCCCACAACATGCAGAACTTCGAGGTTCTCGTGGTCGACGACAAGAAGATCTTGGAGAGGATTGGGGAGATCGAGTCTCGCATCTCTGAGGAGTTCCTTCGGGAGAACTTCCAGCAGCTCTCGTTCTCTCGGAGGGAGCTGCTGCAGAAGAAGGTTGGGATTCTCGGCACCAATTTTCCACCGTCTTGGAGGGACCCGGCCAAGCTGGAAGAAGTAGTCCGTGAGAGTGCACACCAGCATCTGAGCCAGACCATCAACGGCAGCCCCACGCTCTTGATAGTCGTCTACGATTCTAGGAAGAGAGCGCCCGCTTCGAAGGGAGACGTGTTGGGCATCTTGAGCTTGGGATGCCTCATGGAGAACATGTGGCTCCTGGCCCAGTCTCTGGGAATCGGCTTCCAAGTGATGAGCATCTTCAGCGGAGAGCTCGTTGAGAGAAGCGTGAAGCGCCTGCTGAGCATTCCTGAGCACATGAAAATCGCCTACGCCATCCGGCTTGGGTACCCGCTCGTCAAGCCCGCGAAGTATCTGAGAGTGCGCCGCGACTTGGAGGGAGTGGCCCACCACAATCGGTACGGAGCCAGAGGCCTCCGCTAGAGAATTGCTCTCGCTGCTGCGTAGATATGAGTTTCGCGGCGGTTCTCGGTTACAAATCCGAGCCGGTGCGTTCTCAGATAGGGAAATCGTGTCCGCGGTATAAATAGCAAGAAGAGGCCCCGACGCGGTAGGAGACCTCACCTTTGATAGTTGACGTCTTCAACCACTTTTACCCGCAAGAGTATCTGGACGCCCTCCCGAGACCCCTTCCAAACCAGGTGACTTGGGTCTCCTCGACGATGAGAGCGGTCACAGACCTACAATATCGCATCAACCAGATGGATAAGTTCGGAGTCGACGTGGAGATTCTTTCGCTGCCTATCCCGACGCTCGACGACCTCGACGCTCCCGTGCGGTCCTTCAAGAAGATAACCATGGCCGCGAACGACGGCATCTCAAGGCTAGCCGAGGGGTCGCACGGCCGCTTCAAGGGGATAGCCACGATGTCGCTTCTGGATGTCGGAGAGGCGACAGATGAAATGGAGAGGTCGGTGAGAGACCTGGGCCTGCTGGGCGTGCAGATTCTCTCGAACGCCAGAGGCAGGCCGCTGGACTCCCCGGAGTTCGAGCCGTTCTACGCCAAGGCGAGCCAGCTCGACTGCGGGATCTGGATCCACCCCGCGTACATGAGGAAGACCTACGACTGGATGAACGACGAGTACAACCTCAACATGATGATGGGCTGGGGGATAGACACCTCGCTCGCGATGTTCAGGCTATTCAGGGGAGGGGTGCTCGAGAGGCATCCCGACCTCGTGATCATACCGCACCACATGGGCACCCTGATACCGCTGATGGCGGGGCGAATAAACGGCTTCGTCATGGGCCAGGGGAAGGACGGCGCGCCTCCCGCTCCTCTGAAGAAGCTCCCGATGGATTACATGAAGATGTTCTACGTCGACACCGCCGAGGGGATGTGGAGGCCTGCGATGGTCCTCTCTCACAGCTTCTTCGGGTCCGGGCACATGCTGTTTGGGACCGACTTCCCGTGGGGAGACACGCCCAAGATCATCGAGAACGTCAAGAGCCTGGCCATCCCCGAGGAAGAGAAGAGGATGATTCTGGGAGAAAACGCCATTAGGCTGCTCAAACTGGACTGACCTCGGGATGATACCCAAGAGTTTTGATTACTACGCGCCTGCCTCCCTCGACGAGGCGATACGCCTCCTCGGCGAGAACGAGGAGGCCAAGGTGCTCGCCGGAGGTCAGAGCCTGCTGCCCATGATGAAGCTCAGGCTGGCCGCCCCGACCGCCCTCGTCGACATCGCCAAGCTCCCCGGTCTTTCCTATGTGCGGGACGAAGGCGACCAGCTCGCGATAGGGGCTCTCACGACGCACGACTCCATCGAGCACGACAGGACGATCAAGGATAGGTTTACGGCCATCAACGACGCGGTGGTCAGGATAGGAGACCAGCAGGTCAGGAACATTGGCACGGTCGGCGGGAGCGCGTGCCACGCCGACCCGGCGGCAGACCTTCCCACTGTCCTGCTCGTCCTGGACGCGCAATTTGTGATTCAGGGTAGGGAGGGCCAGAGGGTCGTGCCGGCGCGAGACTTCTTCGTGGACGTCTTCGCGACCGCCGTCGGGCACGACGAGATCCTCACCGAGGTGCGCCTGGCCTACCCGCCTCCCAGGTCTGCGTCGGCCTACGTGAAGCACAGCCTCAGAGAGGCCGACTTCGCCATCGCGATGGTCGGGGCCGCAGTGACCGTGGGAGATGGAAATGTGTGCAGAGGCGTGCGGATCGGCCTCGGGTCGGCCGGGCCGACCCCGCTGAGGGCGACATCAGCGGAGCGGTATCTTGACGGGAAGGCCCTCGACGACGACGCCATCGCGACAGCCGCCGAGATGGCGGTCGAGGGCGCGGACCCTCCCTCGGACGTGCACGGGAGCAGGGAGTACAGGATGGAGATGATCAAGGTGCTCACCAGGAGGTCGCTCAAGCTCGCCGTAGGCAGGGTCAAGTGAGGCGCGGGGAGATGCAACGAGCGAAATCCGACCCCACGAAGGTATCCATGAAGGTGAACGGAAAGCAGGTCGGCGGGACCGTCGAGCCGAGGACCCTGCTCGTCAACTTCATCAGGGACGACCTGGGACTGACCGGAACCCACGTGGGTTGCGACACCGGTCACTGCGGCGCCTGCACGGTCATGGTGGACGGAAGGACGGTGAAGTCGTGCATGGTCCTCGCGGTCCAGGCCAGGGGGGCGGAGATACTCACGGTCGAGGGCCTGGCGCAGGGCGACAAGCTCCACCCGATCCAAGAGGCCTTTTGGAAGAACCACGGGCTGCAGTGCGGCTTCTGCACGCCTGGCCTCCTCATGTCAGGACTCTACCTCCTGCAGAGGAATCCTGACCCGACGGACGAGGAGATCCGAAGAGGGATCGAGGGGAACCTCTGTCGCTGCACAGGGTACGTCAACGTGGTGAAGTCCGTGCGCGCGGCCTCGAAGAGCATGCGCAAGGGCGGAGAGGGAGGCGCCCGAGCATGACGATGAGCGTGACGACCCCGAAGCAGCGCGAGGACGCGCCTGAGGGGAGGGTGGAGGACAGGAGGCTTCTGACTGGGAAGGGAAGATACGTGGACGACCTCAAGCTCGAGGGCCAAGCGTACATGGGGATGGTCCGGAGCCCGTATGCTCACGCGAAGATCAACAGCATCGACTTCTCCAAAGCTCGCGAGTCCCCGGACTTCATCGCCTCCCTCACCGGGGAAGACCTGCTCAAGGAGGGCGTACAGCCGCTGTCGCAGAATCCCTGGCCTTTCCAGAAGCGCGCCAAGCGGTACCACCTAGCCGTCGGCAAGGCGAGGTTCGCGGGCGAGCCGGTGGCAGCCATCTTGGTCAGGGACAAGAACTCGGTTGAAGACCTGATAGATCTGGTCGAAGTAGACTACGACTCGCTGCCGGTCGTCACGACGATAGAGGAGTCGAAGCAGAACAAGGCGATAATCTATGAGGATTGGGGGAACAACGCCTCGCTGACGAGCGAGGTGAAGAAGGGAGACGCGGAGAAGGCGATCGCGTCAGCGGCATTCGTAATCCACGCGAGGGAGGGCATAGCCAGACAGGGGGCCGCGCCGATCGAGCCCCACGCGGTGCTGGTCGAGTACGACAGCAAGCAGGATTCCTACGATGTCTGGGCGACGGTCCAATCCGTGCACGGGACCCGAGACAAACTAGCTTCGGAACTCAAGAAGCCGAAGGAGAAGTTCCACGTCAGGGTCATGGACATGGGAGGGGGATTCGGGAGCAAGGGGGCGCAGTCCTATCCTGAGGCGCCGCTCGCGTGCATATTCGCAAGGAGGACCGGACTTCCCGTGAAGTGGACGGCTACGAGGAGCGAGGAGTTCCTGGAGGCCGCTTCGGGCAGGGACGAGTACTGCGACATCACCCTCGCGTGCGACAAGAACGGCAGGATTGTGGCCGTCAAAGCGAGCGTGGAGTGCGACTTGGGAGTGACCGGCTCGCAGGCGCACATGCCGACGATGACCATCGAGACTATGCCCGGCCCATACAGGATCCCAAACCAAGACATCACCGTGGCCGCTTACGTCACTAACAAGATGCCCATCGGGCCGGTCAGGGGAGCAGGAGGGCCGGAGGGCTGCTATTTCATCGAGCGCGCGGTAGATCTGCTCGCCAGGAGGGCCGGACTGGACCCCTTAGAGTTCAGGCGAAGAAACGTCTCGCGAAGAGAGGGGCCTGCGGAAGGCGAGGCGGACTTCAGGCTCCTTCTGGACACCCTCGTCAAATCGTCACACTACGAGGAGCTCTCGCGATGGAGGAGCGACCTGCACTCGAAGTTCGCGCAGCAGGGACCCTCTCACTCGAGCCTCATAGGAGGATTGGGAGTCTCGGTGACGGGCTCGGACGAATCCGAGGATGAAGAGGAGGGGGAAGATTGGAGCGGCGCGTCCTCTGGTGGGGGAGGGGCGGACGGCGGGTCGAAACCTTGGCAGCCCGGAGGAGGCTCCAGCGGCGGCGCGGGAGAGAGATGGGCGGGCCAGACGCCCGGCGGGTCGGGGGCGGCGTGGCAGAGCTCCGGCGACTCGCCGGAGAGAAGGACGTGGCCAGGGGCGAGCGAGGAGACACTTGGGTTCATGAGCGAGACTGCTCGAGTCACGCTCGACAAGGAAGGGAAGGTGACGGTCTACACCGGCTCCTCGCCGCACGGCCAGGGCGAGGAGACGACCTTTGCCCAGCTCGCCTCGGAGGAGTTGGGCGTCCCTCTCAAGGACGTGACCGTCGTCTGGGGCGACACCACCCTGATCCCGAGGGGCATCGGGACGTTCGGCAGCAGATCCGCCGCGACCGGAGGAAGCGCGGTCATCGACGCGTCGCGCAAGCTCAAGGCGCAGCTCGTCGTGAGGGCTTCGGAAGCCCTCGGTGTGGACGCAAAATCGCTGGACATGCGGGGCGGAGGCTTCGTGAGAGCCTCGCAGCCGGATGCGGTGCTGGCGACACTGAATGACGTCCTGGTCAAACAGCGCGCCGACGAGGTCTCCGCGAGCTCGGTGTTCACGCTGAGCGGGCTGAGCTACTCGAGCGGGGTGCACCTCTGCGCCCTGACCTTGGACGTGGAGCTGGGCAAGGTCAAGATCGTGAAGTACTTCGTGGTCGAGGACTGCGGGAGGATGATAAACAAGGCGATAGTCGAAGGACAGCTTCACGGAGGCGTGCTGCACGCGGTCGGCGGGGCGCTCTTCGAGAGGCTGGCATACGACGAAGAGGGGAACCTCCTCAGCTCGACCTTCATGGACTACAACATCCCCACGGCGCTCGACAGCCCGGAAGTCCAGGTCTTCCACGAAACCACCCCATCCACGGTCACCCTGGACGGCGCCAAGGGGGTAGGGGAGAGCGGGACGAACGGCGCGTACGCCGCGGTCATCAACGCCCTGAACGACGCCCTATCTCAGCTAGGGACCGGGGCGGAGGTGAACATGGTGCCCGCCACGCCGGACGCCGTATTTCGCGCCCTGAATGCGAAACGCGCAAAAACGCCGGCCGCCCGCGATTCTTCGTGAGCTCGTCGCCGGATCCCATATTTTTCAGGGCCGGCAAGGCAGGGACGAAGAGAGAAAGCAGGAAGCTCGGCTTCCTGCTCTACGAAGCAATCCACGGCCCGCTCGTCCTTCTGAAGGCCGTCTACCGCCAGCTTCAGATTGTGCCCCTGCTCTTCCCGTGGCGAATCCTCCCCTCAGCCTCGTGCGCTCTCTCGGGACCCGTTCACCTGATCAGCCTCGCGGAGTTGAGGATGAAAATCAGCTCAGAGGTGACGTGTATCGCTGCGGCAAGCAGGGGGTTCAGCAAGCCGAGGAAAGCGAGGGTTACGCCTAGGCCGTCCACGGTCAGGGTCCCGTAGAAATTCACCATTATGGTCCGGTACGCCTTCCTGCTCAGCCTCGCCACGTCAGCTATCCTCTGGAGGTCGTTCGTCATCAGCACGATGTCCGCCTCCTCTATCGCCACGTCGGTCCCTGCGCCCATCCCAATCCCCACGTTCGCGCGGGCTAGCGCGGGCGCGTCGTTGATGCCGTCCCCGACCATCGCCACCTTGTGGCCCTCGGCCACGAGCTTCTCCACGATGGAGACCTTGTCCTCGGGGAGCAGCTCCGCGTAGACCTCGTCAATCCCGACCTCGTCGGCGACCTGCTGCGCGACCGCCTTGTTGTCCCCCGTCAGCATGACCGTGCGTATCCCCATCCTCTTCAGGTCATCGAGCGCCCTCCGGCTCTCTCCCCTCACCTTGTCGGCTATGGCTATCACCCCGCACACCCTGTCCTGATAGGCGACCATCACTGTGGACTTCCCCTTCGAGAGGCGCTCCGAGAGAGCCAGCTCCTCGCCCTTCCCCGGCAGCCGGACTCCCCTCTCCGCCATCAGCGCACCGCTTCCAACTATGACCTGCCCTCCGTTGTAGCGACTGACGATGCCCTTTCCGGCGATGTAGCTAGGCGGTGCGGACGCAACGTCTGGGAGCACGATTCCTGACTCGGCGGCCATCCCCATGATCGCCCTCGCCAATGGGTGGCTTGAGTATCGCTCTGCCGCCGCCGCGTACTCCAGCACCTGCCTCGTGCTGCAGCCGTCGAAGCCGACCACGTCCGTGACCGCTGGTTCGCCGAAGGTGAGAGTGCCCGTCTTGTCGATCACGACGGTGTCTACCCTGCTCATCTCCTCGATGTACGCCCCGCCCTTCACGATCGTGCCCTTCTTGGCGGCCTTGCCCATTATGGCGACTATCGCGAGGGGAGTGCCGGCGGCGACCCCGCAGGCGCCAGCCACCACGACTACGGAGAGGGCAGAGGTGACGTCCCTAGTCACCAGGAGGGTGAGGGCTGAGAAGCCGATGGCGAACTCGACCAGCCAGGTCGCGAGCCTGTCGGACAGCTTCTGAATCGGCGCCTTCCTGTTCTCAGCATCCTCGACCAACTTTATGATCTTCCCGAAAACAGTCTCGGTGCCGACCTTCTCCGTGCGCACCTCGATCACCCCCGATTCGTCCACGCTCCCCGCGAAGACGCTGTCGCCGGCGCTCTTTTCAACCCTAGCAGACTCACCGGTAATGGAAGACTGGTTCAGGAAGGCGGACCCGACGACTATGGTCCCGTCGACCGGCACCCGGTCGCCGTCCCTGACGATGACGACGTCGTTCGGCACCAGAGTCCCCACGTCCACCTCCAGCTCCTTTCCGCCTCTCCTGACGAGTGCCAGCTTGGGCGCCGACTTCTCCAGCAGGGTGATTGTCTGCCTCCCCCTGTCCACGGCATAGGTCTCGATGTACTCGGAGAGGAGCACGAAGAAGGTGATGACCACGGAGACGGTGAACTGCCCCACGAGCAGCGACGCGAAGATTGCGACCGCCATCGAGACCTCCATGTTGACGCGGCCGTGCCTGAGCGCGAGGAAGGTCTCCTTGTAGACCGGATACCCCCCGAGGAGGGTCGCTGCTATGGCGACGACGTCTATGGGGAGGAGCTGGCGCCAGACTCCGAGCCCGCTGGAGACCGCCGCTACGGCCATGATCAGGAGCCGGATGAGGTCGGCCCTGGTGTTCCCTTCCTCAGGCTCAGGTGGCTCGGAAGCCCGATGGTTGTCCGTGCTCAAGCTTCTCATCGTATCGTGGCGACAACCTGCTGCAACTCGGCGAGGCTGTCAGTCATGGGTTCCCTTTTTTCGGCCTTTGCGACGCAGTCTTCCACCAAATCCTCCACGATAACCTGGACTACGCTGTCGAGCGCCGACCTCACCGCCACAATCTGATGGACGATCTCGGAGTACGACCTGCCGCCGTCGAGCATCCCGTTGATTGCGTGGACGTGGCCATGTATCCTGGCTATCCTCCGAGCGACGTCCTCTCTCTTGTGGGCTGCCAACTATGCCATCCGGGGGGAGGGGAGGGCATATTCGTATATACCTATCGCTTCCTCGCCACGGAGTTCAACGCAAGAGGGATTTGCTTGACGTCCCAATCAATCGAGCCGGAGGCCATAGCCAAGAGGTCCAAAGTGCTGGAGGGGCAGGCTCTGTCGTACTGCTATCCAGGAGCGACGAAGCCCGTCTTCAGCGACATAAACCTGTTCACGAACTGGGACGAGTTTATCGCGGTCGTCGGTCCCACCGGCACGGGCAAGTCCACATTGCTGCGGGTCCTGGCGCAGCTCATCCCTCAGGCCTCAGGGAAGGTCTTCCTGGATGGGGTCGAGGTGACCCGTCCGTCCCCTAAGATCTCGCTCGTCCACCAGTCGATTGCCACCTTCCCGTGGATGACGGCGCTGGACAACGTGAAGCTTGTGCTGGCAGGGACCGGAATGGATGAGCAGGAGGCAGTCGGGCTCTGCAGGAAGATGCTCAACGTGGTCGGGTTGCAGGGGTTCGAGGGCTACTATCCGAAGGAGATGAGCGGAGGGATGCGCCAGAGGGTCGCCATAGCCCGGGCGCTCGCCGCGTCCCCCGAGGTGCTCCTCCTCGACGAGCCTTTCGTCCACCTGGACGAGCTGACCGCGAACGAGATTAGGAAGGAGGTCTACGACCTCGTCTTCAACCCGGCGACCACGCTGAAGTCTGCGGTGCTCGTCTCGCACAACCTGCACGAGGTCGTCCAGCTGGCGGACAGGGTATACGTCATGAACAACTCCCCCGCCATCATCGTCGAAGTCGTTAAGATTGACCTGCCTAGGCCTAGGACGGAGAGGGACCCCGGGTTTCTGGACTGCGTCGACGAGCTCTACAAGGGTCTCAACCTGAAGACGGCGAAGCAGTGAGCTGCCGATGGACCTTTCGATTCCGCTCGCGACGTTGGCGACGGTAGGGCGCATATTCCTGCTCATAGCGCTCGCGATATTCACCGGGCACCTGCTCGCGTACGCGGCCATCAAGAGCAGGAAGTTCGAGAACGTGTATGTCCCGCTGGTCAACGTCTTCGAGTCGATCCCCGTCATAGGCTTCCTCCCTCTTGTCCTCGTGGCGTTCGTCTTGACCTTTCATGGACCCATTGGCGTCGAGCTGGCGGTCGATTTCCTAGTCTTCGACGCCGTCGCGTGGAACGTCTGGATTGGCATCTACCAGGCCTTCAAGACGGTCCCGCTCCATCTCGTGGAGGTCTCGGACAACTACAACCTGAGTTTCTGGAAGAAGATGACCACGCTCTTCGTCCCCCATTCCATCCCTAGGGTCACCTCGAACATCTTCTCAAGCTTCGCGGACGCCTTCTTCTACATCTCGGTCAGCGAGGTGTTCACCGCGGGAGCGGCCACGGCCGACCTGTGCCCAGGCGGGACATGCTCCACGTTCGGGATAGGCACGCTGATCACCCAGTACACAGTATCGGGAGACTACACCGGCGTATACTACTGCCTGATATCGATCGCGGTGGCGGTGATCGCTGTCACCATCGTGCTCTCGCGCCTCAGCAGGTGGGCCATCGCGAAGTTCGGAGTCGACACGCCCGGCGTGATAAAGCGCTACGCAGGCAGGTGGCGCGGAAGAATCGTGACGAGCCCTTGGCGCGCCTTCCGCAACCAGACGAACGTCTTCAGAGGCTATGCGTCGAGGCTGATGACGACCCCGCGCGGAGGACAATCCGAGGCCGGCTCCGCGCGGAGGGCGAACGCGGTGAAGTATGCCGGGATATCGATAGCGGTCGCCTTGCTAACCTTGATACTCTATGGGGTCGCGAAGACGGTGGCTTCGGTCTCGGCCCAGACCTGGTATGGGTTCTTCCGGGAGACCCCGCAACTCCTGGAGTACGTCGGAGCCGACTACGTCCGCGTGAGCATCATCGCCCTCGCCTCGCTCGTGCTGGCGGTCACGGTCGGGTACCTGCTCGCGACGCACAGAAGGGCGGGGGACGCAGCCCTCCCGGTGGTCCAGGTCCTCGCGGCTTTCCCGGCGCCTACATACTTCCCGCTCCTCTTCATCGCCACCCTTCCGTTCCTCGAGCACGTGCTCCCCTCCTTCTACACCGAAGTCTACATCTTCATCCTCGGATTCCTCAGCTGCTTCTACTACGTCTTTTTCGATTTCTGGATCGGCGTGCTTGCGATTCCGTCGGAGTTCGTGGAGGTGACGCGGAACTACAAGCTGCCGTTCCTGACCAGGATGAGACGCGTGATACTCCCTGCAAGCCTCCCGTACATGATCACCGGCCTCTCCAGCACGATAAACAGCGCCTGGGCAGGAATCGCAATAGGGGAGTACTGGCCCAACATCGCGCCGAAGGTCGCACCGAACGGCCTTCAAGTCAAGTTCGGGATGATGTATTACATATCTTCGAACATGGCAAATGGACAAATCGGCGCGGCCGCATACGTCTCCCTGCTCTTCGCCATCGTCGTCGCAATCTACGGGATTGTGTTCACGAGGAACCTCATGGACCTTGCGCGAAAGAAGTACGTAGTGGAAGAGGGCATCTTCGCCGCGTAGCAACGCCCGACCGCGAATTGGGAGCGCGCAGCGGCTTCCGCCCAAGGCAGGAGCTCCCCGAACTCCTAGCAGAGCGGGGCTCGCGAACCTTAAGTATCGCCGGAGAAAGTAAGAGAAACATGAGCGTATCCCGCGTGGGGGACAAGTCCAAACGAAGGAAGGGCGGAGGGCCAGCGAGGGCGCGTCGCGACGCCATGAAGGACGCCATGCCAGACGTCCAACCCCCAGTCCCAATCAAGCGGGTGCGCGAAGACGAAGAGCCTGCCGCGGAAAACGACGAAGAAGACGACTGAACCCGCTGGCCCATGGCCGATCTTCGAATCCTGGCCATCGTGCAAGAGCGCGGCGCAAACCCGACTATGTTGGAGGCCTGGAGCGTGGGCCGGGGATTTTGAAAAGCCGCTCGCGCTATCTTCTCATCTAATCCGGTCAACTGCGAGGAGGAGACCGTAGAGCAGGGCCTCTGGCCTCGGCGGGCAGCCCGGCACGTACACGTCCACGGGCACGATGTCGCCGACGCCTCCGGACGTCGCGTAGGTGTCGCCGAAGATTCCTCCCGTGGTTGCACAGGCCCCCACGGCGACGACAACCTTGGGGTCGGGCGTCGCGTCGAATGTCCTTCTCAGCGCGGCTTCCATGTTCCTGGAGCCGACTCCCGTTACCAGGAGCACGTCGGCGTGGCGAGGCGATGCCACGAAGTGAGCGCCGAAGCGCTCGATGTCGTATATCGCGTTGTTGAGGGCGGCGACCTCGACCTCGCACCCGTTGCAGGAGCCTGCGTCGACCTCCCTTATCGCGAGCGAGCGCCCCAGGATCTTCGTGATCTTCTTGGAAAGCTGCCTTCCGAGCTCCTCATGCGAGGAGTCGCGTCCATCGGGTGCCTTGGTTGGAAGCTGTGCCACGACCAGATCCGATTTCTTCTTCACGGGTCGCGAGAACCTGCTCTGGACCTCGAACAGCGCCGGAGCCGCCTCCTCGCAGAGGCCGCACATTATGCACCTCCCTTTGTCGAGCGTCAGCTGGAGCCGTCCGTCGACCTCCTTTGACGCGATGGCCTTCGGTGCGCACACCTTCTCGACCTGCCTGCACAGCGCCGAGTCGAGGAGCTGGGCGCCAGACTCGGGGGCGAAGGACACGTCTCCCCGGAAGGCCGGCGCGGACCTGTCCCCTTCCGGCACTAGCTTGTCGGTCTCGACGTGGTCACCGAGGATGTCGTGACGGGAGCTTGTCTTCCTCATGTCAAGTCACAGGTCGTTTCCGGCGTATGAGAGGTCCAGGCTCTTGTTGATGAGCGGGAAGTCCGCGAGGATGTCATTCACCACCGCCATCTCTATCGCGGGCCAGTTTGCGAACGAGGCCGTCCTGACTTTGTACCTGAAGATTGTGCCCGGCTTTTCTCCCACCATGACCCAGTGGACGGTCTGACCCCTGTGAGACTCGGAATAGCCGAGGGCGTGGCTGAAAGGATTGAGGGCATCTTTCCCCAAGGGGATAGACAGCTCGGGGTCGCTGTCGAGGTTCCACAGCACTTCTCCTAACATGTTGGCGGAGTTGACGACCTCTTCGACCCTCGTCTCGAACCGCGCCAAGACGTCGCCCCTCCTGTTAGCCATCTCCACTTCGTGCTCTGTGATGTGCCGGGGCGTGTCGTAGTGCGGGGCGATGGTGATGGACCGATAGGCCCCGTACGGGTGGTCCCTCCTCGTGTCGACGTCCAACCCGGAGCTCCTGGCAGCGACGCCCAGGAGCCCCATCTCTTCGGCGTCGTTCGGCCCGATCGTTCCAGTCCCCCTCAGCCGGTCCATCACCGACGAGTCGTTGCGCAGGAGCTTTACTATTCGGTTGAAGTCGGCCAGGACGGTGTCGATGGTGCCCTTCACGAGCCGAGACTTTTCTGAGGGCATGTCAACGCCGACCCCGCCTAGCCTGTTGACGCCGAAGAGAAGCCTGCTCCCCGTGACCTGCTCGTTGAGTCGCATCATCCTTTCCTTTAGGATGTTCAGCCTCGCCGCGCCGTAAGCGAAGCCTACGTCGGTGGACAAGCCCGCAAGGGTCCCGAGGTGGTTGTAGACGCGCTCCAACTCGGCGCACACGGCCCTGATTTGAAGAGCCCTGGGCGGAGGCAGCACTCCAGCGACCTTCTCCAAGGCCTGGCAGTACGCGGAGGAATTCGCAACCGCTTCGTCTCCCGAGATTCTCTCACTCAAGAGAAGAACGTGTTCGAGACTCAGGTCCTCGGCCAACTTCTCGACGCCTCGGTGAGTGTAGAAGAGGCGCGTCTCAAGGTTGACGATAATCTCGCCCAGGGCGCTGAACCTGAAGTGCCCCGGCTCGATGATCCCAGCGTGGACCGGACCCACCGGGATCTCGGTGACCCCCTCCCCCTCGACCTTGAGGAACCTATAGTCGCGGTTCTGCACGTTCGCGACCTTCGTGCGGAGCTCGAATTCCTTTCTCAGTGGGAAGGCGTCCTCAGGCCAGTGCTCGTGGAGTGAGAGCGGCCTTTGGTCGGGATTCCCCTCCGGAATCAGGCCGAACGTGTCCCTGATCTCGCGCTCATACAGGGTGGCTGCGGGCAGAAGAAGCGCTATGCTGGGGAAGACGGGAGGTGATGCTGAATCACCGTGCTCGACCCTTGCGGTGACGATGACGAAGAGGTCCTCTCCGCCGCCTATGTCAAACGCATACCGCAGCACGAAGGCCCCGGTGACCCGTCGCTCGTCGGAGCAAATTATGGTAGCGAGCTTCCCTTTGAGCTCGTGGCGGACATAAAGGCAGAGCTCCGGGATGTCCTCCTTGCTACGAGCGTGGACGTGGACCTCGTTCCAGTTCGTGGTGTTGACCGAGACCAGTCTCTTGCCGAACGTCTCAAGGAGCATCGATTCGCGCCTGGCGGCCCCCGTATGCACGCTCGCGACCTCGCCATTCGTCATTATGGGGGCGCTCCTTGTCCAAAGACCTGCACCGCGTCACGGATGAGGGTCTGAAGAGGCTGGGGGATGTAGAAGCCGAGGACGATTACCAGCGCCACGAGGATTGCCATCGGGAGGATTGCCAGCTTCCCAGCGCCATCCTCTCCCGGCCGCGAGTCTGCCGTGACGGCCCTGCCTGGCCCCTTTGGGCTTCCGAACACCATCGGCACGAGGTGCCGCAAGAACCCCGCGAATACAACCACGAGGAGCAAGATCATGAGGGAGCCTGCGAGGAACTGCCCGGTGCCGAATCCCGAGGTCAAGACGAGGAACTCGCTCAGGAAGATGTTGAACGGGGGCATCCCGGCGATTGCGAGCCCCCCGACCAGCAGGAAAGCTCCCGTGACGGGCATGGTCTTGACGACGCCCTTGATCTCCGTCATGACCTTGGTCTCGTACCTCTGGCTCACGGTCCCGCTGGCGAAGAACATCAGCGGTTTTGCGACGGCGTGGTTCACTATGTGGAGCATGGCCGCGAACAATCCGATGAACCCCCCGAAGCCGACCGCGAGCGAGACTATCCCCATGTGCTCGACGCTCGAGTAAGCGAGCATCCGCTTCATGTCCTTCTGGAAGAAGATCGAGGCCGCGGCTATGCCCATCGACAGCAGGCCCAGGATTATCATCAGCTCGCTCGGGAGCGCGGCTCCGAGCGTGCCGGAGGCTACTATGTAGAATCTCAGGACGCCGTAGATGGCGCAGTTCAGGAGGACTCCCGAGAGCAGCGCGCTTACCGGGGTGGGGGCCTCGCCGTGGGCGTCGGGCAACCACGTGTGCATCGGCGCCAGACCGGCCTTGGTTCCGAGGCCCACGAGGACGAACACGAAGGCTATCTTGACTATTCCCGGGTCGAGGAGCTTGGCGTCTGCGGACATGCTCGTCCAGTCCATTCCGGAGCCGGACGCAACCGCAGAGGGAGAGACGGCGGTGTTGGAATACGTGAAGAGGACTATCCCGAGCAGGGCGAGGGACAGGCCGACCGTGGCAACTATCAGGTACTTCCAGGCGGCCTCCATCGGTCCCTGATTCGTGTAGAGCATTATCATGAAGACGGAGACGAGAGTCGTCGCCTCGATTGCGACCCACATCAGCCCCATGTTGTTTGCCAGAGGGACTAGCAGCATGGTCAGCACGAAGCAGTTGAAGCCTTGGTAGTATCTCACGATGTGCCTGTCATCCACCACACCGCGCTCGTATTGTCTTCCCATGTAGCTGACCGAATAGAGCGCGGCCACGAAGCCCACGCCTGCTATCGGGATCAGGACTAGCGCCCCGAAGGCGTCCAGGTAGAGGAAGCCGCCCAGCGCGGAGAACTGCCCCTTCGAAATGACCCCGGCGACGAGGCCAAAGGTCTGGAGCACCACGAGCACGACGGAGGCCACTGTGATTATCTCGGCGGGCCTCTTCCTGTGCGTCAGGGTGACCGCTGCGAGGGCCACGGCCGGCGTCAGCAGGACGGTGAGGATCAGCTCGCTCCAGGCCGAGGGGCTGGCGCCCGCAGTCAGGTCAGCTAGGATTGTCGACCACAATGCCACTCAATCATCCTTGAGGCTTTCAAGACTGACCATGTCAAACGAGTCGAATGTCTGGCTCATTCTCAACAGGAGTAGGGCGGATATCATCACGCCGACAAGGATGTCAGCTAGAATCCCTACCTCGATTATCAGGGACACGCCTTGCGTCAGAGCCGTAGTGAAGAGGAAGAGCCCGTTCTCGATTATCAGAAGCCCGACCACCTGGTTCAGGGCCATCCTCCTGCTGACCATGACGAAGAGGCCGATGAAGAAGAGCGAGACCGAGACGGGCAGGTAGGTCAGGGCATAGACGTCCAGGTTCGCCGAGATCAGCGTCTCGTGGATTACACCGTATGAGAGCGCGACGAGCAGCGCCGAGATCAGGAGCGAGAGCCTTATGCTTACGTACGGGTTCGCCTCAATCTTGAACTCATCCTTCACCGACTCCGTCACCCTGACCAGGAGCCTCGGGATTACAATCGCCTTGACGACCAGGGTGAGAATCGCGGCCGCGTATATCTCCCATAGGCCGGTCGCGTACGCAATCACTGCCGTGGACCCGGCGAGGACGACGGACTGGTAGCGGTAGGCGCTCAGCCACCCCGCGAAGCCCCTTCTCACGACCACGCCGAAGGTGGATACCAGAAGTGCCACCGAGGAAAGGGTCAGAACTTCGGACAGCGGGACTTGCATTTGCATCTCTCCGATTACAAGTAGAAGAAAATCATCCCGACCATCGCGCTCGCGATGGCCACAGTGAGCAGGTCAGGGACCCTGAAGAGCCGCCATTTGGCCACACGCGTCTCCACGTAGGCGACCAAGACCGAGATGAGGGCCACCTTTGCCAGGACGGCGAGGGCGCCCAACCCCAGGGGGAGCAGCCCTACGTCGATTGAGGTCGGCATCCCCAGCGGCAGAAACAGGTTGGCAAGTAGCGCGAGCAAGACCAGCTGCTTCGTAGACTGCGACCACTCGATCAGCGCCAGGCTCCTGCCGGAGTACTCGAGAACCATCGCTTCGTGCACCATTGTCAGCTCGAGGTGAGTGGCAGGATTGTCGAACGGGAGCCGCCCGGTCTCGGCCAAGATGATGATGAAGAAGGAGATAAGACCGAAGAGCATGCTGGGTGCAATCACGACGCCGGACCGGGCTGCAGCGCCGACGAGGCTCGTGAGGTCCGTCCCGCCGAGCGTGAGAGAGACGACGAAGATCGTGAGGAACAGCCCGGGCTCGACCAGCGACGAAATCATCATCTCCCTGCTGGTGCCGATGCCCCCGAAGGCGCTCGCGGCGTCGATTCCGGCCAGCATGGTGAAGAAGCGCGCGAGGGCCAGCAGCCCGATCACGAGCAGGACGTCTCCCGCGGCGCTGAAGGGGCTGAAGGGCACGAAGACCGGGATGAAGAGGGCGGCTGTGATTGTCGCGAGGGCGACCACCCACGGGGCCGAGCGGAAGACCCATGAGCTGTAGTCCGAGACGACCTCGTCCTTGCTCCACAGCTTCGATATTTCGTAGTAGGGCTGGAAGACGCTCGCGCCGATCCTCTTCTGCGTCCTCGCCTTCACCTTCCTCATGATGCCCGTAAGGAGAGGCGCGAAGGCGAAGACCGCGACCACCTGCAGGGCGCCTATGGCCACGACCTTCAAGGAGTCCGCACCCGTGGTGAAGAGAGTCAAGGCTGGAGGACCACCAGCAACAACAGCGAGATTGTCGCGACCATGATGTAGAGGAGATAGGAGTTGATCCTCCCAGTCTGAAGCCTGCGCACCCGGTCGAGCACTGCCACGACTGCGCGAAGGGCTGGCGAGTAGAGGTGGTCCTCAAAGACCTCCCTCGTCTCCGAGGTGACGCTCACCGACCGCTTGATGAGGTGATTCGAGTCGGAGTAGTACTCCCGTTTGACGCTCGTGTGCGGCCTGAAGAAGGACCTGAACGCGGAGCGAATCGGCTGCGAGAGCGAGGTGGCGGTGTACTCTGTCCGCTCGTCGAGAGCTCCGAAGCCGCCCTCCCAGGTGGTGTAGCGCCTTGTGACGGTCTTCCTTCCGGGACCGACCACGGTGACGAAGCCCAGAAGCGCCGCCCCGACCGCCCCCGTTATGACCAGGACCTGAGGCATCGACAGGCTGCTCACGGACCTGAGGCCATTCGCAGCGTATCCAACTGTGAGGGGACCGAAAGGCGCGTAGGAGCTCACAAGCCCAATGTCAAATCCGAAGGCGGAAGCGACGGCCGAGGTGGCCACGAATGGAAGCACGCCCAAGACGACGCACAGGGACCCCGCGAGCGTCATCCCGGCGAGCATCGACTTTGGAGCCTCGATGGCTTCCTCCGCGGCCTTGGACCGAGGCCTGGATAGGAAGGATATCCCGAAGAGCTTGACGAAGGTGGCCGACGCCAGGCCGAGGGTCAGCGCGAAGGCGATGCTCGCGAAACCAATGGAGAGCTGGAGCACCACGTTTGGAACCTGGTATGATGAGAGCAGCGCCTGCATCGTGAGCCACTCGCTGACGAACCCGTTGAGCGGCGGGAGGCCGGCGATGGCGATGGACCCGACAAGGAAGAACAAGGCAGTCCAAGGCATCTTCTTCACAAGGCCGCCCATCCGGTTCATGTCGGCGGTCCCGGTTCGCATGAGGACAGACCCGGCGCCCATGAAGAGGAGGCCCTTGAAGACGGCGTGGTTCAGCGAGTGATACATGCTCGCCAGAAGGGCGAGGGCGGCAAGAGACTGGAGGCCGAACGACATGAAGACCACCGAGAGCCCCAGGCCCAAGACGATGATGCCGATGTTCTCGACGCTGTGGTAGGCCAAGGCCCGCTTGATGTCGTGCTCCACAGACGCGTAGAGCACGCCGACGAGGGCGGAAAAGGAGCCCGTGACTACCATGAGCAGGCCCATCCACGCGTCCCCGGGGGAGCTCGGGACCACGAAGCCGAGCGTCACCCGGACCAATCCATAGATCCCGACCTTCAGCATGACCCCGGACATGAGGGCGGAGACGTTGCTGGGCGCGGAGGGGTGGGCCTCCGGCAGCCAGATGTGCATCGGCACCAGGCCCGCCTTGGTGCCGAACCCCGCCAACGCCAGCACGAAGACCAGGCCCTTCGTGAACGAGGAGAGCTGCCCGGCTGCGCTCCTGAACGAATCGAAAGAAAGGCTTCCCGTTTGGAAATACAGGACGAGGAACGCGGCCGTGATGAGGGCTGTGCCTATGTGCGTCATGACGAGGTAGGTGATGCCCGACCTGAGGTTGGTCTCCTTCTCGTGCTCGTAGACCACGAGGAGGAACGAGGCGAGGGACATCAGCTCCCAGAACAGGAGGAAGGAGAACACGTTGTTTGTCGCGGTCACCAGGATCATCGACAGGACGAACAGGTTTAGCAGAGAGCCTAGCGCCCTGATGCTGTGCTTGCCCGAGTAGGCGCCTGAGTACCCCAGTGAGTAGATGGAAACGGAAGTCGAGACGAGCCCGATGATCAGCATGAAGAAGGCGCCGATCCCGTCGACGTAGAACGAGAGGCTCATCGAGGGTATCGCCTCTACTACGGGCGAGGAGAGCCGTAAGGCCGAGCCGGAGAGAAGCACGGAAGCCGAGAGCGCGACGGTCAGGAGCGACGAAGCTGCAGCGGGGACGAACGAGGCGACAGCCTCTCGCCTCGGGTCCCTGAAGGCGAGCGGCAGCAAAGCTCCCGCGATGAAGAGCGCGACTATGGCAGGAAGCAGCATCGGAAGGAAGTTCATCTGCGTCTCTCGTTCCCTTCGCGCCTAGAAGGTCGCTCGACCTGACGTCGGAGGTCGCCTGACCAGCCTCGCTTGGAAGTGCCGCGCGGTTATGGGACGCATGCTAGCTAGCAAGACCACATCTTTCTGCGAGTTGTCGCGCTCCCCAAACCCGCTTTAGACATTTGGACGGGAAAATGCGGAATGCCGGTAATTCCGCAATTTACGAAAATCACGGAAAATCTTAAAGCCGCATGTGGGGAGATACCGCCCAGGTTGCCGGCCAATAAGGCGAAGAACGTCAAGACGTACCTGACGCACTTTCCTGTCAAGTCGTATCACGAAGCCGACCTGCTGTCCAGGGAGACGACCTGGCGAATAATGGACCACGTGCGGCAATCGGGCGCCCAAGGAATCACGGCGGCGGAAATCACGGAGAAGGAGAAGATCCCCGCGAGTGTGGTCTACTCCACCCTCAAAGAGCTTTATCGCCTCGAGTTCATCTTCCTCTATCCTAGGGAGAAGAAGCGCAAGGGGGAGAGGATGAAGCGGTTCGTCTGCGAGAGGAGCACGTGGGGAAAGTATCGCATCGACCAGGAGTTCGACTCGGCGCTCAGGGTGAGCGGCATACT
>Ga0209415_10004859_pt1 | contig 24452 bp, 17 predicted proteins | sample PeaSoiSIISIP2007_FD_187696 | JGI IMG/M metagenome (GOLD analysis project Ga0209415, IMG submission 187696) | Peat soil microbial communities from Weissenstadt, Germany - SII-SIP-2007 (SPAdes) (version 2) | ecosystem: Environmental > Terrestrial > Soil > Wetlands > Peat | place: Germany... | reverse complement strand
AGGGATTGGCGATGAGCCTAACAACTCCATTCAGTGTTCAGAAGTTGCAGACGGCGTTGCACGCAAAAGCGAAGGAAGCGCCCGACTTTCGTTTCTACGCGCTGCACGACAAGGTGTATCGGAGAGATGTTCTGGCATATGCCTACGAGCGCTGCAAGGCCAATGGCGGAGCAGCGGGAGTGGATAACCAGACCTTCGAGGACATCGAACTGTATGGCGGGGAACGGTGGTTGGGCGAACTGACGCAAGAGCTGAACAGTCAGACCTATCAACCGCAACCCGTGCGGCGAGTGTATATACCGAAGCCGGACGGGAAGCAGAGACCGTTAGGAATACCTACAATCCGAGATCGGGTTGTGCAAACGGCGGCAGTGCTGGTACTCGAACCTATCTTCGAGACCGATCTGCAGCCGGAGCAGTATGCCTATCGGGCGGACCGCAGCGCGTTGGACGCAGTACAGCACGTCCACAAGCTGATCAACACGGGTCATGGGCAGATCGTTGATGCGGATCTCAGCAGCTACTTTGATAGTGTTCCACACGCCGAGCTTATGAGATCGGTGGCTCGCAGGGTCGTCGATGGAGCGATGTTGCATCTGATCAAGATGTGGCTGGAAGCTCCGGTCGAAGAAACGGACGAGCGGGGCAACACGCATCGGAGCACGCGCAATCGGGGACGAGGGTCGAGGTACTCCGCAAGGAGCTCCGATCAGTCCTTTGCTCAGCAATCTGTACATGCGACGATTCGTGCTGGGGTGGAAGAAGCTCGGGCACGAGGAGCGTTGGAAAGCGTACATCGTGAACTATGCCGATGACCTCGTTATCTGCTGCCGCGTCGGTGCCAATCACGCACTAGCCGCGATGCGGACGATGATGTCGAAGCTGAAGCTGACGGTGAACGAGAACAAGACGCGAGTCTGCTGTCTGCCGGAAGAGAAGTTTGATTTTCTGGGTTACACGTTCGGGCGCTGCTATTCGATGAGGAGAGGCCGAGTCTATGTGGGCACGGCTCCATCCAAAACGCGGATACAGCGCATCTGTCGCACGATCAGCGACGAGACCGGGCGAGATACCGTCAGGCTGGACCCGAAGACAATGGTGGAAAAGCTCAACCGAATGTTGATTGGCTGGGCCAACTACTTCTGTCTGGGATCGGTCAGCAAAGCCTACCGTGCGGTCGATATACACGCCCGCCGGAGGCTGCGTCGGTGGCTATGCGACAAACACAACGAGCCGCGACCGGGGTACAAGCGTTTTCCGGAAGCGTCTCTGCAATCCGTGTTTGGCTTGGTCCAGTTACCACACCGGACCGCCAGCCTTCCGTGGGCGAGAGCGTGAGTCTTTTCCGAGAGCCGGATGCGGGCAATCTGCCAGTCCGGTTCGATGAGCGGGAACAGGAACCAGGGCCAGGCCAAACCGGATTGAGGTGACGCGGTGAAAGCCCCGTCGAATACCACCGGGAGAATACAGTTACTGCGCCTGTTCTCGACTCTACTCCCCATTACGCTCAAAACCCCTCAACGTGTAATCGCCTGATAACAGCAGTTAATCGTTTTCCCAATATTCCGGGAGCGCTGTTTTCTAACGTTCTGGGGCGCTATAATGGCGAGCGTTCTTTTCATTCTCGTGAATGGAGCAAAAACTTATGACAACACTTGAGCAAAACACCTGTGCCCACATTCCCTGCACCTGTGTGGTGGAAAGTGGCAAGAAATACTGTAGTGAATCTTGCAGCGATGCCGGATCGGGTGATGTGGAGATCGCTTGCGAATGCGGTCACGCGACCTGTTCGACAAGCATCCAAGAAGTAGCCTAGAATACCCAAAAAAAATCTCGTGTTTGATCTGCCGGCCAGGCCCGAGTTTCTCCATGTTCGGGGGAGCTGGGAGGCTCTGGGGTCCGCCTTACAGGAATAGTTCATGGCGATGTGGAAAAAGGTCGCGATTGTCGTAGTGGCGTGGGTCGTGTCTGTCTTGATCTACGTTGAATTTTTTAAAGCCCGATGAGACCGCCTAGGGCGTCTCGGTTTACTGCGGTGACGTACATTCCGGCTACACTTTTGCAAACCTTCGGGGACCCAGTTCAATTAGTCGGTTAAGCTAATCTCAACTTGGAGGCAATGAACAAATGGGACACTACATTACGCTGATCCGATACACGCAGCAGGGCGCTGCCAAAATTAAGGAAAGCCCGGCGCGACTGGACAAGGCCAGGAAAGCCGCCGAGGCAGCCGGCGGAAAGATCCACGCCTGGTACTTGACGATGGGAAAGTATGACGCCGTGCTTGTTTCTGAGTTTCCCAACGATGAGGCCAGCGCGAAATTCATGTTGTCCACGGGAGCGGCGGGCAACGTGACCACCCAAACCTTGAAGGCCTTTACCGAAGCGGAATATCGCAAAATCGTTGCTTCTCTGTAAGGGCGTAGCAGCGAAAGGTTCGATGAGCGGGTTGTGTCAAGAAGACGAGAAATCGTCCTGCTGTACGAAAGATGAAGGAGGGTCCTTCGGAGTCGCCCTGTAGGGGGAGGCTTCAAACTGCCATAAGCTGCTTCAGCCAAAAGCTGCGGTGGTGAACGTTATGGTTAAAAGGCGTGACGATGATCACGTCATGTAGGGATGAGAGAGACGAGTGCAAACGAACCTCTGATAACGCATCGAAATCGAACTCAGACGACATCAAAACCGGAATGTCCCGCTTGTTCCGGGAGCAGCATGGAAGGGACCTACTTACTGGCCATGCGATGTCCGGTGTATAGGAGGCGTGACTCTCATCCGGGCTTTCGTACGGAACTTGAGAACCTGGTCGGTGATGCTAAGGGAGAAGACCCAAGCGGAAGCCCCGCGAGGCCGACAGTACCGATGTGCCGAGCAGGGGCGGACTGCTCCGTAGTAGCGATGAGACGGGGTAATTCTCGTGGAGCGAAGGGGGCGGGTCACCGAGTCGGGATCGACATGGGTCAACTGGCAACAGGAGGAACCCGATGGTCTCGGCGGAAGGCGCCAGCCTTCCACGGGTGGCACGAGCCGTGTGACCGGAGACGGTCAAGCACGGATCTGTGAGAGGCTCGGGGCGAAATTCCCCGGGCCTACTCGGCAACAGGAACCAGAGCTAGGCCAAACCGGATTGAGGCGGGCGAAGCGAAAGCCCAGCCCAACAGCCACCGGGAGGCTAAAGCCACTGCGCCTGTTCTCGACTCTACTCCCAAATTGCACTCACTGACCGACTGTGTGATCCTCGTCATATCAGGCCGGGCAAATCGACGGCTATCATGAAAAAACAAAGGGGAGCGAGAAATCGCTCCCCTTTTTCGGCTTCCAACTGCCTCAGTACTTAACGGTCTCCCGTGTCTTCGTGATCTTCCACCCGTAGTTGCATTTTGGAGGGCCGCTGCTCCACTGCGTTCCTGCCCAACCTGGACTGGTGATCAACTTCCGGTTCTGGTCATACAGGTGGACGGTGAACGTGAGCCCCGAGTTGTTCGGGAAATCGCTGCATTGAACAACGCCATAGTCCTCGGTTACAGCGCCGAATGCCCAATTCCAAATTTGTTCATCGGCGCCGGTCTTGGCCAGTGTCGTCTTTTTGTTCGTGGTCACATCCTTAGTCACCACGTTCCAAGTCGGGCAGTAATTCTTCCCCGCTTTGCAGTTGGAGGTAATCGTGCCAAGGATGGTGTCCCCTGCGCTGACATTGAGCGGCGTGCTGTACCACGTCGTGCCACTGATGCAGCAGTTCCAGCTCGCGACTATCCACTGAGCTCCGCCACTTATATAGCAGCCTCCCCCCCATTGCAACACCGGCTGAACAATACTGATTACATGGCTGATATCTTCAAAGCCGGGGAAGAAGTAGTCACACTGTCCATCATTGCTGGTCGGAGACGGCGGCACGACCCAGGTGGCGGCAATCTTGCCGAAGGACGTACCGGTAGTCACCGATACGGACTCCAACCAGCCGTTGATTGTGGGATCGAATGCTCTGGCGTCTGCAGGCACCATTATTCCTGTCGCCGTGTAATGCGGATATTCACATACCGGAGCGGTTGGCTCTACCGTGCCATCCGCGTATTGGACGCGTCCATCCGCCAGCAATATCTGACCTTCCGCAAGCATCAGGACACAAGATGGGTGGAAGTAGCCGAATGGTGTGACTACGTACCCTTCCGGTACCTCCAAAGGGCGGCTGTTGGTTGGCGGCTGACTCCATGCCACGCATACGAAGCACGCACAGAGAATTAAAGCCAAGGCACAAATGTGTTTCATGGCTAGCTCCTGGAGATGAATTTGGTCTGACAAAGTACGTTTCCCGATGACCAGCACATGCCCTGGTCACCGAGCAAGTGCTCATAGGAGTTCCAGCGGCGCATGTTGGGGCGGTGGAACTCGGTCCAATCGGCGAGGGGGTTGCTGGCTGACTGCTGACTCCATGCCACGGATACGAAGCACGCACAGAGAATCCAAACCAAAATTCGGATGTGTTTCATGGCGAACCTCCAGCAGACAGATTTGTCTGACGGAAATCAGGGTTCCCAGGGAATTCTGGTCATCCGTCTCGGAGGCTGCTCCGTCCGATGGCGCGGATGGCTCTTCGGGGAGGCGGACGCCATAACAGTGCACCTACAAGAGCATCTTGTCAGTGAAGTTGGTCACAGCTCGATGTGCGGTGATTTCGCGTCACCGGAAGCACACAACTGTTGAGACATCTCGATTACGCTCATCGAGCCTTCACCTCTACCGTCACTGTAGTAAAACTGTAGTAGTTCTATGTTCATAACCGAGCAGATCGGATCAAAACGAAGCAAATCGAGTTGCTGGTAAGTGGTTGACGAATCATGTAGAGTAGAGAATTTTCATAACGGTTCAGAACTCACCTGTGAACTCAAAATCCGCCGGTTCTCTTAACAGCTTCACCCGCCACAAAATTAATCTCAAGTTTCCTAGAAGAGCGTTTCTGGACAGCTTCCAAGTCAGCGGCCAATTCGTCTGGGCCAACGAGTGAAATAGCGACCCTTCTCCAACTACCGTCCCTCGGTTTGTCGGCGTAGGCTACGGTCGCACACGCGGCGGTGGCGAACTTGGTACACTGGCGTTCCGCGCCGAGCTCTTTATGTCTTGAACTTCGTGAACTTCGGCTTGCCGTCAGATGTCGTGCGCGGCAGCGGATTCGGCTACATAAGCGCGACGGCGCGGGCTCATACAGACTCAGTCTCATTGAAGGTGGTTTTCTGAATTCTCTTCGTGAAGTACGAGCATTGACTTCACTCCAAGGGGACCCTCGCCGGTTGTGGGTGGTGGCGGGCGTGGCCGGGCTTATGTTGCTCTTCGCCGTCCACCTGGCACTGATCTCACTCGCCAACACCATCACATGGGATGAACCCGACCATATCTATTCCGGATATATGTCGTGGCACGGCGACTTTGGCTTGAATCCCGAGCATCCGCCGCTGGTTAAGTTCGTTGCCACTGTGCCTTTGCTTCCCATGCAGCTGAACGTTCCAGAGCTGCAAGATCGTCCTTACCGGCTGCAGGCGGTTCTTGGTGGAAGAGACTTCATCTTTCACAACGACGCCGACAAGATGGTGTTTCGCGCGCAGATGGCGGCCTCAATCTTCACGCTGCTGTTGCTGGTGATTGCGTTTCTCGCGGCTCAAGAAATGTTCGGAACCAGCGCGGGCTTCCTTGCGCTCGGGCTTCTGGTGTTCGATCCAACCCTGCTCGCTCACGGAGCGCTGGTGACTACGGATGCGGCGCAAGCATGTTTCTTACTGGCGTCGATCTATGCGTTCTACCGCTATGTGCAATTGCCGTCCGCGGGGCGGGTGGCGATAACCGCGCTTGCCGCCGGACTGGCGTTGGCGTCCAAGCACAGCGCTGTCCTCGTGTTCCCCATGCTCTTGATTCTCGCGGGAATCCAGATATTCCGGCGACAGTCGGCGGACAGCGGATCGCAACTTTCTGCCGGTAAGCGCGCCGCTCGCTACGCTAAGGCCTTAGTGATCATCGGCCTTATGTCAGTCGCAATTCTGTGGGCGGCCTATAGCTTCCGCTATGCGGCGCGCGGGAACGGGTTGCAGTTGAATCCGCCGATGGAGGCGCAACTTGCCAAAGTTCCGAGTCCTACGCAAGCCAAAGTGCTTCACGAATTCGCCCGGTTTCACTTGCTCCCCGAGTCTTACATCTACGGCTTTGCGCACGTATTATTCAGCGCCGACGACTTCAACAGCTACCTCTTCGGCAAATCCTATCCGCATGCCGTCTGGTTTTACTTTCCAGTGGCCATGCTGGTGAAATCGAGCCTCACATTCCTGATCCTGCTGGCGATTAGCGTTTGGGTGATCGCGAGCGGGCGGCTGCAAAAGAGGCGCGAAGTCCTGTTTCTGCTGATCCCGCCGCTCATTTATCTGGCTGCGTCGATGAAGGGCGGAATGAACATCGGCATTCGCCACATTCTGCCCGTCTACATCTTTCTTGCGATCCTGATCGCGGGCGCGGTCTCCGTGCTGATTAGGAACAGCCGCCGCTGGAGGTATGCGGTCGTACTTCTGCTGGTCTTCCAGGCAATCTCGGTGACGCGCGCATTCCCCAACTGCATTGGCTATGCGAACGAAGCCTTCGGTGGCCCAAAGAACGTTTGGAGGTATGTGAGCGATTCGAGTGCGGACTGGGCGCAGCAATTGCATGCCGTGAAGCAATACACCGACGAGCGCCACATACAAAACTGCTGGTTCGTTTACTTCGGAACCGGTGTGATTGACTATGACTACTACAAGATCCCATGCAAGCTGCTTCCGACCATAGAATCAATCTGGCTGGGCACGCTCTCCGACGCTACTCCTGCGATCGATGGCCCCGTGTTCATCAGCGCAGTCAATCTCACGGGATTCGAATTCGGCCCGCCTCCACTTAATCCTTATGAGCAGTTCAAGACCTTGAAGGCCGCCGATGCAATCGACTTAAGCGTCTTTGTGTACGAAGGACGCTTCGAGATTCCACTTGCGGCGGCATTGGCGCACGCACAGAAGGCAGGTGTGTTTCTCGCCGGCAAGCGATTGCCGGAGGCACTACAGGAAGCACAACAAGCTGCGGCTCTCGCGCCCGACTCGGCTGGAGTGAATGCACAGATGGGCAACGTGCTGGATGCGCTTGGCAGGCGAGAAGAGGCTCGGCCTTACTATGCAACTGCACTGCGACTAGCTCTTACCAAGCAGCCAGAGTTCCAGCGCTCGCTGGTCGCGCCGCTTGAGCAGCGCCTTGCGGCAGAAGGTGACCGCGCACAAAAAGGGCACCCATGAACACGATGCCGCCTATAGGTGCGCCGTGTCGATATATGACGGACCGGGACAAGAGTCTATGCTGCGCGATCAAAGGCCTGAAATTAGCAGATCCGGGAAAAGTGCGGCACAGGACCCGCATCGTGATGCCAGAAGGCATGGATCTGGTGCTCTACTGCGAGTCGAAGGACAGTTTTGTGAGCGCGCGTGTGGCTACAGCTTTGCGCAAGAAGGGAGTCCGCAAATCCGGGTGCTGGTCGGCGGGCTGACTGCGTGGAAAGCCCGTGGTTTTCCTCTCGATACCGTTACTACCGAGCTTGCCGCGTATTGCAGAAATGAAGCGACTCGGTATCGAGTTGATTCCATCGCCCTGGAGTCCGCCACCCGCCGAAGCCCCGCCTGCTTCCGACTGAAACCACACCGACGCTTTTACCCGGTCAGCGCAAAGAGACCAGCTAGAATTGCTAACATGGCAACCCATCGCTCCATCGCCGTCTTCGATCTCGGCGGTGTACTCATCGACTGGAATCCCCGTTATCTCTATCGCAAGCTTTTTCATGGAGACGACGCCGCCATGGAGCATTTCCTGACCACTGTCTGCACTCGATCATGGAACGCGCAGCAAGATGCCGGGCGAAGTTTCGCCGAGGCCTGCGCTTCTCTGAAGCTGGACCACCCCTCCCACGCCGCACTGATTGACGCCTGGATCGAGCGTCAGGAAGAGATGGTGCTTGGCCCAATCCACGGCACCGTTGAGATCCTCGGGGAATTGCGTGCTGGCGGAGTTCCTCTCTATGCCCTGAGTAACTGGTCCGCAGAAACTTTTCCCATATCCCTACGGCGATTCGAATTCTTGCGATGGTTTCAAGGAATCTTGCTTTCCGGCGAAGTGCGCCTGCTCAAGCCCGATCCGCGCATTTTCCAGTTGCTCCTTGACAATCGCGCTGTCGATCCCGCTCACACTGTTTACATTGACGACCTGAAACCAAACGTCGAGGCTGCGGTTGCCCTCGGCATGCATGGCATCCTGTTTACCGATCCTATTGCGCTTCGCTACGAACTGGTGAAGGTTGGCCTGACTCCGGCATAACTCTAGTGATCCGGGTGCGGTGGATCAGCAAAACACGTAGCTACAGCGGTGTCGGCTCATGCCGCGTATTCCCAGATAGAATTGACGATCAGTAAGCATGGCCGACATCATCAGGAGTGAATCGCTGGGAGCGGATGCAGGGCCGATGGTGCGGCGCTTGGCGCAACGCTTTAGTGAACTGCCCCAGGTCGTGGCCGCTGCGCTGGCTGGGTCGCGTTGTGCGGGCATTAGCGACCTGGAATCGGATTTTGACCTCTACGTCTATACGGTGGACGCGGTGGCCGTAGAGTTCCGTCGAGCACTCTTAGGCGAGGGGGCGGAAATTGACAATCGCTTCTGGGAACCGGGGGATGAGTGGTCTGAGCCTGCGACTGGCACTCAACTAGACATCATGTATCGATCCCCTGAATGGATTGAAGATCAGCTCGACCGCGTTTTGGTACGCCAAGAATCTGCGATCGGGTATACAACGTGTTTTTGGCACAACGTTGTCCATTCCGAAGCGCTATGTGATCCACGCGGTTGGTATCGCTGGTTGCAGAACCGTGCCAGCGTTTCATATCCAGAAGGGTTGCGGCGCGCCGTGGTAAAGAAAAACTGGCCGATTCTGCGTCGCAATCATTCATCCTATCGGCGACAAATTGAGCTGGCCCTGAAGCGCGGGGACGCGGTGAGCCTTCAACACCGCGTAACAGCCTTGCTCGCCAGCTTCTTCGACGTATGGTTTGCGATTGAGAAACAGGCCCATCCAGGCGAGAAGCGCCTTCTAACTCATCTGCCTGAACCGTGGGCCTTCCTTGTACGTGCTGTGCTAGAAGCGCAGGCAGGGACATTGATCGCACAGATAGATTCGCTGCTGGATCGACTTGACGCGCGACTTGTCGAGGAAGGCCTGTTGGATCGGGTTGGGCCAATTGAGATGTGACCGCGTTGTCAGATCACGAATATTGGACGGGGGTGGAGCATTCCGGTCCAGATGTCGGCTTGGGGGAAGCGTGCTGAACGACGCAGCCCAGAGTTCCTCTAAGAGCGTTTCTGGACCGCAAGAGGACGAATTGAAGGGCCCAGATTACTTCCGCATTGCCGACCAACCTGGATTTTTGGGGGAGAGGTAGTCGGGATTTTTTGCAGAGATCGGAATTTTGACTGGATGCAAAGTAATGCAGCACGGATGAGAGTTTGGCAATATCCTATTCGCAAATCAATCAGTGAATTCTCTGCGAAGAATTCACGCATGCGTCCAATCGTGAAGCTGGCATCGCCAGTCCCGATTTGCAAGGGCACGCTTGCTGCACGCAATTACTTCAGCTTTGCGTATTCGGCCTGGGCTTGTTTCAGGATGGGAATGTCGGGGTCGGCGTCTTTCCAGAGAGAGAGAAAGTCTTTATAGGCGGCGAGCGCACGGACGCGGGGGCCATTGGCATCCACTCCCTGCGATGTTCTCGCCTCTAAGGCATCGGCGCGAGCTAATCCCAGACGCGCTAACGCGCCCGTCCAGCAGTTCCAGACAATACCCCCATGGTCGAGAATTTTCTGAAACTCTGCGGTAGCCGCACTGCCCTGTCCGGCCGCCAAGTATGCCTCTCCGCGCACATAGACGGGATAGAGGCAGGAGAGATTGCTGACGAACACAATTTGCCCCAGTTCGAGCGGTGAAGCAGCTTGCGCGGTATTCAGAGCGGCAGCCGGATCCTTTCTATCCAGCGCCAACTGTGCCTGAATCGCCGGCAACCAAAGCGACTGCATCTGGGTGTCCAGGGGGAAGCGTTTCCCCAAGTCATGGGCCAAGGAATCCGCGCGCGCCATTTCTCCCGCCATGGCAAACGCAAGCGCGGCTTCGCTCTCGACGCCCTGACTTGCGGGAGCGAGCTTCAAGGCCTGTGCCGCTAACTGCCTCGCTTCCACAGAATTGCCGTAAGCCGCTTCCCGCAGAGCAGCGTTGTCTTGAAAAATGGCGCCAGTCTCCTTGCTGTCAGCCCGTATCGCGGAGTCCACAGCCCGCTTGGTCAGTTCCCGCGCCTTGACCAAATGACCGGCATACGCCTCGGTATCAGACGCCAGCGAAAGGCCATAGTTCTCAGCTTCCGGCTTACTCGCAAACCACTGTTGCTGTTCGGTCATTGCCGTAGAGTCCCCCCCGAGGAAAGCAAGAGCATAGAGTGCATCGTGGAATGCGAAATCATCCAGTTTTGGCGTCGTGTCATGGATGATCTGCCGGGTTTCGTCAAAACGCTGCAAGGCAAGGGCATAGTCGGCGAGATTCACGTAAGAAGAAACCTGATCGGGTGCAAGGCGTATAAGTTGTCGTGTGGCATCCCTAGCCTTCTCATACTGGCCCTGAAGCGCAAAGACTACGCCCAGATTGCCATATGCTACAGGCGAGCGCGGGTAGCTCTCGATCTCCTCCTGATACGTCTGGGCTGCTTTGTCCAGTTCCCCGGTCACATTCAAATAGAAGTCGGCGGTGATGGCCAGCCTTTCCCGTTCGCTAGCACGCTCGCGTAGTTGAAATGCTTTGCCATAATATTCGTTAGCTCGTTCCAGTTGGCCCAGGTTGGAGTAGTCCGCGCCCACCGCCGTGTAGGCCATGGCAAAATTCGGATCAAGCTCGACCGCACGCTGATGGTACGGCAGGGCTGCGGCATCGCCTTTCTCGTTCGCCTCTTTTCTGCCAAGGCTCATCGCTCTCAGCGCTTCGAGCGAAGGTGTGGTTGCCTGTTGGAGCGGAACATCGAATTTCTGCACCGTAGCCAGCGATTCGCCCAACTCAGTCCGCAGCTTGGACGCCGCTTCGCCCAACGCGTCCAACACCTTTTCCTTGGACCCGGCCGTCACCTGTTCCTGCGCCAGCAGGTCTCCGCTCTGGCAATTCACTGCCGTCAGCCCCAGCACATATTCCGTACCCAGGCTGCCAATGGCTCCAGCAATATAGGCTTTGCTGCCCGCCCGCTGGCAAAGCTCGCGGGCTATTTCTGAGGTAAGTTTCGTGTCGGCAGGGCGGGTCATCATTTTCAAAGTCTTCGTAACTTCGCTGTCGGATAGAGTATTCAGAAAGGGTGATTGCCGCAGGGAGACACTGAGCGCGGTCTTCAGCGCGTCGTCGAACACGGCATCGCCCGTGCTGTTGGCAAAATCGGCGAGAACGATGGTGTCCTTCTCGGTGAGGCGCTCGCTCTGATGTCGGGAGCGATAGTAAAGCCCCCCCGCAACGAGCAAGGCGACAACCAGGGCAGGGAGCGCAATTTTCCAGGCTTTCCCCGGTGCGGCCACAGAGGCCTGAGTCAGGATCGCCTTACCTGAGACCGCTACGGAACCAAGTTCGCTCTGGAAGTCCCGCTTCAGCCGTGTCAAATCCGCTCGCATGTCGGCGGCGGTCTGATACCGGAGACTGCGATCTTTCTCGATCGCCTTGGTGATGATTGGTTCGAACCCCCCTGAAAGTTCCGGATTGTGATCATGTATCGGCGGCGGGGTCTGGCGCAAAATGGCATCATGAACGACCGCAGCTGTCTCCCCGGGAAATGCGCGCCGACCCGTGGCCATCTCATACAGCACCAGGCCAAACGAAAACACGTCCGTGCGGGCATCGAGCGTCTCGCCCCGCACTTGTTCTGGTGACATGTAATGGGCCGTGCCCACGGTCGTACCCGTTCGAGTCAATCGTAGATTTGTAAAAGCGCTCGTGGGTGCGCTCGACGCCGAGGTTTCGGTCAGGGCAGCTTGCTTCCAGGCCAGGAGGTTGGTGGCGTAATCTTGTTCGACTATTTTCGCCAGCCCGAAATCCAGGATCTTGACCTCGCCACGGTGGGTAATAAAGATGTTGGCCGGCTTGATGTCGCGATGGATGATGCTTTTGGCGTGTGCTGCTTCGAGTCCGGTGACAATTTGCAGCGCCACCTCGAGCATCTCGTTCGTGGGCAACTTCTTCTGCTGGCTTGCGCTTTCAATCTTTTCCTGCAGAGTTTGGCCCTCGAGCAACTGCATTACGATAAATGGTTGCCCCTCGTGTTCCCCGAGCTCGTAGATCGGGCAGATATTGGGATGCTCGAGGGCTGAGGCCGCCCGGGCTTCGCGTTCCAGGCGCTCGAAAGCCTTCGTATCGCCGGCCATCTCGGCTGGCAGGAACTTCACCGCCACCTTGCGGCCCAGTTTCAGGTCTTCCGCCTTATACACCACCCCCATGCCCCCGCCACCCAGCACCTGCAGAATCCGGTAGTGCGACACCTTCTTTCCCGCCAGGTTTTCGGTAGCAGCCGCTGGTTCCTCCACCGCCGCGGCCTCGACGATCGGTGGAGTGACTTCCACCACCGGCGCTATGAACCGGTATCCCCGGCCCGTGACGGTCTGCACGAAGCGGGGTTGCTCCGGATTGTCCTTCAGCACCTGGCGAATTTTCCGGATGGCGGCGTTGATGCTGTTGTCGGTATCGAGGAAGACATCCTTACCCCAGATCCTTTCGATGATCTGATCGCGCGTGACCAGCTGTCCCCTCTTCTCTGCCAAGAGGAGCAGCAGTTCCATGGGAATGCGTTCCAACTTGAGAATCCGCCCGCCGCGGCGCAGTTCGTAGGCGCGCAGGTCGAGCTCAAAATCCTCTCCAAAGCGGATCTGGTCAGCAACCTTAACTGGGTCGGACGGCATGAAAGCGCCCCAAACGATTGGTCGCAATTCTACAACGGTTGCTGGACTCCTTGCCAAGCCCAATCTTCTCCGCGGGTTACAGATTCATGTGGATTAAGCGAATCTTCAGGCGTTCACCATTGTCAGCCCGCCCCGGATGCCGCAGTATGCGCCACGTAAGCAGGCGGCAATTCAAAAAAGGGGACCTTATGAAAAAGCAAACGTGGCAAGCAGCATTTATGGGAGTGCTCTTAATGGCAACGGTGGCAGTGGGTCAGAGCAATCCTGCGGTCCTAAAAGCAGACATCCCGTTCCCGTTCGTGGTGGCGGATCACACGCTCCCGGCCGGGCACTATGAAGTCAGCACTCTAGGCGAGCAGACCATTCGTATTGTCAATTCCCACGAGCAAGGAGCTTTCGTCCTGACTTCAAAGATGAGCGGGCGCGCTCCGGAGAGCTCGGGAAAACTGGTTTTCTACCGCTACCAGGGCAGCTATTTTCTGGCCCAGGTTTGGGGAGCGGGCAGTGCCGCAGGAAGAGCGGTTTACAAGTCTCCCGCCGAAAAGGAACTGGAAAGCAAACAGAATCGCAGAGAGATTGCCGTACTGCGACTTGAGAAGTAACGCTTTTTACCTACCGAGTGGAGAAGGGGGGTCGCAACTCGATTCCCCAGAGAACAGCATTAATCACAGAAAAAAAGGAGAATTCCAATGTTACGACATACTTTGCGCTTGACCCTTTGCCTCTCGCTGATTTGTTGCGTACTCCGCGTTTCCGCGCAGCAACCGGCAGCCAGCGGGATCGTGCCCCCAGTAGTGAAATTTGGCGGCGTTCTAACCGACGTCAACAGCAAGCCCCTCACCGGTGCCGTTGGGGTTACTTTCTCGCTTTACAAAGATCAAGAGGGCGGCGCGCCGCTCTGGATGGAAACCCAAAACGTCCAGCCAGACAAGGCTGGGCACTACTCGATAACGCTGGGCTCCGCTACCAGCCATGGACTCCCTGCCGGTACATTCGCCTCCGGCGAAGCCCGCTGGCTGGGAGTACAAGCGCAGGGACAAGCAGAGCAGGCGCGTACGCTGTTGATGAGCGTGCCCTATGCTCTGAAAGCTTTGGATGCGGAGACCATCGGCGGCAAACCGCTTTCCGCATTGCAACTGGCAGTCCCTAATGGTGATTCCGGTTCCAGTTCCTCCGGCTCGAATAAAGCGCCCGTGGCCAATACCATCACGTGCTCTTCCGGATCGGGGTGCAAGAAGAATTTCGTTCCTCTGTTTCATACCAACGGCGGAGCGGCGACAGTCAACGATTCAATCATTGAACAATCCGGCTCGAATCTCACAGTGAACGGCGGCCTGAGCGCGACCGCAGGACTATACGGGGCCAGTACAAACGGCTTCGGAGTGAATGGTGACGGCGTCACAGGGTTGTATGGCACCGGCGAGGGAAGCGACGGCTATGGCGTGCAGGGAACTGGCAACACAGGAGTGTATGGAAACGGCTACGCGGTGGGAGTGTATGGCTCAAGCGACGTCAGCACCGGAGTAGTTGGAACGAGCACGAACTACATTGGCGTTTACGGCTCCGGTCCTACCGGCGTGACCGGGGTCAGCAGTTCCGGCGGCAATGGGGTGTCCGGCGTCAGCACCGCCGGCCCCGGGGTGTACGCGCAATCCGACACGGGTTGGGCCTTGGACGCCTACGGCACTTCAACCGCGACCGGGGTTCTGGCTGGCAGCCGCTACGGCTGGGCGGCATGGTTCAACGGCGATGTGCAAGTCGACGGCAATCTCTCCAAGAGTGGTGGTTCATTCAAGATCGACCATCCGCTCGATCCCTCCAACAAGTACCTCTATCACTCCTTCGTTGAATCGCCTGACATGAAGAACATCTACGACGGCAACGTTACGACGAACGCGAACGGCGAGGCTGTCGTCACTCTGCCCAAGTGGTTTGAGGCTCTCAACCGCGATTTCCGGTATCAACTCACCGTCATCGGCCAGTTCGCGCAAGCGATGGTGGCGAGTGAAGTATCCCATCACCAATTCACCATCAAGACCGACAAGCCCAACTTGAAGGTCTCCTGGCAGGTGACCGGCATCCGCCAAGACGCATGGGCCAACGCTCATCGCATCCCGGTCGAAGAGCTGAAATCGGGGAAGGAGCGCGGTTCCTACCTCCATCCTGAGCTGTACGGCGCAGGGGAAGAGAAGGGCGTTCTGTGGGCGCGCGATGCAAAAGCCATGAAGCAATGGAAGGAAGCCCGCACGAAACCCGCGGCGGTTTCTCAGAAGCAAGCTTCACCTAATCCGTAGGACCAGTGCGCAGCTTCGACGAGTGGAAGGTCGATGGTTTTGCCAACGCCAGTTCGGTCGTGGCGAACGCTGATCATCACCTCTGTAGCACCAGGGGAGCGGCTTCGCGAAATCGCTCTCCGATCAATCGCAATAGCAAGAAGGAAAGCGCAGTAACCACAAACAAAATAAGGAGAATCCTATGTCAAGGAATATGGTTCGTTTGACGCTCTACCTCTCGCTGATTTGTTGCGTACTCCGAGTTTCCGCGGAGCAACCAGCAGCCAACGGGATCGTGCCGCAGGCAGTGAAGTTTGGCGGCGTTCTAACCGATGTCAACGGCAAGCCGCTCACTGGCACCGTTGGAGTTACTTTCTCGCTTTATAAAGATCAAGAGGGCGGTGCGCCGCTCTGGATGGAAACCCAAAACGTCCAGCCCGACAAGGCGGGGCACTACTCCGTCATGCTGGGTTCCGCCACTAGTCAAGGACTACCAGCCAGTACGTTCGCCTCCGGCGAAGCCCGCTGGCTGGGAGTACAGGTGCAGGGACAGGCAGAGCAGGCGCGCACCGTACTGATGAGCGTACCCTACGCGCTAAAAGCGGCCGACGCAGAAACCATCGGCGGCTTGCCACCCTCCGCTTTCTTGAAAGCCTCCGCGCCTGGATCTGCAGCCGCAAGCAATTCGAGCCAAGCTGTGGCCGGAATCACTGGCACTGGCACGGCCAACCATATTACAAAGTGGCTAAGTCCGACCAAGCTGGGTAACTCGAACATCTTCGATGGCTCGTCCGGCAACGTGGGAATCGCCACGACGGCTCCGACGGCCACGTTGGACGTCAACGGCACGGCGCGCATTCGCGGCAATGCCACCGTGAATGGCGGTCTCAGCGCTGGATCGATCACGGCTACCTCCTCTAGTTCTGGCGGTACCGGGGTGTACGCCAACGCCGGCTCCAGTACCGGCAGTAATGGGGTAATAGCCTACGGCGCGACCGGCGTAGCGGGCTACACGACCGTTGCTGGCAGCATCGCACTGTACGGCGATGCGGGAAGCAGCACTGGCAGCAACGGAGTGGTCGGCTATGGTGCCACTGGCGTGGCGGGCAACAGCACCATTACCGGCAGCTACGGAACATACGGTAGCGGTTCCACCGGGGTGTGGGGCAACAGCACCGGCACTGGCGCGAACGTGGGAGTGTACGGGACTTCGGGATCGGGCGGTAACGGCGTCTATGGAATTGGCGACGCTTTCGGAGTTTTAGGGCAATCGAGCAGTGCTAGCGGCAGCGGCGGGGGCTTTGGCAACTCCTCCACCGGCGATGCTCTATTTACCTACAATCAAAGTGGAGGCTGGGCGGCGTTTTTCGATGGTGATGTCGACGTCGACGGCAACCTTTCTAAAGCAGGTGGTTCGTTCAAAATCGATCACCCGCTCGATCCCGCAAACAAGTACCTCTATCACTCTTTCGTCGAGTCGCCTGACATGATGAACATCTACAACGGCAATGCGACCACGGACGCGCAGGGCGGCGCGGTGGTCCAACTGCCCGAATGGTTCGAGACATTGAACCGTGATTTTCGCTATCAACTCACGGTGATCGGCCAGTTTGCGCAGGCCATCGTGGCCAGCAAGGTGACCAATCACCAGTTCGCTATTAAAACGGATAAGCCCAACGTGGAAGTCTCCTGGCAAGTGACCGGTATCCGTCAGGACGCATGGGCCAACGCCCATCGCATTCCGGTGGAAATGCCGAAGGCAGAGCGTGATCGGGGACTGTATTTACATCCCGAACTTTTCGGCGCACCGGCAGAGAAGAACATCGGGCTGGCACACCATCCGATGATGCAGAAGCTGCTGAAGCAATCAGCGGCGGCCAAATAACAACATACTCAAACAACGGGCGCCCTCGTGCGTGCTGCACAAAACTTGAAAGAGTGCAACGCCATGGGGGCGTAGCCGAAAACGACGGCCCGTCCGCGAGAGTAGTCAACAAAATGACCGAACGAAACTGGTCTTGTCTAAGCACTAGCGTGCATCCCTTGATGTTAGAGACCATCCTTATCGCTGCGCTTACCGCTGTCCAACAATCTGGGTTTCCAATCGGGTTCGAATTCGCAGGCACCATCAACCGGGAATAGATATCCAGGCAATTTGTCGTCCGGGCGACTGCTGTTCGGGAAATCCCATATCATTAGAAACGTTGACTATCTAGGCGTAGAACTGTCGTGGTGTCGAAGCGTCGATGCGGTTCCCGATTCCAACCGAGTAGCGGCAAAGGGAAAGGTGTTCCGGGCCAGAAGTCGGCTTCGAGGAAGCGCGATGTTGTTAACCGTTGTCACTGCTTCGATCTCCGCGAAGCCCGTTTCTGGACCGCGATGCAAAGCTCTGAAGGGTCACCGGATTACTGTCGCGGTTGGGACCACCATCGCCAGTGGTCCCAGGCACAGATCCGTACGAGGGCGTTTGGACCAAGCAGCCATGCCGCCATGCCGCCACTCATCCTCGGTAAGAGCCGTATGCGCTGCCGCTGAAAGGGCTGGCTCGCACGGGCCGTGACGAGAACGCCCTTTGCGCATGAAGACTTGTTGAATGCGAATGCCCCGTCAGACGGGCATTCCCACGGAACCAGGGATTGCATTCTTCTCGAAGTTAAGGTAAAAGAGTTGCCTCCTTAGTTGTGGAGTCGCGATCTCAGTTCTAAGTCGGCTTTGAGGGGGAAACTAAGTGAAGAGAACGGCCATTTGTTATATCGGGATGTTGGTTGTCAGCCAGTTCTGTATTCTCTCCTCCGTACTCCAGGCGCAAGTGAACGTCACTACTTATCACAATGACAACGCTCGGACGGGACAAAACACCCAGGAAGCAATCCTGACTCCGGCCAACGTAAACAGTGGCCAATTCGGTAAGCTATTTTCCGTCTCCGTCGATGGATGGGTATATGCCCAGCCTTTGTACCTTTCCAACGTAACGATTAGTGGTGGTACCCATAACGTCCTTTATGTTGCCACCGAGCACGACAGCCTGTATGCCATTGACGCGGACAGTGGAACAATCTACTGGCAGATCAGCTTGATTCCATCCGGCGGCAGCACGGTCAACAGCAGCACGGATCTGGGTTGCGGCGACCTGGTCCCGGAGGTCGGGATCACGGGAACACCGGTCATCGATCCCACCACAGGGACGATCTACCTAGTGGCGAAGTCAAAAGTCAATGGCAGTCTGGTCCAGTATTTGCACGCCATCGACGTGGGTACCTCGGCTGAGAAGTTCGGTGGTCCTGTATTGATACAAGCGACAGTTCCGGGAACCGCGTCGGACGGCAACGGCACCACCGTTAGCTTTAACCCTCACTTCGAAAATCAGCGCGCTGGCCTGTTGTTGGAGAATGGGCACGTAGTGATTGGATGGTCCTCGCATTGCGACATCAGCCCCTGGCATGGCTGGATCATGTCGTATAGCGCCAGCACGCTTGCGCAGGAAGCAGCTTTTAACACTTCCGCCGACGGCAGCGCCAACGGCGTTTGGATGAGCGGAGGAGGACTGGCCGCGGATGCCAACGGAAACATCTTTTTCGCAACCGGAAATGGCACCTGGAATGGCACGACGGACTACGGCGATAGCATCGTCAAACTTGGACCTCCGAGCGGAGGCAGCTTTCCGGTACTGGATTATTTCACGCCTTACAACCAGAGCAGTTTGGCCGGTGGCGACACCGACGTTGCGTCCGGCGGACTCGTACTACTGCCTAATCTTTCCTCCGGGCAGCAACTGCTGACGCATATGGGCAAGGAAGGGAAGATGTACGTAATTGATCGCAATAATATGGGCAAGTATTGCGTCAACGATAATCCACCTTGCAATGGCAGTGATCCGAATATCGTGCAGGAGATTCCGGGGGCAACCGATGGAGTTTGGGGCACGCCAGCCTATTGGAACGGCAGCGTGTACTGGGGTGGGGGCAGCGATGGCGGTGGGCCGGACAATCTGAAGGCATTTTCGTTCAACGCTAATAACAGTGGACTGATTTCGGATTCTCCCACGTCAGAGAGCACGAAGCAATTCAGTTTTTCCGCGCCTTCGCCAACCATTTCGGCCAACGGCAACACCAACGGAATTCTTTGGGGGTTGGATGATAGTGCGTTCGGATCGACCTGCAGTGGCGGCTCGAATTGCCAGGTGTTGTACGCCTATGACGCGACCAATCTGGCGAACATGCTTTACAACAGCAGCCAGGCCGCGAACAACCGCGATGTCCCCGGTGGAGCGGTGAAGTTCGCCACTCCGATCGTCGCAAACGGTAAGGTATACGTTGGCAGTCAGCTGAAAGTTTCTGCCTATGGCGCTATCAGCGCGACTCCAACCGCGGCGACTCCGACTTTCAGTCCCGCCCCAGGCGATTACACGAGCACTACGAACGTGACACTCTCCGACAGCACCTCGGGAGCGACCGTTCATTGCACGACCGATGGCACTACGCCCACCCCAAGTTCCCCAGCGTGTAGCAACGTGGCGATCAGTTCGACCATGACTCTGAAAGCAATCGCGACCGCGAATGGATACAATCCAAGCGCGATTGCTAGCGGGCTCTACACCATCGACTCGGGCGACCCCGGAATCAATTACGGCGCCGGATTCACTTCGACGGGATTAACTTTTAACGGCACCGCTAAACTTAACGGCATTCGGTTACGGCTTACCGACGGCGGGGCCAACGAGGCTGGGAGTGCGTTCGTTAGCACACCCATTAACATTCAGGCTTTCACTACTGATTTTGGCTTTCAACTGAGTAGTGCAAGTGCGGACGGATTCACTTTCACCATCCAGGGAGTTGGAGCGACCGCTTTGGGACCTTCAGGAGGCGGTCTGGGTTACGGCCCCGACACGACGGGCGGACCTCCGGGAATCGCCAATAGCGTGGCGGTCAAGTTCGATATCTACAACAACGCGGGCGAAGGCACAGACTCGACCGGTCTGTATACCGACGGCGCTTCTCCCACGATTCCCGCCCTGGATATGACGAGCTCGGGGGTATCCCTGCTCAGTGGCGATGTTTTCAATGTCCACACAACATACGATGGAACGACGTTGATCATGACGATCACCGACGCTACGAACTCGTCTCAAACCTTCACGGCCAGTTGGCCAATCAACATACCGAGCACCGTCGGCTCGAATTCCGCCTATGTGGGATTCACTGGCGGTACCGGCGGGCTGACTGCAATCCAGGAAATCCTGGACTGGACCTATGTCGCGACCAATCAACCCACTGCGGCGACACCGACGTTCAGCCCGGCGCCGGGTCCTTACAACTCGGGTCAATCGGTCACGCTGTCGGACGCGACAACCGGAGCGGTTATTCACTGCACCACGGATGGAAGCACGCCAACTGCGTCATCGCCCGTATGCACGACGTTGCAGGTAAGCACAACAACTACGATCAACGCCATCGCAGTGGCCGCTGGATACAACAACAGCGCCATTGCGAGCGGGACTTACACAATAAGCCTACCCACGGCGGCTACACCGACGTTCAGTCCGGCGCCGGGCGCTTACAGCCCGGGTCAAGTCGTGACACTCTCGGACACAACGACGGGAGCGGTTATTCACTGTACGACCGATGGAAGCACGCCTACGGCGAGTTCACCGGTATGCACTACGTTGACGCTGAACACGACCACCACGATCAAAGCGATCGCGGTGGCGACCGGATACAACAACAGCGCTGTTGCGAGCGGGACCTACACCATAAGCGCGAACGGGAACCCGTATGTCAACTACGCTTCTGGCTTTAGTTCCACGGGTTTGGCACTGAATGGCTCCGCCAAGCTGAACGGCTCCCGGCTGCGCCTGACCGACGGCGGAGGAACAGAGGCTGGCAGCGGCTTCTACACGACGCCTCTGAATATCCAGTCGTTTACTACCGATTTCAGCTTCCAGTTAACCAATCCCAACGCGGACGGCATCGCTTTTGTAATTCAGAACGTCGGTACCACAGCGCTCGGCCCCAGCGGCGGAGGTTTGGGCTACGGACCCGATACGCCCGGAGGATCCGGAGGTATTCCGTCCAGCGTGGCGGTGAAGTTCGATCTTTATAACAATGACGGTGAGGGCACGAACTCGACTGGGTTGTACACGAACGGAGCGTCTCCGACCATTCCCGCTACAACCCTCGGCGGCAACGTAAACCTTCACAGTGGCGACGTGTTTAACGTTCATATCACCTACAGTGGCACCACCTTGACCATGACCATCACGGATGCCACAACGCCGGCCGACACTTTCACGACGAGTTGGACGGTGAATATTCCCAGCAGTGTAGGCGCGAACACTGCCTATGCTGGTTTCGCCGGCGGCACTGGTGGCCTGACTGCGACCCAGGACATCCTGAGCTGGACCTTCACGTCTGGTGCGCCGGGTACTATCCAATACGAAGCCACAAAGATTCCGGTTACGGGTTCGCCGAACGCGCGCTCATTTACCTGGACAGGCTTCCCCGACGGTGCAGGGGAGATTGCCGATGGCACCGCCGCTGGCGCATACTTGAATTTCACCGTGAACGTCGCAACGCCAGGAACTTACGACATCAAAGCCGCAACGAAAGAGTTCCCCACCCGCGGAATCTTTCAACTCTCCGTCAACGGTGCGAACGTTGGATCCGCGGAAGACGAATATAACGCGAACGGGAATGGCGTATTCCATGAATACGATCTTGGCAACATGACATTCTCGTCAGCAGGGAACTATTCGTTCAAGTTCACCGTGACCGGACACAATTCCAGCAGCAGCGGATATACGGTGTGCTTCGATTACATCAAGCTCACGGCGCAATAGGAACCGGAGCCAGGGTGGGATCGCCCTCAAAACTCGGGTATGGCGCCAAGCCCGCTCGGTTTGTGGCCGTAATGCTGTTGCTTGTTCCGAGTTGTTTTCTGATGGGACAAGGCAACGGCGTGAGCTGTATTGCCGCGCATTACAAAGTGATCGCATTGCCTTTGCGGCCAGTCCACATCAACGAAAACAGGCAAATAGCAGGCACAACGACCGGTCACCGCGCGGCCTTGTGGACCGAGCAATCTGGGCTTCACGAACTGCCTCTGCCCGCGGGTTTCTACAACTCCGAAGGCGTCGCAGTCAACAATTCCGGTCACGTGGTCGGAGTTGTCTACGACCGCACATTTGGCAAGCACCAAGCATTCACCTTTGCCAATGGCGTTCTAACCTTGCTGGCAGGAGAGCAATCCCGCGCGTACGACATCAGCGACTCCGACGAAATTGTCGGAGAATCGCTGCTCCCTGGAAAGACAACAACGGGGCCGGTATCTTGGACCAGAAACACGATTCGACAGCTAGGGGGGTGTTGTGGCGGATCTGCCAAGGGTGTCAACAAAAACGGAGAAGCGATCGGCGACGCGTATGACGAAACCGGACGTTATCAAGCATTCCTGTGGCACGCGAGTCGCGGCATCCAGCCGATTGGACCACCCAACCGTTACAGTTCGGCAATCGGCGTGAATAACTACGGTCAGGTGCTGGTCCAGGCGTTTTCCGAGGTGTTCCTTTACGCAGGCGTAACTCTCACTCGCTTGGAATTGTCCCCGCAATACCCCAGCCACCCTCATGCGATAAACGACTCCAACATCATCGTTGGATCTTTCGGTCCATTTGCGGACGCGGAACGGGCCTTCGCGTGGGAAAAATCGCACGGGTTCCAAGACTTGAACACTCACATCGCATCCGATTCAGGCTGGAAGCTGGAATCCGCGACCAGCATCAACAACCACGGTGAAATCGTAGGCCGGGGAGACTACAAAGGCCAAGACGACACCGGCTTTCTCCTAATCCCAGACCGTTGACGGTTCCGGCTATGCATCTTTACGATGGTCGTCCCTACAGCGATAGTTATGCCCAACGACTGACTCTCAACGAGCGTTGGCCAGAAGTCGGCTTCTGGGAAGTCACTCAATTCGTTGGACCACGACCCCAGTTCGGGCAGATGACGTCCTACACGGAAGTCGTGTTGCGGCTCTCGAGAGCAAGTCTTGTATCCTTTCCGATTCCGCGGCCAAAGGGTCACGACTGTAATGAAATTGTAATGATGGACGGATCAGAACCCGTCAAATCGAATACACTATGGACAAAACAGTCGAGCTTGTAAGTCCTTGAAGAATCGAATAGACTAGAAAATTTTCATAACGTGACAAGTTCCGGCCGTGTTCTCATAATCCGTCGGTCCTCGGCAATGTTTAGCGTGACGCAGTTCACGGTGGAACCGACCTTAGCACGGTCGCACATAGTTCGTAGAGCGGCGTTGCTTGCGCTATTGTTGCATCCAAGTGTTCGAAAATGTCCTTGATGGGACGCCACAAAACAAAGCAGTTAAAGAATCCACGCTTCTTCAGGCCGTTTCCGGGGCATTCTTCTGTTTACGCAAAGAGAGAGAAGGTGTAGCAGGATTTTCTTCAGCCAGCGTTCGCTGCAAACAAACCCAATGCAAATATATCGTAACACGATATATATCTTCTTATGACGCTAAAGATGTACAAGATGCAAAAAGGACTTTCAAGGCCTTTTTTGTCAAAACGAACCCAATAAGTATCCTGCCTTCAGGAACTTACAAAATTTAAAGGGCACGAATTCATAGGCAAGCCCAGAGCTCTCCGTCGGAGAAGCAGCAAGGCGCCGATACCTTGAAGTGTCCCCCAGGAAAAGCTTGGACAGCAGCAAACGGCTAAACGGTGACGACGATTCGCGCTAATTGGGTGACCTTAAATTCAAGCCGGGGATTGCGGACGCGGAAAGTGAATCGGAGATCCTGGTTTTGCGAATTCTGGAACGACTGAGAGCCGAAGAACTGGTCCGCAAGGTTGTACATGTGAGGGGCCAGAGCGACGAAGAAAGGGCCAGCGGAACGAGAGGCCGAGCCAGCGAATCTTAGGATTTTCGTTCTCCAGGTTCGCTTCCGCCCGGAGATCTGCACAAATCATCTCCAGACAATACTCGCGGGATTGCGCGCTCGGAAATTCGCAAGTGCCTGACGAAGGGGTAGTAGATCTCCAGCTGAGCCATATCATTGTCCGGAAGATTCACTGGTGCTCGGGAAGAAGCCAAGAGCACTTCGTGCACAACATCGGAGGTCGGTGGGTCATCTACAAGCAGCGGAATCACGGTGAGCA
>Ga0209415_10004858_pt1 | contig 24454 bp, 27 predicted proteins | sample PeaSoiSIISIP2007_FD_187696 | JGI IMG/M metagenome (GOLD analysis project Ga0209415, IMG submission 187696) | Peat soil microbial communities from Weissenstadt, Germany - SII-SIP-2007 (SPAdes) (version 2) | ecosystem: Environmental > Terrestrial > Soil > Wetlands > Peat | place: Germany... | reverse complement strand
CGGCCGATCGACATGAGCCCGCCGCCGCCGAAGCCTTGCTTCTCCGCAAACCGGCGGAACACGAAGAACCACACGCCCAGGAAGAGGGCCGTAGGCACGATCCAGGACAGGAGCGTGCTCAGGAAGTTGCTCTCCACCTCGCCCGCGAACTTCACGTGATACTTGTCGAGATCGGCGGCGATGTCGGAGGGCACCCGCGTGGTGACGAACAGGGTCTGGCCCTTCGCGTTCGGCTGATTGAGCGTGCCCTGGATGTACTTGTCGCTGACCCGGACCTCCGCGACCTTGCCCGCCTGCAGGTCCTGCTGGAATTCGCTATAGGGGATGACGTCGATCTTCTGGCTCTGGCTCCAGAGCTGCTGGATCAGCATGATCGCGAACATCGCCGCGATGAAGTACCAGGCGTGATACTGGGTTTTCTTGTCCATGGCTGTCTCCTGGGCCCGCCTGGCCTGGCGCCCCGTTATGACACATGGGCACGCTCGCTCAGTGCCGCAACCGAGGGTGGCTCAGGGCTTGGCGCTCGGCCCGTACCGCAGAACTTGTACTTTCTCCAATGTTACCAAGCCGCTACCGATCATGGTGTCGAGCACCGGCAGGAAGTCGGTGATCTTGGCCTCGCTGTCGACGATCTCGACAACCATCGGCAGATCCTGGGAGAGCCGCAGCACCTTGGTCGTGTGGATGCGGCTCGAATGGCCGAACCCCAACGGGCCCCGGAGCACGGTCGCGCCGGCGAGGTGGTGCTCGCGCGCCTTCATGACGATCGCCTCGTAGAGCGGCTGATGCTCGTGGCGCTCGTCCTGGCCGAGGAAGATCCGCAACAGCATGGCGTTTTCGGGCAGCTGCATGGGCCTAGGCTCCCTTGAGACCATTGAGCATGAGCGCGGCGACGTGGCCCAGCCACACCGCCAGCAGGCATAGCACCACCGAAAACACAATGTTGGCCCCCGCCCAAAGCCATTCGCCATCCTGCGCCAGGGTCAAGGTCTGCAAGCTGAACGAGGAGAAGGTGGTGTAGCCGCCGCAGATCCCGATCATGACGAACTGCCTCGCCGTGCTGCCGACCAGCAGCCGTCCGTCCGGTCCGGTGAGCGTGCCGAAGAACCCGATCACGAAGGATCCCGTCACGTTGACGATGATCGTGCCCCAGGGAAACGTCTCGCCGATCCGGTCGGCGATAAAACCCGAGAGCCAAAATCGCGCGACGCCGCCCAGTGCGCTGCCGGCGGCGATCCAGAGATAAATGAGCACTCTTGCCTCGAGCGGCTTGGACGACGATGCCTCATCCTTGAGGACTCGGGCGCGCTGGTCAATCCGGGCCTTTCCCGCGGTTCCCGCTTCCAAGCCGGCGGCGCGCCTTGTATAAGGGACCTGTTCCTCAACCATTGAAAGGAGGTGATCCAGTGTCTCATTGTCTCACGCTGCGGTCGTCAGAGGCTCGAGCCTGGATCCTCGCCGCTGTCGAGGTCCACTCCGCCTGACCTGGCGTTTATCCGGTCAGAAGCCGGAACGCGGTCCGACAATGGAAGGGCTGCTCGCGAGAGCAGCCCTTCTTGTTTCTGGCATCATTTTGGCGATAGAAGGGACGGGCTCGCGAGGTAGCGATCAGCGGAATTTCCGGCATGGCGACCGAAACCCGGACCATCACCTTCACCAATGCCGAGATCAAACAGGCGATCGTCCGCTATTGCGTGAAAACCGGCCGCATGGGCTCCGATCGCGGCGCCATCACCGGACTCATGTTCTCCAATGAAGGCGGTCTCAGCGCCAGCTTCGAGCCCGCGCCCGGCATCCCGAGGGTGACGTTCCAGGAGAGCGAGATCGCCGCCGCAATCATCCTGCACTGCAAGGACCGGGGCATCCCGATCGCCCGCCGCTCGATCAAATCCCTGCAGGTGTCCAAGGACGCGGTGTCGTTCACGCTCACGACGCCCGCCTGACGCTCCGGAGATCGACGGCGGTTTGCCGTCTCTGCGCGACGTGCTAAATCACTCGGTGTCCGCACGGACTCGATCCCCGGAGGAGGCCTCATGCCGAAGATCAGGCACATCGCGCTCGCGACCAACGACCCCGTCAAGACCGCCGAGTTCTACAAGAAAGCGTTCGGCTTCAAGGAAGTCGGCCGCGCCGGCAGCCCCGACAATCCCAAGGCGATCGCCTGGGGATTCTACCTGAGCGACGGCACGCTCAACCTCGCGATCCTGAAATTCCAGAACGTCGACCAACTCGGCCGCGGCCTCGACTACGTCGGCGTGCATCACTTCGGCATCCTCGTGGACGACATCGAGGAGTACGAGAAGAAGCTCGAGGAGATGGGCGCGCCCTGCTTCATGAAGGCGGACCCGCACACCGCGAATTCCTACTACGAGACCAAGTTCCGCGGTCCCGACGGCGTGGTGTTCGACCTCGCCGATCATCCCTGGGTGGGTGCCGCGCCCGCGGGCGTCGCCGAGGTGACGGTGCCCGAGCGCAAGGTCAAGGCGACCGAGCCCGCGAAGTAGCGCCGAGACGAGGCCGCGCCCATGGTGCGCGTCGTCGGCATCGACCATCTGGTGATCCGCGTATCCGACTTCGCGAAGTCGAAGCGGTTCTACGACGACGTCCTGGGTTTTCTGGGCTTCAAGCTCAAGTACGACTACGCCGACGCCGCCGGTTGGAGCAACGGCAAGACGCTGTTCTGGATCGGGCAGGCGGACCGCGTAGGCAAGCGCCACAAGCACCGCATCGGCAACATCGGCTTCCACCATTACGCCTTCGAGCTCGGCAAGCGCCAGGACGTGTTCGACCTCGAGGCGTTTCTGAAAAAGAAGAAGATCACCATCGTGGATCCCGCCGCCGAGTATTACTCGGGCGGCTACTACGCCGTCTTCTTCCTCGACCCCGACGGGCTCAAGCTCGAGGGCATGCACTATCCCACGCGGCCAAAGCGGAAGAAAAAGAGCTGAGGCTCAGAGGCCCGCGAGGGCGCGCTCGTAGTAGGAGAGATCGAGGTATGTCTCGGGCGGCCGGGGCGCGCCGCCGTTCGTCTCGGCGCGGAGCTTGAGCGTGTTGCGGAAGCCCTCGAGATCGAGGCGCGCGTCGACCGCGAGACCGCCGCCAGGCGCCAGCGCGCGCTCGAGCGCGGCGGCGGCCAGGTCCGGTTCGATCTTGAGATGACGCGCCAAGATCGCGGCCGCTTCCGCTCGGCTTGACGTCTCGCGCGCCCAGCGCAAGCCCTCGACCGTCGACTGCAGGTACCGGACGAGCGTGTCGGCATGGGCCGCGGCCCAGTCGCGCCGCACCCAGATGCCGGTGCCCTGATAGGGGCCGAGCACCTCAATCGCGTTGCCAAGGCTGTGAAAGCCGGCTTTCTCGGCGGCGATGTTCCAGGGCAAGTTCAGCATGGTCGCGGCGTTGGTCTGGTCCTCCTTGAGCGCCGCCAGGCGCTGCGGCATGCCGCCCTTGGGCACCACCGTGTAGTCGGCGCGCTTCACGCCGTTCAACTCCAGCATCTTGTAGAGCTGAAAGGCGAAGGCCGTGTCGGGCGCGTCGACCAGCACCGTCTTGCCTCGGAGATCCGCATAGGAACGGATCTCCGGCCGCACGATCAGTTGGGTCATGCCATCGTCGCCGCCGGCGACGATGGCTACATCGGCCTTGCCGGTGTCGACCATATAGACGGCGTTGTCGACGCCGGACGAGGCGATCTCGAAGCTGCCGTTGGCCATGCCGTCGCGCAGCGACTGGGAACTGGACGTGAAACTCACCTCGACGGCGAGCCCGCGCTGGGCATAGAAGCCCTTCTCTTGCGCCACGAACACCGCGAGGTCCTGCGGCCCCGAGAACATGTTGACGCGGAGCGGCGTGGCGTCGGCAGCGGCGGGCGAGGCAAGGCCGAGCGCCATCGCCACCAACCCAGCCGCCGCGGCCAGCGACAGAAGGATGGTTGCGAGTGCTTGAGTGAGGTCTTGCATTGCGATCCTTCCTGCCAAAGCCAAGTTCGGCAAACGCCGGGCGTCGAGCTGGATTGCGCGGGGCGCGAGCTCGACGGCGGTATTGCGGCATCGGGTGCCGCTGTCAACGCTGCCGGGCGGCTAATAGCAGTCGTCATCGACATCAGCCAGTGGCAATCCACGAGCAACAATTCAACTGAGCCTAGACCTGGCACCGTGCTTCGATTTCGCGAATGCTCGCAGTTTATGAACGCTCGCAGTAATATTTGAGCATTGGGCCGAGAAAAAGGGAGCGCATCCGCAGGCGATGTCGAGGGTCAGCGACTGGTTGGACGCCGTGGGTCTCGGTGAGCACGCCGATGCATTCGAGCACCATGCCATCGATCTAGACCAACTCGGCGACCTCACCGATAAGGATCTGCAGGAGCTTGGCCTGCCGATCGGTCACCGCAAACGCTTCCTACACGCCCGCATCGAGTCCCCTGCAACAGCTGCCGCTCAGGCGACGGGCGGCAGTCGGGAGCGACGGCACATCACGGTGATGTTTTGCGACCTCGTGGGCTCGGTTGAGCTCGGGGAACGGCTGGAAGCCGAGGATCTGCTGACAGTGCTGCGGCGATACCACGATATTTGCCGCGATGCTGTCGGCCGCTATGGCGGTTTGGTGGCCCGGTTCGTGGGCGACGGGGTCATGTCATATTTCGGCCATCCCGTTGCACACGAGAACGACGCCGAGCGGGCGGTTCGGGCGGCGCTCGAGATCCTCCGCGGCATCGGCGACCGTGTGGCGTCCCCACCGGATGCAAAGCTGCGAGCCCGCATCGGCATCGCCAGCGGGCTCGTTCTGGTGGGTGACCTCTTCGAGGCCGGCGTTGATGCACAGAACGCGATTGTCGGCACGGTGCCCAATCACGCCGCACGCATCCAGGTGCTGGCACCGCCAAATGGCGTCGTGCTGGCACACGAGACATGGCGGCTGGTGCGTCACATGTTCGATTTCCAGGACTTAGGGCTACAGCCGCTCCGCGGCATCACGGAGCCGGTCCGTCTTTGGCTGGTGACCGGCGAGCGGGCGGATAAGGATCGGCCTCCTGGCGTGCGCCCGATGGCCGTCTGGACGCCGATGGTGAACCGCAAAGCCGAACTGGGACTGCTGGACGATTTCTGGGAAACGGCGCGGCAGGGCCGCGGCCAAGCTCTGCTGCTGCGCGGCGAGGCCGGCATAGGCAAATCACGCCTTGTGGCGCAGTTTCTCGCCGATCTCAATCCGCCTGCTCGGACCGCGCAATTCTCCTGCTCGCCATTCCTGAGCTCGAGCCTCTTGGGACCGCTGGTCGGCTATCTCTCTCGCCTTGCGCACATCGAACGCGATGATCCGCTGGAGAGCAAGCAGGCCAAACTCGAACGCGTGGCTCTCGGCACGCCGAGCGAACGCAAGGCGGCCATATCGACATTCGACTGGCTGCTCTCGTTGCCCGATCCCCATGCCGACGAGGTGCAAGCAACACCGCGCCAGCGCCGCGCGCGGGCGCTCGCCGTGCTGACTCAGCAGTTAGTGCGCTCCGCCGAGACGGGCCCCTTCATTGCTGTTATGGAGGATCTGCAATGGGCTGATCCCACGACCCTTGAGCTCATCGAGCGGGTGCTGGACGAGCTTTCGGGCCGGCCGATCCTGGCGATCCTGACCAGCCGCGAGGATTTCACCGTGCCGTGGCGGGCGCGCCCCGGCCTCACCGTCACCGAGCTTGCGCGCCTGCCGCCGGATGATTGCACCTCGCTTATGCGGCAGCTCGTCGGCTCCGAGGCGCTGGGCCAGCCGATCATGCGGGAAATCCTGCGCAAGACCGACGGTATCCCGCTTTTTGTCGAAGAGTTCACGCGCTCCGCAATCGAGGCGCTGCAAACGCCGAGCGGAGCCGTCGCTGCGGAGCCGGTCCGGATCCCAGCGACGCTGTACGAATCCCTGCTGGTGCGCCTCGATCGCGCCGGACCCGGCAAGGGATTGGCCCAACTTTGCGCCGTTGTCGGGCGCTCCGCCAGCCGCGATTTCATCCAGGGTATCGCGCGGATGAGCACTGCTGACCTCGAGCGCGCCCGCGACGCGCTTACCCGTGCCGGCATCCTTTATGTCGAGGTCGATCGCAGGGGGGTAGAGAACTACGTCTTCAAGCATGCATTGGTTCAGGAAGCCGCCTATGCCAGCTTGGTACGCGAGCGGCGGCAGGAGGCGCACTGCGCGGTCGCCGACGCACTGTCGAAGGTGTCGCCTGATGTTGTCGAGCTGCATCCGGAGCTCCTGGCACATCACCTGACCGAGGGCGGGCGCGTCGAGGTGGCGATACAATTCTGGTTGAAGGCCGCCCGGCGGGGTCTGCAGCGGTCCGGCAATCTTGAGGCAACGATCCAGCTTCGCCGAGGATTGCAGCTCCTCGATCGGCCGGAGATGCCCCCGCACCCGGCGATGCGCCTGGAATTCCTAACGCTGCTGGCCTCTGCGCTGATCTCGGTAAAGGGGCCGGGCACCGCGGAAGTAGAGCGGCTCTATGCCGAGGCGATCGAGATCTGTCGGTCGATACCCGAGGCGCCCGGGCACTTTCCGGTCTATTGGGGCTGGTGGCGGATCTCGCGCGACTTCTTCGTCATGCAGCGGCGCGCCGACGATCTGCTGACGCGGGCCAAGGCACGCCGAGACGACGCGCTCCTGTTGCAGGCGCATCACTGCCAGTGGGCAAGTCACTTCAACACCGGCGACTTCGCCGCCTCTGCCGGCCATATCGATCTGGGACTTCGGATCTATGCCGCTGGCGACTACGTCAGCCACGCCTCACTCTATGGCAACCACGATGCCAAGGTCTGCGGTCACGGCGAGCTCGCGCTGATACTCTGGCTCACCGGCCACCCTAACCGCGCTTTGGAAGAGGAGCAGGTATCGCTCGGATGGGCGGAGCGAATCGCTCACGCCGGCAGCCGCAGTCACGCGCTCGATATCGCACTCACTCACGGCGTTTATCGTCGCGACGCTCGGCGCGTCCTGGAACTCGCGGAATCGACCATCCGCTTTGCCGAGGACCAGGGCTTCTCCAACTCCGAGGCCAAGGGCTTCATATACCGCGGCTGGGCCAAGGCCCTGCTGGGAGATTCCGCCGGGGGTCTGCGAGAGCTCGAGGCCGGCATCCAGCGGCAGCGCGATATCGGCACGACAGAAGATTTTCCGATCTATTACTCCATGTTAGCCGAAGCGCTGATGCTCGCTGGCCGCGTCGATGCAGCGATGGATTGCGTCCAGGGCGCGCGCAAAGACGCGGCGAATACCGGACTGGCGATCTGGATGCCGGAGCTTTGGCGCTGGTCCGGCGTGCTCGTCCGGCGTATAGGATCGGACGCGATCGCCGAGGCCGACCTGCGCCAGGCCCTCGAGATATCGCGGCAGCAAGGTGCCCGCGCCCTCGAGCTCCGCGCCGCCATCGATCTAGCGGATCTCAAGCGCGCTCAGGGCGACATTTCCGGCGCGCTCGCGCTATTGGAGCCGTTGCACCATGCCTGCGCCGAGGGCGGTGAGACCAGCGATCTTTCTCAAGTGGCGGCCCTCATCAAGGAGTTTCGTGACGCCGGCCGCCACTGATATCCCGCCGGGCCTGCGCGCAGCAGGCTCGGCCGTTAAGGTGTTCCACGCCGGGACCCATCGTATCCGCACTCCGGAGGCGACACTGGCGCACGTGCTGCCGCTGGCGACGCGCATGGGGATCACCCGCATCGGCACGCTCACCGGCCTCGACATCCTCGGCATTCCCGTCTGCATGGCCTGCCGGCCGAATTCCCGATCCCTAGCGGTCTTCCAGGGCAAAGGGCTTTCGCTGGCGGCCGCCAAGGTCTCGGCGCTGATGGAAGCCGCCGAGACCTATCATGCCGAGACCATCGAGCAGCCGCTGCGGCTCGCCGATTACGAGGAAATCCGCGCTCACGGTGCCGCGGTCGATCCGGGCCTGTTGCCACGCCAAGCGCTGGCCCAGGCGGATCCCTATGGCCGGCTGCTCTGGATCGAGGGCCGTGATCTCGCCAGCGGTGTCCCGGTCTGGGTACCCTACGAGACGGTCGGCGCCGACTACGTGCTTCCGCTGCCCCACGGCACCGATGTCTTCGCCGCTTCCACGAACGGCCTCGGCGCCGGCAATCACATCCTGGAGGCGGTGGCGCATGGCCTGTACGAGGCGATCGAGCGCGACGCGGTCGCGCTCTGGCGTCTCGGTGGTGCCACGGCTCGCGCGGCGGGCCGGCTCGATCCCGTCAGCATCACCTCGGCGCCGGCGCAGGACCTCATCACCCGCTTCGAGCGGGCGGGAATCCGTCTGGCGCTCTGGGACGCGACCAGCGATATCGAGATCCCTGTCTTCGTGTGCCTGGCCATCGACGACATCGTTGCGGGCGGCGCCGGCACCGATCCCGAGTTCGGCACCGGCTGTCACCCCGATCGCGAGGTGGCGCTGCTGCGCGCCATCACCGAGGCGGCGCAGGCGCGCACCACTTTCATAAGCGGCGCCAGGGACGATTTCGAGCCCACCGCCTATGACGGCGAGGCGCGCCGCACCCGCGCCGAGGTGGCGCGCCGCTGGTCCGCCGGACCCACAAGCCGAGACTGGCGCGCGACGCCCTCCTTCGCCGGCGAGGAGATTGAGCATGATCTGGCGGAAGTGCTGGCGCGGCTCCGCCGACGCGGCATCGATCGCGTGGTCTGGGTCGATCTCACCAAGCCGGAGCTGGGCCTGCCGGCGGCTCGGGTGGTGGTGCCCGGCCTGGAACCGCCGCATCAGATCAGCGCTGTTCCCGGCCTGCGCGCGCGCCGCGTGACCGAGGCGGCGGCGCCGCAGCGCCAGCCACTGATGCCCGACACCTCTCGCCTCGGGCGGGCCAGCCGATGAGCGGTCCGGCGGTCATCTTCCTTGGACCGAGCTTGGCGGTGGCGGAGGCGCGTCAGCAACTCGACGCCGTCTTCCTCCCGCCGGTGCGCCAGGGCGACGTCTACCGCACGGTGCAGCAGCTCAAGCCGGCGGTGATCGGCATTGTCGACGGCTATTTTCACCAGACCCCGGCAGTCTGGCATCGCGAGATCCTGTGGGCGATGACGGCGGGCGTGCATGTCCTCGGTGCCGCCAGCATGGGGGCGCTGCGCGCGGCGGAACTCGCGCCCTTCGGCATGTGTGGCGTCGGCCGCATCTTCGAGGCCTATCGCGACGGCTACTACACGCCGTTCGACGATCCCTTCGAGGATGACGACGAGGTTGCCGTCATCCATGGCCCGGCCGAGCTGGGCTTCGTCGCTGTCTCCGAGGCGATGGTGGATATTCGCGACGTGCTGGCACGCGCAGGCGAAGCCGGTGTTATCGACGCCGCGTTTCGCGACCGGCTCGCCGGAATCGGCAAGGCGATGCCCTATCGCGAGCGCACTCTTGCCCACATTCTCAAATATGCCGCGGCGGACGGCGCCGATGCCGGTGCTCTCGGGCGACTGAGAGCTTGGTTGCCGGGCCAGCGGACCTCGCGCAAGCGGCTCGATGCCGAGCTGCTGCTGCGGGAAGCGCACAAGCTGCGCCAGGATTATCCTGGTCCGATGACGGCGCAGTTCCGCTTCGAGCCCGCGGCCGTCTGGTGCAAATACGTCGCCGAGAGCGCCAGCCCGCAGCTCGATCTCTCTGATCTCGAGCAGGCCGCGCTCGACGAGCTGCGGCTGCGGCCCAGCGAATGGCAGGCACATCGCCGTCGCGCCCTGATGCGCCGTGCCGGGATCGAGCGCGGCCGCGGCGCAGGCGAGCCCGGCGATCGCGCGGTGCGCGCCAGCCTCGATCGTCTGCGCCGCGAGCGCGGCCTGACAACGCGCGCCCTGCTGGACGCCTGGATGCGGGAGAACGGACTCGACGGGCCCAACCTGTTGCGCCTCATGGCGGAGGAGGCGGCGCTCGACACGCTGCCGCGACAGCCCGGCCGCATCGCCGGCGCGGTCGCCGACGAGTTGCGCCTGACGGGACGCTTCAGCGAGCTCGCCACGCGCGGCACCGCCAAGCGACGCTGGGCCGAGGCGGCTGGCGTCGCCGGCCGGCGCCCGTCGGAGCTCGAGCTCAGCGATCTGCTGGACTGGTTCACCGCCGACCGGCTCGGCAGTCCTCTTGACAAGGCGCCGCCAGCGGCGGAGCTGGCGGTGCGGCTCGGATTTTCCGACATCGATGAATTCGCGGCCGCGCTCTGGCTCGAATGGGCTTACACTTGCCGGCCCGATGGCGCACCGCCGCCGGACGCAGCGATCAGGGTCAGGAGATGATACGGCACTGGCGCGACGGCACGCGGTTTCGGCTCTATCCGAAGGCGCATGAGGGGTTCCTCGCGCCGGAGACCGTCTGGGTGTCGCCGCTGCCTGGCACCATCGGGCCCGGCCCTACCGATTCTCGCATCCACGTGATCGACGCTTTCGGCAAGGTCGGGCCCTATGCACCGCCAGGCTGGGAGCCGCCCTATCCCGGCCCCATCGGGCCGCCGGCGGTTCCCGACCGCGAGGGTCATTTCGACAGCATCCCTATCGACGACCGCACCTTCCTCTCGGCGCATATGTATGGCTGCGTACGCCGTGTCCTCGACGTCTGGGAGGCGATGCTGAGGCGGCCGATCCTGTGGTGGCACGCCGCTCGGCATCCCTCGCTAGAGCTCATTCCGCTCGTTCAATGGGACAACGCGCAATCCGGTGATGGCTTCATCGAGATGGGTGCCCGGCGCAACGATCTCGGCGAGCTGCAGCTCTTCAGCCTCAATTTCGAGATCGTGGGCCACGAGACTGGCCATGCGATCCTCTTCTCGGAGGTGGGCGTGCCGGATCCGGACCGCCTCACGCCGCAGTATCTTGCGTTCCAGGAATCCTTCGCGGACCTCATTGCCCTCATCTCCGTTATGTTCTTTGATTCCGTGGTCGAGCGGTTTCTGGAGCAGACCCTTGGCAATCTCTATGTGCTCAATCTCATTAACCGCATCGGCGAGCTGTCGCAGACCCAGCAGATCCGTATCGCCGACAACACCACACGGATGCGCGATCTCGACGGGCTGGAGCTCGATGCGTCCGGTGAGTGGATCGATCTCACGGGCGCACATCGCAATGCCCATGATCTCGCGCAGCCCTTGACCGGAGCCATATTCGACATTCTCGTCGAGATCTATCAGGACCGGCTGGTGGCACGCGGCATCATCGCACCCGACGACGACGCCCGCGGTTGGACCCGCCAAGAGGTCGAGGCGGCGATGGCCGATTTCGAGGCCCACTGGGGCGCGGCATTCTCCCGTTTCCGCCCGGTATTCAAGGAGGCGCTGCTGGAGGCGCGCGACGTGGTTGCACAGGCACTGGCCCTGACCATCGATCGCGTGGACGCTAACGACCTCAGCTTCTCCCACGTGGGCTCGCTTTTCACCGACGCCTGCCTCGATCTTGGCCAGACCCACCACGCGGAGGCGATCCGCGAGAATTTTCTTGAGCGCGATATTCCACTGGCGCCGCCTTCGCCCTTCGCCGCTCGCACGGCGATGCTCGATACGCGCCAGCGCCCCCTCCGGCCGCCCGCCGTCGCCTGCCTCCGGGACCGGGTGGCGGCGCAGCGGCGCGCCCGCGACCTGTCGCTGCGCCGGCGGGCGAGCGAGGTGGTGGCGCATCGCCGCACACAGACGATCGATCGTCTCATGCGCACCGAGCATCGCGGCGCCGGGTCGCGGGTGTGAATTACATCACTGGATACGGGATGACGCCGCTGCTACTGTAGGTTAGCTTTGTCCGGAGATGCAGCGCAAACGGCCGCGATGGGCGCATCAAGGGGAATGGCGCAATGTCAAACGGGAAAGATCCACGCCTGGGCGAGACGATCCTAGCACCCACGATGATCCGAATGTTCGGGCGTCTGTTTGGAGCCCTGACGCTCGATCCAGCGGCGCTGAAGGTGGTGGCGACGGGGAGCGCACCGGCCCCCTTCACCAATCCGCTCACCGACAAGTTCGTGGCAAAGCTGGACCCGAAGCTGGCGCGCATCTTCGGCTTCAGCTACGAGGGCCACTATTACAAGCTACCGGACCCGCGCGTGTTCCTGGTGCATGGCGATGGCACTCCGGTGGACCCAGGCTCTGAGGCGGCGGTCGAGCTCGGCGACCTGGGCGTCGAGTACCACGCGCAGTTCTTCGCTGCCGGCGTCAGCATGTGGGCCTATGACAAGCTCGATATGTCGCTGCGCATCGACATCAGCTCCGGCTGGCTCGAGGACATCCTGTTCGGGCTAATCACCGACGGCGACGCCACCAGTCGCGCCGATGTGTTGGGCCGCGCTGATGCTCTGGGCCGCGCGGATGCGCTTGGCCGCGCCGATGCGCTCGGTCGTGCCGATGCGCTCGGTCGCTATCGCCGCTAAAGCGTTTCGCCGCTCTAGATCAATCTCTGGAATCCGGCGCTGGCGCAAAACCGCGGCGGCGCGGGCCGGATCAAGCTCGATCCGCTCGTTCTGCTCCGGCGATAGCGGTCGACGCGATTGCGCATCCAATGAAATGACGAAACCCAGGGATTGCGAGGCGCAATGCTGCACATGAGGGAGATCGAGCAGGGCCTGCTCGTGGGCGCGGTGCGCCTGCTGCAGCGCGCGGCCCGCGGCGAGGACATTCGTGCGGAGGCGGAGCGGTTCCTGGGCGGCCTCGAAGTGCGCGCCTCCGGCGAGACCGATCAGAGGGGCAAGCCGGTGGATCGGGTCTATCTCACGCGGCCGGCATGAGCCGCCTCAGACCGGCGCGCTGGAGCGTTGCATATTGACGAGGCGCCGTGTCATCACCGCGGCGCGGCCGTCCTCGAACAAGACCTCGGCGACCTTGATAATGGCGGCGAGCTGCGCCGCCGCCGCCTCATGGGTCGGGTGCTGCGCCAGCTCGTCGTAGAGCTTGGCGGCCCGGTTGTTGATCTCGATGCCGAGCTCGTCGATCGTGATGCGAGCGGGGCTGGAAAGCCCGTGCCGGCCGCCTTTCTGCATGAGCAGCACCAGAAGGCGCGCGGCGCGCAAGCCCTGCTCGATCACCTCGGGCGTTGGTGCGGTTTCGAGATCGGGATCGTCGCTCGCGAGCCCGCGGGCGGAGACTCCCCGTCTCTGCGGCAACAGCGCAAGCGGAGCTTCCGCCACCAACGCCAGCCGGTCCTGACCGAGCGTTCGGCTCAGCGCGGCGCGCGTCTCCAGGATCTGCTCGCCCCAATCGGAGTCCCGACGGAAGCCGAACTCGCTCAGCATGCCCTCGGAATTCTCGATGTAGCGGCTCATGGCCTGATGGAGCCGTCCGTAGTCGACCGCCTGCGGGCCGCGGCCTCGTCGCGAGGGCATCAGTCCCTCGATCTCGCGGGCGAGCACCTCGATATCGTGAATCAGTCGCTGGCCGATGATGCCGAGCTCGGTGTCATGCAGCAGCGCGTCGGTCGGCTTCCACGAGAGCGCCCGCCCGAGCCGCAGCACGTACCAGGGACGCTCTAGGCGATTCATCAGACCGAGGGCGAAGTAGCGGGAATCGAAACCCGCGACCTCCGCGACGTGAAGATACTGCTGCTTCGCCGCGGTGACGGCATCGGCGGTGAAATCGAGGATGCGCCGTCCCTGTGTCTGGCCGCTGCGGACGGCGACGGCGAGCACGGCGTCGAGCGCTTTGCGGAGCGGCTCGGCGATGGCGAGGATGCGAGCGATCTCCGCGAAATCCGCCTGTAGGCCGATATCTCCGAGGTGCTTGCGGGTGACGGAGTCCGCGAGCTTGCGGCTCTGGAAGGCGGCCATGACCGCATCGGTCCAGCCGCGCGCGGCGTTTCGGACGCGCTCGCCAAGCCGATCGAGAGCCGGCCAGTCGCTGGCACCCACAAGGCGCGCAAACTCCTCGGAGAAGATCCTGAGCTCCTGCGGCGCCATCCGCTCGAGCGCCTGCCACCACGGAGCGATGGCGGAGCGCGGGATCAGGCCGGGCAAGCGCGGGTCATCCACGCGATCGACCAAGAAGTCCTCGAAGCCGGCGCAAGCGAGCCGGCACAGAGTCGGGACCCGCTGCGGCCGCACGCGGCGGAGCTGCGGGCGCAGGAAGGAGAGAACGGCCTCGGCCGGCAACGTCTCCTGGCCAAGCGCCCGTTGCGTTTCCAGCTTGCGCGCGAGCGAGACCGCCTCGTTGGTCGGCAGCGCGTTCAGCAGGCCTTTCAGCTGCTCGGATTTCTGATCCATGCTCCCCGTATTAAGGGGGCTCGGTCTGAAAGAATCGTTAACCCTCGCTTGCTAGGCTCATCAACAGCTTATGGACGGCGGCCCGCGCCACCGCAATGGCGCTTGCGCGCGGTCCGCCGGCCGACCGATACTCGCGGACCCATCCGCGACACCCAGGGAGCAAGCGGCTTGCGCGGTCATCACGACATGGGCGGGCTTCCCGCAGGCCCGATCGAGCCCCGCGAGCACGACTACGCGCACTGGGAGAAGCGCGTGGACGCGCTGATGGTGCTGCTCTCCGCGCCCGAGCGCCGGCTGCTGCGGGTCGACGAGCTGCGCCGGCAGATCGAGGGCCTGGGACCCGACGCCTACGATGCCATGAGCTATTACGAGCGCTGGATCGCCGCGATCACCCGCGTGCTGCTGGAGCGCGGCGTGCTCACCGCGGACGAGCTCGGCCGCAAGATGGAAGCCGTGAAGGCGCGCGAGGCGAGCGAATGACCGCACCCGAGGCGGCGGCCCCGCGCTTCCGGCCCGGCGATCCCGTCCGCGTGCGGTTCGCGGATCCGCCCGGCCACATCCGCACGCCCTGGTACATCCGCGGACACGCGGGCGTCGTCGAGCGGCTCTGCGGGACCTTCGGCAATCCCGAGGAGCTCGCCTACAACAGGCCCGGCACGCCGCGCCAGCCGCTCTATCGGGTGCGCTTCCGGCAAGATCAGCTCTGGCGGGATTACCGCGGGCCCGCTTCCGACACCGTCGAGGTCGAGATCTTTCAGCATTGGCTCGAGCCTGGAGACGCACGATGACCGCACCCGCCGAGCCGCACGGCCACGACCACCCGCACGAGCACGGCCACGCCCCGCATCCGCCGGCGCGGCCCGATACCGACGATACCCTCACCTATTACAAGGCGATGGAAGTCGCCGTCCGCGAATTGCTGATCGAGAAGGGCGTGATCAGCGCCGACGACGTGCGCCGCGCCATCGAGGCGATGGACGCGCGGAGCCCCGCGCAGGGGGCGCGCATCGTGGCGCGCGCCTGGACCGACCCCGCCTACAAGGCTCGGCTCCTCGCCGATCCCAATGCGGCGATCCTCGAGCTCGGTATCGAGCCCGGCGTCTACAAGCTGGTCGTGCTGGAGAATACGCCGCGCGTGCACAATCTGGTGGTCTGCACGCTCTGCTCCTGCTATCCGCGCGGCGTGCTGGGCCTGCCGCCCGATTGGTACAAGAGCCGCGCCTATCGGAGCCGCGCCGTCCATGAGCCCCGCGCCGTGCTGCGCGAGTTCGGCACCGAGGTTCTCGATAGTGTCGAGGTGCGCGTGCACGATTCGACCGCGGACATGCGCTATCTCGTGCTGCCGGAGCGGCCCGCCGGCACCGAGGACCTGAGCGCGAGCGAGCTCGCCGAGTTGGTCACCCGCGACAGCATGATCGGGGTCGCGCGCGTCCGCGCGCCCTCCCGAGGAGGCGCTTGATGGCCGTCAATCCCCAGCTGGCCACGGTCGGCGGTCACGCGCTGCCGCCGGACGTGCTGCAGAGCATCCGCTCGGCGAGCGCCACGACCGGCGTCGATTTCAAGTTCCTGCTGGCGCAGGCCTCGCTCGAGAGCGGCTTCCAGTCGGATGTGCGCTCGAAGCGCTCGAGCGCCGCCGGCCTCTTCCAGTTCACGAGCCAGACCTGGCTCAACATGATGCGCGACCATGGCCAGAAATACGGCCAGGGCGCGCTCGCGAGCGCGATCACCACGCAGCCCAACGGCAAGCTCGGCGTCGACGACAAGGCGGTGGAGAAGCAGATCCTAGACCTCCGCAAGGACGCCGATCTCTCGGCCCACATGGCGGCCGAGCTCACCAAGAGCAATGCCGCGCAGCTCGAAAAAGCGCTGGGACGCAAGCCCAGCGCCGCGGACTTGCACCTGTCCTTGCTGCTGGGCGCAACGGGCGCCGTGCGGTTCCTGAAGGCGCACCAGTCCGATGCGGCGACCTCCGCCGCCGAGCTGGTGCCGGCGGCGGCGCGGCAGAACCCGACGATCTTCTATGATAGCGGCCACACGCCCAAGACCGTGGCCGCGGTCTATCAGCGGATCGAGGAGAGCCTCGTCGCGCCCATGCGCCAGGTCGCCGCGCTCGAGCGCGCCGCGGGCGCGCAATCCGCGCCCGCGCAGACCGCGGAAACACCGCCGTTGACACCGGAGCCGACCATCCCGCTCAAGCCCGGCGTCGGCCTCATCGCGTCGCTCTCGACCACTCCGCCCGCGAGAAAGGGGTAGCTCCGGCCGGCCCCGCCTGCCGTGACGAAACTCCACGTGCTCCTTCTGATGGACGTCGCGCTGGCAGCTCTCGTGAGCGTCGACCTCGCGCGAACGCTTCGAACCGGCCGGGCTCGCAGCCGGCTCGGCACCATCACAAGGGAAATGCGCCCGGAGAGATTCTGGCGCTACATCTACGCGAGCCACGTGGTCCTGGCCGCCTGCGCCGGCCTCTTTCTCCGGATCGTGATCGCGCCGCAGACGCTGTGCGGCGACGGATCGATACGTCCTACGGCTGTGCGTAGGCCTCCGGATCCAGCGTGAACAGCTCCTGCGGGCGGCCGACACCGCGGAGAGCGAAGCGGCCGACCGAGACCACGCGGCGGGGGTCGTCGAGCGCCTGGGCGAAGGCGGCGGACATCAGGATCCGCTGATCGGCCGACCGGCACATGGCGGCGATGCGGCTGGTCTCGTTGACTGCCGGGCCCACCACGGTGAAGTCGAGCCGGTCCTTGCTGCCGATGTTGCCGAAGAACACCTCGCCGATATGGAGCCCCAAGTACATGTGCGTGGTCGGCAGGCTCTCGGCCGCGCGGCGGCGGTTCAGCGCCTCGATGCGCTCGGCGGCGTTGGTGGCGGCGGCGACCGCGGCGCGGCAGGCGAGCACGCCGTCCTCGGACCGAAAGATCGCGAGCACGCCGTCACCGATCAGCTTCAGGACGTCGCCGCCGCGACCGTGGATCGCCGAGACCACCGCGTCGGCATAGTCGTTCAGGAGCGGGATGATCTGCTCGGGCGCCGCCGTGTCGGTGATCGTGGTGTAGCCGCGGAGGTCGCTGAACCACAGCGCGGCACCGATCCGGTCGGCGACGCCGCGCGCGATCCGGCCGCCCAGCACCATGCGGCCAGCATCGCGGCCAAGGTAGGTCTCGACCAAAGTTTCTGCGATGCGGCCAAGCGCGATGCATTTTATCGCGAGCGCCAGGAACGGCGTGAGCCGTTTCAACGCGGCCACCTCGCGGTCACTGAAGCCCTCTGGCCGGTCCGTACCCCATGCCGAGTAGACGCAGTCCATCTCGCCGATGATGCCCTCGGCGGCGAACCGGTTCACCATCACGACCACCTCGGTCATGCCCTCTACGTGCTTCGAGTTGAAGAAATGGGAGCCCGCCTCCGCTTCGGCGCGGACGCGGTGCCGGCTGAGCTTCTCGTCGCTCTTGACCAGCAGATAAAACGGCGACGTGCGCCAATTCTCTGCAGCCTCGCCCTCGTTCGTGCGGCCGTACTCGAGGAACTCCGTCTCCCTATCCTTGGCCCGATACCAGCGCACCGCGCGTCCCTCGTGGACGGGGTGCAGCGTGTCGATGATCATGAGGCCGCTCGCGAGCGGCAGACCCGCGGCGACCGCGCGCTCGCAGAAGCCGGTCATCATCTCGGCCTCGGTCGAGCCGACCAGGCCCTCACCGGTGACCCATTCCGCAAGCTCCGCGAATTGCGCCTCGTCCATCGCTCTCAATCTGCCCCGTCCAAGAGTGCGCACCGATCAAGGGCGGCCACGAGCCGCCGCGGCGCTTGTCTCAGGCCGCCAGCTTTCGGAACACGTCGATGAAGCGGTCGATGTCGGTCTCGTCGTTGTAGACGTGCGGGCTGATGCGGATGCGGCCGAGGCGAGGGGCCACGTAGACGCGTTCCGCAGCAAGGCGCTCGATCAACCCCTCCGGGATGCCGCGCGGGAACTTCAGGCTGAGGATATGCGGCACGCGCAGGCGGCGCTCGGCCAGGACGACGCCGGCGTTGCGCAGCCCATCGGCCAGGCGATCGGTCAGCATCAGCAGGCGCTCCTGGATCGCCTGCTGGCCCCACGCCGCCATCATCTCCATGCCGATCGAGGCCATCTCCAGAGAGACGAAATGGTCGCGCTCGCCCATGTCGAAGCGCCGCGCGTCGGCGACGTAGCGGGTGTCGCGCATGTATTCGGTGCTCTCCGAGCCGATCGCCCGCCGGCCGTAGGAGGTCTGCTCCAGCGGCACGCCCTCCTGGCGGCGTTTGGGGACATAGAGGAAAGCGCGGCCATAGGGACCGAGCACCCACTTGTAGGTCGGGAACACCAGGAAATCCGGATCGAGCGCCGCGACGTCGAGCTGCATGACGCCGGCGCCGTGGGTGGCGTCGACCAGGAAGGCGGCGCCCTGGCGGCGCAACGCATGCCCGACCCGGTCGAGATCGACCGCGCCAGCGTCCGACCAGTGCACCGAGGAGATCGAGGCGAGCCCGACCGGCGGCGCGCCAGGACGCTCGATCGACGCGAGGAGCGCCGAGGTCCAGTCGCTATCCCCGGGCTGCGGCACCACCTCGACGGTGAAGCCCTCCGCGGGCGCGCGGCTCATCCACTCCAGGACCGGCGAGGTGTGATCATTCTCCAGCAGGAGCACACGCGCGCCCTTGGGGACGCGCAGCAGCTTGCCCGCGGTGGCGACGCCATAGCCCACGGACGAGATCAGCGCGACATCGGTGGGCGCCGCGTTGATGAGCCGCGCCGCCGCGGCTCGCGCGCGCTCGTATTGCTGCCCCGCGAAGGCGGGATCGAGCGTCCAGGGCTGGCCCTTGCGCGCGACGCCGGCGCGTCCGGCCTCCTGGGTCGCGAGCGGCAGAGGACTCCAGGCCGCGGCGTTGAGGTAACAGACCTCGCGGGGAATATCGAAGAGATGGCGTTGCGACGGCAACATAGGAACGAACTCCTCCTTCAGGGCGCGCTCTTCGGGCGCCATTCGATGATCCGGACCGGCGTGGGGTTCCAGCCGTTGCAGGGATTGTAGAGCTGCGGACAGTTGGAGATGACCGCCAGCACGTCGCGCTCCGCGCGCAGATCGACGTAGTCGCCGGGCTCGGAGCGGCCGTCGACGATCTCGGTCGTGCCGTCGAGCTTCACCGGCACGTACATGAACCAGTTGATGTTGGCGGGAATGTCCCGCCCGTCCATGCCGTGCTCCGCGAGCGCCGCGATGAAATTGCCGCGGCAGCTCGCCGTGCCCTTGATGCCGTAGCGCGCGTAGTTGCTCTCCGCGCTGCAGCAGCCGCCGATGGTGTCGTGGCGGCCGACGGTGTCCTCGGCCACGGTCATCAGGATATCGCCGAGATCGGAATAGAGCTTGAAGCCCGCGCCGACATAGATCGAGCGGTTGAGCTTGATCGTGTTGGCGGCGTTGTAGCGGTTCGCGTGGTCAGCGGCGTCATAGACCAGGAAGTCGACGGCCTGCTGCCCCTCGAGATCGATGATCCGCAAGTGATCGCCGGCGCGGATGACGCGGGTGTAGGGGCCAGGCTCCACCACGCGGTCGCTGAGCGTCGTGCCCGGAAATTGGAGCGCGCGGCCGAGCTTCGCACCGCCCACGCGCGCCTTGACCTCGGCCATGCGCTTCATCGCCTCCGCGCGCTTCTCCGACGCGAGCGCGCGCGAGCGCTCCGCGCGCTCCTCATCCGTGACGCCATCGCCGTCCAGCACGATCCCCGCCATGAGCCGAAGCCTCCCTGAGCCCGCGCTCAGGGTAGGGTCTCGCGCCGCGGCTCGCAATGTTCCCAATGAGAACCGCGGATGTGATCCCCCTCACACGCCAATGCGTGCCGCCAGGCGCATGCTCGCGGTGTCCCAAACTCGATGGAGAGACCGCCATGGAACACGACATCGATAAACTCGCGACCCAGATCCGCGGCCTTCAGCAAGCGATCGCGAAGCTCGCGACCGACAACCAGACCGAGGAGCTCATGCGCGTCATTCATAAGCCCGGCTGGACCACGCCGGCCGAGTTCCTGTTCATGACGGCCGGGCTCGAGACCGCGCAAAGCCAGGCCGAGGCGCTGACGAGGCAACTGCGCGGGCTCGCCGCCGGGGCGCGTCAGGTCGGCTAACGTCTCCGGCGCAGACGGTGCCAGCTCGGCCGATCGCTTGAGCCAAATTCCGCGGCCCCGAAAACAGGACAGCGGAGCCCAGCCGGCTGGCACCGTCGGGTGACCTTTTTCAGACACACTTGATTTCAACCAGCCAACGAATAAGTTTGTCCGCACGTCACCTATAGGATCATCCGGTGCGGAGGCGAACATGAAAATCTCAATGGTTGCCGCGTCCGTGGGTCTCTCGCTTGCGCTCGCGGCCTGCGGCGAAACCCAGGGCGAGCGCGGGTTGAGCGGGGCGGCGATCGGCGCGGGCGCGGGGGCGGTCATTGGCGCGGTGACCCCCATCGGTCCCGCGGGCGGCGCCTTGATCGGCGGCGCCGCAGGTGCCGCCACGGGCGTCCTGACCACGCCCAGCCAAGTCAATGTCGGCAAGCCCGTCTACAAGAGCAGCACCGGCGGCTCCGCCGGCAACGCCACCGTGCGCGACATCCAGACCGGCTTGCAGCACCTGGGCTACAGCCCCGGCGCGGCGGACGGCCGGATGGGTCCCAAGACCGCGGCCGCGATCCGCAAATACCAGCAGGACAACGGCATGACGGTCGACGGCCAGCCCTCGCAAGCGGTCTTGGACAGCATTCGCGCCAAGGGTTGATCACCCACGCGATCATCCACGGCTAACTCACTGGGTGCGCGGACTCGCCGGCACCGGCGACGGTCGCAGAACGGAGTCCTCGGCGCGGGGAAACGGCCGCACGTCACTGAACTGAGTAGCCGAGAGCCGCGGCGACTTCCTGCGTGATCCGGCCGAACGGGTGAGGTGGCAAGGTACGCCGCCACTCCGACGCCAGCTCCGCTTCTATTTCGGAATGAGTGAAGAAGCCCGGGTCTCCCGCCCTGAGATCTTCGGTGCCGCCAAGAGACGCATCGAGGCCGGCATAGGGCTGGAGCGGACCCGCATCGAACGGGATCCCCAGAAAGTGGCAGATGCCGGTGATGACCGCAGCGGGGTCGGCGACGAGCGATTCATAAGAGTCTCTGAGCTGACGGTTCGGGTCCACGCCCTGGAGAAAGCGCAGGACGTGCAGGTTTGCGCTGGTCCAGACCTTCTCGCCGAGGATCCAGGGATTCTCGTCCCAGCCCGGTCCGCCCCGCTCGAAGAGGCGGTGGAACCTCATTCGTACGAACGATTCGATGACGGCGCCCGGATGCCTCGTCGGGTGAATGTATCGCGGAGACCGAAATAGGCGCTCGGCGTTAACGAGCGAATCCGGGCGCAGGACATATATAGGGCTCTTGTCGACCAGGATCCGGTCCTCCGCGAGCTCCTGCAATCGGGCATAAACGGTGGACACCGCGATGGCGCGCTCCTCCAGCCTCGCGTACTTCTGCGTGGCCTGCTCGCTCGTCATGCCCGTGAGGTCTTTGATCGCGGAAAACAGCCCGAGCCGCTTCCACGGATGGCCGTCCAAGTCGAATTGCCGCCCTCGCGCGCCCATGGAGTCGAACGGCAAGAGACTCAGCTCCAACGCTCCGTAGAGCTTGGGATGTCTTGCGAGCATGGCGCACAGCAAGGTCGATCCCGAGCGCGGCGGCGACAGCAGGAACACCATCGGCCGATCGAGCACCGTATCGAAACGCCGCTGGGAGACCTCCGAAACCTTTGTGCCCTCCTCGTAGAGATCGCCCATCGGTGCAGTCGGTGGGGGGGAGAGGCACCTCGCCCGCCAGATGCTCGGCGAGATCGACGATCGAGTGGCAATGCGGGAGGTCGCATTGGCGGAGAGAAAACCCGAGCTCCCGAACGGCCTGGGCCTCGAGCAGCACGAAGAGCGGCAACGGATCCGGATTCACAAAATCCACCCGGATATCGCCGGGGCGCAGCCCGAGCGCCGAGGCGGTCGCCGCCTGCAGGCGCTCCACCAAGGCTTCGCGCAACGCTGGACCGGACAGCCGCGAGAGCTCGGCTCGCCAGTGCCTTGCGCTGGACTTGGCGTCCATCCGATCGCCCTCCGCCCGTCCGCGTGAGCCGAGGTGAACCGGTGCTCTAGGCCGGAAGGGGCGGTCCCTCGGCGCTCCACGCCGGGCGGGCGAAGACGCGGCGCACGATCGGCTCGAAATCCCTGAGCGGCATGGTGTCGTAGTTGGGATCGAACGCCGTCTGATCCCACTTGGCGCAGAACTCTATGGTCTTCTCGAAGGCGGGATGGCCGCGGAACTGCTCGCGGGCGTTCCGGTCCTTGCCGTAGTGATGAAAGTAGTAGTAGCCCTGGAAGATGCCATGGTGCTTCACGATCCAATGGGTCGTGCGGCTGACGTAAGGCTGCAGGAGCGCGGCCGCGAAGTCCGAGTGGTTCTCCGGCGCCAGCATGTCGCCGATGTCGTGCAGCAGCGCCGCCACGACGACTTCGTCCTCGGCGCCGTCGCGCAGCGCGCGCGTCGCGGTCTGCAGCGAATGCTCGTAACGGTCGACCCGGTCGCCCTCGTAGCTGTGGCGGAGCTGCGGAAGGTAGCCCAGCACGCGATCCGCGGTCGCCGCGACGAAGGGCTTCGCCAGCTCCGCCACCATGGCGTAGTCCTCGGCGGTGCCGTCCTCCATCCGGATATAGCTCACGGTGCGTTTCGCGGGGGCGAGGCGGTTGGACATGGGTGACGATTCCTTTCTCGGGCGACCGGCCTAGCCGCGGGCTTGGGCCTCGACATGCTTGGCACGGGAGATATCGAGCCGCGCCTCAATATACTCGACGAACTTCGCCGTGGGATAGCTGATCAGGAAGTAGATCACGGCCACCTCGGCGAAGATCTCGAAGTGCTTGAAGGTGGCGGCGGCCAGGATCTCACCGGAAAACATGAGGTCCTTCATGGTGATGACCGAGACCAGCGCGGAATCCTTGAAGATCGAGACGAAGAAGTTGCCGATCGCGGGCACTACGATCCGCAGCGCCTGGGGCAGGATGATGCGCCGCAGGAGCAACCGGCGCGACATGCCGACCGAGAGGCCGGCCTCCCACTGGCCCTTGGGGATCGCGAGGATGCCGCCGCGGAACACCTCGGCCATGTAGGCGCTGTAATTGAGGGTTAGGCCCCAGACCGCCGACGTGAACGGCAACAGGACGAGGCCGGCATAGGGCAGCACGTAGTAGATGAAGAAGAGCTGCAGCAGCAGGGGCGTGCCGCGGATGAACTGCACGTAGGGCGTGGCGAGCGCGCGCAGCGGCCAGAACCGCGAGATGCGCGCGATGCCGACGAGGAGCCCGACGATGATCGCGAGGCCGAAGGAGAGCAGCGAGACCAAGATCGTGAGCTCGGCCTCGACAAGGCGTTCTTCGCACCCCGATACACAAAGCCCCTGCAGCGCACGCAGATCATCTACTACCCGCCGCAGCCGCCCGCGAGCGACGCCGACCAGTTCGGCGTGGCTCCGCACTCCGACTACGGCTGCATCACGCTGCTCTGGCAGGACGACAACGGCGGCCTGCAGGTGAAGAGTCTCGCGAGCAACAGCTGGATCGACGCGCGCCCGATCCCGGACACGCTGGTGATCAACGTCGGCGACCTGCTGGCGCGCTGGACCAACGGCCGGTTCAGCTCGACCCAGCACCGCGTGATCAATCGCTCCGGGAACGAGCGCCACTCCATCGCGACCTTCTTCGACCCGAATTTCGCGACCGTGGTCGATCCCCGCGAGCTCGGCACCGCCGAGGCGGACTGCCGCTACGAGCCCGTGCGGGCCGGCGACTACATCCTCGGCCGCTTCGATCAATCCTTTGGCTACCGCAAGAAGCTGGCGGCACCGGCCGACTAGGCGCGAGCGCGGGCGAAAGCCGTCACGCAGGGGTCATTGGCCAGAGGCTAAGCTCCCTTGATATAATCGCCCCTCGTCTTTCGTCCGTGGCACGCTCTCGCACCCGACACCCATCTCAAGGGGGAGCCACCCATGTTCAACCCGACCGCGCTCGTGATCGACAGCTTCGTCCAAGAGCTGCAGACCATGTATCAACGGGTCTATGGGCTGCTGGAGCCCGGCTATCCCGGCATCATCGGCTTCATCGGCCGGGTGGCACTGGAGAACATCGCGAACTCCGACGCGCCCTACCACGACGTCAACCACACCATCATGGTGACGCTGGTGGGCCAGGAGATCCTGCGCGGCAA
>Ga0209415_10004857_pt1 | contig 24456 bp, 27 predicted proteins | sample PeaSoiSIISIP2007_FD_187696 | JGI IMG/M metagenome (GOLD analysis project Ga0209415, IMG submission 187696) | Peat soil microbial communities from Weissenstadt, Germany - SII-SIP-2007 (SPAdes) (version 2) | ecosystem: Environmental > Terrestrial > Soil > Wetlands > Peat | place: Germany... | reverse complement strand
CACGCCTGCATTGTGCACCAGGATATCGAGCCGCTCTTCGCGCAGCCGCTCGGCGAGAGACGCAATCGCCGCATCGGAGGTGACATCTACGCCGGGCTCGACCCGGATGCGGCAAGAGCGGAGAGTTGGGGAATCCCCGAGACACGTGGCGATTACCTGCTCGCCCCGCGCCTCAAGCTCCAGACACAGCGCCTCGCCGATTCCTCGATCAGCGCCCGTCACAAGGAACGTTCTCATCCCAGGCCTGCTGCTACAAACGTAGAATAGTGCGTCGGTCCTTCTGGTCCGCGACAGGTCGTTGGAGTGTATGTCGTCAGAACCTTTCGGACAAGTTAGTGAAGCGATCAGGGTGCGTTAAAGCACATAGGTGAACTCAGGCTGTCACTTCAGCGACAGCCCGGTGCGGCTAGTCCTGCCCTTGTCCTTGATCCCCGCCGCATTGAGCTTTGACGCGACTATAAATAGCCGACCCGGGTCAATCTGCTTGCGGGCGAGAGATTCGCGCACCGCGTTGGCGCGTACGTCGGCCAGTTGCTTGAGAGCGTCGTCGCTCGCGTCCATGTTAGCGAGCACATCAGCTTCTTCATCTCGGCGGGCGGCAGCGACTGGGTGAGACCGAGCACGTTGCGCGGCTTGGGAAACTTGGCCGCCTTGTAGGCGCGCTGGAGGTGCTTGTCGTACTCGTCCTTGGCGACCATGACCGGCGCTCCTGAACCAACTACGTCAAAACCGGACCGCTGCCAAGCCGCCGCCGTGAGGGGGTTGGTTCACGATGATCGAGGAGAAGCTGGCAGTTCCCTTCGAGACGATGGTCCTTGGAGTCTCCTTCACCGTCGAGGGCGTCGACCTGAGCAAGGCCGACCAAATTACAGCGGCTGCTGGCCGACATCCGCGAGCGAGTGTTCGATGCTCTGCATGGTGCCGGTCGGATTATCAGCATTGATGTGCGCTGTGTAGGTTTCCGTGCCCCGGATGAACAGGTCGGGCACGGGTGCGCCGGGTTTGTCCCTGCTCAGGATTTCGAATCCCCTGAAAGTTGCGCGCTGCCGCGGCGTATAATCGTCGCGGCGGACAGTATCGCGCGCTAGCGGGCCAGCGCCTGGGCGGTTTCTGCGGGGCGAATAGGTGGGCCTTGAGTTCTTCCAACAGATCGGTCGCGGTGCCCTCGAACGGCAGCGACAAACCAAAAGCGGGCGGGACCTTGCAGCGGGAGGCCGTCCAGCCCTAGACGGGAGTTGCAATTGGAGACTCAAAAAGGGAAATCCCGGGTAGGCACTCATCAAAGCATGATTGCACGCTTACGTGCTGACCTTACGCCGTCGCCGCGTGCGCGACTGCTTCCACGCGCCGCACTTTGACTTTCACCTCTACGCGCGAGCCCAGCCGATTGATGATCGACATGAGGCGATCAACGGTGAACCGCCCGAGTTCCGCGTTGCGGATGCGCGAGAAGTCCGCCGCCGCAATGCCGGTACGGCCGTGCGCGGCGCGCACGGTCAGGTGTTCCCGGTCGAGCACCTTGATGATTTCGGCAGCCAGGATGGCCTTGAACTGTTCAGCATCAGCGTTCTCATGCCCCAGATCGCGGAACACGTTCCCGCTTCCCCGCACCACTTCCAGCTTTTCGCTTTTCATCGCAACATCTCCTTCAGTCTCTTCAAACGGTCCTTTATCAGGTCTATTTCGCGCTTGGGTGTCTTGATGCCCTGCGTCGATTTCTTCTGGAACGCGTGCACGACCCAGATTTCATCGGCGAGCTGCACCACGTAGACCACGCGGAACGCATCGCCCTTAAACGGCAGCGCAATCTCGAACACCCCGGCCCCCATGCCATGCGTGGGCTTTGCAACGTCGGCTTTGCCGCCCTCGGCGGCGACCGTCAGGGCGGCAAGACAAATCGACCTGGTCCCTTCCGGGAACGTCTCAAATTCCTTCAGTGCCGCTTTAATCCATGAAACGGGCCGTGTTTTCGGGCTCATCCGTCGTCCGCTAGCGCATGCCACTTATCTAGTTGTGTTGTCATATGTGACAACAGTCGTCAAGCCATTACCGCAACAAAGCGGTCCCTGTCCCTGCTGAAAATCTCTTCGGAGCCGAATTTTGATCAGCAGCGAGAATCGTTATCGATTTGATTCGATGAACTGAGATGGGCTGCGAACTGAACTGCAAATCGGTCGCGTCCGATCGGGATCGAAACACCTCCAACACGAAGATCCTCGGATGACGGCGCACCGCCCTCGGTTTAGCTGATATTGCAGAGTCGCCGAGACGAGTCAGGTTGCGAGCCGTTGGTAGCCTGTCCGTGTCGTGCTGTTCGGAGAAGGCTAGGCTCGCACGGTCACGTTGGCGCCGGCAAGCTCGCGCTCCGCGTCGTCCATTGTCCCAAAAACAGTACCGCGCCGTTCGCGGCGGAACCGAAAGCGAGGATATATAGCGAACGAATGCTGAGGCAAATAAAACGCCGCGTGGTCTGGAATTACGGTTACCGGGACCGGATGCGATTCAAGGGGAGGGGACAAAGTGGAACAAATAATGACGCTGCAGGAGGTCGCCAAATATTTGCGTGTGTCTCAGAGGAGGATTCACGACATGCTCAGAAAGAACCGGTTGCCGGCCTTCAAGGTCGGTCGGGGTTGGCGCTTTACGCGCGAGGAAATCGATGCCTGGGTCCGGGCCCAGAGCCGCTTGGTCCGAACGTACCAAACGCGGCGAAGATGGGCGTGAACCGGCCGTTTCGGAAGCCTGTGGCTTCTCCTAAAACTTAATCCGCGATCATTCATTGGAGGTTTTGGCCCTCCCCTCCTCGAGCTGGCGCAGCCGCCGCATCGGACGTGTGGATCACCGCCGAACGGGTAACCAGAGTGTGGGACCGACCGAATGACGGCGCAACCGCGGGCGATTTCGGCGAGTTGAACGTAGTGCCCCCAGAGATAGGGATTCGGTGGCGGAGCGAAGGGGATCTGAATTGCGGGTCCCGGTCTTCGAGCGACAGCCGAGTGCCCACTCAGTGCCCACTCTCAGCTTCTACAGCGTAACCCAGCGTGATCTCGACCGCCGAAAAACGCGCGATTTCGCTAACAGCGTAACCTGACATGACCTAGGAAAAGCTGCCGAACGGGTTTTCAAGACCGGTGCCTTCAACCACTCGGCCACCCGTCCGAGCCTTATAAATCAAGCAGTGTTCATGGTCGGCGTGTTCTTCACCGACGCCTGTTTTGTCCACTGTTTGCCCACTTTTTTTCGATCCTAAAATTAAGGCGCTGAGCTTATTCACGGCTCCGCTATTCTGCGCCTTGAACCAGTGCGAATAAATCCTGAGCGTGACGGCCGGACTGCCGTGGCCGAGAAGGGTCTGCACTTCTGTGACCGGAGCGGCCGTCGGGCATCTCAACCTCGGACCGGCGAAGCGCAAAGGGTTCGCCCGACCGGGCGCCGGTCAAGGCCGCCGTGGTGAACAATGCGCGATAGAGTGGTGTCCGTCGACATACACCTGGCGGCCCTTGCTGAGATACTGCCCGCAGTCCAATGGGCTCGGGATGACAGAGCAAAAGCACTGAACTTGAGAAAATCGACAGTCCCGCTGCCGCGGCGGCGTTACGGCTCGCGACGGCATTCAGGCGCCGCATGGGCACGAGCCGCCGGTACCCGCGGCTCGTGCCCATGCGGCCTTCGATTCAGGCTTCTTCCGACAATTCAGGCTTTTCCGAGATTCCGAGCGAAGCGCTGGCCGAGGCCAGCGCCTCGCTCGGAAGGTACGAGCCGTTCAGAAAAATCAGTTGGCCCTCGTCGTGCTCGCGCTCGCGCAACCATCGCGAGACGATCGTCATCGGCTCGAGCTCGTCGCGAGTGATCGGCTTGACGCGATAGCGATCGTAATTGGCGGCAACGAAGCGCCGAACCTCTTCGCTCGCGTGCGGCTCGCCAAGCCCGATCGTGAGCGCCACACGCCCGCCCAGTACGACATAGGCTAAACGCGACACGCCGGCGCCGGTTACGATCACCAAATTGTTTTCGGTCACCGCCTGCCTTAGCCGCCGCTCGCGAATCGAGAGCACCCGCAACGCCTCGAGGTCACGATGGCGGCGGTTGGCTTCCTCGAAGCGCATCGCGGCCGCGGACTGGTCGCGTTCCGCGGCCAGCCGGCTCATCAGCGGAGCGCCGCGTCCGCTCAGAAATTCGATCGCCTGGCGCACCTGGCCGCCGTATTGCTCCTCGTCGATACTCAGATTGCACGGCGCCAGGCACTGACCCATCTGTCCGTAGATGCAGGGCGAGAATTCGGGCGCGGGCTGAAGCTTCCCGGAGCAAACCCGCAGCCCCAGCATCCGCGACAGTACCCGAAGCGAATGGTCGATACCGCGGCGTCCAACGAACGGCCCCAGTTGGAGGAGTCCGCCGCGTCTGCTGAGACTGCCCGCGACCATCAGGCGCGGAAACGGGTCCATCAGATCGATCTTGATAAAGTGCGCGCGCGGCCCGCTCTTGAGCATTCGGTTGTAGGGCGGCTTGAGCTCGCGGATCAGCCGCGCTTCGAGCAGCGCCGCTTCGAGCGTGGTCGCGGTCTCACGGGTCTCGATCGCCCATACGTGATTCACCAGCTCGACGGTTTTGCGCTTGAGCCCCAAGCCTCCGTTGAAGTACGACGCCACGCGATTCTTGAGCCGGCGCGCCTTGCCGACGTAGAGCAAATCGCCGCGCTCGTTGCGCATCAGGTAGACGCCGGAACCCTGCGGAAGCGCCGCGATCACGTCGGCGGAAACGTGCCGCTCGATTCTTCCTCCGGCGGCGCCGCGATGCTGGTAGTCGAGCAGGCGGTCGAGCCGGTTGAGCCCCATCTTCTCGGCGCTGTCGATAAAGATGGACAGCAGTTCCGCCGCCATCCGCGCGTCGCCGAGCCCGCGATGGCGGCCGTCGGTGGAAAGCCCGAAATGCTCGGCCAGCGCGTCCAGGCGGCGGCGCCTTAGCGAGGGCAGCATCCGCCGCGCCAGCGCGAGCGTGCACAGTACGCGATTGGTCAGGCCCAGTCCGAACACGCGGCGGAACTCGAAGTCCAAAAACGCGAAGTCGAACGGCGCGTTGTGCGCCACCAGCACCGCGTCGCCGAGAAAGCTCCTGAACCCCGGCAGCACATCCTCGATCGGCGGCGCGCTCACGACCATCTCGTTGGTGATCGAGGTTAGGCCGCTGATGAAGCGCGGGATTGGCCCGCGGGGACGCACCAGACTCTGGAACGATTCCGCGATCCGCGGACCGGTCATCCGGTAGGCGCCGATCTCGATTATCGTTCCGGGGCCGGGCCGTCCGCCGGTGGTTTCGAGATCGACCACGACGTATTGGGTCTCGCCGAGCGTGAGCGCCAGCGCCTCGTTCTTCTTGAGCGACCAGCGCTGATGGTCGGGGTCGTATACGAAGTTGGGATCGCCGCCGAGCAATCGGGTGACGAACCGCTCGCCGAACTCGGGTTCCGAGCCTCGCCCGCTAAAGACGAGGTCGAGCAGCTCGTCGGCGGCGGCGCCGGCCGGACGGCTCTCCAAGAATCCGTAGAGCTTTTCTCTCAGTGTGCCGGACGCAACCGGTTGTCGAGCGTCGACCCCGTTGCCGGTCTCGTTGCGATGTTCCAATGCCGCCTACATCGCGCTCGCGCGCGACGTCCTCCTCCCCCCACAGCCCCCATCCACAGATGCCTCGCTTTATCAAAGCGTCCGCAGGATTTCCAACGGCATTCCGGGGACACCCTCACCCTACCCTCTCCCTGGCCAGGGAGAGGGGCTGAGAGTTCGTGCTCGCGTTGCTCGGGTAGGTGAGCGGGCACGTTGACACTTCTCGCCCCAGCCGATAACTATATTCGTTCTGGATCAACAGATGTTCGCAATTATAAAAACCGGTGGAAAGCAGTATCAGGTCGCGGTCGGCGACCAGGTCGTGGTCGAACGCCTCGAAGGCGAGGTCGGCTCCGAGGTCTCGCTGAGCGAGGTTCTGGCGATTGGCGGCGGCAACGAAACCCCGATAGTCGGCGCTCCGACCGTGCCAGCGGCCGCGGTACGCGCGAAAATCGTGCAGCAGCCGCGCTCGGCCAAAGTAATCGTGTTCAAGAAGAAGCGGCGCAAGAATTATCGCCGCAAGCACGGCCATCGCCAGGAACTCACCGTGCTTAAGATCGAGGAGATCAGCCGTGGCGCATAAGAAAGGGCAGGGCTCGACGCGCAACGGTCGCGACAGTCCGGGCCAGCATCGCGGGATCAAAATCTACGCCGGCCAGCCGGTCAGAGCCGGCAACATCCTGGTGCGCCAGTGCGGTACCCGGATTCATCCCGGCCGCAACGTCGGGATGGGGCGCGATTACACCATCTACGCCCGCATCGACGGCGTGACTAAGTACGAGCCGCGCGGCGAGCGCCGCCAGGTGAGCGTCGATCCATTCCCTGCGGCTCAAGCGGCGCCGGCGCCGACCCCGCCGACAGAACCAACGCCGACGCTCTAGCTTACCTTCGCAAGAGCTTCGCGTAGCGTTCAAGAGAATTGAATCGCTCCGCGTAGATTCGCCGCGAAGCGATGCGTTGTCCCGAGTTCACAGAGGTCCGGAGTCCCCGAGAGCCGCCACTAACTCGACCAGCGGGAGCAATCCAGCCGACGGCATGGAATGCCGTGGAATGCCGTGCGTAAATTTATCGATGAGGCCAGGGTCTTCGTCCACGCCGGCAAGGGCGGTGACGGCGCTATCGCCTTCCTGCGCGAAAAATATCGTCCGTTCGGCGGACCCGCGGGCGGCGACGGCGGCAAGGGCGGCGACGTCGTCTTCGAGGTCGACGAGGGGATGTCGACGCTGCTCGACTTCAAGTACAAACCGCGGCTGGCGGCGCGCAACGGAGAGTCCGGCCGCGGCAAGGAGCAGTACGGTCGCGCCGCCGACGACGTCGTGGTCAAAGTCCCGCCCGGCACGCTGGTGATTGATGAAGAAAGCGGCAAGCGACTGGCCGACCTCATTTTACCCCGCCAGCGCGTGATTATCGCGCACGGCGGCGAAGGCGGGCGCGGCAATGTCCATTTCGTCTCGTCCACCCGCCAGGCGCCGCGAATCGCGACTCCCGGAAAGGCGGGCGAGGAGCGATGGGTGCGGCTCGAGCTGCGATTAGTCGCCGAGGTGGGCCTGGTCGGTCTTCCCAACGCCGGCAAATCGACGCTGCTGGCGGCGGTGAGCGCGGCGCGGCCGAAGATCGCGTCCTACCCCTTCACCACGCTTGCGCCAAACCTCGGCCGGGTGATTATCTCCGACACGGAGAGTTTTACCGTGGCGGATATCCCCGGCCTAATCGAAGGCGCCCATCTCGGCCACGGCCTCGGCATCCGCTTCCTGCGCCATCTGTCGCGCACCCGGATGGTGGTGTTCGTGCTCGATCTAAGCCGCGACGTCGAAAAAGACTTCGCGACCGTGCGCGGCGAGTTGGCGGCGTTCGATCCGAATCTGCCCGATCGCCCGGCCGTGATCGCGCTGAACAAGCTCGACCTGGTGACCGCGGATGAAGCCGAGCGTGCCGCGCGGAAGATCAGCGCCGACACCGGACTCGCCGCCTTTCCAATCTCCGCGCACAAGCGGATCGGCCTTGAGCCGCTGGTCGCCGCGATCGCCGAGCGGCTGAGCCAAATCGACAAACCAGATGTCGCAGCCGGCGTATAAGAAGGAAATCATTCCCCGTGTCCGCCGCCTGGTGGTCAAGGTCGGCAGCGCGGTGCTGTCCGACACCGCCGGATTGCGCCACGACGTGATCGAGCGGCTCGCAGGAGACGTTGCCGCGATAGTTAAGGGGGGCCGCGAGGTCGTGGTCGTGACCTCGGGCGCGATCGCGGCCGGGCGCACGCGCCTGAGCGGCCGGCGCGGCAGCAGCATCGCGATCCGCCAAGCCGCGGCCTCGGTCGGTCAGATCGAGTTGATGAGCCTGTACGCGAAGTTTTTCGCCTGGCACGAGCGCACCGTCGCCCAGATCCTGCTGACCCATGAGGACCTGGCCGAGCGCGTGCGACGTAACAACGCGCGCCAGACCATCCAGACCCTGCTCGGCGCCGGTATCGTTCCGATCGTCAACGAGAACGACACGGTCGCGGTCGAGGAGATCCGCTTCGGCGACAACGATAATCTGTCGGCGCTGGTCGCCAACCTGGTGCAGGCGCAGATGCTGGTGATCCTGAGCGACGTGGCGGGAGTGTTGACCGCCGATCCGCGCAAGCGCTCCGACGCGCGGCTGATCCCGCTGATCGCGGACGCGGAGGCGGACATGAAGGGGCTGGTGGCCGACGCCGCCGGTCCGCTCGGCACGGGCGGGATGGCGTCCAAGCTGACCGCGGCGCGCCGCGCCTCGCACGCCGGAGTCACGGTGATCATCACCTCGGGCCTCGACGACCGCGGCCTGCTCGACGCGCTCGATCCGGAAAAGAACAGCGGCACGCTGGTGCTGGCCGCTCGCGACCGGCTGCGAAGCCGCAAGCACTGGATCGCGTTCGCGCTCAAGCCGGCGGGGGCGCTGACGGTCGATAGAGGAGCGGCGGAAGCGCTGCGGCACAAGGGCCGCAGCCTGCTGCCGTCGGGCGTTTATGAAGTTCAAGGTGATTTCGCCGGCGGCGATTGCGTCAGCCTGCTCGACCAGGACGGCGCCGAATTCGGCCGCGGGCTGGTCAATTACCCGGCCGCGGATGTGATAAAAGTCAAAGGCAAGCGCTCGGGGGAAATCTCCCGCGTGCTGGGATACAAGATGGCGGACGAAATTATCCATCGCGACAATTTGGTTTTGCTCGACAAGGTGACGTGAGCCTCGAGAGCGAGATAACGCTTGGCCTGGCGCAAGCCAAGGCGGCCGCCCGCCTGCTCGCGCTTTGCTCGGGCGCGAGCAAGCAGCGCGCGTTGGCCGAGATCGTCGCGGCACTGCGCGCCTCGCGCGGCGAGATCCTCGCCGCCAATCGCGGCGACCTCGAACGCGCCAAGGCCGAATCCTTGAATGCGGCGTTTATCGATCGGCTGGCGCTCAACGAGGAACGAATCGAAGCGATGGCGCGCGGCGTCGAGCAGGTCGCGGCGCTGCCCGATCCGGTTGGCGAGGTTATCGGCGGATGGCGGCGGCCAAACGGCCTGGAGATCCTCCAGGTGCGCGTGCCGATCGGCGTAATCGCGATCGTCTACGAGGCGCGCCCCAACGTCACGGTTGACGCCGCCGTGCTGGCGCTGAAGGCGGGCAACGCGGTGGTATTGCGCGGCGGCCGCGAGGCGCTGGCAACCAACGCGATACTGGCCGGGCTCGTCGCCCGCGCGCTGGAGCGGTCGCAGCTACCGCCCGCCGCAGTGATGTTCGTGAACAATCCCGATCGCGAAGTCATTCAAATTCTCAAACGCGCCGCGGGCGCGATCGATCTCATCATTCCGCGCGGCGGCGGCGCGCTCAAGGAAGCGCTGGCCGGCTCGGCGGTGCCGGTGCTCCCTCACTTCGACGGCATCTGCCATACCTACGTCGACCGCGCCGCCGACCTGAAGATGGCCGAAGAGATCTGCTTCAACGCCAAATGCAGCCGGCCCTCGGTCTGCAACGCGATGGAAAATCTGCTGGTTCACGCCGAAGTCGCGGCGAAGTTCCTGCCCGCGCTCGAGGCGCGATTGGCGGCCAAAGGCGTCGAGCTTCGCGGATGCCCGCGCACCTGTGCGATCCTCAAATCGGCGCGCCCGGCTATCGATGCGGATTGGGATACGGAGTACCTCGACTTGATTCTGGCGATCAAGGTGGTCGATTCGATCGACGAAGCGCTCGCTTTTATCGCGCGCCACGGCTCGGGCCTGGCGGACGCAATCGTCACCCAAGATCTATCGGCGGCCTCGCGCTTTGAACGCGAGGTCGATTCCGCTACCGTTTACGTCAATGCCTCGACCCGGTTTACCGACGGCTTTGAATTCGGCTTCGGCGCCGAAACCGGCATCTCGACCAACCGGCTTCACGCCCGCGGCCCGATGGGGCTGCGCGAGTTGACCACGTACAAGTATGTGATCCGGGGTGCGGGGCAGGTGCGGGTGTAACACGGTGGACGGCTTTTCTCAGCAGATAAACGCTGCGCCCCAAGGCTTTCGGCACCCTCCCCCGCGCTTCACGACTCTTGCGAAAGGAACGCAAGAGTCGCGCCGCGCGCCCTCTCCCGCAACCAAGCGGGCGAGGGCCTTGGGAAACCGCTCGCGTGGACTAAAGTTTTGCAAAGGTCCCCTAATTAGGCTGAAGGACCAAGAGAGCCGGTCATGCGGGTAGGCCTGTTCGGCGGCAGCTTTAATCCCATCCATCTGGGCCATCTGCGGGCGGCCGAGGAAGCCCGCGAAGAGATGGCGCTGGACCTGGTCTACTTCATCCCGGCCGCCATCCAGCCGTTGAAGGCCCAGGCCGAGTTTGCGAGCGCCGAGCATCGCCTCGAGATGGTGCGCCAGGCAACCAAGGGCAACCGTTACTTCATGGTCTCGGATTCCGAAATCAAACGCGGCGGGCAATCGTACACCATCGATACCGTGCGCATGTTTCTTAAAACACTCCGCCCACCGGTAACGCTGTTTCTGATGATGGGGGCGGACGCTTTCGCGGAATTCGAAACCTGGAAGGACTACCTCGAGCTAGCTAGGCTTTGCAGCATCATCGTGCACACCCGCCACATCGAGGGTGAATCGACGCCTCCGCAAGTGTCGCTTGCCGCGCTCAACCGCCTAGGCTACACTGTGCAAAGCGATCACTACGTGAATCAAAGCGGGCAAACGCTGTCATTTTTGATTACGACTTTCCTTCCGATTTCCGCCACGGTTATTCGTCACAAGCTGCACAACGCTAAGTCGATACGCTACCTGGTTCCTGGCGACGTTTACGAGTACATCGTGCGCCACGGTCTCTATGGGTTTGCCTGACAGGTTTATCTAAAGGGTGGATTCTCTCAATAAGACGCTAGCTATCGTCGAGGCGGCGCTAGAGAAAAAGTCCTACGACCTTGTGGTCGTGCAGGTCGAGCACTTGTCGTCGATCGCCGACTATTTCGTGATCGCGGCGGGACGCTCCGACGTGCAGGTTCAGTCGATCGCGCGGGGCATCGAGGAGCGGATGGACCGCGACGCCGAGCGGCCGCTTTCAATCGAGGGCTTCAACCACGGCCACTGGATAGTGCTGGACTACAACGATGTCGTGGTCCATCTCTTTTTCGAGCCGGTGCGTGATTTCTACAGGCTCGAAAGCACCTGGACCGACGCCCGTGAAATCGAACTGCCGGAGCCGTACTCCTCCCAGGCGCGCGATCTGAGTCTCCACGCCTCAGGCTGACCGGCAGGTGTAGATAGCGGCCGAGCGGCCCAAGATCGTAACCGTGAAAATGCGGTTGGCCTTGAGCTGCCCGCGCCCGATCAAGTCGCGCATCAGCGAAGTCTCGGCGGTCAGCAGCACCATCCTGCCACCCGGCCGGAGCACGCGACTGAACTCTGCCATCAAGCGCGGATAAAGGCGGCGATTAGCGCCGCGCGAGCCGGCTTTGATTCCCCAGGGCAGGTTGGTAATTATCTTGTCGACGCTCGCATCCGGAAGCGGCATCTCGGCCGCATCCCACGGCCTGAGCTCAATCGGCTTGTAGCGCGGTCCGACGTTGGTCCGCGCCGCCGCGAGCGCTTCGGGGTCGCTGTCACCACCGAAAAGCATCTTGTAGCGTCCGATATGGGCGCGCTCGATCAGGATAGTCCCGGCGCCGCACATCGGATCGAGCACGATGTCCTCATCCTTGGGCTCGGACAGCCAGGCCATCGCGGCCGCCACCGAAGGGCGCAGCGAAGCCGGGCGATGGACGGCCTTGTAGTCGCGATGGCGCATCTGCTCGTCGCTGAGCCGTATCGCGATCAGCAGTTCATCACCGATCAGCGTAGCCCAGAACTCGACCTCCGCGTCATCGCCTCCAAGCTGCCACTTATGATCGTCCCGCTCGCTGATTCCTTGTTCGACGGCCCGTTGCAGGTCGATACGCCTGAAGGCCTGCAGCCCGCTCACCCGGGTGACGACCCGAAAGCTAAGACGTTTGCCGGCGCGGCGGCCGGGCATCAAGCGCACCCGCGCCGCCAGTCCCTGCTCGACGTTGGGGGCGTTGCGCGCCGCGGCCCGGGCTTGCTCCAAGCCGGTTCGCTCCGTGCTTATCGGACGGCGGTATCCTACCAGGGCGAAAACGTCCTCGACCGTGCGCAAACCTCCGAGCAGGTCGGGACGAGGTGCCGAGAAGATCGTCATCCCGTTGCGCTCGGGGACGCCGCGCCGGCCGATCTCAGAGGCGCCCGCTATCTTGGCGGCAATTTCACTCCATGCGACAGCCTCAAGTCCCGGCTGCGTGTGTGCGATGAACGCGTTCGCGCCAAGTCGCAGCGGCGGTGCCGACGTTCGCGCCTCGGCGATGCCCGAGGCTCTAGCGAGTCGCGGTGCGGCGGAACGAGGACGCGAGGCGAGGCGGCGGTTATATGGCGACATCCAGACGAGTGTGCCCGCACTCGAGCGTCGTGAGCAACCCGTCAGTCCGCGAGCACGGCGTCAGGCGCGCCACGTGCCGCTAGGGTTCGAGCGTGCGCGGAGACTTGAGCGGGGAAATACCATCAAATTCGGGTGGCTGAATTTTTGCACCACTGGCGTTCACATAAAGCCAGTCGTCTAGAGCGGACAGCGATTCGTTGCGCGTATCTTCGAGATTCGCTCCGCTGGCCCAAAGACCGGTAAGCCCGGGTATGTGAGCGTACCACGTCCCGTCTTCGAGGCGCTCGTATTCCGCGTGGCGCATCGCGGCATGCAGATAATCGGTCAGCATCCCCACAAATTTAGGTTTACCAAGAGGCCCCCTTTCCAAGCAAACTCAAATAAGCGCCTATCCGGTGCAATCCGCACAGAATCGGCTAATCAAGCAGGCGCCGCCAAATCGCGGCGGCGCCGTCTCGGCGACCCCAGCGCTACTTCGCTCGGGCCATGTATTCGTGGGTCTCGGTATTGATGGTGATGACCTCACCCTCGGTGATGAAGTGCGGCACCTGGATGACCAGGCCGGTCTCGAGCGTGGCCGGCTTGAGCGTGTTGGTAACCGCAGCCGACCTCATACCGGGATCGGTGCGCACCACTTTCATATTGACGTTCTTGGGCAGGGTCACGTTGAGCGGGGTGCTCTCGTAGAACTCAACCTCGACCTGCATGTTGGGAAGGAGCAACTGCACCACGTCCTCGATCAGGTCCCGCGGGATGGTTACCTGTTCGAAGGTCTCATTGTTCATGAAGTGAAAATCGTCACCGTCCTGATACAGGAACGCCATGTTAATCTGGCTCAGGATCACGCGCTCGACCTTGTCTTCGGAACGGAACCGGTTTTCGGTCTGCGTCCCGACCTTGATGTTGCGCAGCTTGGTCTGCACCATCCCGCGCCAGTTGCCGGGCGTGACGTGGCTGACGCTCATAACCCGCCAGAGATCCTTGTTGTACTCGATGATCATCCCTGTGCGGAGTTGGGTTGCCTGAATCAGCATTGGTTAGGTTCTAAAGCCTCCGTTAAAGAAATTCGACCCTCGTCGGACCGTCCGCGCTGAATCGCGGCGCGTCCAACGATTTGTAGAAACCGCGAGCCCTTCGCGCGGTCTCGTTCAGTGGCGCCTGCCCTGTAAGCTTAGCCACCGGCTATGGCAACACCTGCTGCCACCACTTGGTTTTGGGCGGCGGGTTCTGGTACGGATAGCCGTAAGGATTGTAGCCCGGCGCGACGTTGCTATTTGGATTAATATTATAGCCATTGTAGCCCGGATTGGCAGTACCGTATGGGCTGATAGGCGTGCCGTAGGGATTAGCTCCGTATGGATTCACCCCATAGCCGTACGGAGAAACGCCATAGCCGTAGGGGCTGCCGCCGGAAGCGTAGGGATTCACGCCGTAGCCCGGAATCACCACCGGGCCAGGAACGACCGGACCGGGCGTGCGAATCGAGCTCTCGACGTACTGGTCTCCCGCTGCGTAGACCCTGATAGTCGCCTGGATGCCGTTCATGACGAAGGTTTGATTGAAGCCGCGCCGCCCGAAGCCGTCAGGGCCAGCAAGCGCGAGTTCCTGAGCCATGCGGCCGTCGACAAAGATTGCGGCTCGCTCGACTCGATTGCCTGAGATCCGGCCAACGATCTGATACACGCGCAGCAGTGGATCGACCAGGACGGTGTTATCGATCTGGATTCGGACATCGGCCAAACCGCCCAGGTGGCTTTGGATGTGCCGCTTGGAGGGCGAAGGCGGCTCGGTGCTGGGAATCTCCGCGGTGTTGGCGCCGCCGGCCTCGGAAGGCTCTTCTGCCGGCGCGGCGGTTTCGGCCCCGCGGTTGACGATCACGTCGCCCGAGTCGGCAGGCTCCGCGCTCTCGGCCGCGCCAATCGGCTCGGCAGAGACGGACGGAGTAAGCTGCGCCTGGGCGCTACGGCCGGATTTATCGTAGACCCGGATCACCGTTCCGGGCTCGAGCTGCGCAAGCTGGATATCGAAGTTGATGCGCAGCGAGCCCTTCGCCGGCCCTATCTCGAAAGCCCGGATCTCACGCGCGCCCGAGTATACGCCAGCCGATTTGAGATCGCGGCCTTCTAGAAATCCTTTGACGTGTGTGATCTGGTCCGCATCGACCCCAAGCGACTCGATCTTGACTTTGAGCCCCGCCCCGCCTCGCTCTTCGATACCCTCGGCAGACCCGGCCGCCGGGGCGGACGCTGCGCTCGGAACGGTGGACGGCGGAATCGCCTTCGCGAGGGCGTCCAGTTGGCGTTTGAGAGACGCCCACTTAGCGCCGTCGAGAAGTCCGGGATGGGCCTTGGCGGCGGCATCGACGGCGTCCCGATCGGATTGCAGCTCAGCCATCGCCCGCCCGGCGGCGGAGTGATTACCGCCGCTGAGCGCGCTGCTCAAGCTTTGCGCGTCGCCGGCGAAGCCGGCTACTGGCCCGAGCAGCGACTTGGAGGCGTCGGTGGCTCCACCTATCGAACCGAGCAACGCAAACGCTTGGTCGCTGAGTTGCGCCGCATTCTTCGCATCGTCGGCCGCAAGGTTGGTCGCGGGCACCAGCAGCAAAATGCCGAAGGCGGCCAGCAGTGCGGCCGTGCTGAAAATGGTTCTAAGCAGGCCGCTGCGGACGGATTCCCCCGCCATCTCCGCGGAACTCGCCATAATGACGGCGCTCCGGAACCGGTTTAGCTTGGGCCCTGCGCCTGTTTATAGCGCCCGGCCACGGTCTTAATCTGCCGCGAGAGCTTGAGGAAAATCTCGCCTTCATCGTAAATGAAGAGTACCAGCGCACCGGCGGCGCCGACGATCAAGCCCAGGATAAATGCACCCACGGGTAGCCCTCCCGGTCGTCAGTATACTTTAAAGCACGCCGTCTATAGAACCCGGCGTCATGCGAACTTAAGGCGGTTGTGGCGCCGCTTTTCAATCTGTTAGCCTGGATTCTTTAGGGCTTGTTCAAAACCGAATGATGGACTATTCAACTACGGCGCAAACCGGCCATAGGGCGGAATCCGAGCCCAGCTCCGAGTTCGAGGCCGATTACCGCGCGCTCACCGCAGGCGTCGGGTACCGCGTGACGGAGGAGCGGCTGGTGGTGCGGATGGTCGGCGATGATAGAGTGTCGTTCCTCAACGGCATGTGCAGCAACGACGTCAAGCAACTCGCGCCGGGCACGCTTGTCCAGGCGCTCTTGCTGACCGAGCATGCGCACGTCGTTGCGGAGCTGTACGTCTGGGCCAAGCGTGAAGCGCTCTTGCTCGAAACCGATCGCACATTATGGCCGCATGCTCGCGCGCAGCTTGAAAAATGTCTGGTGGCCGACGACGTCGAGATGGAAGAACTCGCGGCAATGGCCGTTATCGATATCGAGGGACCGGCCGCCGCACAAGCCGTTTCCGCAATCGGAGGCGAATCGGCGACGGCGCTCGCACCATGGCACCATATCGCGAGCGGAAATGTTGATATCGCGAGCCTGCCGCGCTTTGGCCGGCCCGCCTTTACAGTCATGGCCGAGGCTGAGCACGCTGCGCGGTTCGTCGCCGAGCTCAATCGCGCCGCGGCTCCGCTAAGGATACGCGAGGTAAGCACGGATGCTCTCGACGTGCTGCGGATCGAAAACGGAGTACCGCGAATAGGCGTCGATACCGGAGAGAAGACCATCGCCCTGGAAGCGCGGCTGCAATCCGCGATTTCCTTCAACAAGGGGTGCTACGTCGGCCAGGAAACGATCGAACGCGCCACCGCCCGCGGAGGACTCAAGAAGCGGCTGTTCGGATTGCGTCTGCAAGGCGCACGCGTACCGGAACCCAACGCCGCCGTGCAGCTGGACGGCAAGGAGGTCGGTCACGTCACCAGCGCCGCCCGCTCGCCGCGGCTGGGAGTGCTCGGGCTCGGCATCCTTCATCACAGCGCGTGGACCATCGGGACTCAAGTCACAATCAACGACTCGCAAGGCGAACTGAAAGCCGAGGTTAGCGACCTGCCCTTTTGACGAATTCTTTAGCGGCCGGCGATCAAACCAAAACCCGGCCCAGGAGTGAGAAAATGCCGACTGGACTTGGAAAGCGTTATATGTGCGAAAAGTGCGGGACCGAAGTGCTGTGCAACAAGCCAGGCCCCGGCTCACTGGAGTGCTGCGACGGGGAAATGAAGATCAAAGAGGCGAAGCCTCTGCCCTCTTCGGACTGATGCGACTGGCATCATAACGGCGTCCGGGAAAGCCGGCCCGCTGCGGGCTGGGTTGGACGCTCAAGCAGAGTGCCGGGCCGGAGGCGTTCCCCCTGGCCGCAACTCAGGGAGCCGCCTTTCGCTCGTAGATGGCTATTGGTAAGACCGATCTGGTTCTGCATGAGGGGGTTATTTTGGGCCACCCGGCGAGCGATTCGGTCGCGGTCAGCGGCGGGCGAATCGCCGCCGTCGGCAACTTCGACCAACTCAAGGGATTGGTCGGACCTCGTACCCATCTGGTGAAACTTGCCGGGCGCGCGGTCGCCCCGGGCTTCATCGATTCTCATCTCCATTTCCTGGAAGCGGCCGCGGCCTCGGCCGGCCTGCAGGTCTCGCGGGCTCGCAACCTGGCTGAACTACTGTTAGACCTGCGCACCGGCGCCGCCCGCACCGCGCCCGGCAACTGGCTCAGGGTTTTCGGCTGTGACGAGGCCCTACTGAAGGAGCGCCGCGGCCCTACCCGCAAGGAATTGGATGACGCCGTGGCGAAGAATCCGCTCAGGCTTCGCCATCAGACACTGCACGCGTCGTGGCTAAACTCGCGAGCGATTCAGGCGCTCGGGCTGGAGCAACCGGACTTCAAGCCGTGCGACGGCGCCCAGCTAATCCGCGACGGAACCGGCCGCCTCAGCGGGTTGGTAATCGGAATGGAGGAGTGGATCACGCGGCGCCTGCCGCCGGTCACCAGCGCCGATATCGAGGCTCGCACCCGAATCTTCAGTCGCGAGCTGGCCGCCGCCGGCACGACCGCTTTTACCGACGCGACGGTGCGCAACGGCCTGGACGAAATACGGCTGTTCGCCCGGCTTCGCTCCACAGGCGCTTTCTGTCAGCGAGCCTTTCTAATGCTGGACGCGCAGCACATCGACCAGGCCGCCGAAGCGCGCAACCTGGCCGAGTCGGCGGGAATGAAGCTGGCCGCCGTCAAGTTCATGCCGGGCACGTCCAGCAATGCGGACTCGTTAGCCGACCGGCTGACAGCCGCGATTGGCGAGCGCCTGGACTGCGCCTTTCACGCGACCGAGATCGACGAACTCGAGTGCGCGCTGAGCGCGTTGGAATCGGCTCAACGCCGCCATCCGCGGCGCGAGGCAACTCGGTGGCGGATCGAGCACGGCGGTCTCATTCCTCCCGACTACGTTCCTCGGCTGCGGGCTCTCGGCGCGTGGGTGGTTACCAATCCGGGCTTCGTTCATTTCCGGGGCGTCAAGTATCGGCAGGAACCCGGTCTGGTGCCCTACCTCTATCGAGTGCGCAGCCTCAAGCTCGCCGGGATTGAGCTCGCCGGAGCCACCGACGCTCCAGTGACACCGGCCCGGCCGCTGGCCGCGATCGCAGCCGCCGGCTCTCGGATGTCAACGGATGGCGACCAACTGGGCCCGGATGAAACGATCGCTGTCGAGGACGCGTTCGCGCTTTTCACCCGCTCGGCGGCGAGGCTCGCCCGGCTCGAGGCGGGCGAGATCGGTATCGCCAAACTCGCCGACTTGATCGTATTGCCCCACAACCCGCTGCAAATGACACCTGCGGACCTTATGACCTTGCCGGTCGACATGACGATCATCGAGGGGCAGATCGTCTACGAGCGCGGCGTGCCCGCGCTGTCTAGCGGTATGCCAGACCTATGACGGTGCGTACCAAACCGCTTCGACGGGCGGCCAAGCGCACCGGTTTCGCCACCGTCTTGTTCGAGAAGAGAGACGGAATCGCCTGGGTTACTCTGAACCGGCCGCGGGTGTTTAACGCTTACAATGCCCAGATGCGTGACGACCTGTATCAGGTACTGTCAGCGATTCATGACGACCCTGAAGTGCGCGCGATGGTGCTGGCCGGGGCGGGTAAGGCCTTCTCGACCGGTGGAGACGTGAGCGAATTCGGCCAGGCCCCCTCACCGATCATCGCCCGCTGGGTCCGCTTTCGACGCGACGTATGGGGCTTGCTCCGCGCCTTACCGATCCCGACCGTGGCGGCAGTGCACGGCTTCACTGTCGGCGGAGGGATCGAGATGGCCCTGCTGTGCGATCTGACAATCGCCGCGGACGACACCAGAATCTGCCTGCCCGAAACCGGGCTGGGGATGATTCCGGGCGTCGCCGGCACGCAGACCGCTTCGCGCCGGTGTGGCCTCGGCCGTGGTCTCGACCTCTGTATCACCGGCCGCTGGATTGACGCTCAAGAGGCGCTCCGTGTAGGTTTGGTCGCCGAGGTGGTGCGGCGGACCGCCCTTAATCGGAGGGCGCAGAGCTTGGCGCGAACGCTCAGCCGATTGCCTCGGGTGACGGTCGCCGCCGCCAAACTCGCCGTGCGCCGTGGCCTGGATATGCCGCTTAAAGAAGCACTCGAGCTTGAACGCAGGCTGGCCCGCAGGCTTGACCTCAGCCGGCGCGGCCTTGTCGAAGCGCCGTGTTACGATTAGATTTCGTCGTTTACGTGTTACGATACGATTAGATCGTACCCTTCGGATGGAGGCTTGAGCCGTGAACACCGTCAATTTCGTCAGCATTCCCGCGTCGATGATGCCGGACCAGGAGATCGTGGTCTACGGCAACCGCCGCTTGACCTATGCGGCCCTCAACGACCTGGTCTCCCGCCTGTGCACAGTGTTCAAGCAAATGGGGCTCAAACAACGCGAGGTGATCGCCGCCCTCGACACCAACTCCGACCTTTACGTCGCCAGCTACTATGCGGCCGCCAAGGCTGGCCTCACCTTCCTCCCTCTCAATTACCGCGCCAAAGAGAGCGAGCTCGAATACATGATCAATACCGCCGAGGCCAAGACCCTGCTGGTAGGCGATCGCTACCTGGATCTCATCAAACGCATGCGGCCACGGATTAGGCCCCAGGAGCTGCTGGCTTTGGGCGAGCATAAGGAGCTGCCGTCGGTGCGCGCGGCGGCGGAAAAAGCCACGCCGGAAGAGAACGATGCCGAGGTCGACGATCACGACACCTCGATCCTGATGTACACCAGCGGCACCACCTCCCTTCCCAAGGGAGTGATGCTCAGCTTTCATGATTTCACCGCCTACGTCACCGCTAACGTCGAGATGGCCGACGGCAGCGATCGCGGGGTCGCGCTAGTGTGCGTGCCGTTCTACCACATCGCCGGCACCGCCGCGATGATGACTAACGTGTGGGCGGGACGAAAGCTGGTCATAATGCCGCAGTTCGAGCCTCGCGCCTGGCTGAAGCTGATAGCCCAGGAAAAAGTCAGCCACGCCTTCGTCGTGCCGACGATGATGAAACAGTTGCTCGACGAGCCCGGCTTCGCGCAGACCGATTTCTCGACTCTGCAGAACCTTGCTTATGGCGGCGCGGCGATGCCGCTGAGCGTGATTCGGCGCGCGATCGACGCCTTCCCCAAGCACGTCGGCTTCGTCAACGCCTACGGCCAGACCGAAACGACTTCTTCCCTGACGGTGCTCGGACCCGACGATCACCGGCTTACGGGCACCCCGGAGGAGGTCGAGTTGAAACTCAAGCGCCTCAATTCGATCGGCAAGCCTTTGCCCGACGTCGAGGTCAAGGTGCGCGACGAGGCCGGAGGGTCGATGCCGCCCGGACAGGTCGGTGAACTCTGCATCCGCACCCCGCGAATCATGAAAGGCTACGCCGGACGCAAGGACGAGATGATCATGGCCGATGGCTGGCGGGCGACCGGCGACCTTGGCTGGGTCGACGAGGATGGTTATGTTTTTTTCGCTGGGCGCAAGGACGACATGATCATTCGCGGCGGCGAGAATATCGCCCCGGCGGAGATCGAAACCGTTTTGATGAGCCATCCCGGCGTGGACGAGGCCGCGGTTATCGGCGTACCGTCGGTCGAGTGGGGCGAGACCGTGAAAGCCTTCGTAGTCCCCCGCCCGGGCGTAAGACTCGACGCCGAGCAACTCAGCCAGTTCTGCCGCCCACGCCTGGCAAGCTTCAAGCGCCCCGAGGCTTTCGCTTTCCTCGACGCGCTGCCCAAGAACCCGGTCGGCAAGATCCTGCGCAAGGACCTGCGCGCCGGCGAGAAGGCCTGATCGCCCGCGCGAGCGTATAGACGGAGGACGCTGGCGTCGCCGACCCATGGCAGTGAAGATTAATCGTCCCGGCGCGCGGCCGGGCTCGACCGCGGCCAGCGTCGATGTGATCCAGGCCAACGGCTGTGTGACGGCAGTGCTCAATCGGCCTGCGGCGGGAAATCGAATCGGCGCCGCGATGGCGGATCGGCTGATCGAGCTGGCCGAACAGGCCGAGGACGACGACTCGGTCAGGATGCTGGCGCTCACCGGTATCGGCGACACCTTTTGCGCGGGCTTCGAAAACGACGCCGATCAGCGGCTGGTCGAATCGCTGGCGGTGGTTACCAAGCCGACGATCGCGATTATCAACGGCGACGCCTTCGACGAGGGGCTCGAACTCGCGCTCGCGTTGGACATCAGGGTGGCGCCGGCGCGCGCACGCTTCGCGCTGACCCAGCTCACGCGGGGCGTGATGCCGCACTTCGGTGGCAGTCAGCGCTTGGCGCGGCTAATCGGCTCGGCGCAGGCGCTCAAGATGATCCTGACCGGGGCGGCGATCGACGGCCGCGAGGCGATGCGTCTGGGCCTCATCACCTATATCGCCAAGAGCCGGGGCGCGCTCGAGCGATGTGCCGGCGAGATCGTCGAGTCGATGATCGCCCGCGCTCCGCTGGCGATGAGACTGGCCAAGGAGGCCGTACTAAAAGGCTTCGACATGACCTTGGAGCAGGGTATAAGGCTGGAGGAAGACCTCTACGCACTGCTGCAAACCACAGCCGATCGCGACGAGGGCGTGCGAGCTTTTCTCGAAAAGCGCAGACCGTTATTCAAAGGCGTCTAAAAACAAGCAGACCTAACTCACACTGGAGGGAGCATCGGATTTCTGATGGCAAATCAGCTCGGCAAAGTTTACATCTGCGGCAAATGCGGTTCCCAGGTGATCATAACCAAGGGCGGCGGCGGCGCGATCAAGTGTTGCGGCGCGCCCATGGATCAAAAGAAGTGAACAGCTCCGGACGGCGTCGCAATCGTACGGCGCCGTCCGGCTTACAGTTGACGCCTCCTTCTTTCGCGCCTTCACGCCCGCTGGAGACACCAATAGCGGCCTCGTTGCGATGATTAGATTAATCGTGATCGGCCTGGTCGCCGGCTGGCTGGCCGGCAAGCTGATGCGCGGCAGCGGTTTCGGCCTGGTTACCGACATCCTGCTCGGCCTGATCGGCGCGGTAATTGGCGGCTGGATCTTCGGCGCGCTCGGAATCGGGGTGTATGGCCCGATCGGTCTGCTCGCGATGGCGACCGTCGGCGCGGTGGTGCTGGTAGGCGCCGCGCACGCGCTGCGCGGCGCGGCCTGAAAACTACACCGCGTTGAAGCCCTCGCAACTGAACAGCACCCGCTCGGCGCCCAGCCGCGCCGCGGCCAGCAGTTCCCGCTCCGCTCCGCGCTCAAACCATCGCTCATAGCCGAGCCGGCGGTAAAGCTCCGCCATCCCCAGCGCCAGAGAACGCCGGCCGCCCGCGCCGTCGCCGTCGAAGTAAGTATCGACGACCACTCGGTCGGCGACGGGGTCCGCCAGCGCGGCGAAGCGTTCGGGGTCGTTGGGCATCATCGGGGCGATCGCAAGCTGGACTGTGATTCCGGCCGCTCGCAACCGTTGTGCGGTGGTTAGGCGTCGCGCCACCGAAGGCGAGGTCGGCGTCAGCGCACGCCGCACTCGATCGTCGTCAGTCTCCAGAGTGACCGAGACGATCACTCGCGGCCCGAACTGCCGCAGCAAGTCGATATCGCGTTCGATAAGCGGACTGCGGGTCTGGAGCACCAGCCGGCGCGGCGGCATGCGCACCAGCACTTCGAGAGCGCGCCGGCTCACGCCCAGGCGCCGTTCGAGGCCCTGGTACGGATCGGTCGCGCTCGACATGAAGATCGCCGCGCGCGCGAGCTCGCCGGAGCGCCCAAGCGCGCCGAGCTCGCGTTCGAGGCACTCGGCGAGATTGCCCTTGGCGATGACCCAGCCGCCCCAATCACCCTCGCCGACGTGGGCCATGGGCAGCGCGCGCACGTAGCAGAACGGGCAACCTCCGTTATCGCCGAACGCACAGCCAATGTAGGGATTGAGTGAATAATCGAAGCCCCTGAGGAAGCCGCCGGTGGGCGTGAGCGCGCGCCGGACCGTCCGCACCGAATAACGGCGCACGGCGCTCAATTTCCCGCAATCGGAGACCAGAACGCGAGCTTGCCGTCGGCGATCTTTCGCGGCGCTGCTTTCGCGATCGGCACCATCCAGACCGACGGAGGCGGCGAAAACATCGGCGGCATCGCTTCTCCCTCACCGGGGATCAGCACGCCCGCGAAAATCAACGCGTCCGACCGCGGCGACCAGATGCTGTGCGACAGCGCAAGTTGGTCGAAGTAGCGATAGGCGATCGCTTCGTCGCTGGTGGTGATGAAATCAAGCAGATGGCGGCTTTTGCCCGACGGCAGATCGGCCACGTTCCAGCTGAAGTATGGGCCCCGCGGGATTGCGATATAAGCCAAATGGCGCGAGTCGGGCGAGAAGTAGTACGCCGCCACCGGCTCTTGCACCAGCTTCTTGATTTTGCCGGTAGCAGTATCGAGCAACCCGATTCCGTCGTACATCAGGTTCTCCCCCGGCGGCGCGGTCGAGTAGGCGATCCGGCGTGAATCGGACGCCCACACAAAGCTGCTCTCCCCTTCGGGAAGCGATACCAGCGCTCTTGGGTTCTTGCCTTCGCCGTCGCCCACGTAGAGTTTGGCCTGCCCCGCGCTATTGGAAACATAGGCAAGGTGCTTGCCGTCGTGAGACCAGGCTGGAACCTTGAACGGCGCGGCGCCCAGCGATAACACCTTGTCGACCGCTTGACCGCTTTCGGTCAGGCTCATCAAGTAAACCTGCTCGGTACGCGGAGCCGCCTCCGAATTGGTGTGCACCACCAGCTTGTGCCGCGGCAGGTTCCAATCGAAGTACAGCGGCACTCCGCGGGCCACGAAGCGCACCGGCGCACCCTCACGCGCCTCGGCCAGCATCAGGCTGAGCCCTCGCGCTCCCGCGAGCAGGAACGAAAGCTTGTGACTGTCCGCCAGCCAGAAAAGATAGATGGGCCGTTCGCTGGGGCTCTCAAAAATTTGGATTGCATTCCTGATCTTGAAGTCGAAGACGTAAACGCCGAACAGCGGCCCATCCTGACCCCGGCTCGTCGATACGTAGGCCAGCTTCGTTCCATCGGGGGAGTAGGTGGGCCAGTTGTAATCGGCCGGTTCCTGCTTGGCCACCGCCAGGACGGCATCGACCAACCCGGGCGCTCGCACCTCGAGGCCACGGATCGGGCAGGTCAGGCACTCGGCCGTCGAGCAATCGCGTTTGCAGTAGTAGATATTGCTGTCGGTGCCGACAAAAGTGATGGGGCTCTGCACCGCCGCGGTACCGGCCCACAGGGTCGAACTCAGGGCTAACGTGAGTATCGCCGCCGCGACCACCCAACGGCGAAAGACCCTTTCACATTCCATAGGCATTAACAGGCTGCGGAAAAAGGTTCCGCAGCCTGCTCCCTCTCTCTTATCTCCCCCCTGGTCGGGGGGAGAAGATTGAGGAAGGGAGCCAGTTTTCATGCAGGGTGCGGGTGCCATCAGTGAAACGATTCTGGTCTGCAAGCCCTTTTTCCGCACCCTGCTA
>Ga0209415_10004853_pt1 | contig 24466 bp, 25 predicted proteins | sample PeaSoiSIISIP2007_FD_187696 | JGI IMG/M metagenome (GOLD analysis project Ga0209415, IMG submission 187696) | Peat soil microbial communities from Weissenstadt, Germany - SII-SIP-2007 (SPAdes) (version 2) | ecosystem: Environmental > Terrestrial > Soil > Wetlands > Peat | place: Germany... | reverse complement strand
CAGTGCCTTGCCCGCCCCTACCGTCTGCCCGCCCGCGGATACCGTTGCATAGCCGCAAATCATGCCTGCATTGCGCACCAGAAATCTGCATCAGAAAAACCCAATCCTATCAGTGGCCTGGCTTTGATGCGAATATCTTGACTTCTGGAAAATCCCACTGGCCAAACCCTGCAAAGCACAGCTTGCCGCGTCTCGCTACCCTCTGAGATAGTCTATGATCTGTGCCGCGTGTCTGGCGGCTGGCGGAAAGCAGCCATCGCTGCCGCCCAAGATCAGCATGGGCGGCAGCGGAGGCCACGCCGGATTGATGCCAACAACCCGGAAGCGGGTGCCATGAAGCCGCCCACCTTCCTCATAAATCCAGGAATTGACATGCAGATCGTTATTCGAATAACCGGCAATGAGAACCCGGGGACACTCGCACACTGCATTAACAAGGACATTGTGGTAGTAGCCGAACGGCATACATGCCCTTGTCATCCACCGATCTTTTCGCTGCCCGGAAATGATCGGCGCGTGTTGCCCAACAGAGCTTTTGCGCTTCACCGATTTGAATGCATCGGTAGCAGCAGCATATCTCACAATATCTCGGTCCGCAGAGTCAGGATCGAAGCCAAAGCGAACGCTTCCATGAAGGTGCAGGAGAATGGCTGGCTGCACCATCGATTCATGAGGGAATCCGGCACTATCGAACCTTCCAAACTGTTTCGTCGAACCGTTCAGCGGTTCGAAACCATCATACCAAACGCCAGCCTTGTCGATAATATCGTCGTAGTTGAGGGTCACGACGGTCAGATTAAAATTGTCTCTCAGCACGTCAAAAAAGTCTTTCAATTTGCTTGGAGACGAGTGGGCGGTCTGTCTCATCACAAATTGCGTTAGACCGTTAACCAAGCTCCACCGTGCTCTCATCAGGCTATCGCCGGCCGTAGCGATGAAGTCAGGTTTGAGGTCTGCAAAGGCGCTTAAAAAGCCCCCAATTCGATCGGGGCAATGCGGGTTGGTCTGGCGGACTTTGAATTCGTCTAGCTCTTCCAGGCAGGCAAGGACGGTTTCAAAATCGAACCTGCTCGCGCCGCGTTGTGCTTCCAAATGTGCCACGACACTGCGAATGGGTTCACTTGAGAGCTTACGGACTCTCTCCGTGATGTCGCTAGTCAATGGAGCGCCAGCGTGAACCGTCGAGCCGGCCCCCAGCAAGACGAGCAGGCGCGGTTTGATTGGCCTCGGCGTTGATCCCATCACGGCAAGACCTTGGTTGCCATCGCATTTCATGGGCTGGTGTCGGGGACGATGTCAACTCGTCCGCTAAACGGTCCAGACTGACAAGTCTGGGCGTCCTGAGAGCGGGGGCGCTTTCGGGGCAAGGGGACCGCCCGGCGCGGGCCGTTTCCGGACAAGATTCCGGGACAACCGGGCCGTTGATCCTGCTCGCTGCGGCGAACGGTCTAGTAAAGGATCATTTTCGGGACAGCCCCCAGCAAAGGCGGGCCGAGGTCAAGAACCGTACACCCTGCGGATGCCGGTTTCCACCCGGAGCCGGCCTGCAGCACGGGCGCCAAGCGTCAGATCTGATCCCCATGTGCGGTCACCGATGGCCCCGCGGAAATATCCGGATCACCATGTTGCGTCGAACGTCGGCGTCCGAAGCCGTCGCTGATCACATGGTCGTTGCGTCAAGCCGCGAATTTCGCCACGGGCAGACCGCCGCCAAATCCTGCTCGCCCGCCGCGCCGGAGATCGCCATTCCTGAACATAGGCGTGATAGCAGGTGGGTTGCGCCGTTCCGCCGATCGCACCACCTTCACGCGAACGCACGGCAACGATTTCGCACCACAACCACGGGTTGGGCGCGCAACGCCCCAACCCGGTCGGTCAGGATGATGGGCCTGGCAGACGGTACTGCTCCCCGAACCCCGGCTACCAAGAGGATTGCCATCGATGACCGCAGTTCCGCGGGTGAGTGGCGTACTGGAGACCTCGCTCTACGTCGAGGACCTCGATCGCTCCCGCGCCTTCTACCAACGCCTGTTCGGCTTCGAGCAATTCATGTGCGACAGCCGGATGTGCGCGCTGGGCGTACCGGGCGAGCAGGTGCTGCTGCTGTTCCGGCACGGGATGACGGAGGAGCCGGCGCTGGCGGCGGGCGGCTTCATCCCGCCGCATCACGGGCGAGGCGCGCTGCATCTGTGCTTCGCCATCCCCTACGGCGAATTGGCAGCCTGGGAAGCGCACCTCGCCCGTTCCGGCATCGAGATCGAAAGCAAGCTGCTCTGGCCGCGTGGCGGCACCAGCCTGTATTTCCGCGATCCCGACGGCCATTCGCTGGAGGTCGCCACGCCGGGCCTGTGGCCGAACCGCTGACAACGGCGGCGCCACTGGGTGGAGAAGGCAGCGCGGCGCGGCATCGTCATCGGCTTCTGGGACTACTTCCGCATCGGAGCACCCCTGACCGTGTTGACCGTACTGCTCGGCACCCCGTGGCTCATGCGCTGAGCCGCAGGATGCGCAATACATCGTCGGGGCGCGGGATCGGTGCCACCGCGCCGTAGCCGGTGCATTTCAGCGCCGCCGCCACATTGGCATAGCGCGCCGCTTGTTCCGGCGGATCGCCGGCAAGCGTCCGGGCGAGGAACGTGCCACAGAAGGTGTCGCCCGCTCCGGTCGCATCCACGGCCCGCACCACGTGCGGCGCGATGTGCACGCGGCGCTCGCCATCGGCCAGGTACACGCCGGCCTCGCCCATTTTCAATACGACGATTGGGCAGCCGAGCGCCCGATAGAAGTCCAGGATCGCGTCCGGATCGGACAGGCCGGTCAACACCAGCGCGTCCTCCATGCCAGGGAAGACGAAGTCCGCCTGAGCGATCGCCGCGTGCATCACCGCCGCCGCGCGAGCCGGCGGCCACAGCCGCGGCCGGTAATTGGTGTCGTAGGCCACCTTCACCCCGTTCTGCCGCGCGATGTCGATCGCCGCGAACACCGCGTCGGCCGCCGAGCTGGAAATGCCCTGGCTGATGCCCGACACGAAGACCATCTTCGCCGCGGCGATCGCGGCCCGCGGCAGGTCGGTTGGTGCGTACAGCGCGGCCGGCGAGTCCTTGCGGTAGTGCAGGAAGTGGTGGCCGGCCGCGTCATGGGTGACGAAATAGACGCCGGTCTGCGCGCGATCGGTGCGGATTACCGTCGTGCTATCGACGCCCTCGCGCACCCACATCGCGATGAAGCTATCGCCCGGCGCGTCCTGGCCGATCGCGGTGATGTAGCCCACCGACGCACCGTGCCGTGCCGCCGCGACCGCGGCGTTCGAGGTGTCGCCGCCATGGCCCTCGAGATAATGCACGGCGCCATCCGGCTGCGGCGGAAGCTGGTTGAATTCCAGCATCGGCTCGCCCATGCACAGCAGATCGACCATTACGACGTCCCCATGACCTGGTGCGCGGCGGCTTCGATGGCGGCACGGTCGCCGGCCCCAATGCGCTTTTCGTCCACCAGCGCGCCGCCGATGCCGACGAACGCCGCGCCCGCTGCCAGGTACGCCGCGACATTGCCGGGCTCGACGCCGCCGGTCGGGCAAAACGCAACGTCCGGAAACACGCTGCGCAGCGCACGGATATGCGCCGACCCGCCGACCGATGACGCGGGAAACACCTTCACCACGTCGGCCCCGGCACCGAGCGCCGCGCGCACTTCGGTCGGTGTGAGCGCGCCGAGCATCAGTGCCGCTCCGGCCGCGTGGCAGGGTTCGGTCAGCGTGGCGTCCACCCAGGGCGCCACGATGAACCGCGCGCCAGCGGCAAGACACGCCTCCGCCGTCGAGCGGTCCGGCACGGTGCCCGCGCCGATCAGCAGTGTCGGGTCCGCCGCCAGCTCGCGAATCAGCGCCGGCGCATCCGGCACCGTCATGGTGATCTCGAAGATGCGCAGCCCCACGTCGCGCAGCCATTGCACCACGGTGGCGGCATGCTGCGTGCTGTGCGTGCGGACCACCGGCACGACGCGCGCGGCGCGGAATTGCGTGAGCAGGGGTGAGTTGGCCATCGCTGCTTCCTGCGGTTTTGTTGGTGGCTTCGGCGCAGCGCGGTCGTTCTGTCAAGCGTTGGCCCTGCGGTCCGGCCACCGGTTCAGCGCGCGATCCAGCCGCCGTCCACCGCCAGGATATGGCCGGTGACATAGGAAGCGGCGTCCGAGGCCAGGAACACCACCGGCCCCGCAAGATCTGCCGCCAGCCCCCGCCAGCCCAACGGGATGCGGCCGAGGATTTCCGCGCTGCGGACCGGGGCGCGCTGGATTTCCCGCTACGTCCCCGTGGTAACGCGCTGTTCGGCGTCGAGGCAACGCTGATCGGGGTTAGCGTGGATCGCCTTGGTTACTATGTGGTGTTCGTGACAACCGGCATCGCAATGCTGGCGTTCTGCCGATCGTTCACAAGGGCAACATGAGCCGGTGCGATGCGCACCCCCAACCGAAGCCGACCGCCCCCGAGACGCTAAATGCGGTGTGGACGGCAACGGTGCACCGTACTCTGCCGTCGCCCCGACGTGGTCCGCAACCAACCAACACTCGCCGCCACCATCCATGAGCGGCAACGCGTCTGCGCCAAATGCTCCCGGTCACCCCTGCTCGGCCGCCAGCGCCTCGTCGGCCCATTGCTCTAGCGCCACCGCCTGGCCATTCAGCGCGCCCACCTGTCCGTCCAGCCGGGTCAGGCTGTCGCGATAGCGGCCCAGGCTCTCGCCGAGCCCGTTCATCGTCTCGCCCAACTGTGTCAGCGACCGGCGCCACTCCGCCACCGCCGCCCGCTGCCCAGTCACCGCCGCATCCAGCGCGGCGAGCGCCCGTCGCAGCCGGTCCTCTCCGGCGGATTGCGGTATGGCAACGGGCCGTGTGGGAAACGAGATAATCTCGGCAGACATGGGGCACGGCCTCCTCGTTCGAACAGAACTTAATAAACCATGAATCAATGTAAAAATCCAGATATTTGTTTCATAATACGATTGTCTGCGCGAGCAATCGCAAGGTCAGCACCGTCGTCAGCATCGCCACCGCGACGATGGTAAATCCCCAACGCAACCACAGATAGCGCTGCGGCATGACAGTTCGCGCATTCGAATGATGCTCGACCGCCAGTGCGCCGATATAGGCCGCGATCAGCACCAGCAGCCCCAACCAGTATGCGGTGACCAGCGGCAGCAGCAGCGCCAGCCAGCCCAGGATCAACGGCAGCACCGCCAGCCCGATCCGTGCGTTCCGGATTCTTGCTGGTGAATCCGACCCTGGCGCGGCCAGCTTCTCGGTTTCGGTCTCGCCCAGCACCAGACCCCAGTGCAGGCCGCCGGTGAAGGCCAGCACCAGCGCGCCCCAGGCAATCAGAGCGGTCAGCATGCGGTCGGCGGTTGCCGGGGTGGAGCCGAGCGCCCCCAGGCCGCAGCCGATGAACGGCAGGAGGCCGAGGATGCTGAGCAGGATCGCGGATGCGGGCATGGGCGTCCTTCCAATGCGCCGGCTACGATGAGCGCGTCGCGCCGCGCTGACAACGCGCATGTCCCGGCGCGCCTGGCCCGGGGCGGGCGTGCTATGACCACCCCATACAACGGAAGCTGGGGTTGGAAGCGCGCGCACGCCATGGGCATCGGTCTGGAAATCCTGATCATCTTGCTGCTGATCCTGCTGAACGGGGTGTTCGCCATGAGCGAGCTGGCCCTGGTGTCGGCACGGCGCGCCCGCCTCGCGGTGCTGGAGCGCAAGGGCCTCGCCGGCGCGGCGACCGCGCGCCGGCTGGCCGAGGACCCGCAGCGTTTCTTGCCCACCGTCCAGGTCGGCATCACCCTGGTCAGCGTGTTCACCGGGGTGTTCGGCGGCGCGCGGATCGCCTCGCATCTGGAGGTCTGGCTGGAGCGTTTTCCGTCCCTGGCGCCGGTGGCAGGGACCTTGTCGCTGGCCGTGGTGGTGGTGGTGACCACGTACCTGACGATGGTGCTGGGCGAACTGGTGCCGAAGCAGATTGCACTGCGCCGTCCGGAGCAGATCGCCGCCCGGCTGGCGGGGCCGATCGCCTGGATGGCGCGGGCCGGGGGGCCGGTCGTCTGGTTGCTCGGCATGTCCTCGGCGCTGGTGCTGCGGCTGTTCGGTCTGCAGCGTGCCGCTCCACAGGTGGTGACCGAGGAGGAACTCAAGGCGCTGGTCGCCGAGGGCGCCCAGGCGGGGGTGCTGGAGAGCGAGGAGCGCGACATGATCGAGCGCGTGCTGCGCCTGGCCGACAAGCCGGTGCGCGCCATTATGACGCCGCGCACCGAGCTGGTCTGGATCGACCGGACCGATCCGGCGGCGGAGGTCGTCGCCACCCTGAAGGCCGCGCCATACTCGCGCTTCGTGGTGTGCGACGGCTCGGTGGACAACGTCGTCGGCGTGGTGCAGGCGAAAGACCTGCTGGACCGTATCCTGGACGGCGGCGAGCTGTCGGTGGCGGCCGCGTTGCGCCAGGCGATGGTGGTGCCGGACACGGTGACCGCGCTGGACGCGCTGGAACGGCTGCGGTCCGACCCGCTGGGCATGGCGCTGGTGCTGGACGAATACGGCAGCCTGGAAGGCGTGGTCACCGCGGCCGACGTGCTGGAGGCGATCGTCGGCGAACCGACCGATGTCGCCGAGCAAGCCGGGGATGGCGGCATGGAGGGAGAGGGGGCGTTGGTGCTCGACGGCCTGATGCCGGTGGATGAGGCGAAGGTCCGTCTGCTGCTGCCCGACCTGCCGGCCGAGGGCACTTACCACACCCTGGCCGGCCTGCTGCTGGCGCTGCTGCGCCGCGTGCCGCGCGCCGGCGACCGCATCGTGTTTGCCGGCTGGCGCTTCGAGGTGCTGGAGATGGACGGCCGGCGGGTGGCCAAGGTGCGCGCCAGCCGCGAGGCGGCGGCAGAGGGATAGGGCGGTCTTGCCGTAGGTTGTGTAGCGGATGTCGGGGGCGCACCGCTTTGCATGCGGTCGTTCTTGCGCCCTGCCTGGTGTGGCGTCTGGGTCCGACCCCGCTGCTGCACATCGGGTTGTGCCTCCAGGCGTCTTTTCATCGTCCGCCTTGTTGGGGTCGAGGCTGGAGGAAGCGGCTCGATGGAAACTTCGTCATTGAAAGCCTGATGGTGAGAGGTTCGGAAGGAAACCAGCCATTATGCCGGATCGTTAGAATCTCTGTCAACAGCATTGCGCTGACATTTGCGAGATCGCCTGAGTTGCCGGACGGAGGTCAGGTGACACTGGGAACCAGGGGAAGTTGCGGGACGCTCAGACGGCCGAGGGCTGCCGGGTGGTCGGGAAGCCGTGTCCGCCGGTTGACAAGGAACGGTAAGAGGAGCCGGATGAGCCTGCCTTTTGCGCAAGCGGCGCGGACCAGACTCTTGTCTAAGTAGATTGACGGCCGCGAACCAAACCCGATCACCACTTCGTGCAAAAAGCATGTCGCTCGTTCGACAACTTCGGATGAACTCAAGTAAACACGGAGGACGCGATGCCTCACTTCATGATACGTTGGCAGTTCACTGACACCTCGGCCAAGGCGCTGGTCGGCAAGCCGCACGATCGCACTGGCGCGGCGACGGCACTCGTTGAGGGCTTCGGCGGCAAGCTGCACAGCTACTATATCGCCTTCGGTGAGTACGACGGGATCGCGATCTGCGAATTCCCGGATAATACGCACGCTGCCGCCTGCTCGATGTCTGCTGCGGCCACGGGCGCGTTTTCCCGCTTCGAGACGACGACGCTGCTGACTGCCAAGGAAGCCGAGGCGGCGATGAAGCAGGCCAACACAACCAAGACCAAATACACACCGCCACATGCCTGAAGCGGCGGGTAAGCCGTGCCCGCAAGGTCGCGGCTGCGCGCCAGCTTGCACTGTGAACGCCGGGCGCTGGTCCTAACCCTTGGCGCCGCTGATGGCGGCGTCCTGTGGAGGCGATAGGACCAACCCCGAACCGTCGCACTGATCATCAGCGGCCGGGCGCACCTTGTCTGGATGACGCCGGTCATGAAATCCCGGCCGCCACTGTCCGGCCTGACTGCCGCGCAGCTTCGTGCTGGGGCGCGGGAGCATTCGGCTGTTGCCCCCATATGGACGACCGCTACGGTAATGACACCCGTGAAACGACTGGCGGATCGGTATGAGCAAATGGTAGCCGGCAGCAAGAGGCCATGGTCCGGACAGGTATCCTGACGAACTACGCCGGCGGGTACGGGTCAATCGTTGAGAACAGTTGCGCATCTGTCGATCGCCGATGGCACCGCTTGTATCGGCGATACTCAAGCAGGGGTTCTGTCACGCGGGTCGACGAGTCCCGCGACGCGCCTCGCACTCACACCGGCATGTTCGCCCGGATCGCCCGGATCGCCTATCGCAACATCGCCACACCCGCTACCGTCGCGCGAAAGGTACCGCCGATGAGCATGGTCCAGGAACTGCTGCGCCCCGCATCCGCGGACGCCGCCGTACCGGCAAAGCACCGCCGCAGTCTTATCCCGCACCCGATCATCATGATGATCGCGATCATTGCCGCCGCGGCAGTACTCACCTGGATCATCCCGTCCGGCTTGTTCGACCGTGCGCCGAATGGCCACGTGCTCGCCGGCACCTACCACGAAATTCCGAAGCAGTTGTCGGCCGACGCCCTGCTGCTGCCCCACCGCAGCACACCGAATCTTGCCTACCCCGCGCCGATCATCGCACTCGCCACCTCCATCCCCGCTGGCATGACCACAGCGGCCGGCCTGATCTTCATGATCATGTTCCTGGGCGGAATGTTCGGCGTGCTGCGAGCCTCCGGCGCGCTGGATGCCGGCATGGAGCGGCTTCTCTCCGCCACCGGCGGCAACGTCTATCTGCTCGCGCCGGCGCTGATGATCGCGTTGTCCGCGGGCAGCACGTTTCTCGGGCTGATTTCGGAATATCTGGTGCTCATTCCGATGATGCTGGTGCTGGCGGAGAAGCTGAAACTTGGGCCGCTGTTCGCCGTCGCGCTGGTGGCGATCCCGGCGAAGCTCGGCTACCTGGCCTCGGTCACCAACCCGCTACCGCTGGTGATCGCGCAGCCGATCGTCGGCGTACCGGTGTTCAGCGGCGCCGGATTCCGCCTGGTGATGTGGGTGGTGTTTCTCGCGCTGGGCATGGCGTATCTGCTGTTCAACGTGTGGCGTAGCGGATTCTCCCGGGCTGATGCCGGGTTCGCAGCGCCGAAGCTGTCCCCGCGGCAAGTCGCGGTGCTGGCCGTGCTGGGCCTCGGCATCCTCGCCATCGTGTATGGCGCGGGCGCGCTGGACTGGCGCAATCCGGAGCTGGCGGCATTCTATATCGGGTTGGCAGCCGTGATTGCGGTGCTCGGCGGCGTGGGCGCGGAACCTGCGGCCGAGGCGTTCGTGGACGGCATGAAGAGCATGATGCTGGCGGCGCTGCTGGTCGGGCTGGCCGGTGCGGTCGAAGTGGTGCTGCGCGAATCGCTTGTGCTGGACACGATCATCAACGACCTGGCGGCCCTCGCGCGCGACCGGGCGCCAGTAATGGTGGCCGAGGCGCTGGTGGGGATCGAGATCATCCTGGACGTGCTGATCCCCTCGACCAGCGCCAAGGCGGCGATTTCCATGCCGATCCTGTGGCCGATCGCACAACTGACCGGGGTGTCCGGGCAGACCACAGTGCTGGCCTATTTGGTGGGCAACGGGCTGACCAACATGGTAACGCCGACCTCGGGAATGCTGCTGGCGTATCTGGGAACCGGGCGCGTGCCGTATGGCACCTGGATGCGCTTCATCCTGCCGCTATGGCTGGTGCTGCTGGCGCTGTCGCTGTTCGCCGCGGCGATAGCGGTGTGGATCGGATACTAAAGCCTCTCCCGCTTCGCGGGCGAGGTTATGCCCCGCCCCACGACCACCAGGATCACCGTCACCACCGCCACAATCACCGTCGCCAGCGCGTACAACTCCGGCGTGGGACCAACACGCAGCGAGGAAAACACCACCATCGGCAGCGTCGAGGCACCGGGGCCCGAGGTGAAACTCGCCACCACCACGTCGTCGAGCGAGAGCGTGAACGCCAGCAGCCAGCCGGACACCAGAGCCGGCGCCAGCAGCGGCATGGTTATCAGCGCGAACGCACGCCAGGGCGGTGCGTAGAGGTCCGTCGCAGCCTCCTCCAGCAGCGTGCCGGCATCGGCCAGGCGCGCACGCACCACCACCGCGACATACGCCACCGAGACCGATGCATGCGCCAGCATCACCGTGGTCGCGCCGCGCTGCGCCGGCCAGCCGGTCAGTTGCTCCAGCGTGACGAACAGCAGCAGCAGCGACAGACCCGTGATCACCTCCGGCAGCACCAGCGGCGCGGCGACGGCGGCAGCGAAGGCGGCACGCGTGCGGAATCGGCCGAAGCGTGCCAGTGCGTATCCCGCCAGCGTGCCGACGATCAGCGCGAGCGTGGCGGAGATCGTGGCGATGCGCAGCGACAGCAGTGCGGCGTCGATGAGCCCGCGGTCGTGCGCGAGCGCGACGTACCAGCGGGGTGAAAAGCCAACCCATTCGGTAACCAGGCGCGACGTGTTGAAGCTGAGCAAAATCAGAAACGCGATCGGCGCGTAGAAAAACGCGTAGCAGGCGATCAGCCAGGCGATGAGGGGCATGGTCGTTATTGCCTCGTCATCGCCGGCCATAACGAACGAAGCGCAGCACACAGGATGGAACCAGCAGCAACAGCACCAGCAGCATGCAGGCCAGCGCCGATGCGGTCGGCCAGTCGCGGTTGGCGAAGAACTCGTTCCACAGCACGCGGCCGATCAGTTGCGCCTGCGGGCCGCCGAGCAATTCCGGGATGACGTATTCGCCGACCGCCGGGATGAACACCAGCAGCACGCCGGCCCAGATTCCGGGCAGCGACAGCGGCAGCGTCACCGACAGGAACGCGCGCCACGGCGGTGCACCCAGGTCGCCGGCGGCTTCGAGCAATGTCGCGTCTAGGCGCGACAGCCGCGCGTAGAGCGGCAGCACCATGAACGGCAGATAGGTGTAGACGATGCCGATGTACATTGCTGTATCGGAATATAATAGCCGGACCGGCGACAGGTGGAGGAACACCAGCGCGGCGTTGATCCAGCCGTCGTCCCGCAACAGGCCGATCCAGGCATTGATACGCATCAGGAAGCCGGTCCAGAACGGCAGCATCAGCGCGAGCAGCAGGGCGTTGCGCCGGTGCTCGGGGGCGCGAGCGATTGCTAGTGCGGCCGGATAGCCGGCAAGCAGACAGATCGCCGTGGAGATGCCGGCAACCCGCAGGCTGTACAGCAGGGCGCGACGATAGAACGGATCGGACAGGACCAGCACAACACTGTCCCAGTGGAGGCTGAAGTGCGGCATTGCGCCATGCCACTGCACCAGCCGCGTGTAGGGCGGCACGCCGTCGGCCGGCACTGACAAGGCGATCTTCAGCACTATGGCGGCGGGCAACAGCACGAACAGCGCGAGCCAGGCCCACGGGACGGCCAGGACGAGCGTGGGTGTGCGGCGCATGGCAGTTGCTATCGGCTGATTACTACCCCCCTTCCCCTTGTGGGCTTGGGGCGCGAAGCGGACCAAGGTTGGTGGGGAGGGGTGCTCACCGCCGCCGACAGTGCGTGTGAGCACGCCTCCCCCAACCTTGGTCCGCTGCGCGCCCCAAGCCCGCAAGGGGACGGGAGGGATCGGAGCGGTTCACTCGTGCAACAGAATGCACGCATCCGGTTGCCAGGACAGCGTGACCGCCTCGCCGATCGCGGGCTGCACCGCGCCCAGCCCGTCATGCAGCGCCTGCGTGACGCGCAACACGGTGCCGTCTTGCAGGCGAACGCCGTGGGTCAGCGCCTCGCCGGCATAGGAACGCTCGACGACCACGCCGGCCAGGCGGTTCGGCGCCGCGGCGGGGCCGATACGCAGGCGTTCCGGACGCAACGCCAGCAGCGCCGGCCCCGATGCGGCCGGCGTCGCGGCACGTATTGTCACGCCGAGGCGCGGCAGCCTCAGTCCGTCCGGCTGCGCGACAACGGACAGGATATTGGCCGCGCCGAGAAACTCGGCGACGAAGCGGCTGTTCGGCCGTTCGTAGATCTCGGCCGGCGTGCCGACCTGCAGCAGGCGCCCGTCATGCATCACACCGATCCGGTCGGCCATGGTCAGCGCCTCCTGCTGGTCGTGAGTGACCAGGATGAAGGTGGTGCCGAGGCGTTTCTGCAACCGCACCAGTTCGCCGCGCGTCTCGGTGCGCAGGTTGCGGTCGAGCGCCGACAGCGGCTCGTCAAGCAATAGCAGCAGCGGATTGGGCGCGAGACTGCGCGCCAGTGCCACGCGTTGCTGCTGGCCGCCGGACAATTGATGCGGGCGCCGTGCGGCGAAACCCTCCAGCCGCACCATCGCCAGCATTTCGGTGACGCGTGCGGCGATCTCGGTGCGCGATCGGCCCTGCTGACGCAGGCCGAAGCCGATATTGCCGGCGACCGTCATATGCGGAAACAGCGCGTAGGACTGGAACATCGTGTTGACCGGCCGCCGGTGGGGCGGACGGCCGGCAAGTTCGGTGCCGTCCAGCACGATGCGTCCGGCGTCGGGCTGCAGGAAGCCGGCGATGGCGCGCAGCAACGTGGTCTTGCCGGAGCCCGAAGCTCCGAGCAATACGAACAGCTCGCCGCGGCGCAGCGACAGATCGAGCCCGTACAGCGCCACGGTAGCGCCGTAACGCACGGTCAGGCCGGAGACAGTCAGTAGCGGCGATTCCGGTGCTCCCCCTCCCCTTGTGGAAGGGGGATGGGGGGAGGGGTTCGCGCGGTCCGCAAGGACCCCTCCCCCTCCCCTTGGTCCGCTTCGCGGCCCAAGCCCACAAGGGGAGGGGGAGATCATTGTTGGCCCGCCTTCACGCGGTCCCACATGCGCGTTCGGGCGCGCTCGGCGGCGAGCGGCAACGGGCCGATATGGAACATGCGCGCTTCGTCTTCCGAGGTCGGATACACCGCGGGATCGGCCAGCAGCCCCGGCCGGACCATGGCGCGGCTGGCCGGAACCGCGTTGGGATATCGCGTCACGTTGGTGATGCCGGCCATCACGTCGGGCTGCAGCAGGAAGTTGATGAACTGCAGTGCGATGTCCTTGTGCGGGGCGTCAGCCGGGATCGCCAGCATGTCGAAGCCGATCTGCGCGCCCTCCTTCGGTATCACGAACCGCACCGTCACGCCGCGATGCGCGTCCGCCGCGCGCTCGGCGGCCTGCGCAACGTCGCCGGAATAGTCGAGCGCCAGGCACACCTCGCCCGCGGCCAGCGCCTCCAGCGCGCCGCCCGAGGCGAAGTTGCGAATATACGGGCGGATCGCCATCAGCGCATGCTCGACTGCGGCAAGATCGGCGGGATCCGTGCTGTCGGGACTCTTGCCCAGATAGTGCAGCACCGTCGGGATAACGTCGATTTCCGAATCGAGGATGACGATGCCGCAGGCGGCGAGGCGGCGCGCGTTCTCAGGCTTGAACAACAAGTCCCAACTATCGAGCGGTGCGTCGGGCGCCAGCGCGCGGATGCGATCGGGCTCGATCCCCAGGCCGGTACTGCCATACAGATAGATCGCACCATGCGCGTTGCCCGGATCGGACTCCGCCACGCGCCGCATCAGCGCCGGATCGAGGTTGTGCCAGTTCGGGACCTTCGCATGGTCGATGACCGCCAGCGCTCCGTCCTTGATCAGGCGGGAAAAGCTCGGCTCGTCGCTCGGTACCACGATGTCGTAGCCGGAATGGCCGGTCAGCATTTTGGCTTCCAATGTCTCCAGGCTGTCGAAGACATCGTAGTTCACCGTGACACCGGTTTCCTTCTCGAATCGTTTCAGCGCGGCGGGGTCGATGTAGTCGGTCCAATTGTAGACATTCAGCACGCGATCCTGCGCATGCGCGGGCAGTGCGACAAAGACCAGAGCCAGCAGCAAAAAGGCAAAGCGCATCAGCGTGAACCAAGCGGCACGAAGGCCGCCTGCGTGCCGCGGTCCACCTGAATGGTCGTGCCGGTGACGTAGCGCGCCGCGTCCCGCCCGAACACGGTCCAGCCCTGATCCAGCAGCCGTCGCGACGCCGCCTGGCCGATGCCAGACGCCGTGCCGGTGATCGCCACTATTCCTGCCACGTCAAACCTCGCGTTCCGGTTGCACGGTCATGCCTGCGTCGAACCATGCGGCCATGATGTCCTCGGCCGCTATGCGATGACGCACTTGCAATGCGCGAAGATCATGCGTCAATCGGGGGGCACCGTGCCACCACCGCCGGCCGGGGGTTGCGCGTCGGCCGCCCTTGTCGCCTTGCGTTGCGGTTTCTTCTGCCGGTTCGCGGCGACCGTCTCCTCGATGGTCCGGACGACGGCAGGAGTGCGGACCCCAAAGCGCTTCTCGTACAGCGTTGCGATGAACTCCGGCAGAGGCTGTTTCCACTGCTCCTGGCGGTGATTGTCCAGGCTGCCGAGTTTCTTCGGATTGAGCCCGAGTTCGCGCGCCATCTGGATATGCGCATGCGAGAGACGGAAAAGCTGTCGCGCTGCTATCCAAGGTTGCAGCTTGTTGGGAATCGGCACGCGTGCTTCGCCATGCGGTGCTTTTTTGGGTATGGCGTTACCAGCTCGCGCCGACAATCCGCGGTGGCGTGGTGCTCGACGTGTTGCCGGAGCCGACAATCACGACACCCGGCGGCGTCGCGCCGACCGGCGCCTGTCCCTCCTGCACGATGGTGTTGCGCAGGACGCCGATGCCGGTGATCTCCACTTCGACCGTATCGCCCGGCTGCATCCATAGCGGCGGCTTGTGATAGGCGCCGACGCCGCCGGTGGTGCCGGTGACGATGACGTCGCCCGCTTCCAGTTGTGTGAAGGTCGAGCAATACTCGATCAGAGTCGGAATATCGAAGCACAGATCGTCGATCGTCGCGTGCTGTTGCTCCTTGCCGTTCAGCCGCGTCATCAGATGCGCCTTGGTGACGTCGCCGGCTTCTTCCGGCGTGACGATCCACGGCCCGAAGGCGCCCGAGCGATAAAAGTTCTTTCCCGGAGTGAACTGGCTGGAGTGCCGCTGCCATTCGCGGATCGATCCCTCATTGTAGCAGGCATAGCCGGCAATGACGCGGTCCACCTCATCCTTCCTCACGTGCCGGCAGCGGCGGCCGATGATCACCGCCAGCTCGCCCTCATAGTCGAATGTCGCCGAGGCATTCGGCCGCACCATCGCCTGGCGATGACCGACCTGGGAGTTCGGGAATCGGGTGAAGATGATCGGCTTCTCTGGCCGCTCGCGCCCGCCTTCCTTGATATGCGACAGGTAGTTCAGTCCGACGCACAGGATCTTGTCCGGATCGGGTATCGGCGGCAGGCAGACAACCTCGTCCGGGTGAAAATCCACATGCCGGCTGGCCTCCTCCGCCAGCGAGGTCATCGCCCACAGCGCGTGGCGCAGCCCGGGTGCGCGGTCGCCGAGATCGACGACGCCATTGTCCTTGGCGATGCCCCAACTTGCGACGCCATCCGGCCGGCGGAAGCTCATCAGTTTCATTGCATGCATCCCCTGCGCGTTCGTCCTACCGATACCGGGCATCTGGGATCGGGGCAAGCCGGCCAGCACGCCGCAAGGTGTGTCCGGTGGTGCCGAAATTCTGGATCACGTCGTCGATTGTCATCGTCGGCCGGTCGGTCGTAGGCCGCGTCCTATGTGAAGAACCGCAGGAAGTGTTCCAGTGTCGCCTCCGGTGCCTCTTCGGCGATGTAGTGGCCGGATTCGATCGCCGCACCGGTCACGTCCGCCGCGCAATACTGCTGCCATATGGCCGACGCGTCATACCATTGGCCGATGCGCCCCTTCGAGCCCCACAGCACCAGCATAGGGCACTGCACCTTCACCCCCGCCGCGCGGCTTTCGCGGTCATGCACCAGGTCGATGCCGGCGGCAGCGCGGTAGTCCTCGCACATGCCACGAATGTTGTCCGGGCGGCACGCGCCAGCCAGGTAGTCGGCCAGTGCTTCCGGATGGAACAGATCGGACGGACGCGGCGAGCGCGATGTGTGGTGATGGAACCAGGTCTCCGGCGCCGCATTGATCAGCACCTCGGGGAACGGGTGCGGCTGGGCGAACCAGAACCAGTGGTAGTAGCTCAGCGCAAACTCCATGTTGGCGCGTTCGAAATGCTCGATCGTGGGAATGATGTCGAGCACCGCCAGCCGCTCCACCCGATCGGGAAAATCCAGCGCCAGCCGATGGGAAACGCGGCCGCCGCGATCGTGGCCGGCAAGGCGGAAACGGCGATGGCCGAAATGCTCCATCACCGCCACCATGTCCTTGGCCATCTCGCGCTTGGCATAGGGTGCGTGGTCCGGCGTGGCCGGCGGTTTCAGTGACTCGCCGTAGCCGCGCAGGTCTGGGCAGATCACGGTGAAGCGCTCCGCCAGCGCCGGAGCGACGCGGTGCCACATGCAGTGCGACTGCGGGTTGCCGTGCAGCAGCAGCAGCGGCGGGCCGGAGCCGCCATGGCGCACGCGGATGCTGCCGCCGGGCACCGCCACGTAGGTCAGCGTGAAACCGTCGAAGAATGCCATGCCACGTCCCCTTCGCAGATGCGATCGAAGGCCACGACGTTGAACCCGTCGGCGATTCGGTGCCAGCAGGGACCGGCGACGGCGGCACCCATCGCCGGCAGGGTGGCGCGGCTGGCGTCGTCCTGTGGCAGCAGCGCAAGCACGACACGGCGCACGTTGCCGAGGCGGGCGAGGATTTTCTCCGGCGATTCGTCGCGGTCCACCACCAGCAGGCGTTGTGCTGGCGGGGACTCTATGGCGAAGGCGCCGACGATGCCGACGCCATCATTGCCATGCGGCAGCAGCACGATGCCATCGGTGGCGAGGCGGGCTGCCGCGATGGCGGTGGCACGGGCGGGCTGCATCGTCTCGGGGCGCGTCATCAGCCCGGCGAGTGCGGCCGCCTGCACGCTCAGCAGCACGGCGATGGCGGCGCGGCGCGGGTGGCGCGGCAGGCTGGCGAGGGCGCCGGCGAGCAGTAGCGCCGCGAAAGGCGTGGCGAAGGCGAGGTAGCGCAACTCGATCGGCGTGTTGTGGAACACGAGGCCAAGCAGCAGCAGGCCGACCGGCGGCGCGACGGCGGCGGCGAGAAGGGTGCGGGCAGCGGCGGGTTGCGCGATGTAGCGCCAGCGCGCGGCGACCAGGCCGGCGCAGACGAGCGTCAGCAGAGCGAGCGCCGCGGCGACCGCGGGTTGCGCCGAGGCGCCGGCATACAGCGGCAGGCCGCCGAACAGGTTGGCGGCGGCATAGCGGGCCAGGCGCTGGGTCGCGTCGAGCAAGTGGAAGGGCGGGAACTGGCCGGCGCGGCTGCCGCGTTGGGCGAGGAAGAACCACAGGTCGGCCAAGAGGAAGGGGAGGAAGGCGACGATGCTCAACGCGACCCCCCTTGCCCTGGCTGCGGAGGCTTCTTTCCCCTCCCACAAGGGGAGGGGGAGTATATGGCTCGCCCCGCTCAACACGGTGCGTGACGAGCGCGGCCACCGCCACGAACACTGCCAGGTAATTCGCGAACGTTGCCGCACCCAGCAGCAGCCCTCCGGCAAATGCCCGTGATCGCCGGCCCTCCGCCGCCAACAGCACCGCCACACCCGACAGGGTCAGCGCCTGCGCCAGGGCGAAGCCGCGGGCGATCGCGCCGGTATAGGCGAACCCGTAGCAGCCGATCGTCAGCAGCATCACCAGCGCCAGTGGCACGCCGACGCGACGGGCGATCGCCGCCACCGCCGCCAGTGACGCCAGCCCGCACAGCACGGAGAACAGCCGCGCCGCGAACAGCCCGCCGCCCGTCAGCCGGCGCCACAGCGCCACCGCCCAGAAATACAGCGGCGGATGCACGTCGGTCGTCCTCAGGTCACGGGCGATCGCGGCGAGGCCGGCGTGCCCCGCGTGCAACGCTCGCACCTCGCCAGCGGCGAACGGCGCCGTGGGCCAGACCGGCCGCGCCACACCGCCGGTGAGGAACAGCGTGTATTGCTCGTCGTACTCGGCGCCACGCAGCAGCGCGGCTCCACCCAGCACCAGCGCCGCGAATGCCAGCACGGCCAGGCAGGGTTTCAGTCTCGCGTTAACCAATTGTTTGCCTGCCGCTGCTTGGATGCGCCTCGGGCCACCCTAGCGGCCAATCGTTAATAACCTGGCACCGCCCATGCTGGACGTTGTTTCCCCGTTCGAGCGTCGGCCGCCGGTCTTCTCGGTGGTGGTGCCGGCGTTCAATGAAGCCGACGGACTGGACGCGTTCCATCGCCGGCTGGCTTGCGTCATGCAGCCGCTCGGCGCGTGGGAGGCGATCTATGTGAACGACGGCAGTCAGGACGCCACGCTCGCCACGCTGCACGCGTTGCGGCGCGCCGATCCGCATGTCGCGATCGTCAACCTGTCGCGGAATTTCGGCAAGGAGATCGCCACCACCGCCGGGCTCGACCACGCTGCCGGCGACGCCATCGTGGTGATCGACGCCGATCTGCAGGATCCGCCTGAAATCATCCCGGCGCTGGTCGCCGCGTGGCGCCAGGGGTTCGACACGGTCTATGCGCAACGCCGCGCCCGGCTGGGCGAGACGCGACTGAAGCGCGCCACCGCGGCACTGTTCTACCGGCTGATGCGGCATGCCGGCCGGGTCGAGCTGCCGCCCAACACCGGCGATTTCCGGTTGATGAGCCGACGGGTGGTCGACGCGGTGCGGCAGTTGCGCGAGCAACACCGGTTCATGAAGGGGGTGTTCGCCTGGGTCGGCTACCCGAGTTGCGCGGTGGCCTACGACCGCGCGCCGCGCCACGCCGGCGCGACCAAGTGGAGCTATTGGAAGCTGTGGAACCTCGCGCTGGAGGGCATCACCAGCTTCACCGTGATGCCGCTGAAGGTCGCCACCTATCTCGGATTGCTCGTGGCGCTTCTGTCGGTGGTCTATGCCGCGGAGGTGGTGGTGAAGAAGGTGCTGATCGGCAACCCGGTCGCCGGCTATCCCAGCCTGATGACCGTGGTGCTGTTCCTGGGCGGCGTACAGCTCGTAACGCTGGGGGTGATCGGCGAGTATCTCGGGCGGGTGTTCGACGAGACCAAGCAGCGCCCGCTGTATTTGGTGGAGGCGTTCGTGCCGAGCTCCGCGCATCCTTCTCCCGCCGAGCGGGAGAGGGTCGCGTGAGGGTGACGCGTGCGCCCCATTGCACCCTCACCCACCTCCGGTCCGCTTCGCGGCTCGACCCCGCGCGGCGGGACAGCGCTTCTGCTCCTGCTCATTCTCCTGCTCTTCGCGGCCGCGGCCGCACGCGCTGAACCGCCGCCAGATCATCTGCAGGTCCTGCAGCGCGGCATCAGCATCACCGGCTGGTTTCGTTTCCCCGCCACCGCCGATCCTGCGGCGCTACGCTCCTACATGAGCGATCCTGCCATCGCCGAGCTGCGCCGCGCCGGCTTCAGCTTCGTCCGGCTGCCGGTGCAGCCCGAGTTCCTGCGCGGCGCCCCCGAACGCGTGAAGCTGCTGATCGAGTCGATCCGCCGGCTGCAGCGCGCCGGGCTCGCGGTACTGATCGACGCGCATCCCGCGACCTGGCACCTCGAGACGAGCGAATCGGACCGCGCCGATCTGCTATCTTTCTGGCGCATCGTGGCGCCGGCGTTGCGGTTGCTCGATCCGCGCCTGACCTTCCCCGAATTGCTGAATGAGCCGGTGTTCCCCGGCGCGCCGGAACAATGGCAAGCGCTGCAGGAGCAGGTCCTGCACAGCGTCCGCGCCGACCTGCCGCAGGACACGATTGTGCTGACGGGCAATGACTGGGGGAGCGCCGCCGGCCTGGCGGCAATGCGCCCGGTGGCAGACGGCAACGTGGTATTGAGCTTCCATTTCTATGAACCGGCGGAGCTGACCGCGCTCGCCGCCTACCGTGCCGGCCTGGACCGCGCCGCCCTCGCCGGGCTTCCCTTCCCGGCCGACCCGGCAGCCTGCGCATTGCTCGAGGCCCGCACGGATACCGAGACCGCCAGGCTGATCCGATACTATTGTGCGCTGCATTGGGACCCTGCCCGGGTCGCCGAGCGCATCGCGACCGCGGCGGATTGGGGCCGGCGCAACCACGCCGCGGTGTTGCTGGGCGAGTTCGGCGCTTCGGCGGCCCTCACCCCGCTTGCCCGCACCACCTGGCTGCGCGCCGTGCGCGAGGCGTGCGAGGCGCACGGCATCGGCTGGGCGCTGTGGGGCTACGACGACGTCATGGGGTTCGCCGTCGCGCGTCCACCCGGCCCGCACCCCGCGTTGGACCCGGGTGTGTTGCGAGCGCTGGGCCTGGTTGCGCCGAGGTGATCGCAGCAGAGCTGCGGCGCGAGAGCGGGGTCCGATCGGGTGCGACGCGTTGCGGCGACCGGGCTGTGCCGCTCCGTCGTAGGCGCGCGCTCCGGCGGCGCTGGCGATCGCTCAGTTTGAATGGCGCAAAGAGTCGGATGCGGCGGTTTACTCCAGGTGACACTCCTATCGCCGCTTTGGATGGATTCCGGATATTGGAACTTGGCTACCTGTTTGCCCCGCCCCTCCACGCGATAATCCGGTTTGTCGCGTAGATGTACAATGCGTTCTCATCAATTTGACATCACTGCAATCATTGATTATGGCGCTATCATGCAGTCAGACGGACCCCCCATGAGCAGCATCACGATCCGCAACCTCGACCCGGCGATCAAGGAACGGCTCCGCGTGCGGGCCGCCGAGCATGGCCACTCGATGGAGGCAGAAGCCCGCCGCATTCTGCAAACCGCCCTCAAAGGTCCGCCCCGCGCGCCGATCCCCAACCTCTATGAACGCATCCGCGCCCGCCTCGCTCCCTTGGGAGGCGCCGACGATTTAGAGATCCCGCCGCGCGAGCCGGACCGCGACCCGCCCCGGTTCGACTGATGTTTGTGCTCGACACCAACATCCTCTCCGCCATCATGGGCAGCAGGCCGGTGCCCGAGGTTGCGGCCTGGATCGCCGGCCAGCCGGAGGAGAGCCTGTTCACCACCACCGTCTGTCAGGCGGAAATCCTCGCCGGCATCGAGGTCCTGCCGGACGGCCGCCGCCGGCGCGACCTTGAATCGGCAGCCCGCGCCATCTTCGCCGAGGACTTCGGCGGGCGAATCCTGCCGTTCGACGAGGCGGCCGCTGCGGCCTATGCTGGAATCTTCGCGGCCCGCAAACGCGACGGCCAGCCCACTGCTCCGCTCGATCTGATGATCGCCGCCATTGCGCGTGCGCACGGCGCTGGCGTGGTGACCCGCGACAGAAGCGGTTTCGCAGGCTGCGGCGTCACCCTCATCAATCCATGGGAGGCCCATGGCTGAACCCATCCCCCTCCCTGCCCGCAGCCGCCCAGGCCCGCCTGCACCTGGCCCCGCCCTCGCCGGGCTTCCTTTCCCGGCCGACCCGGCAGCCTGCGTATTGCTCGCGGCCCAGACGGATACCGAGACCGCCCGGCTGATCCGGTACTCCTGCACACTGCACTGGGACCCCGCCCGGGTCGCCGAACGCATGGCAGCCGCCGCGGATTGGGGCCGACGCAACCACGCCGCCGTGTTGCTGGGCGAGTTCGGCGCTTCGGCGGCCCTTGCCCCGCTCGCCCGCACCACCTGGCTGCGCGCCGTGCGCGAGGCATGCGAGGCGAACGGCATCGGCTGGGCGCTCTGGGGCTACGACGACGTCATGGGGTTCGCCGTCGCCCGCCCACCCGGCAAACACCCCGCGCTGGACCCGGGTGTGTTGCGGGAGCTCGGCCTGGTTGCGCCGAGGTGATCGCAGACCCCGGCAGCGTGAAAGCGGGGCCCGATCGGTTGCGCCGTGTTGCGGGGATCGGGATGTGCCGCTCCGTCGTAGGCACGTGCTCCGGCGGCGCTGGCGGTCGGTCAGTTTGATTGGGTGCAAAGAGTCGGTTGCGGCGGCAGTTCACTCCAGGGGACACCGCGTCCCGGCTTGCGCGAGAGTCGGATCAAGAACAACGCCAGGAGCGCGGGTAGCTCAATTAGGTCTGCTGGCTCTGCAACAAATTGAATGCCCGACTTGAGCGATTGCAAATAGGCGACCGTCGTCGGGTCGTTAAGCGTCGCGTACAGAGCTACATTTCCATATTCGCACTGAGCACCGAAGGGATTGGCTCCCTGACTGACGTCGCCAACCAAGAGCTGTCGTGCGTCCACCGCAGCGAATAAAGGTCCGCCACTGTCACCAAAGCAGGGTGAACCCTCCAAGGGAAGCGGGACGGCACTGCCAAACGAACTTAGGTTACCGCCAGGCACGTCGAAATCAGTTGCCAGCGTCGCAGGTGGGTCGGGATCCACCGCCAGAGCCGCACCTTTCGCCAGTGCACTGATGGGCGTAAGGGGCGAGGCCGACATGCCGTCAATCGCATTGTTGGCGCCCAACCGGTTGTCCGCGCCGACAAGTGGGGTTAGACCCAGCCCGGTTCCCTGCTGACCGTACCCGACCACCGTGCCGGTGAGTCCAAGTGCATTGCCAAGGAAGATAGACGCCGGGGTGATGTTGTTCACGGTACTTGCTAATTCGATAACGGCTACGTCAAATCTGGCGCAGCCGCCACACGCAGCGTAGCCCGGATCCACCGATATGCCAGACGCATTGTTGGGGCCCAATCCGGCCATGGGGAGGTTCGCGCCGAACCCAACATTCAAGTCGGCTGGGTTCTGCGTCGCGATCCCCGCTGTATTGAACAAGCAATGCGCTGCCGTCAGAAACTCATTCGGCCCTACAAGGGTCCCCGAGCAGAATGATCCGGTCGCCCCCACCATCCCAAGGTAGCCGGTGGCCTGAAATCCGGGTCGAGCGCCAAGATTATTGTAGCTCGCTACCGGAACGTCGTCGCGGATATAGATCGCCCAAGCTTCCGAAGCGGCGACTGAGAGGAGAATGGTCACGCTGAGCGCTGACTGCAGGGCACGAAGCAAGCTCAAGCCACCCCACCTACTGCCGTGGCTGGCCCCGAATCGCCTCACGATATCCGGGTCCTCCGGGAGCCGCCCTGTCGGCGGTGCGATCTCAGGACAGTAAGAATCACGAGTGCTACCATCCCTATCGCAATTCCGAATGGCGGCTCAGGTGCAGGAACGAAGGCGGGTGCCACTGCAGCTCGATCAAAGCCCGGAAGGCTGAATGTCGCGCCTTCGTTGATCTCTTGACCTGGCAGCCTGGAAAACAGCGTCTCGCTGAACGGCGTTCCAGCCGAAACAGATCCGGCGATGCCATCGGACATCCAGTCGAACGCCACGGGCGACGTGGAGGAAGTGGTGACATCATAACTGTACTCGAACAAACCACCCCCGATGTTCACCAAGGTGCTCGCGAGTACGAAAGACGCCAGTTCGTCATTGAGCGTCGCTCCGATGGTAACCCCAGGCCCGCCCGCTGCCGGAGCCAGAGCCACCGGCGACCGCACCGGGTACTGATGATACTGCGCGGTGAAGGTAGTTCCGCCCGTGACCATGACCGACCCTGTCGAGGTATTCGCGGCGTCATCGGCAGTGATCGTGCACGTATCGTTAGAATTCTTTGCAACCATTATCGAGCAGTAGGGGGTCCTTCCAACAAGAACACTCTGCAACCATGTCATGGTCACGTCATTATTCGAATTGTTGGTCAACGTGTTTGTGACGGTGTCCGGTGGCGGACCTTCCTCATCGTCTCTTGCCGGGCCATCAGACATGACGCTGAAGCGTCCCGCCGTTGCCGGTCCAAGAAGGTGCGCACTTGCATATCGTTCCGATGCCAGCAGCCCCAATCCAGCCATCGTCATGGCGACAACGAGCCTGGTAAAGTCTCGTTCCCGGCTACTGATGCGACGGTCGGAGCGAAAAATACAGCTCCACGGCCAGACCTTACCAGCCATCTTATCCCCCCCACCGGAACAACCTTAGCCGGTGTTTCCCCGATGAACGGCCAACTTGACCGTCACGGGCAGGATAGCCACGAACCGGGCGTTCTGCAACTGAATATCGCTGGTTGAATATCGCTGGTAAGACGTCTGGAGCCTTGCCGACTGGTCGACGAACGCTGTGTGAGCGAGGATCTGGGACCATAAGCCTGCACTCCGCCGAATTCGCCAGACTCAAGTGTCGGATTTTGTCTACTAGCTCTCCTGCTTGCTCTCCAGCTTGGCCGCCGTCGGATCGCCTGACGGCGGCGATGAGGTGCGGCATGTTTATGGCGGTCCTGCGGCAGCGTTAAGGGCTCGGGATGTTTCCCAACCGATTACCGGCAGCTGCCGATCAGATTGATCGACGGCGCCGACGGCTCCTACGCCCTTTATCACGCGTAGCTAGAATCTTGTCATAATCATTGGCTCTTATTGCGTTGTTTGTTGGTACGGCCCCATTCCGATAGCCCCGAGGATCATGGCGGCCGATGTGACGTTC
>Ga0209415_10004852_pt1 | contig 24466 bp, 26 predicted proteins | sample PeaSoiSIISIP2007_FD_187696 | JGI IMG/M metagenome (GOLD analysis project Ga0209415, IMG submission 187696) | Peat soil microbial communities from Weissenstadt, Germany - SII-SIP-2007 (SPAdes) (version 2) | ecosystem: Environmental > Terrestrial > Soil > Wetlands > Peat | place: Germany... | reverse complement strand
CCGCCGAGGAAGGTGTCGCCGTTGGTCGACTTCACCTCGAACACGCCGTCGCCGATTTCGAGAATGGAAATATCGAACGTGCCGCCGCCGAGGTCATAGACCGCGATGGTGCCGGTCTTGCTCTTGTCGAGCCCGTAAGCGAGCGCGGCGGCCGTCGGCTCGTTGATGATGCGCAGCACTTCGAGACCGGCGATCTTGCCGGCGTCCTTGGTAGCCTGGCGCTGGGCGTCATTGAAATAAGCGGGAACGGTGATCACGGCCTGCTCGACCTTGGAGCCGAGATAGGCCTCAGCCGTCTCCTTCATCTTTTGCAGGATGAAGGCGGAAATCTGCGACGGCGAATAGGTCTTGCCTTCGATCTCGACCCAAGCATCGCCATTCGAGGCGCGGACGATCTTGTAGGGAACGAGCTTCTTGTCCTTCTCCACCATCGGGTCGTCGTAGCGCCGGCCGATCAGGCGCTTGACCGCGAAGATCGTGCGTTCCGGATTGGTGACCGCCTGGCGCTTGGCCGGCTGGCCGACCAGCCGCTCGCCCTCGTCGGTGAACGCGACGATGGACGGCGTCGTCCGCATCCCTTCCGCGTTCTCGATAACCTTCGGCGTCTTGCCTTCCATCACGGCTACGCAGGAATTCGTGGTCCCGAGATCGATGCCGATGACCTTGGCCATGGTGTTAATCCTCTCTTTTTCGGCAGGTCGGGCAGGCCCGAAAGGCGCCCTTGGTCCGACCCCCTTGCACTCACAAGTCTCCCCCTGCCTGGCGCCATTTTCCAGGCGATTTCCCTTGGCTCATATAGGAGGGCGTGATCGAGCCGCAAGTCGGAAGGCCAAGTCGAAGCGAAGTCGGGAAGCCGGTTGGGAGGGCAAACCGGCGGCGGCGTTTAACGGGTGATGCCGGCGATGGAAGAAGGCGTCCAGACGAGCTTGCAGTCGCTGCCCCGGGGCGTTCGCTTCCACCCCGGATATCTCGACGGCAATGCGCAAGCGGCATTGCTCGCCGCGGTGCGCAGCATTTTTGCGGCGGCGCCGCTTTTCACCCCGCGGATGCCGAAGTCGGGACGCCCGTTTACCGTCCGCATGTCGAATTGCGGGCCGCTCGGCTGGGTCTCGGACGAGAACGGATACCGCTATCAACCGTTGCATCCCGAAACCGGGCGGCCGTGGCCGCCGATGCCGGCCGAGCTGCTGGCGATATGGCGCGAGCTCGCCGGCTATCCGGACCCGCCCGAGGCCTGTCTCATCAACTTCTACGGGGCGGGCGCGAAAATGGGACTGCACCAGGATCGCGACGAGGCGGATTTTGCCGCGCCGGTGGTCTCGATCTCGCTCGGCGACAGCTGCCTCTTCCGCGTCGGCGGCTTAAGGCGCGGCGAGCCGACGCGCGCCTTTCGCTTAAATTCCGGCGACGCGGTCACGCTCGGTGGGCAAGCCCGGCTTTGCTTCCACGGCGTCGACCGGATCTATCCCGGTACATCGCGCTTGCTACCGGAGGGCGGTCGCATCAATCTAACATTGCGTCGGGTCACGCGCGGCGCGTTTGCCCGGGCGGCGCAGGCGCCCGCCGCGGAGGCTATGCATGACAAGCCATAGGCATTTTCCGATCGCTTGCGCCGGCTTCGCCGCTTGGCTCGCCTGCGCGATCGCGGCAACGCCTTTGCACGCGGCCGACCCGGTGTTCCCAACCGGCTCGCGCGTTGGTCTGGTTCCGCCGGGCGGCATGGTGGCGAGCGATGTGTTCGACGGTTTCTCGGATCCGGCCAAGGATGCCGCGATCCTCATCGCCGTGCTTCCCGCGGCCGCCTATTCCCAGATCGAAAAGACGCTGGATACGGATGCGCTCAAGAAGCAGGGCGTAAATCTGGAAAAGCGCGAGGCGATGCAACTCAGTTTCGGCAAGGGCTTTCTGCTCATCGGCCGGCAGGTGGCGGACAAGACGCATTACCGCAAGTGGATGTTGGTGGCGTCGGCGAGCGACCTCACTGCGCTCGTCACCGTGCAAGTCCCGGAACAGGACAGCGTTTACCCGGATCGCGTGGTGCGGGCTGCGCTGGCGACGCTGTCGGTGCGCGCGGACGTACCGGAGGCGGAGGAACTCAGCCTGTTGCCGTTCGCGGTCACGGACCTCGCCGGCTTCCACGTTGACGGCGTGATCCGCGGCCGCGCGCTGATGCTCGGCGATGCGTCCAATCCGGGCGATCCCACCAAGGCCGCTGCCGACAGCGGCCTCGACGCGCGTTTGCTGATCGCCGCGCTGCCCGGCGGTCCTCGCGAACCCGAAGACCGGGCCAATTTCGCCAGGCAGTCTTTTGGCGAGATCGGCGGGATCAAGGACGTGCAGATCACGATGTCAGAACCTTTGCGCATCAACAACCAGTCCGGATATCAGACCATGGCCGCGGCCAAAGACCTTCGCACCGGCGCCGACGTGATGGTGGTGCAGTGGCTGCGCTTCGGCAGCGGCGGTTATCTGCAAATGGTCGGCATCGCGCGCGCCGATGGCTGGACCGGCGCGCTCGCTCGCTTGCGCACGGTGCGCGACAGCATCGACAACAAGTGAAGTTTAGCGTGGCTCTTTAAGAGCCTTCCACCGTTCCGTTGTCGTTGACCGGCCGCGGCACTGGCGCGGATTTGGGGCCGCCTTTCGACACACCGACCATCGCCGGGCGGAGAACGCGCTCGCCGAGCATGTAGCCCGGTTGTACGACCTCGACGACGCTGCCCGCCGGTACCGAAGCGTTGGGCACTTCAAACATCGCTTGATGAACATTGGGGTCGAATTTCTCGCCCCGCGGGCTGAACTGGCGCACGCCGTTCTTTTCCAGCGCCTTGAGGAGTTCGCGTTCGGTCAGCTCGACGCCGTCGATCAGCGCCTTCACCCCGGCCTCGGCGCTGGCGCGCAGCTCCGGCGATACGGCGTCGAGCGCGCGGCGCATATTGTCGGCGATGGCGACGATGTCGCGCGCAAACGAAGCCACCCCGTAAAGGCGGGCATCGGTGACCTCGCGCTCGGTGCGCTTGCGCAGATTTTCCATCTCCGCCAGCGTGCGCAGGAGCTTGTCCTTGAACTCGGCCGCGAGCGAAGCTGCATCCGCTTGCGGCGCCGTGGACGGCGCCGCGGCGTCCGGCGGGCCTGCCGCGTCCTCGGCACGTGCGGTCTGGTCCGTCATATCCTTACCCATCGCCTTTAACCTGATGCCCGGGATATCAGGGCTTGGCCGGCATAAATCAAGCGTGTCCGGCCCGCCGGGTTTCAGCCCCCGAGCAGCTTGCTCACTACCTTGGCGGTATAATCCACCATCGGGATGATCCGGGCATAGTTGAGCCGCGTCGGCCCGATCACACCGAGCACGCCGACAATATGGCCCGAGGCGTCGTGGTAGGGCGCCACGATCGTCGACGACCCCGAAAGCGAGAACAGCTTGTTCTCCGAGCCGATGAAGATGCGGACGCCCTCGGCCTGCTCGGCGCGGCCCAGAAGATCGACGACTTCGCGCCGCGTTTCCAGGTCGTCGAACAACAGGCGGACCCGCTCCAAATCGGCGACCGCCTTGAGATCTTCGAGCAGATGCGCTTGGCCGCGCACAATGAGCTTGCGTTCGTCGCGTTCGCCGCCCGACCAGCTGGCGAGCCCGGCGGCGACGATCCTTTGCGTCAGCTCATCGAGTTCGGCCTGGCCCTCCTTGACCCGTTGCTCGATCTCGGTCCTGACCTCGGCCAGCGTGCGGCCGCGGATGCGGGAATTGAGGAAATTGGCGGCCTCGATCAGCGCCGAAGTCGGCAAGCCGACCGGAATATTGAGGACGCGATTCTCGACCTGGCCGTCCTCGGCGACCAGCACCACCAGCGCGCGCTCGGGCTCGAGCCGCACGAACTCCACATGCTTGAGCCGCTGGTTCGATTTCGCTGTGAGCACCACGCCGGCGGCACGGCTTAAGCCCGAGAGCAGACCCGAGGCCTCGGTCAGCACGGCTTCGACCGACTTTGCCTCGCCCAGACCCGCGACCTGCGCCTCGATCGCCCGGCGGTCGTGCTCGGCGAGGTCGCCGATCTGCATCAGCGCGTCGACGAAAAATCGCAGCCCGATCTCGGTCGGTAACCGTCCGGCCGAGGTATGCGGCGCATAGACCAGACCAAGCTGCTCGAGATCCGACATGACGTTGCGCACCGAGGCCGGCGACAAGGTCATCGGTAGGATGCGCGACAGATTGCGCGAGCCGACCGGCTCGCCGGTCGCGAGATAGCTCTCGACGATCTGGCGAAAAATCTCGCGCGAGCGCTCGTTGAGTTGGCCAAGGCTCAACTGGCTCGCGGCAAGCGGTAGGTCATGAGTGGCCACAATGAGCTCCGGACAGCGGCGCGGGTTGTTTCAAACCCAAACCTATCGGTAAGACAATGACCAAGGCAATCAGGCTGAACAGGCCTCGCCCGTCCGCTCGGCCCCCAAATGGCGCATCGGCACCTATCGCGAAGGGCGCCGGGCGGTGCGGCGCACGCTTGGGGCGGCCGCTCGCAGCGCGCGCGCATCGTCCGGGAATTGGCCGGGTTTCGAGCGGGCGAATTGCGACAGGTCCCTGATGACTTGTTTCAAAGTATCGCGGTCCAATTTATCCGACGATAGCGCGAACCCGAGATAACACCAGTTCACGATGCGAGCCCGCGTTGCGGCAATGCCGGGCGGAACGCCGGCATCGATCAACAATTTGCGCAAATAACGCACCCGCTCCGCGTCCACCGTTTCGACCGCGGTTCTTGCCCGCGCGTCGGCCGTAGCCCAGGCGCGCACGGCGCGTTCAACGCCGGTGTCGCCCGCAAACGCACGATAGGCAAGCGCTTCCAGGCGATCGTCTGCGGCCCCCTCGATCTGGTCGATAATGTTCTTCAGCGCGATCTCGCGCCAGCGGCGGAGAATGGCCGCGTGGAACGCCGGTACATCCGCGAAGTGCCAATAGAAACTGCCGCGGGAGATGCCGAGCCTGTTGGCGAGCGTGTCCGCCTTGAGCGCGGAAAACCCGGATTTTGCCAGCGCCTTGAGCCCCGCATTCACCCATTCTGCCGGCCGCAGGCGATCGTCGCGCATTTCCATACACTACTGTATTGACGTTCAGGGAGCAGGATGATATCCGATACATACACGACTGTATGGAGTTGCGCAATGCGCGATCTCGTCGTGCAGGTTGCCGGACTGTTGGCTGTGGCCGCGGCCGTCGTGCACGCGGTGCTGGGCGAGACCAAGGTTTTTGCGCGCGCCCGCATCGAGCCCGAATGGGCGCGACGGTTGATCCGGCTGGTGTGGCAATTCGGCACGATTGCGTGGATCGGCTTGGCGATTCTCCTCGTTGCCGCGCCGAGGCTCGGCTCCGAAGCCGCGCGCAACTGGATCATCGCAACGAGCATCGTCACATTCGGGTTCGGCGCCGTCGGCAACGCTTGGGCGACGCGGGGACGCCATTTTGGATGGGTGGTGCTGCTCGTTGTGGTCGGTCTCGCCGCAATCGGTCTATGAGTCGCCCTCCTGCGCCTGCCCTTGTCGGCTCTACCTCCCGCCCCTAAAACACTGGGCTCATAATGCCGGCGCGCCGCCGGCAAGGGAGCGCGAAGGGAGCCGACATGCGGCCGAGCCGCCGACAACCCGACGAATTGCGGCCCGTCTCGCTCGAGCGCGGCGTGGTGAAGTTCGCCGAGGGCTCCTGCTTCGTGCGGTTCGGCGATACTCATGTGCTCGTCACCGCCACGCTCGAAGATCGGCTGCCACCCTGGCTCAAAGGGCAAGGGCGCGGCTGGATCACGGCCGAATACGGCATGCTGCCGCGCGCCACCCTCGAACGCACTCGGCGCGAGGCCTCCGCCGGCAAGCAGAATGGGCGCACGGTGGAAATCCAGCGATTGATCGGCCGGAGCCTGCGCACGGTCGTCGATCTCAAGGCGCTCGGCGAGCGTCAGATCACCATCGATTGCGACGTGATCCAGGCCGACGGCGGCACGCGCACCGCTTCGATCACCGGCGCCTGGATTGCGCTGTTTGATTGTCTCGCCTGGATGAAAACGCGCCAGATGATCGAACAAGAGGTCCTTCGCGACCATATCGCGGCGATTTCCTGCGGCGTGTGCGCCGGCGTGGCGGTGCTCGATCTCGATTACGCCGAGGATTCGCAGGCCGAGACCGACGCCAATTTCGTGCTGACCGGCTCGGGCAACATCGTCGAGGTGCAGGCCACGGCGGAGAAAGTGCCGTTTTCCGAAGAGCAACTGACGACTTTGCTGGCGCTTGCCCGCAAGGGCGTGACCAAGTTGGTCGACCTGCAGAAGATGGCGGTGATGTGAGCGGAGCTGGCCATCGCCGCATCACCGGCCGTCTTGTGATTGCCACGCATAATCCCGGTAAGCTTAAGGAACTGCGCCAATTGCTGGCGCCTTACGGGATCGACGCCATATCAGCAGGCGACATGGGACTGAGCGAGCCAGAAGAGACCGGAATGACATTCCGCGCCAACGCCCGCATCAAGGCGGAAGCGGCCGCGAAAGCGTCGCGCATGCCCGCCTTTGCCGACGATTCCGGCCTTGTGGTCGACACGCTCGACAGCGCGCCGGGCATCCATTCGGCGCGCTGGGCCGGCCCCGACAAGGACTTCCGCCGCGCCATGGAAACGATTGAAGAGAGACTGCGCGAGCGCGGCGCCACAGCGCCGGACCGCCGCAGAGCGCATTTCGTCTCCGCATTGTGTGTCGCCTGGCCGGACGGCCATGTGGAGGAATTCGAAGGTCGCGTCGGCGGCACGCTCGTTTGGCCGCCGCGCGGCGACCAAGGCTTTGGCTACGATCCGATGTTTTTGCCCGACGGCCACGCCCGCACCTTCGGCGAGATGCCGAGCGAAGAAAAGCATGGCCTGCCGCCGCGCGGCAAAGGACTTTCCCACCGCGCGCGCGCCTTTTTGCAACTCGCGGAGGCCTGCCTTGAACAGCACTGAGCAGGCCTTTGGCGTCTATATCCACTGGCCGTTTTGCCTGTCGAAATGTCCCTATTGCGATTTCAATAGCCACGTGCGCCGCGCGCCGATCGACGAGGCGCGCTTCGTGCGCGCGTTTGCCGCCGAAATCGCGGCGACCGCCGCACGCGCGCCGGGCCGGATGGTTTCCACGATCTTCTTCGGCGGCGGCACACCGTCGCTAATGCGGCCGGCGACGGTCGCCGCCATCCTCGACGCGATCGCACGGCATTGGCGGGTCGCACCGGATGCCGAAATCAGCCTCGAAGCCAATCCGACCAGCGTCGAAGCCGGGCGCTTTCGCGGCTACCGCGATGCCGGCGTCAACCGCGTGTCGCTCGGCGTGCAAGCGCTCAACGATCGCGCGCTCGCCGAGCTCGGACGGCTGCACACCGCGCGCGAAGCGCTCGATGCCGTCGGCATCGCGCGCGGCGTGTTCGAACGCGTCTCCTTCGATCTCATCTACGCTCGGCCGCAGCAGACGCCGCAGGATTGGGGCAACGAGCTGAAAGCGGCGCTCGCCGAGGCCGGCGAGCATCTGTCACTCTATCAGCTCACCATCGAGCCCGAGACGCCGTTCGCGGCTTTGCATGCGGCCGGCAAGCTCAAGACCCCCGACGACGATAGCGCGCGCGCTCTCTACGATACGACGCTCGAAGTCTGTGCCGCCCACGGGCTGCAAGCCTATGAGATTTCCAATCACGCGCGGCCCGGCGCCGAGTGCCGGCACAATCTCGTTTACTGGCGCGCGCACGAATATGCCGGCATCGGCCCCGGCGCCCACGGCCGCCTCGACATCGGCGACACCCGCCACGCCACGGCAACCGAGAAACGCCCCGAAGCCTGGCTCACCCGCGTCGAAAGCGATGGGCACGGCCTCGTCACCGACGACCAATTGACGCGTGAAGAGATGGCCGACGAATTCCTGCTGATGGGGCTGCGGCTTGCCGAAGGCATCGATCCCGCGCGCTACGCCATGCTGGCCGGACGGCCGCTCGACCCCACGCGGGTTGCGGCGCTGCACGAGCACGGACTCGTCGAGACGACCGCCGACGGCCGGCTGCGCGTCAGCCTGCCCGGCTTTCCGGTGCTCGACGCGGTGGTCGCCGATCTGGCGGCGTGAGGTTTTAGCCCGAAGCGCCGAAGCTGCGCGGCGCCGGCGAGATCGTCTGCGCGCCGGACGGCGTCACCCGCAGCACCGCAAGTCCGCGCTCGTTGGTGCCGTCGGCCCGGAAGCGGAATAGCCCGTCGATGCCGGTGAAGCCGGACGGGCTTGTCAAAACCTCTGCCGAGAAGCGCTGCGGGCCTTGGGTCTTCACCAGCGCCGCGATCAATGCCACTGCGTCGTAAGCGAGCGTCGCCGTCCGCACCGGCGGCTGCTTGAAACGCGCGGTATAGCGGGCGGAGAAATTGCGATAGCCGGCGGCGTCGGGAGCGGCGTACCAGCCGCCGTCCAGCGCCGGCGTGGAATTGATGCGCGGATCGTCGCCCCACAGGCCGGTGCCGAGCAGCTGGATCTTCTTGGTGTTGACGCCGTTGGCGACCAGCCCCTGAGCCACGTCCGGCACGGCGTCGCCGCCGTCGGGAATGAACAAGACGTCGGCGCGCGAGGCGGCCTGGGCGACGATCTTGACCGGCCCCGCCATGGCGGCCTTGTCGTGCGGATAGCGCTCAATCACGACGACCTGCCCGCCACGCCGCGCGACGTCCTGCTTGAAGGCCGCTTCAACCACCGTCCCGTAGGGATTGTCGGGAATGAGCGCCGCATAGGAGCGTTTCCCGGACGAGCCGGCATATTGCACGATGCGGGCGACGTCGGATTCCGGCAGGAAGCTCAGCAGATAAACGCCGCGCGAGGCGACGTTGGCGTCGGTTGAAAAAGCGATGACCGGAATGTTGCGCGTGTGCGCCACCTGCCCGACGATGCCGACCGATTGCGCAAACAGCGGGCCGAGGATGATCTCGGCGCCTTCATCGAGCGCTTGCTGCGCGGCGGCGCGCGCGCCTTCGGCGGTGCCGCCGTCGTCTTTCACCAACAGCTGAATATTCGGCGCGTTGAATTCCGCGAGCGCCATCTCGGCGGCGTTGCGCATCGCCTGGCCGGCGATACCGGCATTGCCGGCGGCCGACAGCGGCAGGATGAGCGCGGCCTTGACCTGCCCGGTGCCGAGCGTGGTCGCCGGCGCCGGCGGCGCCGCCACCGGCTGCGGCGTCGACGAGAAGGGCGACGAAGAGAAGTAACTGGAATTGCCCGAGCAGGCCGCGAGCAGGAGACCGGCCAGAGCGATCACGCCCGCAAGCGAGCGGCGCCGTGGTGGCAAGGCGGCCGACCCCATCACCGGCAACTCCGCGGACACGGCAGCTCTCCTGACGGCAAATACGCGCGGAACCATAGGGCGTCCCCAATCTGTCATTCTGGCGGCGAATGGTTAACCAAGCGAAAAGGATGAAGAATCCGGCGCGGGCATGACGGCTGCATTGGCCGGCGCTAGGGTGCCGGAAATGAGGCAGACGAACCCGCCCGGCACCGAGGATCGCGCCCAGCGCCGCTATGTCCTCGCCGGCCATTCCATCGACGTCGGCAGGATCGCGCCCGGTCTGCACATTGTCGCGACCCCCATCGGCAATCTCGGCGACATCACGTTGCGCGCGCTGGCGACGCTGGCGGGCGCCGACTTGATCGCCTGCGAGGATACGCGGGTGACCCGCAAGCTCCTCGACCGCTACGCGATCGAAACCCCGCTGACGCCCTACCACGACCATAACGCGGCGTCGGCGCGGCCGAAGCTTCTGCGCCGGCTCGGCGAAGGCGCCGCCATTGCGCTCGTCTCGGATGCCGGCACGCCGCTCGTTTCCGATCCCGGATACAAGCTCGTGCGCGCCGCCCAGGAAGCCGGACACACGGTCACCGCATTGCCGGGCGCTTCCGCGGTGCTGACGGCGCTGACCGTCGCCGGCCTGCCGACCGATCAATTCCTCTTCGCCGGCTTCCTGCCGCCGAAAGAGGCGGCGCGCCGCGCGCGCATTGCCGAGCTTGCCCGCGAAACGGCGACACTGGTGCTGTTCGAAACCGGGCCGCGCGTCGCGGCCTCGCTCGCCGACCTTGCCGCCGGCCTCGGCGCCCGCGAAGCGGCTTTGTGCCGCGAGCTCACCAAGCTGCACGAAGAAATCCGCCGCGGCGCGCTTGCGACTTTGGCGCAAGCCTGCGCCACGGGCGAAATCCGGGGTGAGATCGTGCTCGTCATTGCGCCGCCGAAGGCATCGGAGCGGCCGAGCTCGGGCGACACCGACGCGCTGCTGCGCCGGGCACTAAGCCGGGTTTCGCTCAAGGATGCCGTGGGCGAAGTCGCGGTCGCGACCGGGCTGCCGCGCCGGGAGCTCTATCAGCGCGCGCTCGTGCTGGCGAAAGAGGAAAACCGGGAGACCAACCTTGGCGCGCCGCGTTGAACCGGCCGAACCGCTTGCGGGACCGCGCCGTCGGCGCGTCGCGGCCTTCCGGCTCGGCCTGTCCGTGGAGAGCCGCGCCGCCATGTTGCTGATCGCCAAGGGCTACCAGATCGTGGCGCGGCGCTGGAAAACGCCGCTCGGCGAAATCGATATCGTCGCCCGGCGCCGGCGCGCTTTAGTCTTTGTCGAGGTCAAGGCGCGCGACCGCGACGACGACGCGGCGGAAGCCGTGACCGAACGCGGCAAGCGGCGGATCGTCGCCGCCGCCGAGCTTTGGCTCACCCACCGCCCGGAGGATGCGCGGCACGACATCCGTTTCGACGTTATATTGGTGACACCCGGGAGAATCCCCCGGCACGTCGCCAACGCCTTCGATGCAAGCCGTTGAACAGAGCCGCCCGCTTCGGTACCAACGCCCATGCCACTGAACGTCGCCGTGCAAATGGACCCGATCGAGCGGATCAACATCCGCGGCGATTCCACGTTCGCTTTGCTGCTGGAAGCGCAACGCCGCTCCCATCCCCTCTCCTATTACACGCCCGACCGGCTCATCCTCGACGGCGCCAAGGTATCGGCGACGGTGCGCCCGCTGGTCGTTCGCGACACGGCCGGCGACCATTTCACGCTCGGCGATCCCCGGCATGTCGACCTTACCTCGTTCGACGTCGTGCTGCTGCGACAGGACCCGCCGTTCGATCTCGCTTACATCTCGACGACACACATGCTCGAGCGCATCCATCCCAAGACGCTCGTGGTCAACGATCCGGCCCATGTGCGCAACGCGCCGGAAAAAATCTTCGTTACCGAATTTCCCGATTTGATGCCGCCGACTTTGCTGACCCGCGATCTCGAGGCCATCAAGGCGTTCCGCGCAAAACACGGCGACATCGTCATGAAGCCGCTCTACGGCAAAGGCGGCGAGGCCGTTTTCCGCGTCACGCCCGAGGACATCAATTTCGGCTCGCTCTACGATCTGTTCGCCACGATGTTCCACGAGCCGTGGGTGGTGCAAAAATTCCTGCCGGCGGTGAAGGACGGCGACAAGCGCATCATTCTGGTGGACGGCGAGTTCACCGGCGCGGTCAACCGCGTGCCGGCGCCCGACGATCTGCGCTCCAACATGGTGCGCGGCGGCGTGCCCAAGGCGACCGACCTGACCGCGCGCGAGCGCGAAATCTGCGCCCGTCTCGGTCCGGCTTTACGCGAGCGCGGCCTCCTCTTCGTCGGCATCGACGTGATCGACGGCTTCCTCACCGAAATCAACGTCACCTCGCCGACCGGCATCCGCGCCATCAAGTCTTTCGGTGGCCCCGACATCGCGGCGCTGATCTGGGACAAGATCGAGGCGAAGCGGAAGTAGGCGGCGGTCGCCGCCGATGGGCATTGTCTCAGTTTGCGAGACACTACCCGCCGATGGGCGATTATGTACTTGCGGCTCTCCGCGCGCGGCTATCACCGCGTCGCGCGCACGCTCGCCGATCTCGACGGCGCCGACAAAGTCGCCCGCGTGCATCTCGCCGAGGCGTTGTCCTACCGCGCGCTTGCCGACGAAGTCAGAAGGGCGATTTAGCTCCTGCGCTGCTGAAAATCACCCGCCGTTGCTGACGTTGATGGCGCCGCGCATACCGATGGCGGCGAGGAATTCCTGGCGCGTCTCGGCATGGTCGCGGAACACGCCGAGCATGCGGCTGGTCACCATGGTGACGCCGGACTTGTGGATGCCGCGGGTGGTCATGCATTGATGCGTCGCCTCGGCGACTACGGCGACGCCGTGCGGCTTGAGGACTTCGTCGACACAGGCGGCGATCTCGGCGGTCATCTTTTCCTGAATCTGCAGCCGCCGCGCATAGACCTCGACCAGGCGCGCCAGCTTGGAAATGCCGACGACGCGGTTGCGCGGCAGATAGCCGATATGCACGCGTCCGATGATCGGCGCCATGTGGTGCTCGCAATGCGACTCGAAGCGGATGTCGCGCAGCACGACGACCTCGTCATAGCCGCCGGTCTCCTCGAAAGTGCGTTTGAGATAATCGCGCGGATGATCCTTGTAGCCGGCGAACCATTCCTCGTAGGCGCGCACCACGCGGCCCGGCGTGGCGAGAAGGCCCTCGCGGCCTGGATCGTCGCCCGCCCAGCGGATAAGTACGCGCACCGCATCCTCCGCCTCTTCGCGCGTCGGCCGTCCCGACTCGGCCGGCCCGGAAGATTTGGCCCGCGAGCGCTTCACATTCACCATCTTGTCCATCCGCGTTCTCCGGTCGCGCCTTAGATATCGAGCCGCCCATGGGCCCGGGCAATGTTAACAAAGCATCAACCCTCGCTCCAATCGTTCTTGCGAGATGCAAGGGATGCGCAAGAGTTCATAGGCCAAAATCGGCGTCACTGCATTGACAACAGCGGGCACTCGACGCGGCTTCCGATCGCCGGCCGCGGGGGCGTGCCAAGCTGGAAAAGGACCATGCGCCCTCGAGCCGCCCTCGGAAAGCCCTCCATCATCGGTCGCCGGATCTTCTCGCTTCTGGTCCGGTCGGCCATCATCATCTCGATGTCGTTTGCGGTGGCTTTCGGCTTCCTCGCCGGAGCGACCTCGCCGGTAGCCCACTACGACCCCTACATGTTCGCGATCGGCGTCGCCTCGCTGTTCGGCGCGTCGTGCGGCGCCATGGGCATCCTCATGTCCCGCATCCGCCGCATGAAGCGCGAGCTGCGCGACTTCGAGACGCGTCTCGATGAAGCGGCGGACCGCAACTGGGAAATCCGCGAAGCGCAAGAGCGCACCACGAGCTTCTTCGAGGCGCAGGACGACGTGATCGTGCGCCGCGACGGCTCGGGCGCCATCACTTACGCCAACGACGCTTTCTGCGCGCTCGCCGGACGGCCCCGCGAAGCGCTGCTCGGCACCGCCTTCGCGCTGCCGGTGGTGGAGCAAGGCGAGACCAGCCTGCTGGCCGACGGCGCGCGCGCTTACGACCAGAAGATCGCCTCGGCCTCCGGTGCACGCTGGATCGCCTGGCGCGAGGTCAATGTCCGCGCCGATGGCGACAGCGAGATGCAGAGCGTCGGCCGCGACGTCACCGACCGCGTGCTTGCCGAGCGGGCGTTGGCCGAGGCGCGTGACCAAGCCGAAGCGGCCAATCGCGCCAAGTCGCGTTTCCTCACCATGGTGTCGCACGAAATCCGCACGCCGCTGAACGGCATCCTCGGCATGGCCGATCTTCTCGGCGACACCCCGCTCACGCCCGAGCAGGCGACCTATCTCAACGCGGTGAAGACTTCCGGCGAGACGCTCTTGTCGCTGATCGAGGAAGTGCTCGATTTCTCCAAGATCGAGGCCGGCCGGCTCGATCTGGCGGCGCGGCCGTTTCCGCTTGCGGCCTTCGTCGAGGAGGCCGTCGAGCTTCTGGGTCCGCGCGCCCAGGCCAAGCGGCTGGAAATCGGCGCCTATGTCGATGAGCGCCTGCCCGCGCAGGTCGTCGGCGACGCCGCGCGGTTGCGCCAGGTTCTGTTCAACCTTGCCGGCAACGCCATCAAATTCACCGAACGCGGCGGCGTTTCGATCATCCTCGAGCCGGGCGAAGAAGCGGACGCGATCGCGATAACGGTGCAGGACACCGGCATCGGCATTTCCTCGGAAGACCAGGCGCGCATCTTCCTCGAATTCGAGCAGGCCGACGGCGGCTCGACGCGAAAATTCGGCGGCACCGGCCTCGGTCTCACCATTTCCAACCGGATCGTCGAGAGCATGGGCGGCTCGATCGCGGTCGAGAGCGCTCCCGATGAAGGTTCCACCTTCCGCGTCACCGTTCCGCTGGCGCGCGCCGGCGATGCCGGCGAACCGGAGCTCAAAGTGCCCGATCTTGCCGGCGACGATATCCTGATCGTCGCGCCGGCCGCCATGGAAGCGTCTTTGCTCGCGCGCCGCCTGCAACGCTGGGGCGCACGGACAAAAATCGTTCCCGACGACAACGTGGCGGCGGCGCTGCTTCCCGAGCAAATGTGGAGCGCCGTGCTGGTCGATCACGCGCTCGGCACGCAAGCCTGCGAGCGCCTGGCGCGCGCCGCGTCGAGCGTGCAGCGGCGGATCGTGCTGGTCACGCCGGCGATGCGCAACGAGCTCGCAGCCCTCAAGGAAGCCGGCTTTACCGGCTATCTGATCAAGCCGGTGCGCGCGGCTTCCCTTGCCGCGCGCTTTTCGCAGGACGACGCCTTCGACCACGGCGCGGCGATGGAGACCGCGGAAGCGCCGAGCGCGGCGCGGCCGGGCGGCGGGCTTTCGATTCTCGTCGCCGAGGACAACGAGATCAATGCACTCTTGGCGCGCGCGCTGCTGGTCCGGCTCGGCCATCATCCGACCTTGGCCGCCTCCGGCGCCGCGGTCGTCGAATCCTGGCTTGCCGCACGCGCCGCCGGCACGCCCTTCGACCGCGTGCTCATGGATTTGCATATGCCGGGCATGGATGGGCTAGAAGCAACCCGCCGCATCCGCGCCCTCGAAGCGGACGGCGGCGCGGCGCGAACGCCGATCCTGGCGCTGACCGCAAACGCCTCCGCCGAAGACCGCGAGGCCTGCCTCGCCGCCGGCATGGACGGCTTCCTGGTCAAGCCGTTCGACCGCGAACGCCTCGCCGCGGCGCTGGCGTCGGCGGCGCACGCCGCGCTCGCGGCATAATTCGGCACCTCCCGCTCCGTCACGGCAACCCCGCGCTGATACGGGGTTTGTGACATTTGCGTGAATGATCTGGCTCAATAACAGCGTCATCTGAACCTGCTCTGCTGACTGCTGAGCAGAGTGCGGCGCCATGAAATCCGAAATCATCGAGCAGCTCGGACAGGCCGATTTGCTGCTGCCATCGCTTCTCGCCGAGGGCTTGGCCGCGAACGATCGGGTGAAGGTCCGGCTGAGCGTTTTGCAGGCGGCCGCAAATCATGCGCGCGACCCGGCGAGTGCCCGCTTCGATCTGATCGGCGAATGCCGCGACGCCGGCATCGATCATGTGGCGTTGGAAACGCTGGTTAACCGCGCCACGCTTTCGGCCGGCGAACGGATTTCGGCGCCCGGGCTCGGCAACCTCCGCGCCGCGATTCTGGATGACGTGGCGATCATGATCCGCGCCGTCAAAGCCGGCGACGCAGCGGAGGCGGACCGGGCGGTCGCGCGCCTCGCGGCGATCCAGGCGGGGCCCTTAGAATCTTCCGACGACGTCGCGCTCGCGGAAATCGGCAGACTAACCAGCATTTCGGACGGCGATGGCGGCGGCGACAGCCTGCATCGCCTGATTATGGATCTGCACAAGGCGCTCAACCGGCTTGCCGCCGATCATGCGGAGGAAGTGCTCGCTGGCGCGCACGTCTACGCGTTGTTGCCGCAGGATCGGCCGGCGGTCGAAGCGTTCATGCGCGGGGTCGAGGCGACCGAGAAGCTCAGATTCGGCCATCCCGGGCTGGCGACGACCGCGACGCGGTCGGGCGGGCGGCTCACCATCCAGAACGACATCGGCGAGACGGACGCGCATGTGGTGGTGATCGCCGTCGAGGCCGACGCCGTGACCGTCACCTATACCGACGTGCACGCGGTGCGGGCAAAGTTCTTCATCGGATTGTTTCGTAATTTCCCCGTTCAGTGGAGCGGGCTTGAACGGAAAAACTCGACCGGGCTCGGCGACGACGGCGGCTTCTATCTTGTCACCGGGCGCTTGCCGTTCGACAGCGGCGCCCGCCGCGATGCTTTTCTCGAAAACGTGGGAGCCTCGCTCGTCTTTCTGATCGACTGGAACAAAGCGCGCAAAGTCCTCAGAGAATGGGTATCAAAATCCGATGCGATCCGAGTGCTCGCCTGGGCGGCGCAGCATCGCATCGGCCACAGAGGCTTCCTCGAACTTGGCGGCGGAGAACTCGTGGCGGCGGCGGTCCATCACGCAGCACCGACCCGTATCGGATTCGGCGAAAGCCTCGATCACGCGCTGGGGCGCGAAGCCGCCGTCGATTTTCTCAAGACCGTGCTGCGTGTCTCCGCCGAAGCGTTGCTGCAGGGAAGTTCGGTCCGGCTGGCGCGGGACCGTATTGAGGCGGCTCTCATTGCGCATCTGCAGCGCGTTGATCGAACGCTGCTCGCTGTCATGATCCGCCAGGTCGGTCTGGCGCGTGAGATTGCGGCCGGCATCGCCGGTTTCGTCAGCGAACGAACGGCGAAGCGCCCATTCGACAGTGCCGCCTTGGCAAAGCGGGCGCGCCGCATCGAGGAGAAAGCCGACCAAATTGTCATGGATGCGCGCAACGAGATCGCCCGCTTCGGCGCCGGCCGCGGCATCGAACATCTGGTCAATGAGATGGAGGACGCAATCGACGAGCTCGAACAGGCGGCCTTCGTGGCTTCGTTGGTCCCGGCCGAGGTTGCATCCGAGTTGCTGGAGCCGCTCGCCGAGCTTTGCGCCGTGACAGTAGCGGGCACGGAAGCAGCCGCGACCGGGGTTGCCGCCGCGGCCGAGGTTCCCGAGGGGCATCGCATCGACACCGAGGACGCGCTCGCCGCGGTCGGCCGATTGATCGATGTCGAACACCGGGCCGACGCGGCGGAACGCGCGGTGACGGCGATCATCCTAAGCGGCGACTTCAATCTCAAAACGGCATTGTCCGTTCTCGAACTCGCGCGTGCTCTTGAGCGCTCGACCGACCGGCTGGCGGCCTTCGGGCACCTCCTGCGCGATCATGTGCTCACGGACCTTTCGACTTGAGGGCAGCCACCATGGAGATCGCGCGCATCGGTGACGGATCGGCCGAACAATATTCGGTGGACATGGTAGGCGGAAAGGCGGCCAACCTGGCGCGCGTGGCCGCGCTCGGACTTCCCGTGCCGCCGGCCTTCGTGCTGCCGATCAGCCTTTGCGCGGCGACGGTGAAGGGCGACGCATCGGCCATCCGCAATCTGGCCGACGGCCTGACCGAGGGTATCGAGTTTCTCGAGAATACGACCGGCCGGCGGTTCGGCGACCGGTGGCGGCCGCTTTTGGTATCGGTGCGTTCGGGCGCGGCGCGATCGATGCCGGGAATGTTGGATACCGTGCTCAATGTCGGCTGCACGCCTTCGGCCGTTCGCGGCCTGGTGCGCATGACTGGCAACCCGCACCTTGCCAGCGACTGCCGGCGCCGCTTTCTCGAAAGCTACGGCGCCGTAGTGCTGGGCATCGATCCTGCCGCCTTTATCGGCAAGCGCGACGAAATCGTCGCCGCCGAAGACGCGAGCAGCGAACGCGCGCTCGATGGCGAAGCCCTCGAACGCCTCGCAACCGCCTACGAGCAAGTCATCGAGGAAGAAGAGCATGTGCTGAGTGAAGACCCGATGGACCAATTGAAGTCGGCGGCGCAGGCGGTGTTTCGCTCATGGATGAGCGATCGCGCCTGCACTTATCGCAGGCTCGAACATCTTGAGGATTTGCAGGGCACCGCCGTCACGGTGCAGGCGATGGTCTTCGGCAATGCCGGCGCATCGTCGGGAGCCGGAGTGGCGTTTTCACGCGATCCCTCAACCGGCGCCGCCCGACCCGTTATCGACGTACTGTTCGAATCCCAGGGCGAAGACGTGGTGTCGGGAGGACATAATCCCGAGACCGAAGAAGCCATCATCCGTTCGCTGCCCGAAATCGGACGGCAATTGCGCGAAGCGCTGCGGCGGCTCGAACAGGATTTCGCCGACATCCAGGACGTCGAATTCACGATCGAGAACGGCAAATTGTGGATTCTACAGACGCGCGCGGCGAAGCGGACGCCGCAGGCGGCACTGCGGTTGGCGATCGACTTCGTCAACGAGGGACGGGTCGCGCCGGCGGAAGCCTTGCGTCGCCTCGACGGCGTGGATTTACGCAAACTCGTCAGCAACCGGCTGATAATGGTGGACGCCCCGGTCGCGCACGGGATTTGCGCATCGGCCGGCGTCGCGGTGGGCCGCGCCGCTTTCGATCCGGAAAGCGTGGCCCGCCTGGCGGCAAGCGGCGATCCGGTCATTCTTGTGCGTCCGGCGACCACCACCGCCGACGTCGGCGGCTTCGCCGTCGCCGCGGGAATCGTCACCGCGATCGGCGGCCGCACCGCCCATGCCGCGTTGGTGGCGCGACAGCTCGGGAAACCGTGCATCGTCGGCTGCACGACCTTGTCGATCGATGTCGCCCGCCGTTGCGCGCAACTCGCGGGGATTGCCATCAAAGAAGGCGATTGGCTCTCGATCGACGGCGAAGCAGGCGCGATCTATCTCGGCCGGGGCAGTATCGTTGCCGAACGGCTGGACGCCGAACTTGCCGAGATCGAGCGTTGGCATGCCGCGGCGGCGTAACGTTTACAGCCGGCGCAGCGCCACTTCCTCGACCTCGTGGCTTTCGCCTTTTTTCAGGATCAGGTCGGCGCGCGGCCGCGTTGGCAGGATATTCTCGCGCAGATTGACGAGATTGATGCGGTTCCAGATCGATGTCGCGGTCGCGATTGCATCCGCGTCGGATAGTCGCGCGTAGCGGTGGAAATAGGATTTCGGATCGGCGAACGCCGTGCCGCGCAACGCCAAAAAGCGATTGACATACCAGGACAAGAGCACGCCCTCGTCGGCATCGAGATAAACCGAGAAGTCGAAAAAGTCGGAGACAAAGGGAACGGCCTTACCGTCCTTGGGCAGCCGGCCGGCCTGGAGCACATTGAGGCCCTCGACAATGAGGATGTCCGGCCGGTCAATCTCGATCCATTGGTTGGGGATGACGTCGTAGACGAGATGCGAATAGACCGGCGCGCGCACCGGCCGTCGGCCGGCCTTGATGTCGGACAGAAAGCGCAGCAGCGCCGGCAAGTCGTAGCTTTCGGGAAAGCCTTTTTTCTCCATCAGGCCTTCGCGCTCGAGCACGGCATTGGGGTAGAGGAAGCCGTCGGTGGTGATGAGATCGACTTTGGGCACATTGGGCCAGCGCGTGAGCAGGGCATTGAGCACGCGCGCGGTAGTCGATTTGCCCGCGGCGACCGAGCCGCCGACGCCGATGATGTAGGGCATTTTGGCGTCCTCGGTGCCGAGGAAACCCTGTTGCGCGCGAAACAGCCGCTGCGTCGCCGCGACGTAAAGCGAGAGGAGCCGAGATAACGGCAGATAGATTTCCTCCACCTCCGATATGTCGAGCCGGTCGTGCAGGGAGCGCAGCCGCACGATCTCCGCCGGCTCGAGCGTCATCGGCGTGTCTTGGCGTAAGCTCGCCCATTCCGCGCGCGAGAACACACGATACGGCGAGACATCCGACTCGGTGCGCTGCTCCATGCGGTCGCTCTTTAATCGCCGCCCTTGCGGGCGGCTTTTTCGTCGAGCCCCGACTGACGCGTGCGCTCGGCCAGCGCCGCCTCGACTTCGGCCAGTGCGATGCCCCGGGCGTGGAGCACCACGAGCAAATGATAGAGCAGATCGGCGGCCTCCGCGACCACGCGGCCGCGATCCTCGGCGACGGCGGCGATGGCAATCTCGACCGCTTCCTCACCGAGTTTCTTGGCGCAATGGGTCACGCCCTTGTCGATGAGCGCGCGCGTATAGGACGTCTCGGCGGTCGCCTGCGCCCGCGCCTGCACGCGCTTTTCGAGATCCTGGAGGGTGAACACGGCCATCGCCGTTCCTTAGCATCTCTCCACCGGCGCGGGGAGAGCTGGCCATCATATATGCCTTGTCCGATCGGCATTTCACCCGGAACCTTGCCGGCGGTAGGATGATGCGATGGCCGCGCCCGTTCTCGATTTCTGGTTCGATTTCGCCTCGACCTATTCTTATCCCACGGCCATGCGCATCCGGCCGCTGGCGGACCGAGCCGGCGTCGCTGTCACATTTCGGCCGTTCCTGCTCGGACCGATCTTCAAAGCTCTGGGCTGGGACACGTCGCCGTTCAACCTCTATCCGGCGAAGGGCCGCCATATGTGGCGCGACCTTGAACGCATTTGCGCGGATTTGTCCTTGCCGTTCCGCCGCCCGGAGCCGTTTCCGCAAAATAGCCTTCTGGCGGCACGCGTCGCCTCGGCCGCCGGCGATGCGGCCTGGCAAGAGCACTTTTGCCGCGCCGTCTTCTGGGCGGAATTCGCCGAGGGACGGCGCATCGACGAGCCGGAAACGATCGGCGCCATCCTTGCGGACCTCAAGGCGGATGCGGGTTCCGTGCTCGCCGCCGCACAATCGAACGAGGTCAAGGAGAAGCTCCGATCCGAGACGGCGGAGGCGCAGCGGTTGAATATCTTCGGTGCGCCGAGCTTCGTGACTGCGGACGGCGAATTATTCTGGGGCAATGACCGGCTCGACAGCGCGCTCGCCTGGGCGAAGCGTTCCGGCTGACGCGCCAATCAGGGATCGAGCCGCATCGGCAACCCGGCGCGCGCCATATATTCCTTAGCCTCGCGCACGGAATACTCGCCGAAGTGAAAGATCGAGGCGGCCAGCACCGCGCTCGCGTGCCCGTCATGAATGCCTTCGACCAGATGCTGGAGATTGCCGACGCCGCCCGAGGCGATGACCGGCACCGTTACCGCATCGGCCACGGCGCGCGTGAGCGCAATGTCGAAGCCCTGGCGCGTGCCGTCGCGATCCATGGAGGTGAGCAGGATTTCGCCGGCGCCGAGCGCCGTCACCTCGCGGGCATAGGCGACGGCCTCGAGCCCGGTCGGATTGCGCCCGCCATGGGTGAAGATTTCCCAGCGGTCCTGCTGCGGCGGCTTCGACACCTTCTTGGCGTCGATGGCGACCACGATGCATTGATCGCCGAATTTCTCCGCCGCTTCCTTGACGAAGGCGCGGCGGGCAACGGCGGCGGTATTGATCGACACCTTGTCGGCGCCGAAGGAAAGCAGCGCGCGGATATCGTCGATCGTACGCACGCCGCCGCCGACCGTGAGCGGCATGAAGCAGGCCTCGGCGGTGCGCCGCACCACGTCGAGGATGATGCCGCGATCCTCATGGCTCGCCGTAATGTCGAGGAAAGTCAGCTCGTCGGCGCCGGCCTGGTCATAGGCGATCGCCGCTTCGACCGGATCGCCGGCGTCGCGCAGGTTGACGAAATTGACGCCCTTGACGACCCGGCCGTCCTTGACGTCGAGGCAGGGAATGACGCGGACCTTGAACATGTCACGCCGCCTCACGCCGCTCGCGCCGCGCGAACAAGTTGCAACGCCACCGCCGCATCGAGCCGACCGTCATAAAGCGCGCGGCCGACAATGGCGCCCGCGATCTTCTTGGCGCGTGGCGTCAAAAGCGCGCGCACGTCGTCGAGCGATGCGAGGCCCCCCGAGGCGATGACCGGGATCGCCACCGCGTCGGCAAGCGCGAGGGTGGCGTCGAGGTTGAGGCCCTTGAGCATGCCGTCACGCGCGACGTCGGTGTAGATCAAAGCGGCGACGCCGGCATCCTCGAACCGCCGCGAAAGCTCGAGCGCGGAAAGCTCCGCGAGCCGCGCCCAGCCCTCGACAGCGACCTTGCCGTCGCGCGCATCGAGCCCGACGGCGACGCGGCCGGGAAACGTTTTCGCCGCGTCCTTCACCAGCGCCGGATCGCGCACGGCGGCGGTGCCGATGACGACGCGGGCGACGCCCTTGCCGAGCCAGTTTTCTATGGTCGCGCGGTCGCGGATGCCGCCGCCGAGCTGCAGCGGAGTTTTCACCGCGGCGAGGATGCGATCGACGGCCGCGGCATTCATCGGCCGACCGGCAAACGCGCCGTCGAGATCGACGATGTGCAGATAGTCGAAGCCCTGCGCCGCGAAGATGCGGGCCTGTTCGGCCGGGTCCCGATTGAAAATCGTCGCCCGCGCCATGTCGCCCTGTTCGAGGCGTACGGCTTCGCCACCCTTCAGATCGATCGCGGGGAAAAGAATCACGGCTTCCACTTGAGAAAATTGGCGATCAGCGCCAGCCCGAGCTTTTGGCTCTTCTCGGGATGGAATTGCGTGCCGACGATATTGTCGCGCGCCACGATCGCCGTGAGCGGACCGCCGTAATCGGCCTCCGCCAACAGGTCGCCGCGCTGCGCCACGTTGAATGCGTAGGAATGCACGAAATAGGCATGCAAACCCTGCGGGCCGAGGTTTAGGCCCTCGACCAGCTGATGGGGGCGGGCGACGTTGAGCGTGTTCCAGCCCATGTGCGGGATTTTCAGGCTCGGATCGTTCGGCGTGATGCGATCGACCTCGCCGGCGATCCAGCCGAGCCCCTCCGTCACTTCGTATTCGCGCCCGCGCTCGGCGAGCAACTGCATGCCGACGCAAATGCCGAAGAACGGTCGGCCTTTTTGCCGCACCGTTTCTTCAAGTGCTGCCGCCATCCCGTCAACGGCCATCAGTCCCCTCTTGCAATCGGCGAACGCGCCGACGCCGGGCAGCACCACGCGATCGGCGGCTGCGACTTTGCGCGGATCGGCCGTCACCACGATCGGCTGGTCGAGGCCCGCATCCTGCGCGGCGCGCTCGAACGCCTTAGCGGCCGAGTGCAAATTGCCCGACCCATAATCGACAATAGCTACGGTCACCGGTTTGCTCCCGGGTCGGGAAACAGGCCGATAATGTCGGGCGACGGCGTCACGCGCGGCGGCGGCGCCGACGGTGCGGCGGCAGCCGGCCGCTGACCGGGCGCGCTGCGAACCCAGGCGTCGAAAAAGCGCCGCTCGGCGTCTTCGACGTCTTCGCCGCTAACCACGCCGACATTGCGCCAACCGCGCCGCTTCAGCGAAAAGCGCCGCAAGGTCGCCGCCTCAAGGCCGATCAACAACGATATGAGGAACTCCGCCAGCGCGATGGCGGCCGTGCCGAGACCCGCGAGATACATCGCTTCGTCGACGCCGGCGGCGACGGCGACATAGATCAGCAGCACCAGCCACAGGCGGTGCCGCAGCATCCACAGCGGCGTGAGCAAAAACGCCCAGAAATAGAATCCATCGCGCACGAAGACGAAGCGATCCGGATCGGGCGCGGCTTCCGCGACACGCAGCGGCGGTTCGTGAACGGTGTAAACGGACATGGCATTGATCCAGTGCGGCTCTAATCCAGTGCGGCGGCGCCGACTCGCGGCGCGAGCAAGCGGTCAGCCGCCGAGTGTGCCCTTGGTCGATGGCACTTCCTGCGCGGCGCGCGGATCGATGGCCACGGCCCTCCGCAACGCCCGCGCCAAACCTTTGAAGCACGACTCGGCAATATGGTGATCGTTGGTGCCATAAAGCGTCGCGACGTGCAGCGTCACCGCGGCGTTGATGGCGAAAGCCTGGAACCATTCTTGCACCAGCTCGGTGTCGAACGGGCCCACCTTGTCGCGCACAAACTCCGACTTGAAGACGAGGAACGGCCGGCCAGAAATGTCGATGGCGACCCGCGTGAGCGCCTCGTCCATGGGCACGTGGACGTCGGCATAACGCGTGATGCCCTTCATGTCGCCGAGCGCCTGCTTCAATGCCTGGCCGAGCGCGATCCCCACATCCTCGGTGGTGTGGTGATGGTCGATATGCAGGTCGCCCTTGGCCTTGACGTCGATGTCGATGCGCGAGTGCCGCGCCAACAGATCGAGCATGTGATCGAGAAAACCGATGCCCGTGGCGACGGACGCGCGGCCTTCGCCGTCAAGGTTGATCGCAACCTCGACGGCGGTTTCCTTGGTAATCCGTTTCACCAACGCCTTGCGCATAGTGTTCTCCGCGGCGCGCAGCGCCTTTTATCAGGGCTTTGGGCGCTCCGCCAATCTTCCGCGCGGCGCATTTGCATTGCCGGCGGCCAACTCCTAAATCAATGCCTGAGACGAGGCTTTCCGGCACATGTCCCCTTCCGATACCGGCGCATCCGGCACATCAACCCCCTTGCACGGCACCACCATCCTGACCGTGCGCAAGGGCGGCGTGGTCGCCATTGGCGGCGACGGGCAGGTTTCCATCGGCCAGACCATCGTCAAAGCCAATGCGCGCAAGGTGCGCCGGCTTGGCGGCGGCGACGTGATCGGCGGCTTTGCCGGCGCCACCGCCGACGCCTTCACCCTGTTCGAGCGGCTGGAATCGAAGCTCGAGCAATA
>Ga0209415_10004851_pt1 | contig 24469 bp, 25 predicted proteins | sample PeaSoiSIISIP2007_FD_187696 | JGI IMG/M metagenome (GOLD analysis project Ga0209415, IMG submission 187696) | Peat soil microbial communities from Weissenstadt, Germany - SII-SIP-2007 (SPAdes) (version 2) | ecosystem: Environmental > Terrestrial > Soil > Wetlands > Peat | place: Germany... | reverse complement strand
ATTTCCGGATGCTCCCACTCGCGATTCTGCGCGATCGGAGGATCCACCGTGATCCGGTACTTCAGCTTGAAGCCGCCATGAGAAATGACAGCCTGCAAAAATTCCCCAATCTGTTTCGCAGCAGCAACCTTGTCAGTAATCGGCATAATTAAGCTCTCAGCTGTCAGCTCTCAGCTATCAGTAAACGCTAAGAGCGTCGCAAACGACGAAAGGTTCGTATCAGGGTATCGCTCTAGCGATACCAGAAGTCCTAGAAAAGTTAGTCGCCCCTTTAGGGGCTGGATTTAACTGACAGCCGATAGCTGACAGCTATTTCTCTTTCTTCCGCGCCCGCTTCGCCATCATCTCCCGCATCTCCCGCCCCAATGAGGTGCGGTTGAGTGCCGCCTGTTGCACGATGCCGATGAGTTGGCCCATGGCCCAGTACAGGCCCAGACCCGCCGGCAGGTTAAAGCTGATGTAGCCCATAAAGACCGGCATCATGAAATTCATCATCTTCTGCTGCGCCGGATCCATGCCTCCCTGCGGCGTCATCCGTTGCATGAAGAACATCGTGACCACAATCGCAATCGGCAGGACGTAGTGAGGATCGGGCGCCGAAAGATCCTTGATCCACAGCCACGGCGCATGCCTCAGATCCATCGCCACGTTCAGCATCCGGTAGTACGCGAAAAGGAACGGCATCTGAATCAGCAGCGGCAGGCATCCGCCCGCTGGATTCACGCCTTCCTGCTTGTACAGCGCGGAGATCTCCTCGTTCATCTTTGCTTTTTCGGGATCGCGCAGGCTGTACTTCTTATATTTTTCCTGGATCTGCTTGATCTGCGGCGCCACGCGCTGCATCTTCAGCATCGATTTCATCTGCGACAGCCGCAGCGGCAGCAGCGCCAGGTTGATGATCAGTGTCTGCAGCAGGATCGCCCATCCCCAGTTCGGGACGATGTGGCTATACATCCACTTCAGCCACAGAAACAAGGGACGCGCGATGATTCCCAGCCAGCCAAAATCAATAATTGCCCGCAAGTCCGGTTCCGCGCCCGTGATCCCCGGCACGCTCACCGATTGCAAGTCCGCCAGCGCCTTCGGACCCACGTAGATTCGCGCTTCGGTCGCGCCCCTCAGGTTGCCCACCGCCGCGCCCAGGACGTCCACCTTGTCCATCTGCTTGTCGCTCGGATCTGATGGCTTGTGTGGAATTTCGATCCCATTGCGCAGCGTGACCATCGCCGAATTCTGCGGATCCTTCGGCAAAAATACTGCCGCGAAATACTGACCCGAAACTCCCGCCCAGTTGAACGGTCCCGGCAGTGTCCCGCCCCCGCTGATTTTCTTGATCGCCAGCCGTTCAACCTTATCGTTGTACTGATACACGATCTGCCCAATCGCGTACTGCGGGCCGGTCATATCCGCGCCAAATCCCGCCGGCCACATCGGAAACGCCGCGACCTGCGCCCCCTTCTGATAAACGGCTGTCTTCACCCCAACCACGTAGCTGACCCGATCGAACGTGAAACTCTTCTCCACTAAAACGTCGCCGTCGGAATAAGCAAACTTAATTTCATCGGGAGCGGGTGCCCCATCCTTCCGCGCGCTTTGCGGAAGGGTGGGTGTCGTCACATACAAAACCGAGTTCAGTTTGTTGCGCAGCCCCTCGTCATACGACCACAACGTCAGCGGATACCCGTACTTCTCCGACGCCATGGCATTCACCAGTTCGAGCTGACCACCCTTATCGTCGGTATATTTCTTCAATACCCACGACTTCACCCGCCCGCCGCGATTGGTGAAAACGATCCGGTAGACGTCGTTCTCAATCACCGTCTCCGACTCGCTAGTAGCCTGTAGAGACGGGGCTTGCCCCGTCTCCGCCGCCTTTGAAATGCTCGCCGGAGGTTGCGCTGGGCCTTGCGAGGGTAGCGGCGTCTGATTCTGCACCGGCGCTGCCTGCGAGCTCTCCGGTTTCGCCGGAGGCTGCGGCCCATACTTCTTCAGCAGCGGCTGAAAAAGCATGATGATCAGGAACGTCAGCGCAAACACCAGCAGCAGCCTGCGTTCCATCCCGGGTTCTTGTTGAGGATTCTTGAATTCAGCCAAATCAGTCAGCTCGTCATTTCTAAGTTAGGGGCACTCTGATTAACTCAGTTCCCGAATGGCTTTGAAGGGGCATGGCTTCAGCCATGCCGTGACGATCCACTACACCAGCGGCTCTAGCCGCTGAGGGCCGCTCTTTCTTCACCACGGGATCCAACCCGCCCTTAGCCAGTGGATGACACCGCAAAATCCGCCAGGCCGCCATCACTCCGCCGCGCACCACGCCATAGCGCTCGACCGCTTCCAGAGCGTATTCCGAGCAAGTAGGCACATAGCGGCACGACGGCGGAAACGCTGGCGAAATCCACCGCTTGTAAAGCCGCAACAGCCACAATGCCAGAGACTTCATCTCTCCACCAGTTTCTTTGCGATCACATCCAGCGCCCGGCCCACTTCCTCAAGCACCAGAGAAAATTCCAAAGTGAGCACCGACTTCTTTGGATTGATCACCACATCCACGGCGCATGTGCCCTCGAGCCCAAGCTCCAACGAAGACCGCCGCCGCCGCACCGCTTCCCTCAGCCGCCGCTTGATCCGGTTCCGCTCCACCGCGCCGCCCAGCACGCAACCGACCGTGAACCCGACCCGCGAACTTCTTTCCGGCAACCCAGTCTCTGGCGCCGCCCCCTCCGCCTGCCGCAGATAGAACACGGTCATGTGCGGAGAAAAGTGCCGCCGTCCCTGCTTGTACACGCGCTCGAAGTCGCAGTGCTTCAGCAGCCGCGCCGCGCGCGGAAAGCTCGCTCCCGCCTGCTCTTGAGTACGCTTCGGAGCGTCAGCGTTCACCAACTTCACCATCCTGAAGAGCCCAGTTGCCACTCGCCAGCAGCGAGCCCCGCTTTTTCTGGCAACTGGCTACTGGCAACTGATGTACGGGGGAAGACTACTCGCGGAAACCCGGTTTCACCGAGACGCGCTTGCGTCCCTTGGCCCGGCGGCGCGACAGCACTGCGGCCCCGCTTTTCGTCTTCATGCGAGTCCGGAACCCGTGCTTCTTCGAGCGCTTGCGTCGGTTGGGTTGAAATGTACGTTTCGGCATCGAAAATCCCTGCTCCTGATTGAATCAACAAACGTGAGGCGAACGGTAAGTATAAATGACGGTGAGCACCCCCGGCAAACGCGGCCTCTAGCTACAATGACTCTGGTCAAGACTTACTGGCCACTCCTTTCGATGAATCTAGACGACACCATAGTCGCCATAGCCACTCCGCCCGGACGCGGCGGCATAGGTGTAGTCCGTCTAGCCGGTCCAGAAGCGCAAGCCATAGCTAAGCCCATGCTCCGCCTAAATCGTGAACTGGAGCCGAACCGAGCGATCCGCGGCGATCTAATCGAGAGTGTGGGGACGGGCGACTCGCCCGTCCAGGCCCCCCGCATCGACGAGGTCGTGGTCACCTACTTCGCCAAGCCCCACTCCTACACCACCGACGACATCGTAGAAATCTCCGCCCACGGCTCCCCTGTAGTCCTGCGCCACATAGTCGAACTGGCCCTGGCCCAAGGCGCCCGTCTGGCCGAGCCCGGAGAATTCACGATGCGCGCCTTCCTCAACGGACGTCTCGATCTAACCCAAGCCGAAGCCGTCCGCGACCTAATCGACGCGCAGACTCTATTCCAGGCGAAAGTAGCCGCCCAGCAATTAGAAGGCGCGCTCTCCAATCGCCTGAAGCCCATCAAGAAGAATTTAGTTGACCTGATAGCCCTGCTCGAGGCCGGCATAGATTTCGCCGAAGACGAAGTCTCCGTAGCCCCGGACGCCACCATCCTCGAACGCATCGCGCAGGTAAAGAGCCCACTCCAGCAGCTGGCCGCCACCTTCACCTACGGCAAGATCGTTCACCAGGGACTAACTCTAGCCATAGTAGGTCGTCCGAACGTAGGCAAGTCGAGCCTCTTCAATCGCCTGGTAGAGCGCGAGCGCGCCATAGTCACTGCCCAGCCCGGAACCACTCGCGACCTAGTCAGCGAAACCGTATCCATCGGTGGAATTCCTGTGGAACTAGTGGACACCGCCGGCATCCGCCGCGCCCTCGACGAAGCCGAAAGCATCGGCGTCAGGAAATCCATCGAAGCTCTGGCCGACGCCGACTTAGTCCTGGTAGTGCTCGACCAATCCCAGCCGCGAAGCGAAGAAGACGAAGAACTACTGCGTCAGGTGGAAGCCCGCCCAGCGCTGGTAGTAGAAAATAAATCCGACCTGCCGAGTTCGTATGGGGATGGCTCGTGTGGGGACGGGCGCCTCGCCCGTCCAAGCCGAGCGCAGCTCGGCAGGGTTTCGCCAGCAGCGCCGCGCATCCCCACCTCCGCTCTAACCGGCGAAGGCATCCCCGCCCTCCGTGAAGCCATCCTCCGCCACGTAGCTGGAGACCAAACCACGCAGCAAGAGTCCGGTTTCCTAACCAGCGTTCGCCATCAAAAACTAGTCACCGACGCACTAGCCGCGCTGGACGCCGCCACCAAAGCTGTAGCCGCCAGAGTCCCCCACGAGATGCTTCTCCTCGATCTCTACGGAGCCCTGCGCCCCCTCGACGAAATCACCGGCGCCACCACCACCGACGACATCTTGAACCTAATCTTCGGCACCTTTTGCATCGGAAAGTAGAAGCTTCCCGCCCTTTGCCTTACACTGGCTCTGCTCGGGATCATTACTGCTGGACTTCAAGGAGAAACCGTGCCCGTCCCACCACCGCCAACTTCACCGGCCGCTCCCCCGACCCAACCCGGCCACGGTGCCGCCGTACTCGCCAGCTTCCTCGGATGGACCCTCGACGCCTTCGACTTCTTCCTCGTCGCCCTCTCCTTAACCGCCATCGCTCAGGAGTTTCACCTTCCCGACAAATCCATAGCCTTTTCCCTGACGCTGACCCTGGCGTTCCGTCCCGTGGGTGCCTTCATCTTTGGATTGATGGCCGATCGCTACGGCCGCCGCACTCCGCTGATGATCGATCTCGTCTTCTACTCCGCGGTCGAAGTGGCAACCGGCTTCGCTCATAGTTTCACCACCTTCCTCGTGCTCCGCGCGTTGTTCGGCATCGGCATGGGCGGAGAGTGGGGCGTGGGCGCCTCGCTCGCCATGGAAAAGGTTCCACCCCGCCTGCGCGGCTTCCTTTCCGGCATGCTCCAGCAGGGATACGCTCTCGGCTACCTTCTGGCCGCCGTCTGTTTCTACTTTGTCTTCCCACGCTGGGGCTGGCGGCCCATGTTTTTCATCGGAGGCCTTCCCGCGCTGCTCGGCCTCTTTGTCCGCTTCAAAGTGAAAGAGTCCGAAGTGTGGCAGAAAACTCGTCACACGGACTGGAGCAGTCTGGGCCGCGAGATTTGTTCCCACTGGAAATTGTTTCTCTATTTGACCCTCTTGATGATGATGATGAACTTTACCTCCCACGGCACGCAGGATATGTTCCCAACCTTCCTCCAGCGGCAGTGGGGCATGGGTGCGACGCAGCGCGCCGTCATCACTGCCATCTCCATGGTGGGAGCCATCCTCGGAGGCCTGTTCTTTGGCATTTTCTCCGACCGCTTCGGACGCCGCCGAGCCATGATCACCGCCCTCGTCTGTGCCGTCGCACTGGTTCCACTCTGGGCCTACGCCCCGTCTCTCGCGTTGCTAGTCGTCGGTGCCTTCATGATCCAATTCATGGTGCAGGGAGCATGGGGCATCATTCCCGCCCACCTCTCCGAATTGTCGCCGGACTCGGTGCGCGGATTCCTTCCCGGATTCGCCTACCAGTGCGGCGTGCTTCTAGCCGGCTCGGTCGCTTACATAGAGGCGATTCTCGCCCAGCACACCCGCTACGCCAACGCCATGGCCCTGACTGCGTTTGTAGTATTCTCGCTCGCCGCTGTGGTAGTAGCTCTGGGCCGCGAGCGCAAAGGCATTCAATTCGCCGCCTAGCAGCTTTGGGCTCTATTTCTTGATGGCCACGCCTTCATGCGATGATGGTTCGACTCGAAGTTATTCCAGTCCTCTAAAGGAGCTTTCCCCATGGCCGAGCAGAATTATTCCAATTACACGCGCTTTGATCCGCCCTTCCATTTTTTCATTCTTCCCGTATTCGTCATCACGCTGATCCTGACCATCATCCACCTGGTTCGCCGGCCAGGACTGCATTCTGCCTGGATGGTCGTCGTCATGCTCGCGGCCATCGCCGCCATCTTCAAGATCCGTCTCTACGCTCTGAGAGTGCAGGACCGCGTCATCCGCCTCGAAGAACGATTGCGCCTCGCAACTTTACTCGATCCCGCACTCCGTCCCCGCATCCCGGAATTCACCGAATCGCAATTAATCGGCCTGCGCTTCGCTTCCGACCCCGAACTCCCTGCCCTGGCCGCAAGGGCCCTCAACGAAAAACTATCCCGCGACGATATCAAGAAAGCAGTCCAGCGCTGGCGCCCTGACAATTGGAGAGTTTGAAGCTACGCATGTACGGACCCAGTTGCCGGCGGAATTTGGTTTTGCATTTACTGACAGCTGACAGCTGAGAGCTGTTTCTACGCCTTCAAATACCAAGGCACGTTAACAATATTGATCCGTTCATCCCCGCCTAGCAGCAGCAGCGCCGTTAATATATCTCCCCGCTGATTGTGCAGAAAATAGTGATACCAGTGCCGCTCCACCATCGACGCAATCACTACCGCGATCGTCCGTTCCGGATTCTCCTTCTCCACCTTCAGCACGTAGTCCACAATGGGATGAAGCACCAGCCGAAACGGCGACGCCAACGTCACCAGCGTTGGCTGCCGCGTTTCCGCCGGCATTTCAGTCAACCACGAAGGCCGATTCTCATCCGCCTCGCACGTCACATGCACCGCCCGCACATCCGGAGACAGCGTCATGCCAAACCGCAGCGCCTTCTCCGTCGCCGCATTCCATTTCTCCACCGGAACCAGCACAATCGGCGGCGCCAGCTTCCGCACGTCCGGAATCACCCTGCCCGTCAGCGTTGTTTCCTCCGCCACCTCTTCATAATGACGCCGCACCCGTCCCATAAACATCACTGCAGCCGGCAACAGCAGCACCACCACCCAAGCCCCCTCGGCAAACTTCGCGACCACCACCACCAAAACCGTGATCCCCGTAGCCAACGCCCCAATTCCATTGACCAGGATGCTATGCCAGGCCCCCGCCCACGACGACGTCCTGAGCCAGTGCCCCACCATCCCCGCCTGCGACAGAGTGAAGGCCAGAAACGCCCCCACCGCAAACAAAGGAATCAACCGGTCCGTCACTCCACTAAACAGAATCAGCAACAGCCCCGCCAGAATCGCCAGCGCCCAGATCCCCTGCGAGTACACCAGCCGCCGTCCCCGCAACGTCAAAGAATGCGGAAGATAATCATCCCGAGCCACCGCCCGGCACAGCCGCGGAAAATCCGCAAATGAAGTGTTTGCCGAAAGACACAGCACCAGCAGCACCGAGAACATAGTCAGGTCGTAAAAAAGTCCCTTGCCTGTAACCGCCGCCGTCAACATCGACAACACGCTCTGATACCCCGCCTGCCCCGGATCCGTGGCCATAATCCCGTAGTCCCGCACCAGTACCGCAATTCCCCCAATCAGCACGATGAGAATCGCAATGATCGCCGTCAAAGTCGCCCGCGCCGCCGGAACCACCGGCTTCCGAAACGCCTGCACTCCGTTGCTAACCGCCTCCACCCCCGTCAACGCCGTGCACCCCGAGGCAAACGCCTTCAGCAGAATCCAGATGCCAACCATCTGTAGAGACGCGGCTTGCCGCGTCTCCGTCTGCGCCAAAGAAACCACTGCCACCGGATGTCCCCCCGAAGCCACCACCTTATAAAGCCCAATCGCGATCACCACCCCAAGTGTCCCCACAAACAAATAAGTAGGAGCGACAAACGCCGACCCCGCCTCCTTCACTCCTCTTAGATTGACGATCGTCAATATAGCCAAGACCCCCAGACATAGAGCCAAAGTGTGTGGCTGCAAAGTAGGCACCGCCGACACCAGCGCTCCAATCCCCGCCGATATTCCCACCGCCACATTCAGCAGGTAATCGATCATCAAAGCCGCGCCGGCCAGCACCCCGGCCCGATTCCCCAGGTTTTCCCGCGCCACCGTGTAAGATCCCCCGCCCATCGGATAAGCCGCAATCGTCTGCCGATAACTGAAATACACAATTACCAGCAGGCCAATGATCGCCGCCGTTAACGGCACAATGTATCGGACTCCCAGCAACCCCAAAGGCAGCAAAATCGTCAAAGCCGCCTCCGGCCCGTACGCCGCCGAACTCAAAGCATCGAGCCCAAAGGTAGGAATCCCCTGTTGCGGCGAAATCCGCTGCCCCTCATCCTCGGAAGAAGCCAGTGGCCGCCCAAACAAAACATCAATCAATCCCATATCCCCTCACACCCAGCGACAATAACACTTGCCACACTACCCGTGTCCCCTGATGCCCTCCGCAGTGTTCCACTTGACGTCTTTCAATCTGCTGCTACGCTGTTCTGGTTAGGCCCAAAGAAAAAGAATAGGGGGAACTCTTGGCAGCAAGAATTCTGATGGTTCTTAGTGCCAGCATTGTCCTTACGCTCGGAGTCGTCCACCTCGTCTATACGTTCTGGGGGCCAAAGCTCACTCCCCGGGACTCCGCGCTGCAAATCAGCATGAGCCAGATTTCACCTGTCATTACGAAAGAAACAACCATGTGGCGAGCTTGGGTGGGCTTCAATGCCAGCCACAGCATGGGACTGATTTTGTTCGGCCTGGTTTTCGGTTTTCTCGCATTGGCTCACGGCCAACTCCTCTTTCAGTCACCCTTCCTGCTCGTTGTCGGGCTGGCAATGCTTGGTGGTTTTGTTGTGCTCTGCAAGGTTTATTTTTTCAGTGTGCCGCTCGCAGGCATCTGCATTTCTCTGGCCTGCTATGTCGCCAGTATTGTGCTATCGCGGGCCTAACAATGGGTTGAGGCTGGTTGAGGCGTGTAACCGTCAGGCTGATCCCACTTGTTACTCCCCAGATTCCTTCACGTTCCCCAGTGTCCCATCTGGTAAACAATCCCCAATGGAAGCGAACAATCTGCTCTGAGGGGCCATTTTGCACAATGGTCGAAGACCATACCCAACCGTCAGCCACGTAGGGGCCAGCCCCATCCCACTATTACTCCTCAGATTCCCCAAAACAAAAAGGCGGCCCAAAGCCGCCCCGACGATCCGCCGCCCACCACTGTCCTCAATCCCGCCGCGCCCAATAGATCCCCAGCAGCAGGATCGCCGCCAAAGCGACAAACCCAATGGCCCCGCCCAGCGAAACGGGAGAAACGTAATCCCGATCGCTAGCCTGAGTCATCACCAGGTAAATCACCTCATCCAGAATCATTCCGCTGCCGACCCCTAGCGCCGCGGGAGCCAAAAAGGCCACCACGCGATTGCGTGCCCCAAACGCCAGAATGAACGCCGCCGGAAGTTCGATCAGGATTCCAAGGAAGAGATGATGAACCAGATGTCCGCCCGGATACACATGCTGTACCCGCACCAGATGAAGATAGAGCCGAAGACCCAAAACCGTCCCCAGCATCGGCAGCAAGATAAGCAGCAGGGTCTGCTTAGCGGTCGGCCTGGAAAGTCGGTCTGGCATTGGGCGCTCGAATTCTATCGCCGAGGAGAATCAGGAGAGTAAAAAGTGGGGTAATCCGACGGTTTGCCCTAAGCGGATTGCTGGATAAGCCAATGATTCACTCCCGAAAGCGCCCAGAACTCTGAAACCTTGAAACTCTGAAACTTTGAAACCTGCCTCTATTTCCCCTTCAGCATCCCCACCACCCGATCAAAATCCTCCAGCGTCCCATACTCAATTACGATCTTCCCTTTGCCCCTCCGGTCCCGGATCCGCACTCTCATTCCCAGCACGGCCTCCAGCGACCGCTGCGCCGCCCGCACATTCGGATCCACCCACCGCGCTCCGCTCGGCTGCCGTTCTAACGAGGTGCCCGACGGGACATTGATGTTCATCAGCATCTCGGTAAGCAGCGCCACCGACATCTTCTTTGCGATCGCTACTTTGGCCACTTTCGAAATCTGTTCGTCGTCGTTCAAGGAGAGCAGCAGCCGCGCATGACTGTATGTCAGGTCGCCCCTCCGCAGCGCGGCTTGCACTTCGAGCGGCAGTTTCAGCAAGCGCAGATAATTCGATACCTGTTCGCGTGACACTCCCACCCGCTTCCCAATTTGTTCCTGCGTTAGCTGGAATCCCGTACTCAGGTTGGCGAAGGCCTGAGCCTGTTCCAGGCAGTGCAGGTCCTGACGCTGCAGGTTCTCGACCAGCGTCATCTCCGCCGCCTGCTGCTCCGAGACCCGCTTCACAATCGCGGGGATCGTCGTCTTGCCAGCAATCTTCGACGCGCGGTAACGCCGCTCGCCCAAAATCAGGATGTAGCGCTCTGCACCCTCAGGATGCGACCCCCCGGGCCGCACCGCTCCCGGCCGAACCACGATCGGCTGCAATACCCCCTGCGCCTGGATCGAACCGGCCAGGTCCCCAAGGGCCATCGAGTCGAACTCCTGCCGCGTCTGGTGCGGGTTCTGGTCGATAAGATCGAGAGCGAGCTCAAACGCATGCTCACCGTCCGGCGCCGGCCCCGCAGCCGCAGCTTGCAACTGGTCCACAGTTTGGGGAAGCGCATCCAGAGGAGCGACGGAAGAAACGACAGTGGCTGCCGCATCCTTCCGCGCACTTTGCGGAAGGGGCGGAACCACGACCCGCGGCCCAGGCAGCAAAGACTCCAGCCCCCGCCCCAAAGCCCGCCGCTTCTCGTGAAGCTTCTCCGCGCCAGTCTTCTCCGCCGCCGCATTCGATGTAGTCATCAACTCTTTCCTCTCTTGAAAAATCTGTCATCCTGAGCGCAGCCACGTCATCCGCGAAGCGGATGGCGCGGCGGAGTCGAAGGATCCCTACTCCCTCACCCTGCCCGCACCGCCGTAGGGAATTCTCGCCAGAAGCTCAACCCTGGCCAAATATAGATATTAGTAAATATTTATATTAATCAATCTAAGCCGCTTCCCCTGGCCCGCTCGCTGCTCGCACCTGCCGGTCCAGGATCTCTTTCGCCAGTCGTATGTAGCTCTCCGCTCCCCGCGACCGCACGTCATACAACAGCGCCGGCTGCCCGTGGCTCGGAGCCTCCGCCAGCCGGATGTTCCGCGGAATCGTCGTCGCACACATCTTCTCGCCAAAATATTTCTTCAACTCCTCCGCCACCTGCTGCGCCAGGTTCGTGCGCTCATCGAACATCGTGATCACCACGCCCTCTACCGCCAGTCGAGGATTCAGCCCGACTCGTATCCGCTCGATGGTGTCCAGCAACTCTGATACACCCTCGAGCGCGAAGTACTCTGCCTGCATCGGGATCAGCACCCCATCGGCTGCGACCAGCGCGTTCAGAGTAAGCAGGTCCAGCGCCGGTGGACAATCCAGCACGATGAACTGAAAGCGCTCCCGCAAGCTATCGAGCGCATCCCGAAGACGATATTCGCGTCGCTCGGTCGCGACCAGTTCGAGGTTGGCGCCGATCAGATTCTTGTGCGAGGGAATCAGCCAGAGCTGGTCGAGCTGGGTCAAGTGCAACGCCTCCTCGGCTGTGGCCACACCCATGATCACGTCGTAGAGGCTGATGCGCTCCGGATCCTTTACCACGCCTAGGCCGCTGGTGGAATTCGACTGCGGATCGCAGTCCACCAGCAGTGTGTTGACTTCTGCAGCAGCGAGTGAAGCGGCAAGGTTGATGGCAGTCGTAGTCTTACCAACGCCACCCTTCTGGTTGGCAATCGCGATAACACGTCCCATGATTTTTGTCTTCTGGTGTAGCGGGCCAGAATAGGTGAACGCATCCTGTGAAAGCAATGACCGTTTTCTGTGCAACGGTGGAAGTGTTTCACGTGAAACATTGGGCTCGGTTCTAGATAGGATGACTTCCCGCTGGCACCTCTCTGGGCCTGCAGAATGGAAAAGTGTTTCACGTGAAACACTCACCGCATCGGTCTCATAATGAGACAATGCTGATATATCTCCCACTATGACACTAGTTTATAACCAAAGATTGTCGTTCCGCTCCACTATGTCAATCAGAATTTATACATTGTTCCACTTTTCTCGTGTACCCCTATTGATAATACTCTTGTATGTGACTGCGGGATCGGTATAGGCGGGTTCCATTTCAGGGAGGTAAGGGAGGCTAGGTGGGGAATCTGGGCGGATCCTACGAGCAGGGCTAGGATCGCTTGGGGAGCCAAGAAAGTCACCACTAGAGGGAGGATGGTTTCGAAGCGCTCTACGGCTCGGAGGGTTACTACTTCGGTATGGGGGGAATCGGGACGGGCGGCCAGGACTTCGGCCCGGTCGGTGATTACATTGACGTCGGTCAATATAAGTGCGCGGGCGACTTCGCGGAGGAAGGCAGCTTTCTTGTGGTTCGATTCGACCATGGTGAGATGGATTTGCGGAGCCCACATCTTCAGGGGAATGGCGGGAAACCCGGCTCCGGAGCCGATGTCGAGGACGTGCGGAGTGCGGTGGTCAGTACCCAGTACCCGTCCTTCGCTCCGCTCAGGATGACAAGGTTTGGGGGGAGTCGGAAAGAGATGGCGGGCGAGGAAGAAGGACTCGCCGAAGTGGCGGGTCACGATTTCTTCGGGATGGCGGATGGCGGTCAGGTTGATGCGGGCGTTCCAGCGGAGTAATAGATCGATGTATATCGATATTTGATCAAGTATGGATGGGGGAAGCGATTGCTCGAGGAAAGGATCGAGAAGGGCGGCGATCTTGGCGATGTCCATGGCGCGGCGTTTCTTATAAAATACGCATGCTGTGAGATCGGTTCGATCTAACTCAGTCTAATAGGAGAGAGTCTCATGTTGAAGACGCGGTTCACGACCTTATTGCTGATGGCGTTGTCACTTCTGCTGCTGGGAGCGGTTGCGGCGCAAGGACAAGGCGGCGAGGGCGAATATCTGATTCTGAGCGCGCAGTATGGGACGGAGTTTCATCATGTGGACGTCACGAATCGGCTAAAGGAACTGGCGCGTCATGACCGGACATTCCGGGTCAACCACGACTCGATGAATGTGGATCCGGCTGAGGGACGCCCGAAGGCGCTGCGAATTTACGCGCGGGGTCCGAACGGGCAAGAGCGCATGTTTGAGTATCTGGATGGCAGCGTGGTGGACGGTGGGATGTTCCGGGCCTGGGGCCGGGGAGAGTGGGGGAATGGCGGCTGGAGCGGCAACTGGAATGTGGAAGGCGAGTTTGTGATTCTGAGCGCACAGTATGGAAGCGAGCGCCGGCATGTGGACGTCACGAACCAACTGAGGGAACTAGCACGACACGACGTGAAGGTCTGGGTGGACTTCCGCACATTTCACGTCGATCCGGATGAAGGACACGCGAAGGTGCTGCGGATTTATGCGCGTGGTCCAAACGGACACGAGCGCATGTTTGAATATCGCGACGGCGAAATGATTGACGGCGGGCGGTTCCGGGGCTGGAGCCGCGGCGAATGGGCTGGCGAGAACGACCATTGGAGTGGCAGGTGGGAAGGGGAAGAACGTTAAGAGAGCCTTGGGCCCCTAAACGGGCGCCCGATTTTGAGGGACTTGCGGCATCGCTAAAGTGATGCTCCGATGCGAAGTCCATGCTTTACCGCAGCTTGCGAGATGTTCCTTTCTGCGGCCTTGGCGAGGCTGTCCAAACGCAAGCGTTGCCCCAAAACGCTTACTGGGCGCGGGAAGACGCCAATTGTGGTCACCACATAGGGTGACGAAAGTCACAGCTTTTTTTTGGGCCGAAGAGTAGCTTGTCGTTCGTCGGCCCTCCCACGACCTTTCTGGACTGCGCGTTTCTGGAGTCTTGGCACTCTGTTGTATAGAAGTGCGCGAAGTTAACAATCTGACCTTCGTGAGTCGCGTGACCCGCCCCCCCAACGGGTTATCCGCGAGGGCATTTGAATTTCTGTGGAGGGAATAATGAGGCGAGTTGCAGTAATTTTGGGTCTATTCGCGCTGCTGTTACCGGCAGCAGCCTGGGCAAATGGGATCGATCTAACCAACCTAGATGGTACGGTTACCATCACTGCGGCCGGAGGAGTTGTGTCCCAAGGGTCCGAGCTTAAGAGCTGGGGCGGACACTGGTCGAGCGGTACAGGATCTTTAGGCTCGGTCAGTTTTTCGACCGGAAGTCTAGCGACCGGCAGCATCTTTGGCGGCGGGACGTTTAACGGCGGCGGGACGTTTATCGTGACGGGCGTCGGCAAGTGGGCCAAGAAAATCACGGGAACGACCGGGAACGTGAACAAGGTAACGCTCTTTAGCGGCAGCTTCGTTGGACCTGTTGACTGGACGGTGGTCAGCCAAGTTGGCAAGTACAACTATGTCTTTACGCTCTCGGGAACGATCCAGGGGCAGTACTGGGACGGCCGGACGGTGAGCGGAACCACGACGCAGACCATCTATGTGTACAAGAACCAATGGGCCCAGGATGAGAAGGGCGGCATCCGTCTCGGGAACAGCAACATCGCCGTTCCCGAACCGGGCACGCTGGGATTGTTAGGCACAGGCTTGATTTTCATAGCTGGAAGCCTGCGCCGGAAGCTGCTTGGAGTGTAAGCTAACGGTGTTCCAACTCGCCGGGCAGGCCTGATTTCCTCCCTTGGGAACCGGTCCCGATTCCGTGTGGTGAGGTGTTCCTTTCCTCGCCACACGCTCTTATAACACCTACATGCAGTGATTGAGGCCGCGAACTTCGGGCAAAGCGTGCTCGCAGCCTGTATTTATTCATCGGCAACATATAGATTCATGGCCTTGGCCTAATTTTTCGCATCGTCCCTGACAGCATTTGATTTGTTCGACGCCAAGCCCCTAAAGGGGCGTGTGATTCTGAGAAGTTACGGTATCGCTGAAGTGATACCCTGATACGAACCCGCATTGCGGGGTTGTCCGAAATGGGGCCTTGCGTTCTGTGGAGGAAATCATGAGGCGAATCGCTAGAATGCTTGGTCTGTGTGCGCTGCTGTTACCGATGGCAGCTTGGGCAGACCCGATCTTAATAAACAAGTATGGATCGGTCAGCATCACGGACAGCGGAATCGTATCCACAGGGTCCCAGCTTGTAAGTTTCTTCGGGATTGACGCAGCTCCCGGAGGCGCCTTGGGCTCGGTCAGCTTTTCGACCGGGGCGCTGACAAGCGGCAGCATCTGGAGCGGTGGAACCTTTGCCGGGGGCCAGGGATCGTCGTTTGTTGTGTTTGGCGTCGGACCTTGGGCCAAGAGATTAACGGGAGAGAACACCAACCGGGTAACGCTATTTGTCGCCAATTTCGTGGGACCGATTCATTGGAAATTGGACAGCCGCACCGGCTACCACTATGTGTTTACGCTCAGCGGTATAGTCGCGGGCGAGCTCTTTAATGGCCGGGACACGAGGGGAATCACGAAACAGTATATTTCTGTGTACCAGAATCAATGGTCACGTGATCACCGCGGAGGGATCAGTTCCGGCAGTACAGACTTCCGCGTGAACCTTCCTGAACCGGGCACACTGGGATTGTTCGGCATGGGTGTGATCGTTATGGGCTCGGCGATACGGCGCAAGCTTCTTAGGGTGTAATTGCTTTCCTGGGCCGGAAGGTCACCCGGCACTCCCGTGCCGGGGGTTTCATATTCCGCCGCTGCGCGGCTCCGGATCGTACGTCCAACTCTTTCACTCCACCTGAAGCCAAGGACCCAAACCCCTCTTTACGGCAAGGCTGGAGCCATGACCCTTCAAAACAGAGTCAATCTTGCCCCAACATTTGATCAGGGCGCGGGGCGGCGTGCGATACTGAAATTCATGGCGCTGGCGGATTCTACGCCCCGGGTGGGGAACGATCCCAAGTCGGTGGTGATTCATTTGACGACGGGAACGGGGATGGAGATTGAGTGGAAGGATGGGCACCGGTCCGTCTACACGTTCGCGTTCCTGCGGGATGCTTGTCCTTGCGCGCTTTGCGAAGAGGAGCGGACGAAATCTGGACGGAAGGCAGGCGAGGCGGCGAAACTGGCGCCGGGAGCTCTGCCGATGTTCAAGCCGGCCACGAAAGCGCTGTCGGCGGAGGCGGTGGGAAAATACGCGCTGAAGTTTTCCTGGAACGATAAACACGACTTGGGAATTTATTCGTGGTTCTATTTGCGGGAAGTTTGTCCTTGTGGGGAGTGTGCGGCAGGGGAAAAAAAGAAATAGCTGTCAGCTGTCGGCTGTCAGTTGAGGCCCAAGTTTTTAGCGGCTTGCTAGTGTGCGGATGATTTTGCGGCTGCGAAATGGAGGCCGTCCATGAGATCGTCGAGTTCCTCTTCGCTGCCCGCGATGAAAGTAAACGAGACGACTTGGCCCTTGGCAAGCATGACGAGCGTGCACTGGCGCATGGTTAGTTTGTCGCCAGTCGTCTTAACTTCGAGCGGCTTGACGAAATCGGCGCGCAGCAGTTGCCGCGACTCCACTTCGAGCAGGTAGGGTTCGCCTTCGGCCTGGAACCCTTTAGCGGTCGCAAGTTCGGTGAGCGGGCCGAGGTAGTCTGCGGCTCGCTTGAGGCCGGGATAGGACGCTGCACTCTCGGAGGCGATCACGACGGCGGAGTTGATGGTGGCACTGGTGGCCTCGGGAGGGCGCTCGAAAACTGCGAGCAGGACTTCGCCTTTACCGGACTCACTTCCCTGCTGCATCTCTTTGGTGCGATCGACCCAGCCGTAGGGGATTTGATAGCGGAATGCGAAAGTGGGGTTGCGGTAAAGCTGGGAGTCATCGTTGGCAGCTGAGGGCTTGGCGGCTGGCTTGGCAACGGGCGCGGGTTTGCTTTGCGCTTGGGCTGTGAAGTTCAGACAGAGGGCTGCGACTGCAATTGCAGCGAAAGCGAATACAAAGTTGTTGTGCACGCAGGCTACCGAGCTTCGCTCGGCCTGGACCGGCGAGGGCGCCCGTCCCCACACGAGCTGTGAGCGCCGATGCATACCCATCCATGCTACCAGCGTCGGACCTCTACTCCACGAACATGCAATCTCCGTAAGAGTAAAACCGGTAGCCGGCTTCAACGGCGTGTCGGTAGGCGGCCATTACCGGCTCTTTCCCGGCAAGCGCGCAGACCAGCATCAACGGGGTGGATTGCGGCAGATGAAAATTGGTCAGGAGCGCGTCTACCACGCGAAAGCGATGGCCGGGGTAGATGAACAGATCGGCCTCGCCGCGACCGGCTTCAACCCGACCTGTTCCCGATCGTTGGTCAGAAAGCCCGGCCGCGTATTCGAGGGTGCGGACAGTGGTGGTGCCCACGGCTACGACTCGCCGTCCCTCGGCTTTCGCCCGGTTGATGGCTTGCGCGGCGTGGGCTGGGATCTCGAACCATTCCCGATGCAGTTTGTGATCTTCCACGTTCTCGACTCGTACCGGCTGAAAGGTGCCCAGCCCGACGTGTAAGGTGATCTCGGCGATGGCAACGCCGCGATCGCGAATCTGTTGCAGGATTTCGGGCGTAAAGTGCAGACCAGCGGTAGGCGCGGCCACCGACCCCCTGGCTTGGGCGTAGACAGTCTGGTAGCGATCCCGGTCGGTTGGCGCGTCGTCGCGATCGATATAGGGCGGGAGGGGTACATGTCCGATGCGCTCGACTCGGGCAAAGAAATCGGGGACCGGGGCGAAGCGGATGTGGCGTTCTCCGAAGCTGCCGCGCTGGGTAACTTCAGCTTCGAGGGCTGGCGGATCGCCGAAGTAGAGCTTCTCACCAATGCCGATCTTGCGGCCGGGGCGCACCAGGCACTCCCATTCATTCGGATCGTCCGAGATCTGGCGGGTCAGCAGAACTTCGATCCGGCCACGGAGAAAATCTTGTGCTGCGGGATTGTGCGGGCTCAAGGGCTGGGCACGCTGTCCGCTACGGTGGCCGTAGAGACGCGCCGGGAACACCCGAGTATTGTTCAATACCAGCAAATCGTCCGGACGCAGCAAGCCGGGGAATTCTCGAAAGCTGCGGTCTTGCCAGTTCTGATTCCGCCGACCCTGACCCTCCCTCCCGGGCTGCCGATGCAGGTGCAACAGGCGCGATGCTGAACGGTCTGGCAAGGGCTGCTGGGCAATGCCTTCGGGCGGCAGATCATACTGGAAGTCGGAAACGAGCATCGGGGAGATTATAGGGTCCGAGAGCAGGTTCGAAGCGGCCGCTGGCTCTGCCACAACCGGTCGTTTCGATTTACATATTTTGACCAGGTAATGGTTGTAAGGATTCCGACAGGTGCTGTACCATGACGGCGCAGGGATTTCCATGCCCAGTGACCGCCAACATCGGCTTGCGATTGTGCAGTACGGCCGTCTGCTGCACGAAAACGGATTTGTGGCAGCCACAGACGGGAACTTGTCGATCCGCCTGGATGAAGAGCGCCTGATGGTGACTCCGACCTGTATTTGCAAGGGGAGGATGCGGACCTCTGACATGGTGATTGTGGACATGGAGGGCAAGCGGGTGGCCGGCAAGCGCATAGTATCGAGCGAAATCGGCATGCACCTGCTGATTTATCGCTTGCGTCCGGACGTGCATGGTATTGTCCACGCGCATCCACCGACGGCGACTGGATTTGCCGCATCTGGTTATGGACTGAGCCGTCCGCTGGTTTGCGAAGTGGTGGTTGGGCTGGGCTCGATTCCGCTCGCCCGCTACGGCACTCCGGGAACCCCCGAACTGACCGACGCTCTGGAGCCGCTGATTCCGCAGCATGACGCTATCCTGATGGCGAATCATGGGGTGGTAACGTTTGGGTCGTCGCTGGAGAGCGCGTACATGAAAATGGAAATTGTGGAGCACTTCGCGAAGATCTCCCTGGTCACGTACTTGCTCGGCAACGCGCAGCCGCTCGGCGAAAAGGAAGTAGAAAAGCTGGTGGCGGTGCGCGACCGCTATAACGGCGGCGGCAAGCCGGCACAGGCGAAAATGTCGGTGGAAGGCGACGACCTGCGCTCGGAAAGCGAATCCCGAGAGACCGCGGGCAGCCGGCACTAGCCGGTAGGGTGTGCGGGGTGCAGGGCGAGATTCACGGCAGCGCAAAGCTCTTCCTGCTCCACCGGCTTGTGGAGAAAGTTCATCGCCCCGAGACTCAGCGCCATTGATTCAGTCGCGGGATCCTCTTCACTACTGATCACGATCACAGGAATGTGCTGCGTCTTGATGGACATTTTCAGGCGCTTCAGCACCTCGAGGCCGGTGCCTGCCGGCATGTTGATATCGAGCAGAATCAATTGAGGAGAGGAACGCAGAGCGGCCATCCACGCCTGGAGCGCATCGCCGGCAAAGACTGGCTCAAAGTCGCTCGGATTCAAGAACGAGGCGAGCAATTGTCTTTGGAACGGAGAGTCGTCGGCGATCAGAATCTTCGGCATGAAGAACGGGGCCGGACGAGGCTCAGCCCTCTGGAGTGTCTATCGGCAGAGCGTGGGATAAGCGTTAGTGCTGAGCGGACACCCTGTTTCTCGCCTTAGTCTCCTCCGATGCGAAACCTTAGGCCGGCGCGGAAGTTCGCGGTCAGCGCCGGGTATCCCACGACTTCGTTGTAGTGATCATTGAGGGCGTTTTCAACATTGGCGTAGGCTGTAATACGCGAATTGATCGCGTACCAGCCGCCGAGATCGACGCGGGCGTAGCCGGCGGCGTGGTTGATGTTGAAGCTCTCAAAATCGGAATCCGGACGCCGACCTACAAAGCTTCCTCCCAGATTTGCGCCCCAGCGCGCCGCCAGATAGTTGAGGAGCGTGGTTGCCGAATGCTTGGGGCGCCGGAGCAAGGGACTCCCCGAGGCAAATACAGGATCGCAAAAATTCGCCGGAGTGCAGAGCGGAGCTTGCAGAATCTGGGTCGAGGTATAGGTGTAGGCGGTGTTCAGCGACAATCTCTTCCAGATTCTGCCTTGCAGCTCAACTTCGGCGCCGTGAGCGAGAGATTGTTGCAAATTAAAAAACTGGCCCAAGCCCGCCTGATTGGTAGCGTACTCAATCTGATCATGGAAGAGATTATTGAAGTAAGTTGCGTTCAGGGTCCAGCGGCCCGCCAGCAGGCTCTGCTGGAAGCCGGCTTCGAAAGCTCGAGTGCGTTCCGGCAAGAGACCGGGATTCGGGACGTAATACGGAGCGCCGGCAAAAGTCTGATAAAGAGCGGGCTCCATGAACCCGGTGGCGTAGGAAAAACGCAGACGCGTGCCCGAAAACAATTCTCCACCGCGTAACGCCAGCAGAGTTAGAGCAACCCGTGGCACGCCCGTGTTACCGAATGCGCTGCTGTGAACGAATCGGCCGCCTGCGATTGCCGAGAGCCGACCCAGTGTGAACTGCTGTTGCAGGTAGGCATCCTGATTCAGGCGCTGCCCCGAGGTGGAGGGCGGGTAATCCAGATCCCCCACAACGCCGTTCTCGTTTTCGATGCGATAGCCGAAAGTGGAATGCGCCCAGGTTCGCTCGGAATAATCGCCCTGGTATTCAAATCCCACGTGGTTGATGTGATCGTACTCGTGAGACGGAAAGTCGAACGGATAGCCAAACCCGTCGACTCGGTTCGGGTCGCCGTTCACACTTAATTCGGTGTAGCGGTAGAGGTAGTCGAAGCCGGTGAAGCGGTGTTGCCACCCCGAGGGCGCGGCTACGGTGAGTTCCACACTTCCGAGCAAGCTGTTGAGCTGCGACCATTCTCCGGGGTCGGGCTGCAGAGGTTGGGCCACGCCATTCACGACCACAATCGGGTCGTAGCCGTTAAAGCTCCATTCCCCCGGAACCCCCGTATGGCTGTTGGAGTGGCGCATACGCAGGCGCAAAGATGTCTTGTCGTTGAGAGCAACTCCGAGATTCGTGCCCTCGAGCGAGTCCGAGTAGGCATCGTTCACGCCCTGCCCATTGGTGTTGAACTGGTCGCCAAAGAAGTTGTAGTCGATGCGCCGGTGGGCACCAGCCAGAGATGCGTAGCCGCTGGCGGTTCCAAAATTTCCGCCATCGGCGCCAAAGCGGAGTTCAGGGATTGAAGTGCTTCCAGTGCGCGTCCACACCTGCACCACGCTTGTCATGGCATCGGAGCCATACAAAGTACTCTGCGCGCCCCGCACAAATTCCAGACGGTCGGCTTGCGCCAGGGGCAGGGTGCCAAAGTCAAATGTTTGACCCGGTATGTCGATCGCAACCCCATCAACAATCACTTTGTTATAAGTGGATTCGCCGCCGCGGACGAAGAGAGAGGAGATTCCGCCGCGTTGCCCGGCAGTATTCACGACCACTCCAGGCAGGAAACGCAGGGTGTCGTCCGCGGCAATCGGCTGCATCAATTCCAGTTGCTGGCCGCTCAGGCTGTCAACGTCGGCGCCCGCTGCCTGGCTGGGAACTGGCGTGCGGGTCGCGGTCACGACCACGGTTTCCGCTGCTGTTGCCAGGTGGAGTTTGATGGTAGTGATTTCGGCAGTAGCAGTTGGGGAGAGGTCCAACGTTTCTACCGCGAAGCCCGGCGCCAGCACCTGGACACGATAAGAACTGGATGGCTCGACGCGAAAAATCGCGAGCCCTTCAGAGGATGTGTTTTGCACGGTCGCCGGAGCGGACTTACCCGCCTGGAGCAATTGCACCTCGGCGCCCGCGATGGCGGCGTCTTGAGGATCGACAACCCGGAGTTTGATTTCGGCGGAAGCGCTGGACAGAAAAACGCAGAACAGAAAAGAAACACTGGCAAGAATATGAGAAAACCGCATGCACGTCTCCTTTATCACGCGAAAGAGTTGTGTGGGGGCGGTTCACGCCGGTCTCCTGGCTTTGCGAGTCAGGATGTGAGCTTTCGCTCAGCATCCGGCTACTACAACCGGCCTTCCCAGGTTTTGCCCAGTGGCCAGTCGCGATGTCCTCGCTTACAGTTGCGCGGCAGCGCGGGATTTGCACCCGCTTCCCATAGTCCAGCTTGGAGCTGGGCTACGATCATGCGCGAACCTAATTTTGAGAAAGAACAAAAACAGCTGATAGCCAATCTAGCGGGTGGGGCGTGGCGAAGTCAAACGTGCAGGCCGTGGCAAAAGCTTATAGTGCGACCCGCAGCGGCCCTCAGCGGCTAAAGCCGGCGTCAAATTTGCGATTCTTACGGCGCGGCTGAAGTCGCGCCCTTTCAAACCAACCTCAGGCGCTAAAGCGCGAACACATTTTCGGCGGCCTGACGGCACGAGTAAACTCGTGCCCTTCCCATTCGTGCTCCTCCCAAAACTCCTTGAATATGGCTCCGAAGGACTGCGAGTTCTAGCTTTCAGAACGCTTTCGCTGAATCGAGCAGGATGGTAACTGGGCCTTCGTTGACCAACTCTACTTGCATCATCTCCTGGAACCGTCCTGTTTTACAGCGCAGGCCGGCGGCGCGGACTTTCTCCACAAAATATTCGTAAAGTTCGCGGGCCTGCTTCGACGGAGCTGCTGCGTCGAAGGATGGACGCTTGCCGCGGCGGGCGTCTCCGTAGAGGGTGAACTGCGAGACCACGAGCAGCGCACCGCCAACCTCGGCGACGGAGAGATTCATTTTGCCGCCGGCATCTTCAAAAATGCGCAGGCCGATGATCTTGTCGACGAGGTAGTCAGCGTCAGCGCGCGTGTCTCCGGCGCCTACGCCGAGCAACACGAGCAGGCCGCGGCCGATCTCGCCGGTGATCTCACTATCGACCTCGCCAGCCACCGTGACTTTTGCCCGGCTCACGCGCTGCACTACGGCGCGCATTTAGCGTTTGGCCTCACTGAGCAGGGATTCTTGTCCGGCGATCGCCTGCCAGCGGCCGTCACGGTAGGTGAAGACGTCGGTGAAGCGAACGCGAGCCACTACCTTGCCGGAGGCGTCCACTAGCGTGGCGAGGCCGCGGGTAAATCCGGAGTTGCCGTCGACGTGGGCGCGCAGTTCGGAGAGATGATTTACGCCGGGTTTGCGCTGCGGGATGTGCTCCAGCGTCTGGCTGCGCGTATGCAGCGAGCCGTCCACGTCGACGTCTTCGAACTCGTCGGCCAGCAGACCGGCGACGGTGGCGGCGTCCTTGCGGCTTAAGGCGGCGGCCCAGTTTTGTTCGAGTTCGATGAGCGTGGCTTCGGTCTTTTCTTGATGTTGGGGCTGATTCTTGGGGCAATCGGCGGCTGGCGCCGACAGGGTTAGGGCCAGTGGAAGGGCTAACAGGGTCAGGATTTTCACGGCTAGATCGTGACATGAGTTCCGCGGAATGGGCAAGTGTGGGGCGGGCGAGGTCAATAAGTGCTAACGCCTGTTAACGTCATTTGATCTCTGTCAGAGCTTTGCTATTGAGTCACTGTGTGCACGTCTACCAAACGAACTGAGCTGTTAGCTCCTGACCCAACCGGCATAGATTTGATGTCTATGATTCCCTGTTTGTTAAACGTAATCGCTGCGAAGGGTACCTGTTGTCCTACGCCTTTGCCCTGTTGATCGATGCGGAGCTGCGTAAACGCAAACGGATACCCCCGGTGGCCAATAGAGACACTTCCACCAAGGTCTCCCACGACTCGATCGGCGGCGCCCGCGATAATGTTCACAATACGCGTTCCTCCTTGCGATGCTGACTGCACCAGCCTGATGGGGTAGGATTCATGTCGTATGCGGTAGCGTCCCTTTTCAACGTTCTGCAGGGCACGCTCAACGTCGTCCTTGCCTCCCTTGGCGTAGGCCTTGGCAAGTTCTTGGATGTCTTGATCGGTTGAGAATTCTTCAATTTCGAACCTCAGCGCCTCACCGCCTAGCATGGTCGCTTCAAAAGTCTCGATGATCGGCTTGGGTGATTTCTTCTTGGCTAGACAGGGCACGGCAACAACAAGCAGGCAGACTTGGCCGAGCAGTGCAAACATCGCCAATCGTCTCACTAAATTGTCCTTCCTAGTTAAGGCCGAACCTTGCCGCGAATTGTAGCCCCATTCACGGTAGTTGTTGAAACATCGCGATTTCACTCATTGACCCCCGACCCGGAGTTTTGAGTGAGCGCCTGTCGGCTATTGGCGCTGAGGATAGAAGTGGACAGTCTCGCGCTTGGTCTTCGGGTCGTAGTGGGTGTAAGTGACGCGGTGGTCGCCGACGGTGATTGGCTCAACATCGGCGGGGATGATCCAGATTTTGTCGGGGTCGACGACGATGGTGTTGTCGTAGAGGACCGTCTGACGATCAAACTTGGCTTTGCACTCGTCGCGCTCCTGGGTTGCAGTCTGCAATGCGGCCTTCGTGCTTTCCAGTTGAGTTTCCACCGGGTTCTTTGCCAGTTCAGCGGAGAATTTCTGTTTCGCCGCTCTTTCAGCGGACTCAGCCGCAGCACGCTTCGCACTGGGTATGAGGAGCATGTAGAAGATCAGAATCGTGACGAAGCAG
>Ga0209415_10004850_pt1 | contig 24474 bp, 25 predicted proteins | sample PeaSoiSIISIP2007_FD_187696 | JGI IMG/M metagenome (GOLD analysis project Ga0209415, IMG submission 187696) | Peat soil microbial communities from Weissenstadt, Germany - SII-SIP-2007 (SPAdes) (version 2) | ecosystem: Environmental > Terrestrial > Soil > Wetlands > Peat | place: Germany... | reverse complement strand
GCAATGGTTCAAAGTGCCCTACCCCTTCTACTACATTGGTAATCGTCTCTTTATACACAATCCTCCCAGTATCGAAGGCCACCGGGGTACCAAAACGACTTTGTATAAGGCTCTGCAAAATTTCAATCTGCGCACCTCTCCCATGATTTGTACCTGAATTTCCTGTAACTGCTCATCCCAGATAATATGAAGTTCCGGCTCCTCTTCTTACTTCCCAGATTGTCTGACTAGAGTACATATTATTGTTGCTCTATATCCATTATCCGTTTATACCCAGCTGACTAAAAAAACGACGGTCTGTTCATGTTCAGATGCAGTTCATCGGCTATTATTAAGCATTTGTTGGTACTACTTTTTTCATTAGCAGCTCTTGATACCTGTCTAATGCATCATCCAACTTTTGACTTGCAGCTACAACTACCGGATCCGTATAAGCTCTTCCCTCTTTTGTATTAATCACGTTCATGCGTAATTCTTCAATTTGCTTTATTAATTCGTTGATCTCAGACATACTATCCTCCGTAAATTTTTATTTGGTGATTAGTGCGCCCAAAAATCAAGTCCCCGGCAATTCCGAGGACTCTATATTATATATTTTTTTTACGTTCTTCATCTTTTACTCCAGTTCAACCTATCCCCTTATTCAGATGAAATTTAGTTTAATACGATGTGAACCTTTACTTTGATACATAATTCTTATGATTTATAAAAAATAGTCCAATCAAACATTAAAACGCTACTAAGTCTTTTCGCAGTTTTGACACCAGGGTTCTTGTTGCCTGACTCTATTTCTGCATAATATGATCTACTTATTCCTGCTTTATTTGCAACTTGTTGCTGTGTTAAATCCCCCCGATATTTTATTAGCCACAGCCTCGTCTTGCCAAATTCAGCCACAATTCCCCCCCTTTATTCCGTTGCGTAACGCGACTTAAATTTATCTTAATAATACAGTCGCAATTCGCGACTGTCAATGTTTTTGTTGAGATTCGCGACACTTATTTTAAATGTCGCTTATTGCGACTATACTATAGAGGAGAGGAGAGGAGGTATGCTTGAAGTGTTAGGAAAAAGGTTACTATATCTAAGAAATAAGCTCGAACTCACACAAGAGGAGCTAGCAAAAATACTTTGTATGTCTCGAAGTACGTATGCACAGTATGAAGTAGATAGACGCAAACCTGATTATGGTACTCTGCAAAGAATTGCGGATTATTTTAAAGTCTCTACTGATTTCTTATTAGGACGGACAGAACATTCTGTCATTGAAGAAAATAATTTTCCAAGCAGGCTAAAGATGGTACGTGAACTAAATGGTATCTCACTAAACCAATTAGCTGAAAATCTTAACATATCTCCAACCGACGTATCACAATTTGAAACAGGCGAGAAATATCCCGACCCCTCTACTTTGAACATTTTGGCAGAAAGCCTAAATTGTTCTGTTGACTTTCTTTTCGGGCGAGTCACTGACCCAAGACCTTATTTACTTGAAAGCCAACAAGATTACAGTACTTTAGCCGCCCACTGTTCAGACGACTCACTGGAGGATCTGCCAGAAGAAGCGAAAAAATCCCTTGCTGAATTCAAAGAATTCATTCTTAATAAATACCGTAAAGACAATTAGGGGGCGAAGAGGTCACTGCAGTGTACGCCTTGAAATGCAGACATCTTCAACACCATCTGTTTCTTCCCTTGGATCTGTTTTCTCTTTGACTTCATCGGACTTAGGTTCCCAAACGATATAGACAATTCCATGATTGAGCTCATGTGACGTATCATATAAGAAAAGGACCGACGTTTGCAATCACGCCAGCCCAACAGATTGTCTAACCGAACGGTTAGCCCGAATTAGAAGTTATAAGAAATAACCGCACTTCTTGCCAGAGGCGGTTATTTCTTCTTTATGATCAAAACTACGAGTGTTGCAAATGCAATCGTGAGAGAGGATTCCTTGTAAAACATTCATATTAAACTAACTTCGAGTTTCCCTGAGCACGAAAGCCAAAGATTGCCGCCTTCTCGATCTCGGAAAATTGCTGTAAAGTTGTGACAATATTGTTTATATCCTCGTTTCGTAGACCGAAATTCATTCCATGCCCTCCAAAGCGGCTACCTTCAGTGAAAAGCTCATCTAGACATCCATTATTGTTGCAACAGAAACAAAAGTTTAATATAATATTGTTAATGCACCAACGAGTGGGAGGACAGGCCATGAACAAAGAAGAACAGGTCATAATGGGTTTCAGGGACTTGCACAACAAGATGGTTTCGCTTAATAAGTTTAAGATGGAGGACAGTCTTAAGGGTTATAAGTCTTCTGAAGTACATTGCATCGAATACATTGAAAGAAATGTAGATTCCAACGTGACAAAACTTGCGGAGTCCTTTTATATGACTAGGGGTGCCATAAGTAAACTAACTAAGAAGCTCATAAATAAAGGCATTATCGAAAACTATCAGAAGCCGGATAACAAGAAAGAAATCTATTTTAGGCTTACTGAACAAGGGCAAGCAATTTACAAAGTCCATGAGGAACTGCACAAGGAGTTTCAAGAGCGGGATAAAGCCGTATTTGAGCAGATAACCGAGGAACAATTTGATATCATGCTTAGCTTCGTGGAAAAGTATTGTAACCATTTGGATGCAGAAATAAAGAAGCAAGGTGTAGATATAACAAATCGAAATAATTTTGAATAATGGGGCTGTATCAAAACGCTGGAACTTCAGTGTATGATACAGCCCTCTTTTATTATTGACAAGGAAACAATAAAATGATAGATTAGTTATGTTGCCAAGGAAACATAACTAATCTTTTTCAAGAGGTGGAATTTTAAATGCGTAAAAATTTTTTGTGGATCATTGTGGGGGTTGTGTTGATGAATGGAATCGGGATGACAGTGGTGTTCCCGCTCTTGCCATTTTTACTTGGCAACTACTTGCCCGCTTCGCAAATAGTTGTAGGAATGAGTGCACTGGCATCAGTTTTTGCGGCTTGCACTTTTTTTGCAGCGCCAATATTTGGGGCATTAAGCGATCGCTTCGGTAGAAAAAAGATTTTAATCATTAGTATACTCGGATCTGTTATAGGATATATTCTGTTTGGTATCGGTGGGGCGCTGTGGGTGCTCTTTCTGGGCCGCATAATTGATGGACTAACAGCAGGCAATATCAGTACGTTGTTTGCTTACATTGCTGATAGCACAGAGCCGCAGGAGCGCACAAAATGGTTTAGCTATATAGGTGCTGCCATGGGAATCGGATGCATGATAGGGCCTGCACTGGGAGGTCCGCTTGGCGCCATTTCAATTACGCTGCCGTTTTTCGTTACTGCAGGTATAATGTTCCTCTCTATTATTTGCACCTATTTCTTTCTGCCGGAATCACTGTCTCCTGAAAAACGATCAACCCATTTTTCGATAAAAAGTTTCAATATCTTCGGTCAGTTCAAAGATATTTTCACCATGAAAGAGGCCAGAGCGCTTATCATCGTTGGAGGATTCTTCTATGTGGGATTAGGAATCTATCAATTCAATTTCAGCATCTTCCTAAAAGATATTTTCTCGTGGGGGCCTGCGCTTATCGGTTATATGTTTACTCTTATTGGAGCCTGCGATATTATTTCGCGAGCTGTGTTATTACCTCGTCTTCTTAAAAAGTTCAGTGAGCGAACTATTGCTATTGTTGGTCTTTTCGGACTAGCACTGGGACTTACGCTAATAATTCTTAGCATTCATATCTCGTCTCCAGTACTTATTATTGCTGCGGTTATGAGTATCACTCTAGGCGAAGGCTTGTTCGATCCGTCTTACAATGGACGACTCTCGCAGTCAGTAGACGAAAGTAGCCAAGGAAAATTACAAGGTGTAAATCAAAGTTTGCAGTCGGCTTACAGAGTTCTTGTTCCTCTTGCAGCAGCGGCTATATATTCATTCAGTCCAGGCATTCTATATGGAGTAGCAACTTGTGTTATGATTGGATCGCTCATTTTATTCTCGAAATTACAACCGCAATATATTAACAAATCAAATTAAAAAAAACACAAAAGATAACAAGAGGCCATTACACACATTTTTCATATTTAAACTCTCAAAAGCTGTAAGCGCCCGTCCAAAATCATGTAAAACAAGCCCCCAAGTTCTGTAGAGAAACCTGGGGCGCTAAATGAATCTTTTGTTAAGTTAACCTAATAACGCTTCGATCTGTATCTTAATTTCTTTAGCTAGGTCCACGAATTTCTGACTTAAATCAAAAAGGCTTTGACCGGTGAGATCAGCCTGCACTGCCATAGCGTCATAGGGTAGATATCCCAAGATCGGAATAAAGTTCATTTCCCGTTGAATATTTTCGATCTGGCCGGGGTGAACTTTATTGATAACGGCATATACTTGACTAACCCCAATGTCTTGGGCAAGTTTAGCGACTGCATGCGCTGTCTCAAAACTCCGTTTGCCCGGTTCCACGACGACGATAAAAGCATCCACCCCTCTCGCCGTTCCACGCCCGAAATGTTCCAAACCAGCCTCCATGTCTACTATGACAGTTTCGTTTCGTTCTAAGACCATATGCTCTAACAAACTGCGCAATAAAGTGCTCTCAGGGCAGGCACAACCCGACCCTCCCAAGGTTACTGAACCCATCCGCAAAAGTTTGATTCCGTTATGCCTTGCCACATAAGTGTCGGGAATGTCATCCACATAGGGATTGATACTAAACATGGCCCCGATTGACCCCGGTTCTGCACCGGTGCGTTCCCTAATTAACTTCGCTTCCTTAGAAATTGGAGAGAGGTTGGCGAGTAACTCTGGAGGAAATCCTAGCGCAGTCCCCAAGTTAGCATCCGGGTCAGCATCAACCGCCAAAACATGCTGCCCATCTTGGGCATATAAATGGCATAGAAGCGAGGCCAAGGTGGTTTTACCCACCCCACCTTTACCAGAAACAGCGATTTTCAGACGTTTATTTGTCACGCTCATGTTGTTGTTTTCCTTCCTAATTATTAGTGACTTATTAATGACATTTTAAAAATTATTTTCTGTTTTTAAAACTCAAGATCGGGGCTCTGCAACCCTAAAGCTGTTCGCTTCTTAATAATTCGTTGAATTAACAAATGAGCTGCTTTGATGGGATCTTCCTCATAAATCAACTTGCCCCCGAACAACTCATCCGTCGTTACAGCAAATTCTCCTTTATCACCTGTCAAAGCATTCTCGACAAACGGTGAACCACTGATCGGAGCATTAAGACCGATATGAACGTCAACGCCCTGAGCGATAAAAAACGCGCCAATTGACAAAGCTTTGGGACTCTGAGGTTCTGGACTTGATCCAGCAACCGGCAAATCCCGTACCCCGACTCCTACGCGATTGGCCAGGGCAACTAACAAATCATCAATTCTGGAGTTATCTACGCAACTTCCCATATGCCATGCCGGAGGCAATGAAGTGAGCCCATTCGCCTCACCAATTGCTTTCAGCACGTTGGCGAGCTTAGGGCCGCAATACTCGATGCCCTCTGGAGACAGAAGACCGTTTTTACCTAGAGAGTGTGCCGAGCAGCCAGTTGCCACGATCAAAACATTGTGTTTTAAAAGTTCTTTGGCTACTTCTGTATTAGCCCAATCTTGCTTTAAGCGTGGATTAGTACACCCAACAATGGCTACCACACCTAAGATATCCCCATCTGTGAGCGCTTGGATAAAGGGTTGGAGAGGATCTTCTTGATTGATCTTCGAAAGCACTTCTATGATTTGTTCCACGGAAAATCCAGCATATGCTTCAACAGTTCCTTTTGGTATGTGTAGCTTAACCATATCGCGTTCTGTATATCGACCTAATGCTTTGCGAACAATCTCCTCGCCCATTTGATCAGCCTTAGCTGGAGTAAACTCAACGTGGCTAGATCCCTCGATCTTAATCATAGGCAAGGTGGAAATCAATTCCGTGTGATAACATTCGGCAACTTTTTGCAAGCCCGGCATGATACATTGAGCATCGACAACCATTGCCTCTAACGCCCCTGTCACAATCGCCAATTCTTGGCTAGAAAAATTGGTTGCCACGGAAACTCCTTGCCTCATTAATAACTCATTGGCACTGCAGCATATCCCAATGACATTAATCCCTTGGGCACCTAAGGCTTTTGCCTCCCCATTAAGTTTTCGGCTCCATTCCACCACTTTTTCCGAAACCATCGGAATATGGCCATGAACCGCAATATTCACATAATCCACTTTGATGACTCCCATATTATATTGAGCCTTGACTAATTTCGGTGTGCCAAACAGAACGTCTGAAAGATCTGTGGAGAGGTGTAGACCATCATACCCTTCCACAAGAGCCATCGTCATAATTCCGAGGAGGAGGTTGAGTGGATCACTATCACATCCCATGGCAGCCTTGTTAATGGCATTGGCAATTTCCAAGTGAGCATTGCGAGGTAGAATGTTTAATTTTTCCCAAGTTTCAACGGACTTGGGATGGGCACGTAGACTTAACCAATTGGCAACCCCTGTTTGTTTCTGAAAATCTTGCAAAGCGATGAGCGCGACTTCCTTTGCCACTTCGTTTGAACTCTTGCCGTCAACGGTTAAGCCTAAGCCTTGCGCGATTTTCATTAACTTATCCTGGCCTTTAATTTCATAGGGCGCTTTGCCTTCAGCAACATCCAAAAGGGTTTGTGTCACTTCACGGGCATGTTCGACATGGGGTGTCGCCCCATCGACGATGAGGGTCAGCAAGTTGCGAGCGACGATCTGATCAGCCGTTGCACCGCAGACCCCTCGCTTCGCACCTTTTTCTCCAAAACTTATACGGCAAGGGCCCATCAGGCAACGTCGACAACAAACCCCAGCTAAGCCAAACTTACAGCGTGGTTCTTGTTGCCTAGCTCGATCAAAGGCTGTCTCTATCCCTTCATCCTTCGCTTTCAAGAGAAGTTCCTGTACTCCCTTATCTATTGTCAGATCTGATGCCAAAAAGGTCTTGATCATATTATAAATTCCTCCTTAAATTGATCGATTACTTTCATTACTGAACTCAATAGTTCAACTATACTGATTATAGAAGAATAAAAATAAGAAAACCGTCAGGATGCTGATGGTTTTCTTACTTTTAACAGACAATTCTATAGTTTTAGTCTTCTTCCATACTCTTTTGCAAGGCTTGAATATCCCTTAGGATAAAAGATTTGCGATTCAGAGTTATAATTTCTGCTTTCTGCCAACCATTGAGGAATGTAGAAACAGTTTGACGGGAGGTTCCCACTGCAGAAGCTATTTCATCAAAGGTCAAACCTAAATTCACTAGGGTACCGTGTTCATCAGTCTGTCCTTTTTCCCTAGCGGCTTGTATCAAAAAATTCGCTAAACGTTTTCCGACATCGCGAAAAACGAGATTTTCAATGATTCCTAGAGTGTTTCCCAAGCTTTCTCCTAAGACTTTGACCATGCTGATCAAGATCACCGGATCTTGTAGCATAAGGCTTCGAAAGACTTTAATATCGATGGTCCAGACGATGGTGTCTTCCATCGCTTCCGCAAAAGTACCCGAATGACTACTATAGACATCCCCAGGTTCTAGAAAAGCGATCGTAAACTCTTTGCCATTTGGATAACTGAGATAGATTCTAACCTTACCTTTAAGGAGAATTAATATAAAGTCCGCTTGCTTTTCCGGGGAGAAAATACACTCTCTTTTTTGGAATGAACGTTCGTGCGCAGATTGATTTAGAGTAAGTAAATGTTGTTCACTTAAGGCTTTAAGCAGGGGAATTTTAAGCAATTCATCAAGGTCAATTTGAGATAACTTAGGTTTCATCGTTAACCCCCATTTCATACCCTCAAAGTTAGATAGAGCATATGTTATTGCACAGAGATTGTCAACGACCAGTCTTTTTTGAGTGAGAATTTCTATCTTCTCAACCAACGCATTAAAGTAATCAGACCATTTCTTATTGAAAACAACTGGCATAGCATAAAGCAGCTAACCCCAGTGAGATAGCTGCTTTCCTCGATGTTCACCTATTCTGTTCATTCTCTTTCTTATCCCCGCTCTTGGCGTTTTGAGATTTCATTAGCATTTCGGACAATCTCTACATACTTTAATAGCTCTTCCTCAAGATATTCCCTAACTAGAGAAACCATCTCTGATGAATCTTCACCGTTTGTATGATAACTTGTGAAGCATTCATAGTATCGTTTACGATCACTAAATTTTATGTTAATGGGAGGATAACCCTCCTTCATCAACTCAAGGTTTAAAAGCAAGCGTCCTGTTCTGCCGTTACCGTCAATAAATGGATGTACGGCTTCAAATTCCATATGAAATTGGGATACACGTTCAACCACATGAGGTAAGTGAATTTCCTGGTATTTTAGAATAAGTTGTTCCATTCTAGCAGGCAAAAGATATGGCTGAGGCGGTGTATGAACAGCCCCCATAATAGTTACAGGCACACGTCTGTATACTCCTCCATCTTCACGATTATTCATCAGAACCAGACTGTGAATGTCTTTGATGATCTTTTCGGACAGCGGAACCTTTTGCTTTACCAAATTCTCAACATAGAGATAGGCTTCCTTATGGCCTACTGCCTCTAAATGGTCTTTAAGTGGCTTTTTATCAATGGTTATTCCCTCTTTGATAATTAAGGCAGTTTCCTGCAAAGTAAGGGTATTGCCCTCTATAGCATTAGAATTATATGTAAAATTAATCAAAAACTCCTCGCTTAATCTTAATAGTTCACCCACTTTAAGTGGTCTATATGAATTTAATTCGCGAAAAAGTTCTTCAATTCTATTAAAAGCAGCTATTTTGCATACCGCCTTTCCTTCAAGTATCCAATTTATTATATCGTAGCATAACCAGTAAAATATTACCAGTTCGATCTCTATAAAGTAATTTGGAATTATTCTACGTCATTCCTCCATTTCATTTCCAAGTAATCTAATTCTGATAAAAAATAGTGCCCTTGTCATACTGCAGCCCACTTCTTTTCAAGTTCATATTCCCCTAACTCATAGCAAAAGTCACAGATCCAGCGGGGTAGAAAATGACCCAAACTATAATTTGTATTCTGATAGTTCAAGCATATCTGATCCAACATACTTAAATTGAAAGCTGCATTATCGTTAAATGTCCATCGGGTAGGATAAATCTACAGAGGGATGCAAAGGCTTGTTGTTAATGAGTTCACTTGCCCGTTTAATATTAAACTTCTCCATCAAGTTCAACAGTTTATCGATCATTCCAGTCCTTCGCCCCTCTAATTCATAGAATCCTGCCATTCTAATAATTATAACATTAATTCATTCTAAGGGTATGGTTAAAGCGCCATATAGGTCGCCGCTGACAGTGAATTGACCTTGAACTCTTCTCCTTGATAAACGAAAAAAGCTCTCAACGAAAACGTTGGGAGCAGGATGAGTAAGTTCCATCATTTATAACTAATATTCACAGTAATATCACGACCTAATGTTTTTGTCAGAAGGTCCACAATCGTCTGTTTGGCGTTATTCATGGCCAGCACCTGTAAATTATCGTATTTATTAGTTTGTTTCAGATTATCCATGGTATTTTTCATTAACGTATTCGTCAGTGGTTCATGGCTAGGGTCAAGCTTCTGTGCATCATCAAGTGGATGAGACTTATCTATTAACGCACCTCCATCAGTACGTGCATGCTCATTGTAAACCATTAGAACCGTATCCGTTGGTTTGTTTAGTACCAATGATATCGTACGTTGGTTTATCTGAATATCGTTATTCGTTATTTCTCCAAGGTCAATCCCAAATGTAATTTTGTAGTCGTAATCAACTGTAACAGTCTTGGCTAAAAACGGAAGTTGGACCTCGTGTTCAAAAAATGTATAGATCTGCTTGTCTGACACCTGATAAGTTCCCGTTGCCGTATCTTCTAATACATTCAACGTTTCTTGACTATGTAACGTGCTTACTATTGTACTGGTACTGATTGCTACTGGTTCTTTCGCAACTAAGGTCGGATTAACAATCCTCATAATTATTGGAGTTCCTATCACTAGGATACATATTAGCAAAAGAACGATGATCAGGGAAATTGGAGGTTTTGGAAGCCTGATTTTCTTATATGGAACAATACATTCTGCCGAACTTGCAGTTTCTTCTCGAGCAGCACCGAAAATTTTCGAACTGTTTTGGCGATTACCTTTATCACCATGGTCCAATGATCTGCCAGATTTCAGACAAAAATCACCGAGTGAAAGGAGTTTGAAGTTAGTACATTGACTCATAAACTACCTCCATTAAACTATCGATTGCTGGAATTAGACTTAGAACAATTATATGAGTTCAATTGTACACATTCGACAATTTATACGCAGATCCCTGCATTTCGCACTTCTCGTTTATAACCTTAATATATAATGAGTGTATTGGTGTTTCGAATAACTTGTTCTCCGTATTTCATAGCAGGAACTAACCTGTCTTGGATATCGATTACCAATAGCACTACTTCGGCCTCTATTAGATCATATTTGTTCAAGGTTAACACTCCTCTCAATATTATTTGGACAAAATTCTTAAAGCATCATCGAGAGCGAGCAGGTATTGTGATGGCAAGTCCTTAACCGTTTCGCGGATTTGTATAAAGGCCCTTCGATGAGCATCCATTTTTATGTATTATCTCGGACAGCTTTTTTAAACTGTCCACTAAATAATCTTCTTCGACAGAAAGTTGTCTATTGGAGACCTTACCCGTCAGAGATACATAACTATGTTCATCACACATGGCTAGTTGGTCGTAGAGGCTGTCTGTCTTAACTTGTTCAAATTCAAGGCAACCTTCACCCAACTGCTTTTTCATTGCTTTCATTAACTTGTCTTTATCCGTTCCATTCTGATCCATCTTATTGATGAATATAAAAACAGGTATCTGATACATATTAAGCAGTCGCCATAAGGTTTTGGTATGCCCCTGCACGCCATCCGCACCGCTGATCACTAAAATGGAGTGAATCCAGGCAAAAAGGCCCTCGTTAGAGAGCCTTAATTATTATGTTTAAATTAAAAGTTAGAATATGGCTTGCAGAATAAATCCTTTTTCTTTAGGCCATTCGTCTTGGCCATGGAAACCCAACCCTTGTTGCCCATGAAAAAGTATAATTTCCTAGGGAAATTCACTGCAATGGATATGTTTTCTACCGCATCTTTTCTGCTTTGGATGATATCTTCAACCATCAAACTAAAGGCCTTGTCTAACTCCGACATGATTTTACGCACGAAGGGTGTACCTTGGGCCCCAAGGAGCATTCCGCCACCACCAATCATAACACCAAAACGGAAAATATTCTGTGTCTTCCGGCTAAAGCTTTCAATGACCCGGATTGCCTCCTGATTGATATTGGCTTCTGGAAATCCGCAGTTGACCACTGCATAAATCCGGCTTCCCCCTGCTCCGTCTTGACGCTGAGTCCAGTGGGCATAGTAGTCTTGCAGGAAACGCATTAGTATACCGGGTAAACAAAAAACATAAAGGGGAAAAGTGAACACCAAGGCATCCGCGTGCAGCATAGCTTCGAAGTCGGCTTCAGTTCTCCTTTTCATCAGGCTTTGTCGCACGTCCAGCCGGTGCACATCCAACCCTTCTGTTTTCATCAGTTTTTCTTGTCTAGTAGTTAACAATCCTGATGTGCTTTCCTCCGACACTTTGGGGCTGGAACTGATAAGGACTACACGTTTCGGTTCTCTGTTCACAGCAATGCACCTACTTTCTTAAGGTTTAGATGGTCGAAAACCTGTAATATTTCTGCGTCGTCGCCCTGATAAATCAACACCTCCACGTTCTGGCGATGTTTGGTGGTGACATCGATAAACAACTTGGTATCTTCATCTGAAAGTTCGTCTCCATAGCCGATGATTATCTGTTTCGGATTTGAGCTATACCTTGCTGGATGCATGGTGGATCCGTCCCGCCTTGTTTCGAAGAACGGAAGGATGTTGGGAATCCAACGGTCCAAGGAATTTTTAAGATTGGCGCTAAATTGTCCAAAAACCACCTGACAAAGATAGACAACTACCTCACTGTTAATAAAGTCATAATTGATTTGGGCCATGGCATCATTAATGATACATTCCCCTGGCTTTTTCACCCAACAGTCAAAGCAGCCCTTACAAAAAGCGAGATCATTCCTGCCAATTTGAATTTCTTTCACGTTGAAGCCTTTTACAGTGAGAGATTTGCTCAGCATTTGATTTAACCGGGTAAAGATTTTTGTTTGATACTCTTTGTCTGAGATAATGAGTGCCTGCATTTTCTTCACTCCCCCTCTATGTTTACCGTGTCAACTTTAGTATAATGACATAAGTTTACATTGTCAACATCAACTGTTATAATGATAAGAAATCTTTATTATCATTCTTAAAAATCGTGAAAGGAACCGATGTCAGATGCAGAATCAAAGCTATCATCATGGGGATTTAAAGGCCGAGTTGATCCGAATGGGACTCAAACTTCTGGATCAGGAGGGCTATGAGAGGTTCTCACTGCGCAAGGTGGCTAAAGCTTGCAATGTCAGCCAGACTGCTCCCTATCGCCACTTTAAAGACAAAGAGCAGTTGATTGCCGCTATTGCAGCGGAAGCCACTAAGGAATTTGATCAAAGCCTAAAGCACGCTTTGGAAAAATTCCCTGATAACCCCAAAAAACAGCTGAAGGAAATGGGCATAGCCTATGTGAATTTTTTTGTGAAAAACCCTGAATATCTACGGCTACTTTTTCTTAGCGATATCAAGTCTAAAATGAAGATCGATCCCTGTCTCTCCGAGAACCATCTTATGGAGGGTCATCCCTTTCATACCTTTTTTAGTGCCGTTGAACGCTATAAAAATAATTCACCCCATGAGACTATGGGGGAAAAGGAGCTCATGCTTTATTGCTGGGGTTTGGTCCATGGGATTTCGGTTCTGATTGCGAACAGGGATATCCCCTTTGAGGGAGATTACACCAAGCTTGTGGGCAGAATTATGGATAGTGATAAATTCCTGAGTTGTTGAGTTACTCCCTGTGCTGGTCCATCGCTCAAACACCCGCTCTGTCTGCCAAGTCTTGGGAGACAGAGCGGCGATATCCTGCTTTATTTATCGTCATCAAATTCTTTTTCGTACTTATGACCTCTGTGATAATTGAACTTATTGGTAAGAAGAAAGATGACTACAAATAAGACTATAAATATGAATAGGAAAATTACTGGACTATGCCAGTCATACAGTGCTGATGTCTTGATCGATCATTCCGATTGTCTGTCTTGTTACGCCGACTGCTTCTGCCAATAGCTCTTGCTGATTTCAATTTTAGATTCTTCAAACGGCGCCCCTCATCATATTATATACTATAATATTCAATATGTTAACTATATATTTCATATTGTGTTTTTAATAAAAAAAGCACTATCAAAGTCCGTTAATTATCCAGACATTGATAATGCTTGACATTATTTCGCTCGCTTTAATGCTAATAATGTGTTACCTTCCATTATGAGCAGAATGTCGGCCATTTCGTTAGCTTCATTTCAGGGATGACTCGCTACTAGTAGCGCGGCCCCGAAAACACACCCTCGTGATAGAAGCGTCAGTGGTGTAGGAACATCACCTTCGGTATTTGGGCCTTTAACGGATAAATTTCTTGCTAATTTTTAAGATTCCGCTTTCATAGGCAGGTTTTTCAAATTATCAAGTTGAATACCTAAGATTAATTGAATTTTGGAGGTGTTCTATAATGGTTGAATTGAATCAAAGCTGCCCTTGCAAAAGCGGATCAAAATATCGGGATTGTTGCTTGCCTCTTAAGGGGCTGCCTGAATTTCTAGTAAAATCAGGAATGTGCAACGAATTTACAATCTATGCTGAGCGCTATACCTTAAATACTATACTTAAAAAATCAAAAGAATTCAAAGCATATTTCATCTCAGAGAGATCAAAGATAGCTAAGCCAGTCATTTGGGGCGTCGACCCGACTTTATCAACAAACATGAGAACTGGTGAAATTCAAGGTCTTCTTAACCTAATTATTATAAAAAAATCGCCAATTAGTCTTGATGATGCTTTTGATGTAGCACATGAATTAAGACATTTATTATTAGCTCAACAGGGCTTTCCCAAGGCTTCAATAACCGACCTTGGTTTGAAGATTGGTTTTGATACAGCCTTTGCCGCGATTTTATTAAACTCAATTATGGATCCCCTTGTTAATTCTGGCTTAACTCAATTTGGTTTTGATTTGTGGGGTTATTTTGATAAAGCAAGTCGCGAACAACGCATAGTGAAAGAACAGGGTCTCAGAGAGCCGCTGCAAAACAAAGATAGGTATTTAGAACTATTGTTCTACATACAAAAAGCTTTAGACTTTGAATTGGCTAATACTCAGTCTAGCAGATTATCCGATGATTTCATGGACTGGTATAAAATGATGTATCCAAATACTGTCCGCGAGGCCACAGAAATTATTAATGAGATAAAATCTTTAGGTTTTGATACTCCTGACAAAGCTAGAATAATTCTTACCAAAATAGTTAACCAATTTAATCTTAACAATATCATTATAATTAGTTAAAACTATGCTGGATTCTTATCTTCGCGCCTGTTCATTTAAGCTGCTGATTATTCCGGAAAAAATCTTGCCAAGGGTCATTGCCGCCAATCCTCACCCTAGGAGCAGTATGGACTAATTGGGCGAGCTGCACGCTGATATTGCTGAAGGGGTTGCTCAGACCCTCTTGGGCAACTTCTGTTATCCCTTCCGGTTCCTTCTCTTTTTTGGCCTTCTCCACGCCGCCTTTGAGGGCCTCTTCACTATTTTTGTTCAATTTCGGTAACACATTGGGTTTTAATCTTTTCCACCAGAAATTGCAGTGCATCAATAACATGTGGTCTGATGTCGCCGCCTATCAGCACATACATTATGTCGTCGCCAAGTTCAAGCTGGCCTTCATTAAGCCAAACCCTGACATAGAAGATACCGTCCAACTTATAGGTTTCAGCAATCGCCGTATCAACCTTTGCTGCATCATAAGCAAATTCCATTCCCGTTACCAGCGAACCGTCATCAATGCCTTGGCGTGCCTTGGCTTTAGGCGTTTGGCGCACAACACCATTATGAACTAAAAACATCCCTTCTTGTAGAGCCACCGGATCAGTTTTTGCTTCTTTGAGCCATTCATCAATTGATGGCGATAGTTTTTTCATTTTTTTATTAATCATAAACTAATACACTCCCATTCTGCATACTATTCAACTTGCTTCATAATTCAGGAGATAACATGCTAATCTATCTGATCCACCTCAAAAAGCTTTCTTTAAATTCATAATGATTGTACCCATATTATACCACGGTATTGAGGGCTATAAAACGCAAGGCATTATTGGCTACAGTGAAGGGTAGTCTGACTGTTCAATTGGGTTGCTCAAAGAAGTGAATTATCCATAACATTATCTTCCATTTACTAGATTTCTTCCTTCAATTTGTGCTAATATAAAAGTACAATACAACGGAAAACCAATCGTCTATAATTTCGTCATTGTTAATTTAGGTTTATAAATATAAGGAGCTGAAGTTTAATGTTTAGCATTTTCGATACAATCATTGAAGATAGAATTCAAGAGGCCTTTAGAAACGGCGAATTTGATAATCTTCCTTCGCAAGGTAAACCCATCAATCTAGATTACTGGGCAAGCCTTCCTGAGGGAATACGCGTTGGTTATATGTTGTTAATGAATAATGGATTCTTACCTCCAGAGGTGCAACAGTTAAAGGACATCGATGATTTGCGTGAGCGTTTAGCCTGTTGCACTAATCAAGTGGAAAAAGCAGCTCTTAAAAAAACGCTTGATGAGGCCAAAATGAGTTACGACTTAACAATGGAACTAAGAAAAAAACATAAGAATTGCTACCGGTAAGTTTCGAGGTTTTTTCGTAAGTCCCAGAGTAAATTCAGGTTTGAAGTAACTCAAAACCTTTCCGTACGTATCTGTATTGCTGAGCTGATGCGTTATTCCCCCTTTACAGCGTCCAGCATCTGTTGAAAATGTTAAATTACCCGAAATCAATGTAATAACTATTATTGAAATGCCCATAATAATTTTGGGTTTTATACTGATCACTATAAAATACTAATCCGTCAATTATTTTAGTTTCGTTACCATCTTCAAGCTCCCACATAGATACATTACCTACACTATCCGCACGCAAAAATACAATGTCTTTATTGCTTATATATACTGGAGCAAAATCGAAACCATTTAGAGAATTAGTTAACTGGGTTATTTTTTTGGTTTCGATATTGATTTTATAAATAGGATGTTTAACTTTGATCCATTGACCTATGCCTTGAATATTTTTTATTTCTACAGATGAGGCATACAAAATGTTCTTGCCATTCGCTGAGTAATATGGCGTCATGGCTGTCTGACCCTGTGGAATAAGACTTTCAAAAGTTCCTGTTAGGACATTCAAAATACCTAAGGTCTTACCATAATTCATTTCCCGTCCACCGCCATTAATTAAAGCTAAATTTTCACTATTTACAGGATCGGCGAAGAAATTATCGCTGTAACGTAATGTGATAATCTGTTGGTTCTTGCTTTTAATGTATTTGTTTATTTTTGTATCATAGAAACCTAATTCTAAACCATCTGCGGCCATTGAAGCCGAATGTGGATGCTCAAAAATAAATAAGAACCTAAAATCCTTTGAAACTCCTGCAATTACAGGATACATACCAAGACTATTTTGCCGATCATCGCTTGGTTGAGAAGGTATGATGAGCCGTTCTTTCTTATTATCTGGTGGAAATAGCACTACCCCATAATCCTGAACGTATTTGTTAGCATCTTTTGTGTAATAATGGTACTTTTCGGCGTAGACCTTTTGATTCTCGCCAACAGTGAGATTATCATAACTGAATTCATTCTTTACATATGGGGCACTTTTCTTTGTTTCGGAGTTAAAGATGTCGATACCCTCGGATTCCATTGAATACAACAGATGATTTTTATCGAGCCATACATAAGATAACAAAGGTGCATCTGCTTGGACCTTTATTTTTTCTCCGTTTTGTGTTGTCACATATAAACTTAAATCCTTTTGATATGCTATAAAACTCTTATCGGGAGAAATGATAGGACGAAAAAATACACTGCCACTGTCGAGATTTATTATTTTGTTGTTAGATTTAAAATCTACTAAATCCAATTCGTTTGTTTTAACAACTACTGCTATTGTTTTTTCTTCAGGGGTAATGGGGGTGTTCTGCCTTACACTTCCCAGTAACACACTACTTATTAATATTGCGGCCATAATCATTACTACAAAAATATATTTCTTTCGCATTTTCTTTCTCCCCTTCCTCTATCCACAGACACACCATCACAAATTCTCGAAATTAACTTTACTGTATGCTGCTAAAATTCACATAACTATTCCATATAATATCAAAGCTACTAAAAAGGCTATTGTTACCCATAACCCTTCAAGCTTATCTGGACCTGTACCCCATTCCCCCAAAAAAGATGCCCAATTGGACTCATAACTAAACAGGATTGCCAAGATTGATAAGAATATTAAGATAGATTTTCGGCAAAGATTTCTCAATTCCTTTCCGCATCCTGGATTATTTTGCATTATTCATTTTAAAAGAATAATAATTTAAAATAATCATTAATATTTCCAGATATAACTCACTGTCAATGCCTACCAGTAACTGTTAAAAATAATTTGAGTATAATAGCCACCTACTAAAAAAGCTATTATACTCATGTAGTTCGGGTAAATGGACTTATCTTCGTTCTAATGAATAAGCGTCAGTAATTGAGTAAAAAGTGTACTAGAACTAATAAATGCCCACCTTGGAATAGGTGAGCATGACTTGGTCCAAATTTTTGACTCATAGTAATAGTTAACAAATAGGTTCAATAAGCTGCTGGGAGCTTGAACAAAAAGGCGATGCCAAACCCCAAAATGATGGAAAGTAGCCATGCCACTGGGGGTTTCTTTTGGTGTATTAGGAGTAATGGGAATAATGCGCAATCAAACAAAACGGAGTATATGAAATTCCAACCATTGCAATGCTGCATGTAGTTGTATTTAAGCGCAAGGTACTCTAAGAAAGCATAAAGGCAAACCCAAACCGTGATGTAACAGACTTTCTTTATCGCCCCTGATTTCGGGTAGCACGGTAAAAAGACTAGAACAGTAGATGGGTAAATTATTAGTGCGATAATTAAGGTTGTTAAGGTTCCAGGAAACAATTTTGCGGTATATTGCCAAAGTGGTTTTGCTGCTGCAACATAATAGTAAATAAAGTCCCCAACGATAAGAAACAGTATCGTCGGATAATAGCTCTTCCAATTGCTCAAATCCCCCCATTTATAGCAACTGAGAACAAATAGACACGCTAAAAGCAGAATCATAAATTTTCCTTTCAGGTTTACTAAACTTGTCCACATAAGCTGCAATACTTCACCACTCACTCCATCTATCGCAAATGAAAGCAGAAATATACAGACCAATATGGGGTGTCGCCAAGGCAGTGGCTATTTCTTGAAAATCTTGTTGAGTTGTCTGCATATTTAACCTCCATACTAATAGTGAATTTGTATTAGTATGGTTATTAAACTTGCCTGACATACACTGGCGAAGGTTGCATTCAAGAACAGTCTTCTATTTCCTAATCATGATTGGGTTTGAAATTTTATAGTTGAGTCTTTCGTATCGCCAGTGATTCAACCTTCGTAAATTGCGCGTAAGTACTATATTACCCATTCTATGAAAATGTAACTGCTTAGAGATAAATATATTTTGGGGTCCCCGATAACGAAAGTTATAAGAATAGCAACAGCTCCCTCGTGTGATGGGACTGTTGCTATTCTTAATGTAAAGATATTTTTACTAGTTTTATAAGTTTACTAAAATTGGGGACATTAATTTAATCGGAGGAGTCTTACATGAGATTATTACTGCCCTTGATTTGGATACTCTCGGCATTTAAATGGTCGGATTGGAGAAATTGGAAAAGCTATTACCCAACTATTCTATTTTTCATAGTTGGTGACTTAATTTATAATTTCATAGCATACAATCACCCGCTTTGGGAACCAACATCACCTAAGTTGGGGGTAACTTTATCAGTTTTACTTGTGAATGTTACATGCTGGCCAGCTAGTACACTGCTGTATCTGACTCACTTTCCTCTTGTTGGTAAATTAAAGAAAGCCTTATATATACTAAAATGGGTGGTACTTTTTACACTTATAGAACTGATTTGTAGCTGGTTTGGTAATTTCAAGTATAGCAATGGTTGGAATATCGGGTGGTCTATATTATTTGATACCGTTATGTTTCCTTTGCTAAAAATTCACCACGAAAAACCGCCAATTGCTTGGGCATTAGCATTTTTATTAGGAACAACGATTGTCTTCTATTTCATACCGTTATCAAGCATGAAATAGACTGTGAAAGAGGTTTTTGATTTGAAGGCTTTTACCCTACCAGGTGTGGAACGGGCCAATGATTTAATACATGAAGCAAATGTTATTATGTTCAAAGTATGGATGGAAGAAATTGTTTTTACCTGGCGATGGTGGATAGAGATATCTATTTTAATCTTACCATGGGTCTACTTTTGGTTTTATTTAAGAAAAAAGCCTGATACATACAGATTAGTTTGTGCTGGTTTTTCCACAATGTTATCGGCTACATATATGGACGTTGTTGGAATGGCTCTACGCTTATGGGGTTATCCAACCAAGGAAGTGCCACTTGTTCCTCCTTTCATCACATGGGACTTATGTGCCATACCTGTTATAACTATGGTATTTCTACATTATCAACGAAAAGTTAATCCGATTCTTAAATCTATCGTCCTGGGCATATTGGGTTCATTTGTAATGCAACCCTTTGCTGTTTGGGTTGGTCTATATATCCCGTACCATTGGAAACATGTTTACTCGTTCCCATTGGTAATTATAATTTATTTAGGTGCTAACTATTTCTATAATATGTTTAGTTTCAGAAAACCTAATAAATATAATGCATATCGTAGAGCTCATCGAATAAAAAAGTCTAAATCTTAATTTTTATCCAAAAAGACACATCTGATCACTTTCCGGAATTCCTTTAAAGCAGTCAAATTTCCGCAGTGAATCAATACTGGCATTCCCAATCTTAGCCTGTTTCTTGACATCCTCTATGGAGTTGAAGGGCTTTTCTTGGGCCGCGTTATAGAGACCTTCGGCTGCGACAGTTCCCATGCCGGATATACTGTTTATAGGCGGTCTTAAGCCCTCTTCCTCGATCAGGAATTTTGTGGCATGAGATTTGTATAAATCAATAGGCAGAAATTTATAGCCCCTTTCATACATTTCCAAAACCAATTCCAAGTCATCGTACATATCCTTATCCTTAGGGGTAGCACCGTTGCCCAGCGCCTCAATTTCCTTCAGCTTGGCGATAACCTTTTCTTTGCCGAAGATCATAAATTCGGCGTCAAAGGCCTTGGCTCGAATGGTGAAATAGGCTGCGTAATAAGCCTGCGGTATGTGCACCTTAAACCAGGCTATGCGGAAGGCCATCATGACATAGGCTGCAGCATGAGCTTTCGGAAACATGTATTTAATTTTTCGGCAGGAATCAATATACCAGTCCGGTACCTTATGCTCCCTCATCAAAGCTTCATATTCAGCCCATTTTTCAGGGTTTGATAAAGCTTGGCCTTTACGAACTAGCTCCATGATCTTAAACGCCGTATTGGGCGGCAGGCCCTTACTAATCAAATAAGTCATGATATCATCCCGGGTACACACGGCTTCACTTAAGGTCACGGTTCCCGCATCAATTAAGTCCTTGGCATTTCCCACCCACACATCGGTGCCATGGGAAAGTCCAGATATACAGATTAAATCTGCGAAGGCTTTAGGTTTGGTATCTAAAAGCATTCCTCGGACGAACTTCGTGCCAAATTCCGGAATACCAAAGGTTCCGACCTTGGAATTGATCTGCTCTGGGGTTACCTCTAAGGCTTCCGTGGAGGAGAAGATCGACATGGTCTCCTGATCATCCATCGGTATCGTTAGAGGATCCACGCCGGTGATATCCTGAAGCATTCGGATGACGGTCGGGTCATCATGACCGAGGATATCCAGCTTTAAAAGGTTCGAATCAATGGAGTGATAATCAAAATGGGTGGTTATGATCTCCGAATTGGAGTCATCGGCCGGATGCTGTACTGGGCAAAATTCAAAGATTTCTCGTCCTTTCGGCACGACGATGATTCCTCCCGGGTGCTGGCCCGAGGTTCTTTTGATCCCGGTGCAGCCTTTGGAGACGCGCAGAGTTTCTGCCTTGTTTACGGTACGGTTTTTTTCCTCATAATACTTTTTCACGTAGCCGAAGGCAGTCTTTTCGGCGATAGTACCGATGGTTCCGGCCTTAAAGGTTGTACCCTTGCCAAAAATAACCTCTGTATATTTATGGGCCTTGGCCTGATATTCTCCTGAGAAGTTCAAGTCAATATCAGGCTCTTTATCGCCATTGAAACCTAAGAAGGTCTCAAAGGGGATATCGATGCCATCCTTGGCCAGCTTTTCTCCGCAAACCGAACACACCTTGTCTGGCAAGTCAAAGCCGATTTTAACGCCGTAATCGGAGAAGTCCGAATAATGGCAGCTGGGACACCGGTAATGAGCCTGCAGGGCATTGACTTCCGTGATACCGGTCATATAGGCAACAACCGAGGAACCCACCGATCCCCGAGAGCCAACCAGATACCCATCCTCATTCGATTTCCAGACCAGCTTTTGAGCGATGATATACATAACCGAGAAGCCATTTTTGATGATTGAATCCAGCTCTCGATCGAGCCTTTGCTGAACAATTTCCGGCAAAGGCTCTCCATAGAGCGCATGGGCCTTCTCATAGGTAATATCCTTAATAGTCTGCTCGCAGCCTTCAATATGCGGCGGGCATTTCTCCTCTGAAATAGGACTGATCGGCTGGCACATATCGGCAATCCGATGAGTATTGGTTACAACCACTTCATAAGCCTTGGTCGCTCCTAAATAGGAAAATTCCTCCAGCATCTCCTCGGTGGTTTTTAAATATAAGGGGGCCTGATTATCGGCATCCTTAAAGCCTTGACCCGCTTCGAGTATTCGCCTGTAGATCTCATCTTCCGGATCCAGAAAGTGAACATCACCCGTCGCGACGACAGGCTTGTTTAGTTTTTCACCTAGAGTTACAATTTTGCGGTTGATTTCCTTTAAATAGTCTTTGTCGGGCACCTGCTCTGTTCTGACTAAATAATCATTGTTCCCGAGAGGTTGGATTTCTAAATAATCATAGTCCTTGGCAATGGCCTCAATTTCCTCCTTGGATTTTCCCAGTAAGATGGCCTGGTAAAGCTCGCCTTCACTACAGGCACTGCCCAGAATTAAACCCTCAGAGTACTTTTTATAAAGGCTCTTTAAGATCCGGGGTTTTTTATAAAAATAATCTAAGTGGGAATAGGAAACCAGCTTATATAAATTCTTTAATCCCACATAGTCCTTGGCTAAGATGATCGCATGATAGGTATTTAGCTTCTTATACTCCACGCTTTTTGCGTCTTCATCGGAGCCATAGCGATCGATATCCTCAAGGGTTTCCGCTCCCCTTTGTGTTAGTTTTTCAAGCATCACCTTAAAAACTTTAACCGTGGTATCCACATCATCTAAGGCCCTGTGAGCTACCTCCACCTTGAAGCCTAAGTTCTTAGCGATTCTTCCTAATTTATAGGTTTTGTAATCCGGAAAAAGCTCCTTAGCCAAGGACAAGGTGTCTAAATAGGTGTAAACAAAGTCATAACCTAAAACCTTGGCATTATGCTTTAAGAAACCCATATCAAATTCGGCATTATGGGCCACCAAAACGCTTCCCTCGATAAAATCCAGCAGTTTAGGAAAAACCTGGTCTATGGTTTCGGCATCCTTTACCATCTCATCGGTTATGTTGGTAACCTCTACAACCCTAGCTGGAATCGGCTTTTTCGGATTAACAAAGCAGCTGAACTGGTCGATGACCTTGCCATCTTTGAGTTTCATAATTCCTATTTCTGTGATTTTTTCGGTTACAGCTGAGAAGCCGGTGGTTTCCAAGTCCAACACACAATAAGTGGTATCTATACTCTGGCCCTGGGCGTTGGTAACCGAGGACTTTTTATCCGGTGCCAAATAGGCTTCGACTCCATAGATAACCTTCATGTTCGGATTATCTCGTCCCAAGAGCTTATGGGCCTCGGGAAAAGACTGTACTACGCCATGATCCGTAATGGCAATGGATTTCATACCCCAGCTCATAGCTCTTTTAATCAGGTCAGTCGCACTGGTCATGGCATCCATCTGACTCATTTGCGTATGCATGTGCAGCTCGATCCGCTTCTCCTCTGCCCTATCCTGCCGTTGAGCCTTCTTCATGCCTGCTGTTTCTACGATGGTATTGGCAATAAGCTCAATTTCCCCAGAAAACTGGCTAAAGCCTGCATTTCCAGCAAGCTTAACAGCCTTAGCCTTTTTCAGCCGGGATACTATCTCACCATCTTCACCAAGCTTAAGGAACGCCTTACAGGTCATAGAACTTGAGCCGTCATATAAATCAAAGGAAATTAAGGTCTTGCCGCTTCTTAATTCCTTGGCTTCAATATTGGATAGTTCACCCTGGATAGCTATCCTACCCTCATCCGGCGTAATGTCCGTAATTTTAATGACCTTGTCCTTGATAGTTGCGTTTCTGCCTAAGATCAAGGCAGGATCACCTTTTTTCCCGTCGGTTTCTCCTTTTGTTTCTGGCTTTATCGGCGCGGCTTCCTTAGCTAATTCAGAGCCATAATGGCTTGGCGTGGCAGCCGCTTCCTTTTGCAGAAGTAGAATCTCCGTTTCTTGGGTAGCTTCTTGCAGTCTTTTTAATTCTTCACTGCTTACATTAACATTATCTACAAAATTAATTTGATAGGTGGCATCATAGAGGTTTTTTATGGTCTCTTGGATTTTTTTATCGTAACCCCTCGCTTTTAATAAGTAGGAAACTGCCGTCTTAAACGTAAATTTAATTGAATGATTTTGAGCTATTTCATAGTCGCAATTTTTAAGAGCGCTATTTAAGACCGGATGTTTGTCAGCTATCATTGACAAAATATTTTTGAATTCCTCTTCTAAGGGTTTTCTATGGGTTCCCTCTGTGTAAACTACCGTGATGATTAAATCGTTTACAGCTAATCGTTTTCTTATAAACTGATTAAGGGATTCAATTTCTCTTGTTTCAATATATTTATCCGAGCTGATTTCCATCTCCAGGATTTTCGTACGTTTAGTTAAGACCACTGTTTGTACTATAGCAGCATTGATGTTACCCTCTGCTTCATAATCACTAAAAATTTCGCTTATTCGTTTCATGTATTTCGTCAGTCTTTCCTAAA
>Ga0209415_10004847_pt1 | contig 24481 bp, 21 predicted proteins | sample PeaSoiSIISIP2007_FD_187696 | JGI IMG/M metagenome (GOLD analysis project Ga0209415, IMG submission 187696) | Peat soil microbial communities from Weissenstadt, Germany - SII-SIP-2007 (SPAdes) (version 2) | ecosystem: Environmental > Terrestrial > Soil > Wetlands > Peat | place: Germany... | reverse complement strand
ATCCGCGGCTCCCCCTGCGGACATCCAGGAAAGGATGCGGGCTGCCTTCGCCCGCGCGCAATACGCGAGGCTGCTGTTCGACTGAGAAGCAGACCCTGTCGAATTCCTTCGACCGAACAATCATTTCCAGAATGATACTTGCGGGAGCCATAGCCGAGTACCATTCCGTCACATGGGTTCTGAGCTGCTCGCGATCGTCAAGCGCGGATCGAAACGCATCCGACCCCTTCCCCCGCGAACAATCGTATCCGGACGGCTTCCGCGAAAGCCGCGCGCAGTGCTTTTCGACGTGTATGGAACGCTTCTCGCGCGTGTGGGCAAGGTGCATCCGCGCCCGGCCGCAAAACGGCGCCAGCTTGAGGCCCTCATACGACGGTACGAGCTGACCACCACCGTGGCGGAGCTCGAGGCTGGCCTGCAGTCCGCAATTGCGCGTGAGCACGCCGCGTTGCGCGCCGCCGGAAGGGCGAACCCGGAGGTTTCGATCGAACGCATCTGGGCCGGGATGTTTTCCGACCGCTCGCCGGAGGATCTCCGGCGGGTGATTGTGGAGTACGAGCTGGCAACGCATCCCGCGTGGCCAATGCCGGGCTGCCGGCGCCTCCTGCAGGCCCTGGCGTGTCGGGGTCTCACCCACGGAATCGTTTCAAACGCGCAGTTCTACACACCCGTCTTCCTGCATGCCCTCCTGGGCGCCAGCCTTCAGGACCTCGGCTTCTCGAGCAGCCTTTGCCTCTACTCCTGCGACTTCGGAGTTGCCAAGCCCGATCCCGCCCTTTTTGACCACGCGCGCCGGAGATTGCATGAGCTCGGTCTTCGGGAGGAGGAGACCGTCATGGTGGGAAACGATCCGCGCAACGATATCGGGCCTGCGACCAGATCCGGATTCATGACAGTCCTGGCGGCCCTCGATGGTCGGTCATACGAGTCGACGCCGCACGGAGTCGGGTCCGCGCAACCAGATGCCGTCATTGGTCACCTGGCGGCTCTGGAGACGCTTGTGGATGGATTCACCTGAAAGGACAAAAGCGCCGACTTCGCACAGGGGAGGGGAGCTCCTTGACTCCCCGAGCGGCGCGGCCTATACTTGTAACTGACCGACCAGTCGGTCAGTTATCTGTTCCCGGAGGCACGCATGGCACCACGACCGGATGTCAGCGAGAAGCGCAGGACCGAAATTGTCGAGGCGGCGGCCCGCGTCTTCTCCCACAAGGGATTCAATGGCGCGCGCATGGATGACATTGTCCTGGAGACCGGCCTCAGCAAAGGGCTTCTCTACTGGTACTTCAAGAGCAAGGACGCAATCATCCTGGCGCTCCTGGAGCGCCTGCTCAGGCCGGAGCTCAAGCGCGTGGAGGTCCTTGCTGAAGCCGCGGGCCCGGCCCGGACGCGCCTCATCGGGTTTGCCGAATCCATCGTCATGGACATCCAGCGCATGGAGCGACTGATGCCAATCACATTCGAGTTCTATTCTCTTGCGTTTCGAAACCGCGTCATGAAAGAGGCTTTTCAGGAGTTCTTCCGGACATTCATTGAGGGGATTCAAAAAGTCATTGATCAGGGAATTGAAGGAGGAGAGTTCCGCAGGGTGGATTCCCGAAAGATCGCCCTCGCCTTGATGGCCGCCTTCGAAGGCAACATCCTGCTGTGGGTATTCGATCGCACGCTTGCGGATCTGGGACAGTTGAGGCTTTCAACGGAACTGATCCTCAACGGAATTGGACGGGCTACTGCGGTGGGCAGGCACCAGAGCGTCCCGAAACGTGAAGCCAGGCAATGAGAAGAATCACCGCCCCTGCCCTTCTCCTGGTCACAGCGTGGTTCGCTGTCCCCCGATTCCTCACTGCCCAGGCCCTTTTGCCTGATGAGATCATCCGTCGGGCCGAGCGATCCGTTTTTCCGGACGCCTTCGTCATGCGGGCAAGCCTCCAGACCCTGGAATCAGGCAGGCAGTCCTCCAGCATGGAGATGGTGGTGACCTTCAAGAGGAACGTCGGCTCACGCATCGAGCTGCTGGAGCCTCCCCGGTCCCGCGGGATCCGTTTCCTGCAGAAAGAGGACGCCCTTTGGCTGTTCAATCCGCAGGCGGGCACCAGCCAGGCAATCAGGCTCTCCCCAAAAGCGGCCTTCCAGGGAAGCGTCTTCTCCAATCGCGATATCGGAGACCCGCAGTATTCGACCGAGTACACGATGAGCCTGCGGGGGACGGAGACTCTCGATCATCCGGCACTCGGCGAAGTGGCCGCAATCGTGCTCGAGGGAACGGCGCGGAACGAGACTGTCGCCTACTCGAAAGTGGACCTCTGGGTTCGATCAAGCGATGACATGCTGCTGAAGGGAGAGTACTACGCAAAGTCGGGCCTCCTCTTCAAGCGCGTGCTGTTCACGGGAATCCGCGAAATGGCCGGTCGTGAGCGCCCAACCGTCATACGCATGGTATCTTTCGATCAGCCCGACCGGGAGTCCATCCTGACCGTAGAAAACCTCCAGGACAGGCCAGAGCTGCCGGACTCCCTGTTCAACCTCGCGGCGCTCACGCGGTAGCGGAATGGAGCGCTCCGTTGCAACAGTGGTCGGCGCTGGCGCGGCAATCCTGATGACGGTGCTCGCCCTGCCTCCTGCGGCTGCACAGAACCAGATGCTTTTCGGAGACCTGCAGATATTCGGCCAGGATTTCCTTTCCGCGCAGGACCCTGCGCTCGCCGGGGCCATCGGGCTGGGCGCTGATTCCGAGTTGATGACCGGCCAGGCGGAATTGGACCTGAACGAGCGGCTTACCTTCGACCGCGGGCAGCTCTCTGTGGCAGATTCAGTTCTCTGGTGGCAGGGGTCCGACGGAGGCTCAGCGCAGAACGATCTCCTTCAGGCGTACGTATCGGTCACCCCCGTCCCGGCGCTGACCCTGGTTCTGGGCAAGCAGAGGATTTCCTGGGGAACCGGGTACGCTTTCTTTCCCGGAGACAGGATCAATCCGCCGGTAAACCCCCAGAACCGCTCAGAAGGCTTCTATGGCATCACGACCTCCCTTTCTCCCTCGGCCTCGCTGAGCATCACAGCGAGTGTCCGCTTTGACACGGCGTTTGCCGGCCTTGCGCAGCTTCCCGGCCTCGCCTGGCCCACTGCAGCCAGCATCGCCACGTCGCTTCCCTTCCTCGCTCCCTACCTGCCCTCGACGGCCATTCCCTGGCTGGGACTGCGGTACGCCGTGTACGTCGAAGACTTCGTGGGAGACCTGGACCTGCACGCCGGGGTCACATGGCAATGGCAAAGAGTGCTGCGGCCCACGGTCGACTTTTCCCTCGATGTCCTGGGGTTCATCGTGGACGGAGCGCTCGCCGTGGAGCTGCTCAACAGTGACCTCTACCCGCAACCGGGGGGAACGTATGCAAGCCCCGGCTTCGGCAGGGCATTCCCAATCGCTACATTCGGGCTGCAGCGGACAGCCGCAACGGATACAGCCTCTGTGACAGCGACCGTCGAGTACCTCTATGACAGCACGGGATACGATCCGTCGCAGGCGGCCCAATTCCTCGGTGATCTCCTTTCCGCCTTGTCCGCTGCACCGGGCCCCGGGTCTCTGTCAGGGACGCTCCTGGGATCCGTGGCGCAAAGCGCCTGGTTTGAAAGCGGGGAGGTGATCCCTTCCCTCGGCCAGCACTACGGGGCAATCTCGGTCAACGGTTCGCTGAGCAGGCTTTTCTCTGCAGACGCCGCGTTCCTCATCAACCTCCAGGACCTGAGCCTGGCGCTCCAGGCAGAGCTTCGCTGGACAAGCCTGGAGGGAATAGACGTGTTTGCCCGCGCCATCACCGCGTGGGGGCAGGACAGCGGCACTGAGTTCGGCAGCTCGCCCCTGCGGCTCGCCGCCAGCGCCGGCGTGGTTGTTCACTTCTAGGAGGTGCGATGCCGCTCATTGAGCTTCAGAATGCCGCAAAGGACTACAGGCTTGGCGACACCATCATCAACGCAATCCGGGGAGTGTCTCTTTCCGTCGAGCCGGGAGAGCTTCTTTCAATTGTCGGCCCTTCGGGCTGCGGGAAGACGACGCTCCTGAACATGATGGGCTGCATTGACGGCCCGACGCGCGGGAAGGTCCTCTTCGGAGGAAGCGACGTGAGCGTCCTCTCCGATGCCGAGCTTGCGGACATCAGGCTGCACCGCATCGGCTTCATCTTCCAGACCTTCAACCTTGTCCCCGTGCTGTCCGTGCGCGAAAACGTCGAGCTTCCGATGGTGCTCGCAAGGGTTGCGGCAGGCGAACGAAGGCGCTCGGCAGACGCGCTCATCGAGACCGTCGGCCTTGCGCGCTTTCGCAAGCACAAGCCCGGCGAGCTCTCCGGTGGCCAGCGCCAGAGAGTCGCGATTGCCCGCGCGCTGGTCAACCATCCTGATATCGTGATTGCAGACGAACCAACTGCGAACCTGGACAGCGCAACGGGAAATGACGTCCTCCAGGTCATCAAGGGCCTGAACGAGCATGAAGGGGTGACCTTCATCTTCTCCACCCACAATCCGGCAATCCTCAGGTTTGCCAGCAGGCTGATCAGGCTCAAAGACGGTCAGCTGGAAAACGGCCCGGAGGCCTCCTGATGTTCTTCCTGCGGCTCGCCGTCCTGAGTATTCTCAGCCACCCACGCCGGAGCGCGGTGATCGCGGCCTCCGTTGCGCTGTCCGTCATGGTCATGGTCTTCGTGGAGGGGATGCTGGGCGGACTGCGCGTGTCGTTCTTCGAGAACCTCCTTCAAGGGACGGGTCACCTGCAGATCCATGCCGCGGGATGGCAGGATCGGCTGGATCCGTACTCGATCTCGTATCTCCTGCGCGACCCGCAAGGGATGATTCGCAGAATCGAAAGGGACCTCACCGTGGCGCCACGGCTCGCCGGGATAGAGCCGATGCTGCAGTTCGGCGCTCTCCTGGTCAACGGCGACAGAAACGTTGCCATGGTCGGCCAGGCCGTCCAACCGACTACCGGGTTCTTTGCCAACGTGCGGAAGAACATGCTCGCAGGCTCGTTTCTTCCGGCGGGCGCGATGCCGGGGAGCCGCGGCGTCGCCATCTCGTCCGACATCGCGCGGCTGCTCGGATTGGGGCTCGGGGATCAGGTCATCGTGCTGGTGCAAGACTCCAGCGGCAGCCCCTACTACCTGGGCTACCGGGTCACAGGGATCTTCTCCACGGGAGTCGAGCAGACGGATGAGGACTCCTTCTTCATCGACCTTGGCGAAGCGCAGGGGCTCCTGGACATCTCTCACAGCGCTTCGGAGCTCCGTCTCACGCTCAAGAACCCGGACGAGGCGGCCACGGTTGCGCGGGATCTCTCCGCGCTTTTTTCCCATGAGAAGCCCGTTCTGCAGAGCTGGCGCGACATCCAGAGCGGGCTGGTCTCGCTCATCAACCTCGGCAGCATCTACGCGACCGTGATCGACGTGATCATTGCGCTGGTTGCAGCCACCGTGATCACAAGCAGCATCCTGATGACCATATTCGAACGCATCCCGACCTTCGGGACTCTCAGGGCCATCGGGCTGAAGCGGCGCCAGCTTTTCTGGATCCTCATGGAAGAGGGCCTCGTGCTGGGTCTCGCAGGCAGTTTGCTCGGAATGGCCGTCGGACTGCCTCTGGCCCTGTACCTCCAGGTGCATGGCCTCGAGATCGGAGCCTTCTCCCAGGTGCTGGGCACCTCCGCTGCCTATTACTTCGTCGTGACCACCAAAAGCGCGCTGACGGTCTTCGCCGCCGGCATCCTCATAGCCGCGTTGGGCTACCTGTACGGAGCGTCGGTGAGTGTGCGCATGCGATTGCTCGAGTCCCTCGAGCAGGGAGCCTGAGATGGGGCTGTTCACGATGGGGCTTCGAAACATCACGCGGAATCCCCGACGCAGCGCGCTCAACATCATCGCTCTCGGGCTTGGCGTCGCCGTCATGATCATCGGCCTGGGGTGGATTCGCGGCTACTCCACGACAATCTACGAAGGGGTGAAGAAGCTGGAAACGGGCGACCTCCAGGTCCTCCGGCGCGGGTACCTGGATCAGGAACGCCGACTTCCCCTTGATCTTTCCATCCCGGATGCGGCGGCCGTGGCAGAGAGGATTGCCGGGGAGCCTTTTGTAATGGCGGTCGCTCCCCGAGTCGACTTCAGCGCGACGGTTGGATCGGCGGCGGGCTCGGTCCGCGTCCTGGGCAGGGCCGTGGATCCCGCGGCCGAGGCGCGGGTGACGACGACGCCCCTGTTCGTCCGTCAGGGCGCCTGGATCCCGTCAGGGGGGCAAGGCCTCCTCATTGGCGAGCCCCTCGCGAGGAAGCTTGGCGTGAAGGTCGGCCAGCTTGTAGCCCTTTCCGCGATAGACCGCTACTCCGTCGAAAACTTCGTGGAGCTTCCTGTTTCCGGCATCTTCCGCTTCGGGTTGACGTCTCTGGATGAGAACCTCATCCTTGTAGACCTGGCCACAGCCCGCCAGCTCCTTGGGATCCCGGGCGCGGCGACGCGCCTTGTGGTCCGCCTGAAAGCCGGAGTCTCGGAGTCTTCCGCTCTTGCCTCCGTGAGCGGCCTCCTGCACGGAACCGGTGACACTGCGTACCCGTGGCGAAGGTTTGCCCCGGTCATCGTGTCAGCCACCTCCGCCGACGCGGGGGGGTTCTGGATCATTTTCGTCGTCATTTTCCTGCTTGTGGTCATCGGAATCGTGAACTCGATGTCCATGGCAGTTCACGAGCGCACGCGGGAAATTGGCACGTTGCGGGCCATCGGAATCCGTCGCTCGCAACTGTCCCTGCTTTTTCTGGCGGAGGCGGCCTCAATCGCTCTCGCCGCGGCCGTCGTTGGCTGCGTCCTTGGGGGGTTGTTCGCGTGGTACATGGGGGCGGTCGGCGTTGACTTCTCGAGCACCCCCCTGGAAATGCCCATACCGTTCGGCCACCGCTTTACCGGCGATTATCGGTTGTCCGACTTCCTCCTTGCAAGCGCCGTCAGCCTGGCGAGCGCCCTTACGGGCGCGCTGCTCCCAACGAGACGGGCCGCCCGGCTCGGCATTCCCCGGGCCCTGAGCGCGCGCGTGGATTGAAAAACAAGAGATGTGACATGCGCCCCTTGGCGGACGTATATTTGATTCAGGATGGAAAAAAGAGAAGTCGCAAACGGCCTCCTCTGGGTCTCGATTCCCGAGGCGGACCTTCGAATCCAGTGCGGCTGCCCGGCGGATAGCGTGAAGCACCTCATGAAGCGGGGTCTCATTTCCCCCGTCAAGAACGGTGGTGTTTCCTTTGAGACAGGGCCGAACGCCATTCTTCTGTCCGATACGCCGCTCCAGCGAGGAAGCATCGCCAACCTGGCTGAGTTCCCCGTCCTGCAGATGCTCTACCGCCAGGGAATGCTTCTCCCGGGCCACCCCAACAACACTGGACGCAAGCCTCTTCTGATGGGAGCGGAAGACCAGGTGCGGTCACAGAGTGAATACATCTTCCGAGGCAACTATGGGCTGGCCTCCCTGGAGGAGCTGCGGGAGGCGGGGGTTGGAGAGGCGGAGGCGCAGGAGATGATGCGAATCAAGCTGCGCTTCGCATTCGACAGGATCCTGCGCACCGAGGAGCTCCTGGACATGCGGGTGATCGGCAAGCAGGCAGCGGAGATTGTTCCGGGTGTCACCGTCCGACGGCGTGGGATCAACAGGTTCCAGATACGCCACCGCGGAGAGTCGGTGGACGTTGACCTGAACCTGGGGCCCGACCAGGAGTACGGCCCGACCTACTCCTTGAGCCCCGCCCGCATCAGCCGTGAGTATTTTTCGGTGATCCACGTGGGAGAGGGGGATGGCTGGAACATCGACAAGCCCTGCATGGGGAGCATCATCTGCTTCAAGGGCAAGCTCTACCTCATTGACGCGGGGCCGAACATCCGCGCATCACTCGTGGCCCTCGGAGTCAACGTGAACGACCTGGAAGGGATTTTCCAGACCCACGTCCATGACGATCACTTCGCGGGGTTCACCTCCCTCATCCACATGGACCGCCGCTTGAAATACTATGCCACCCCGTACGTCCGCGCCAGCGCGGAAAAGAAGCTTGCGGCCATCATGGGCATCCGACCCGGGGAGTTTGGCACCTACTTCGAGATCAACGACCTTGCTCCCGGCCAGTGGAACAGCATCGACGGGCTGGAGGTCAAACCGGTGTACTCGCCGCATCCGGTGGAGACAACGGTGCTCTTCTTCCGCGCGCCGTGGCAGGGGGAGCACAAGACGTATGCGCACCTGGCGGACATCATCGATTTCGGGAACCTCAGAGGCATGCCCCTTTCCCCCGCTCATTATGAGTCCTACACCTCCGCGCTGCTCTCACCCGTGGACGTGAAGAAGATCGACGCGGGAGGCGGCCTGATCCACGGAAACGCGGAGGATTTTCGGGGAGATTCTTCACGCATCAAGTACCTCAGTCACAAGACGGGACCCCTCTCGGGCAGGGAAAGAGAAATCGGCATGAGCGCCCCCTTCGGATCGCAGGATGTGCTCATCCCTGCCTCCGAGGCCCTGCATACGCTTGCCGCGGCCACGCGCTTCCTTGCCGCGTGTTTCCCCGCCGTGCCGCGGGAGGAGGTGGCCATCCTGGCCGGCAGCCCTGCCGTTCCTTTCCGGGCCGGGACGACAATGGTCAGGTCTGGCTCGCAGATCGATGCCCTGTACGTGATCCTTGACGGGGTCGCGGACTCAGTCGCATCGGACGGCACCACCTCCTTCATGCTGACCAGCGGGGCCCTCATCGGGGAGATGACAGCCCTCACCGGAGACGCCGCGCGGCGAACCTACCGGGCACGCAGCTTCGTGACCGCGCTGCGCATCCCCCGAGACCTGTACGCGGACTTCGTGGAACGCAACGGCCTGCGGGACTCCATCCTGCGGGTCCGTGAGAACCGCCACTTCCTCCAGTCCACGTGGCTCTTCGGAGAGATGGTGTCGTTCACCGTGGCTAACAGGATCGCGCAGGCCATGAACAGGAAGACGGCGGGCGCGGGGGACCCCGTCCCTGTCACGGGAGAATCTCTTGCCATACTGGAGAGAGGAAGAGTCTCCCTTTCAACTCGCGGAGAGGACTTCGAGTCCCTGCGGCCCGGGGATTTCTGGGGAGAGGTGACGGTCCTGGAACGGGCGCCGAGCATCTTCGATGCGAGGGCCGAACGGGAAAGCTCCTACTTCCTCATCGCAGGAGAGGTCCTGAAAGATATCCCGATCGTGCAGTGGAAGCTCATGGAGACCTTCCGCAAACGCCTCTTCTGGTTTCGGACGCATGCGAAGCTCGAATGGACCGAGGACTATTCCATTGGAGCCAGGACCGATGACCGGCAGAAGCGACTGTTCGCGGTGGTGCGGGACCTGGCGGACTGCCTTGAGAAGCCAGGAAAGCCGGGGACGTGCCGGGAGCTTCAAAGCGAGGTGGAGAAGGAAGGCAGCAGGCTCTTCGCGGCGCAGGAAAACCTCATGAAGAGGCGGGGTTTCCCGGAGCTGAACCATCACCGGGCGGAGCATGAGAAAATGCTCGCGCAGATCAAGCGGCTGGATGACCAGAAGGGGCTCCTGGAGGAAACCAACCACGAGAACGTGCGTGATTTCCTGAAGGACTGGGTACTGACCCACACCATCCTGGAGGACCGCAAGCTCAAGGCATTTCTCGCGGCGCGACGGTAGGCCGAATATGGGACGAGTCATTTTCAGCGTGGTCCTGCTCGTTCTCCTCTGTGTCCTGATTGTCATGAACCTCGGCCCCACCACGCCCATCAACCTGTTCGGCGCCCGGTTCGAGAAGATCCCCGTGGTGGCCGTTGCAATGCTCAGTTTTGCCCTCGGCGTCGTCTACTCCCTCTTCCTCTACGTCGGGCAGTACATGCATCGCAGCTCCCGTGAGCGCCTGGCAAAAAGGCACCGGGAGGTGGAGGAGCGCGAACGCAAGGTGGCGGCCGCGGAGGGAAGGACGGAGCAGGCTGATCAGGTGCCTGCGCCCGGCGCCGCGGACGGCGTCCCGGCAGAAGAGAAGGACGGCCACCGGGAGTCCGCGCTGGCGAGGTTTTTCAAGCTGTTCCGATGAAGAAGTCGATCCCTCGGGTGCGAGCGCTGCTGCTGCCGGCTTCTGTCCTGTGGCTTGCTCTTTTCCCCGGCTGGGCCGGCTGGTCAGGCGGCGTCGCGGATCACCCGTCGACACGGGCCGTTGTGATCTCGGGGCACCGGGGCGCCGTTCTCGCGATTGCCAGCGACGAGGCACGAGGCCTCCTTTTCACCGGCGGTTCAGATGGCACGGTGAAGATCTGGGACGCGGCCACGCGGTCCCTGGTGAAGAGCCTCACGGTAACAGGCCTTCAGGCGGCAATGATAGCGGTGAGCCCGGAAGGGACCCGGTTCGCCGTCCTGTCCACCGATTCATTTCAGAGCTTCTCCGTTGATGTGTGGGACTGGCAGAAGGGAGAGCGCCTCTTCAGGATCCCGCTTGACGATCAGCCCCTCTTTCTTCGGTACTCCGCATCCGGGAGATACCTGCTGTACGGCCTCCCCCGCTGGGAAAGCCTGCGCATTGTCAACGCATCGGATGGCACCCCGGTGGCGTTTCACACGGAAGGCGGGATGGTCGGCTTTGCGACTTTCTCGAAAAGCGAAAAGATCCTGATGACATACCGCATGACCGGCCTCATCTCGTACTGGGACCTGGCGTCCGGGAAGCTGCTTGAAAGCCTGCAGAGCGTCCCGCTCCTTGCCCACATCAGGCTTTCTCCAGACCTGAGCTCCCTTGTCGGGAGCACGGACAGCGAGCTGTGCCTCATCGACGTGACAAGCGGCAAAGTGCGGACCCGCGTCCCGGTCCCCGGCGTGACCTCCATGGACATATCCCCTTCCGGGAACGAAGTGGCATGCTTGGGGCAGGATGGAGTCCTTTCCCGCTGGGACATGGGACAAGGCTCACTCACGCAAAGAGATGATCTCCAGGCTGCTTTGCAGCAGCCCTCGGTTCTCCACTATGTCCCGGGGGCCCTCATCCTGGGCTCGAGCAGCGGAGAGATTGCTTCCCTTGCGAGGGAGGGGACCTCACTGAGCTTCCCCGGGGACGAGCGGGCCCTCATTACGGGCATGGCCGTGAAAGGCAGCGCGGTGGCGCTTGCAACCAGCTCGTGGATACAGGTGTTCACAACGGGACTTCCCGACGCTGCCCGCCAGGGGGCCGGCGGCGCGGACTCAATCGGGTCCCTGCGCATGGACAACCCGTTCAAGGCGCCCGTTGACCTGACCTTCCTCGATGACGGGTCGATGCTCGTATGGCAGACCGGGGACGGTCCAGGGAACTGTTCGATTCTCGACCTGCAAACGGGGACCTTCCATGCCCTGGCCTCCGGCGGGGCGCTGGCTGGTCCTGTCATCCAGGCAGCTTCTGACGGCCGGAAATGCCTGTTGCTTTCGAAGGACGGGACCCTGAGGATCATCGATATCCCCGGGGGCGCCACGCGAGCGCAGGCCCTTCGGCCCGGGGCCATGGGGGCGACACTGGCCGCGGGCAACTCGGTCGTGGTGGGAGGTCTGCCGGGGGATGCGGATCCTGGATCTCTTGTAAGGATCTCGATCGACACCGGGGAGACAGACCCCATTTCGACCGCAAACCGCTACACCTATGACGTCACGTACGATGCGCGGACGGGCACGTTGTTCTCCCTGGGAGTCGATGCCGACGGGACCACGAACCTGGTGGCGAACTCGGGCACGGACTACCAGAGCCAGTCTGTCATCGAAAGCTCCCCCGGGGAGCATCTGTCAGCAAGCCTCTGTTTTGACCGCGATTCGGGAGCCCTTTACTCGAGCCTTGGGCGGGAGACAATATCCCGGTGGAAGCAGGGAATGCTGAAGGCGCTCCCCGCCTCCGCGCGCGGAACCGTCGGGCTCTTCTGCGGCGCCGGGATCCTGTATTCGCTCAATCGCGATTCCTCGGTGAGCCTGATCGACGCGGAGCACGGGGAGAGCATGGCGGAGCTTTCGTTGTTCACCGACGGCGGCTGGGCCCTCATCCTGCCGGACGGAAAGTTCGCCGCTTCCGCGGGCTCCCAGGAGCGCGTGAGCGTCCTGCAGGACGGGAAGCCCGTCCCGGACCCGGGCGCTTACCTTGTTCCCCTGCGGGTCGCCGAGGGGAGGTAGAAAAACAGATACCCATGAAAAGAACGTTGAGCTTCAAGCAGGAGATCACCGCCGTCTTCGGCAAGCCGGTCGCGGAGAACCCGACGCAGGTCATGGTGGAGGCGGCATTCCGCCACCACGGGCTGGCGTGGCGCTACCTGACCCTGGAGGTGGACCCGGCGGACCTCGCGGATGCCGTCAGGGGCGCGCGGGCGCTCGGCTTTGCCGGCTTCAACTGCACAATCCCGCACAAGGTCGCCGTCATCCCGCTCCTGGATGAGATAGCCGAGTCAGCGCGGCTGATGGGGGCGGTCAACTGCGTCGTGCGGCGGGGCAGCAGGTTCGTCGGAGAGAACACGGACGGCAAGGGCTTTCTGAAGTCGCTCAGGGAAATCATCGACCCCCGGGAAAAGAACGTCCTGCTCTTCGGCGCCGGCGGCGCCGCGCGCGCAATCGGGGTGGAGCTCGCCCTGGCCGGTGTTGCCCGAATCACGGTGGTCAACCGCGGAAAGGACCGCGGAGACGAGCTTTCCGCGCTGCTTGCAGAGCGGACACGAGTGAAGGTGAGCTCCCTGCCGTGGGAGGGGCGATTCAAAGTGCCGGCATCGGTCGACGTGGTCATCAACGCCACCTCCATCGGCCTGTACCCGGACGTGGGTGCCGAGCTGCCCATTGACTTCCAGACCCTGCGGCCGCAGGTGGTGGTGGCCGATGTCATACCCAACCCGCCCCGCACGCGGCTCATCCACAGCGCCGAGCAGATCGGATGCCGGGTGATCGACGGCCTCGGGATGCTGGTCAACCAGGGAGTGATCGGGGTCAAGCTCTGGACGGGTATCGATCCTGATCCCCGCGTGATGAGGGCGGCCCTGGAGGAAGTGTTCGGGGAATAGGAACGCGCCCCGGTTCAGGGCCCGCCTGCCAGAGAGCGCTCGTACTGGCCGATCATGTAGGCCTGCTGCGAGATCATGAGCTCCTGCTCGGTGATGATCGTCTTGACGACATCGCCAATGGAGATCATTCCCACCAGTTGACCCTTTTCCAGAACGGGAAGGTGGCGTATGCGTCGCGCGGTCATCAATGACATGCATTCCCGCACGGTTGTCGTGGGCTCCACGCCGAGCATCTCGGAGGTCATGACGTCCCGCACAAACGTGGCGCGTGCGTTCTTCCCGCGTATCTCGAGCTTCCTTGCGTAGTCGCGTTCGGAGAAAATGCCGACCAGCTTGCCTGACTCGTCGACCACCAGGACAGCGCCCACACCTTTGTCAGCCATGACCTCCAGGGCCTCGAAGACCGTCGCGCCCGGTCGAACGCTGAAGACGCTCCCGCCCTTGGCTGCCAGCACTTCCTTCACTGTGTCCATGGTATTCTCCTTGTTACCTCTCAAGATCTCCAATCCCGGCCGTTTCGTCAATTTCCCTCTTGACGTTCCTGGCGGCTTTCCAGTATGTTCCAGCCATGATTTCGACGCGCGCCTGTCTGATGAACTGGTGGTGGTCCTGGAGATAGCCAGAACCATGCACGCGTAGCGCACGCAAGAGCGCGGGTTCTGGCTGAAGAGGCCAGGTCCTGCGCTTTTTTTTTGGAAAGCCGCAGTGCCTGTTGTAAGGGCGCTGCGGCTTTTTTTTCGCCGGAGAGAGTTGCAAGGAGGACGGGAATGGCGGTTGCCACGCAGAAAGAAAAAGTCCTGATACGGGTCATCAACGGAGAACGCTTCACGCCGCTCTCCCTTGCCAGGAAGCTCGAAGCCCGGGCGCTCCTGGAGTCAGCCTCCTTCCACAGGGGAAAGGAAAGGTACTCGTTTCTTCTCGCAAGGGAGGCCTTTCGGGTCTTTCAGAAAGGCGATGAGTTCTTCATGAGCAGGGACGGAGCCACCCTCGCGCTCAAGACGAAGGCGCAGGACATCCTGGATGTGCTTTCCCACTTCAGCGGGCAGCACGAGGGGTTGACCGCGCCGTTCCCCCTGCCCACCGGGGGCATCGGGTTTCTGTCCTATGAATACTGTGCCCGGTTCGACACCATCCACCTGCGGGAGAAGCCGGATCCGGTCGGCATCCCGGATGCGATGTTCATATTCGGGAACGTGTTCCTCGTCTTCGACCACTACACGGACACGATCTCGCTTGTCGGCGTGAACTACCGGCAGAAAAGCATAGACCTTTCCCGCGCGCTGGATGAGACGGAAGCGCGCATCAATGACCTGGACTTCAATTTCATGGCATCCGGCGCGAGAAGCTGGCCGGTGGAGGCTGTTCCCCGACCGGACGACCATGATGCGTACCTCGCCGGAGTGGAGGCGGTGCGCCAGGAGATCATCAAGGGGAACCTCCTGCAGGGGGTCCTGTCGCGACGGGTGGAGCTTCGAACCCGGATGCCTGCCATCGAAGCGTATCGTGCCCTGCGAAGCTTCAACCCGTCCCCCTACATGTTCTACCTGGACTTCGAGGACTTCCAGCTCTTCGGCGCCTCCCCCGAGGTCCACGTCAAGGCGAAGGATGGGCGGGCGATGATCCGTCCGCTCGCCGGCACCCGACGCCGCGGAGCGACCCCGGAGGAGGACACGGCGCTGGAAAAGGAGCTCCTGGCGGACGAGAAAGAGCGGGCGGAGCACCTCATGCTCGTCGATCTTGCCAGAAACGACCTGGGCCGGGTCTGCGCTGCCGGCAGCGTGGAGGTGCCTGAGTTCATGGAGGTGGAGCGCTACTCGCACGTGATGCACATCGTTTCCCAGGTGGAAGGAAGGCTTCGGGAGGACAAGAGCGGCCTGGACGCGCTTCGCGCGACCTTCCCCGCGGGCACCGTTTCGGGGGCTCCGAAGATCCGGGCAGTCGAGGTCATCGATTCCCTCGAGCCGGAGAAAAGGGGCTTTTACGCGGGGGTCGTGGCGCACATCGAGTCCGACGGGTCTCTGGACTCGTGCATCACGATCAGGAGCGCGCTGAAGCAGGGAGACCGGATGATTCTCCAGGCGGGAGCGGGGATCGTCTATGACTCGGTGCCGGAGAAAGAATACCAGGAGACCGAGGCGAAGCTCGGCGCACTCGCGAAGGCAATCGGATACAAGGAGGAATAGCCGTGTACGTCATCATCGACAACTACGATTCTTTCACTCACAACCTTTACCAGTACCTCAGTGAGCTCACGGAAGATACGGTGGAAGTGTTTCGCAACGACAGGATCACCGTGGACGAGATCATCTCCCTGTCCCCGGCCGGCGTCGTGATCTCCCCGGGTCCCGGCCGGCCCGAGGAAGCGGGGATCAGCGTGGAGTGCATCCAGCGCATGGCGGGCACGGTCCCGATCCTTGGCGTATGCCTGGGCCACCAGGCCATCGGACAGGCATTCGGCGCGAGGATCGTCACTGCCCGCCGGATCGTCCATGGCAAGACGGAGGAGATGTCACTGGACGGGCGTGGGCTTTTCCGCGGCCTGCCGCGCACCGCCCGGTTCACCCGGTATCATTCCCTCGTCATAGACGGCGACTCTCTCCCTGAGGAGCTGGAGATCACCGCAGTCTCTCCCGACGGGGAGATCATGGGTGTCCGCCATACGACGCACATCATTGAAGGAGTGCAGTTCCATCCCGAATCGATTGCCTCGGAAACCGGCAAGCGCTGCCTGCGCAACTTCCTCCGGTATCGACGGGAGCCGTTTCCACTCTCCGCGGTCCTCGGTGCGCTGCAGCTGGGAAAGGCCATGGACCGGGCCCAGGCTGAATCTTTCATGGACGAGCTGACCGACGGCCAGCTCACCGACGTCCAGATCGCGGGGGTCCTTGCGTCACTGACGGGGAAGCTCATCACGCCGGATACGCTGGCCGGATTTGCGTCCGTGCTCAGGCGCAAGAAGAAGCCCTTCGCGAGCGACCGCAAGGCGCTGGACACCTGCGGGACCGGAGGCGACGGGTTGGGCACGTTCAACATCTCCTCCCTTGCGGCAATTGTCGCGGCATCCTGCGGCGCCCTTGTTGCGAAGCACGGCAATAGGGCGGCAAGCTCCCTGTGCGGAAGCGCGGATTTCTACCGCGAGCTGGGCGTCCCCGTGGATGTTCCGCCGGCAACCGGCGAACAGCTGCTGCGCACCACCGGCTTCTGCTTCCTTTTCGCGCCCACCTATCACGGCGCAATGCGCCACGCGGCAAGAGCGCGAAGCGAGCTGGGAGTCAAGAGCGTCATGAACCTGATCGGCCCGCTCTCCAACCCGGCGGATGCCTCCTACCAGCTCATCGGCGTGTTCGATCCCGCGTTCTGCGGGCCCGTGGCGGAAGCAGCCCATCTCCTCGGGGTGCGCAGAGTCATGGCGGTGCACGGGGAGGACGGCCTGGATGAGATCTCCGTTGCGGCGCGCACCCTCGTCGTGGAAGTGGACGAAACCGGGGCCCGCCGGGATTACATGCTCACGCCGGAGGAGTTCGGCATCACGCGGTCCACGGTGGATGCTCTGAAGGGAGGAACGGCAATCCAGAATGCCGCCATGGCTCTCGCCATCCTTGACGGCGGCGGACCCGAGGCCGTCCGCGAGGCAGTGCTGCTGAACGCGGGCGCGGCCCTCTACATCTGCGGAATCACACGGAACATAGGGGACGGGTACCTCAGGGCGCGCCAGGCCCTGGAATCCGGAGAAGCGCGAAGCACTCTTGCGCGGATCAGGGGCGAATCCATGGCGGGGGCCAAGACGGCCAAGGTCAGCGCCGCATGACAATCGTTGAGAAGATCGTCACCCGCAGGAAGGAACGGGTGGCGCGGGAAGGGCACTGGCTCGGCGCGCGCGCGCGGGACGCCCGGGATGTCCCCCTGGAGAGCTTCGGCAGGGACCCGTTCCTGGTCTGCGAGGTCAAGCGCCGCTCGCCGTCGCGGGGAGACATTGCGCCGGACGTGGACGTGGTGGAGCAGGCGCGGGCCTACGCGCGCGCGGGCGTGCGCAGCGTCTCCGTCCTGACCGAGGAGGACAGCTTCGGCGGATCACTGGATGACCTTGCGCGCATCAAGCGGGCGCTGCCCGGCGTCGCCGTGCTGCGCAAGGATTTCCTCCTGGACGAGGAGGACGTCGAAACGTCCTGGCGGGCCGGAGCGGACGCCGTCCTCTTGATCGCCTCCCTTCTCGATGAGGGCACCCTTGTCTCCCTCCATCAAGCGGCGCAGAAGCGGGGGCTCGCGGCGCTGGTGGAAGTGCATGACGCAGCCGACGTGGAGCGTTGCCGATCCCTGGCGCCCTCGCTGGTCGGGATCAACTGTCGGGACCTTGCAACCTTCACCGTCGACCTCACTCACCCCCTTGCGCTGCGGCCTCGCATCAACTGGAAGACCCGGCTGGTGTTCGAATCCGGCATCCGCGGCCCGGAGGACGTGAGCTTCGCGCTGTCGGGGGGGTTCGACGGCGTTCTGGTCGGGGAGACCGCCATGCGGTCTCCCGAGGGAGTGCCCGCGCTGCTGGGAAGTTTCGACCGGATACCCGGAGACTTCTGGCAACGGCTGTATGCGCGCGCACTGCGCGGGCGCCCCCTGGTCAAGGTCTGCGGCATCACCCGTCCCCAGGACGCGGAGGCAGCCGTCAGCCTCGGAGCCGATGCGCTCGGATTCGTGATGGCGCCGTCCAGGAGACGAGCCCCGCTTTCCCTCCTGCGCGAGCTCTCGGGCATAGACAGCCTGAAGGTGGCCGTCGTTGTGACGGAGAGAGAAAACGGGGCGTCCCGGCTCGGCGCCGACGTGCGCTCCGCGCTGGAAGAGGGATTGGTGGATGCCGTCCAATTCCACGGGGAGGAAGGACCCGAAGAGTGCGCCGAGCTGGCATTTCCGTACTACAAAGCCGTGCGGGTCAAGGAGATGAAGGACGTCCAGAGGATGAGCCTCTACCGCTGCCCGCGCGTGCTTGCAGACGCCTGGTCAGCCGACGCCTCGGGCGGCACGGGGAAACGGATCCCGGAAGAGCTTGCCAGGGCAGTCAGTGGTCAAGGTCCCCTGTGGATTGCCGGCGGCATTGGCCCGGAGAATGTCGCAGAGGTCATGCAGAGGCTCCGCCCGGAGCTCATCGATGCATCCAGCAGGCTGGAGTCAGCTTCCGGCGGCAAGGACAAGGAAAAGCTCACGGTGTTCTTCGAGGAGATACATCGCAATGCAGAAGTATAACGATTATTTCGGCGGGTTTGGGGGACGCTACGTCGCGGAGATGCTTCGCACGCCGCTGGATGAGCTGCAGGAGGCTTTCCTGGCCGCCATGGAATCCAGGGAGTTCCTTGCGGAGCTGAACGAGGCGCTCGCGGACTTCGCCGGCAGACCGACCCCGCTCCTGTTCGCGCGGAACGCGACCCGGGCGCTTGGCGGCGCGCGCATCTACATCAAGTGCGAGGGCCTCGCGCACACGGGGGCGCATAAGATCAACAACGCAATCGGACAGGCCCTCCTTGCCAGGCGGATGGGCAAGACGAGGATCATTGCGGAAACGGGAGCCGGCCAGCACGGGGTTGCCGCCGCGGCCATCTGCGCCCGGCTCGGCATCCCCTGCCGTGTGTACATGGGGGAGGTGGACATACGACGCCAGCGGCCGAATGTCTTTTGGATGGAGCGCTATGGCGCGGAGGTGATGCCCGTCCGTGGAGGCTCCGCGACGCTGAAGGACGCAGTGAACGAAGCGCTGCGGGACTGGGCTTCCAGCTTTCCCACCACGCATTACCTCATCGGGTCGGCGCTCGGCCCTTCCCCCTACCCTGACATGGTGCGGGAGTTTCAGTCGGTGATCGGCAGGGAGCTTGCGTCCCAGATGAGAGAGAAGGACATCGATTGCGCGGCCATGGTTGCCTGCGTCGGCGGCGGCTCGAATGCGATCGGGTTCTTCTCACCCTTCCTCGAGCAGGCGGGCCCCGACCTTATCGGGGTGGAGGCGGGAGGCCGGGGCGGGGGAGCCGGGGAACACGCGTCCCGGATGAATGGAAAGGGCAGGCCCGGAATCGTGCAAGGCTACAAATCGCTCTTCCTTTCCGACGAAGACGGCCAGCTTCTGCCCACGCATTCCATCTCCGCGGGGCTGGACTACCCCGGAGTCGGGCCGCAGCTCGCTCATCTTGGGGAGACGGGACGGATCACCTTTACCACCGCAAGCGACACGGAGGCGCTGGAGGCGGTGGAGTTCTTCGCTCGGACGGAGGGCATGATCTTTGCGCTGGAGTCTGCTCATGCAGCGGCCGCCGTGATGAAGCTCGCCCGGTCTTATCCGGGTGAGAAGGCCGTCATCGTGAACATGTCGGGCCGGGGAGACAAGGACCTTTTCATCCTGGCGGCCGCCATGGACCGGGAAAACTGGCAGGCATTCCTTGCCTCGGAGTGCGGAGCGGGAAATGGCGCGCCGCGCGGCAAGCCCGCCGCGGCACCCCGCCCCCTGACGGGAGGGTCCCGATGAGCGGGGAGCGGATCATGGCGCACATGGTTGCCCACTACACGGACAGGGCGGCCAGCCTCTCGGTTGCCCGCGGGCTCCTGGACGGCGGATGCTCGTACTTGGAAGTCCAGTTCCCCTTTTCCGATCCGACTGCCGACGGCCCCGACATCCAGGCAGCATGCACTGCCGCGCTGGCCGCCGGGTTTACCATCACCGACGGGTTCCGTCTCGTCGCGGAGATTCATCATGAGGGGGTCCCCATCTTCCTCATGAGCTACGCGAACATGCTTTTCACACACGGCATTGAAAAGTTTCTCACGCGGTGCGCCGCAAGCGGCGTTGCGGGAGTGATCGTTCCCGACCTCCCTCCCGACTACGACGAAGGGCTTTTCGAGGCGGCCGCTCGCCGGGGCCTGTCCGCGGTCCCCGTCGTCTCTCCATCCATGAGGGAGGAAAGGCTCCGCCGCGTGGGGGCTCTCCGCCCCAGGTACATCTACGCCACCCTGCGGACCGGCACAACGGGCGCGCTCACCCGGATGGACCGGGACGGGCTTTCATTCCTGGAGCGAGTTCGGGCCCTTTCCCCGGATGAGCCGGCGAAAATCCTCGGGGGATTCGGCATCTCTACGGCTGCCCAGGTCAGAGAAGTGGCGCCGCACGTGCACGCGGTGGTTGTCGGCAGCGCGCTGGTCAGGGAGATTGCCCGGGGGGGAAACCCCTACGCGGCGGTGCTCGGAAAAATGAACGAGCTGACGGGCGCGGCCGCCCGAGGCGCAGCCAGAGATCACAGCCGGTTGACCGGATAAGGCGGCCGGCCGCCGGCAAGCACCGCTGCCACGTTGCGGGCCGCCTTGGTCTTCAGCTCCACCACCGACTCCTCGCTGTACCAGCCGGCGTGGTCCGTGAAGATCACCGTATCCAGCTTCCGAAGCGGGCTCGCGGCTGGCAGCGGCTCGGTCTCGAATACGTCAAGCCCCGCTCCGCCAAGCCTGCCGCTTGCAAGAGCGTCGGCCAGCGCGTTTTCATCAAGGACCGGCCCGCGGGCGGTGTTGATGAGGATGGCTCCCGGCTTCACGAGCGCAAGCTCCGCCCGCCCGATCATGTGCCGGGTCTCCGGGGTGAGGGGGACGTGAACGGAAATGTAGTCCGACTGTCCCAGCAGGACCGGGAGCTCCACCGGCTCGGCGCCGGCGGCCTTGATGGTGGAGGCCCGCACGTAGGGATCACACATGAGCACGCGGCCGAACCCGAGACCCGAGACCTTCCTCAACAGGGTGTGCGCCGCGTTTCCATAGCCAAGGATTCCGAGAGTCTTTCCCTCCACGCGGTGGCAGGGCTGGTCCCGATGGAGGTTCCACTTCCCTTCGCGGATCATACGGTCCTTGTATCCGACCTTGCGGATGCAGCACAGCAGAAGCGCGAGCGCGTGGTCCGCGACCTCCTCGAAGCAGTAGTCCGGCACGAAGGTCACCCAGATACCCCTGCGCGTTGCCGCCTCCACGTCCACGTTGTCGTACCCGACGCCGTAGCGTGAGATCACGCGGCACCCCTGGAGGGACTCGATCAGCTCTGCTGTCATGGGGAACAGGTTCACCAGGATTCCGTTCGCACCAGAGAAAGCCCGCTTCGCCTCGGCGGTCGTGCCCGAGCGGAAAACATGTATCTCCGCATCAACGTCCCGAAGGACCTCTTCCTCTTCACGGTAGCTCGCGTAGCGATCATCCGCTATGACCACCGTGAACCGGCTCACAGGGCCGGCTCCTCGAACACCACTTTTCCCTCAGCGACCACCTTGACCGGGTAGCGGGTGATGTCGAAGGGGTCCCCGTTCCAGCACGTGAATGACGCCCATTTCCCCTTTTCCAGCGTCCCCAGCTGGCCGTCGATCCCGAGGATCTGGGCGTTTCGCCGCGTGATGATCTCCAGGGAATCCTGGCGATTGAGGCCGCAGCGCATGAACCATCTCAGCTCCAGGGCCAGGTTGCGCTGGGGAATCACCGGGTGGTCGGTCATGAGGCCGAAGTCCACGCCTGACTCGAGAAGGAACCTGACGTTGCGCCAGTTCTCGTGCTTGAGCTCCACCTTGTAGGCAAAGGCATCGAGGGGCCCGAAGACCACGGGGATCCCGCGGTCGCGCAGGACGGTGTAGATATGACCGTCATTCACGTCGCAGGCGTGGTCCACCGTCACGTCGATGCCGAACTCCTCCTGCAGCCGCAGGAGGCACGCGATGTCATCGATCTTGTGGACATGGATGCGCAGCCCGAGCCTGCCCTCCAGGATCTCCCGGATCACCTCGTCCTCCGCGGCGAGGTCCGAGCCTGCCTTCCCGCCGGCGGATTTCCTGCCCTTGCCGCCGGCCAGCTTCTTTTTCACCTGGGCAAGGCGGGACCGCAGGAGCGAGAGTGAGCCCATGCGCGTGTAGGGCCGGGTCCCCTTCCAGTCACGTGTTGCCATTGGATTGTAGCCGAAGGCCGCCTTGATGCCGGATCTGCCAACCAGGGCCTCGGTGGTCGTGCGGGCAAAGTTTCGAATGATGGCGGAGCGGCCGCCCACGATATTGCCGCTTCCCGGCAGGACGCACGAGTAGAGGACCCCCATCTCCACGGAGTCGCGGAACGCCGTGTCGTCCATCTGCACGGAGTCGAGGGCATCCGCGAGGAACAGCATGGTGTCCATGCGCTCGTTCGCTTCCCCTTCGGTTCCCGGTTCCCCGGAGCGCTCCATGCCGATATGGCTGTGAGCGTCTATGAAGGCGGGCGTGATGACAGGGAACTTGCCGATGAACTCCCCGCTGCGCTCCGTGGACACTCCCTTGATGGTGCTTCCCTCGAACAGGACGTGCGTGTGCTTCACGACCTCCTTGCCAGTGTACAGCGTCTCCGCGAAAACAGACTTCAAAGGCGGCTCCTTGTCCGGAAGTGTGTAGCGTCGGCAAGTATAGCGAATCACGGATATTTGACCAAGGTGGAACATATCGAGTACAAACCTTGCATGGATGCAGTTTCCGTCGACGTCGTGGAGTCGGCGCGCACGGCGCAGGGAAGGGAGTTCATCGAGCTCCCGCACAGGCTCTACAAGGGCTGCCGGCAGTGGGTGCCCCAGTTCCGCCTGGACATGCGGGCCATCCTGGACCGCAGGCATCCGTTCTTCGACAGGTCCGAGGCCGCTTTCTTCATCTGCAGGCGCGGCGGCCGCACCGCCGGGACCATCGGCGCGCTCAACAATGTTCCCTATAACGAGCACCACGGCTCGGCGAGGGGCCATTTCCATTTCTTCGAATGCGCGGAAGACCCCGCGGCTTCCCACGCCCTGTTCGAAGCGGCATTCGCCTGGGTGCGCCAGAGGGGGCTTCGCGAGGTCGTTGGCCCGTACGGCTTCGGTGTCATGGGCATGGGCATCCTCGTGGACGGATTCGAGCACCGCGCAGCAATGACCATGATGGCCTACAACCATCCCTACTACCAGAAGCTCCTGGAGGCGGAGGGCTTCCGCAAGCACAAGGACCAGCTCTCCATGTTCCTGGACGCGAAAGCCTTCCGGCTGCCGGACAAGATACGGCGGGTCGCGGAGATCGCCATGAAGAGGGGAAGCTTCGAGGTACCGGACTTCAAGAGCAAGTCGACCCTTCGCCGCTACGCCGGCGACATCGGCAAGGTGTACAACGAGTCCTTCCAGTCCCACGGGGACGAGTACAACCCCCTCAGCGCCCGGGAGATCGAGCAGGTTACAAAGGAGCTCCTCCAGGTTGCCGACCCATCGCTGATCAAGCTCCTGCTTTGCCGGGGAGAGATTGCCGGCTTCCTTTTCGGGTTTCCCGACCTCTCTGAGGCCATCCAGCGAAGCCGCGGCAGACTGACCCCCCTTTCCATCCTCCGGCTCCTCCTGGAATACCGCCGCACGAAGTGGCTCGTGGTCAACGGGGCGGGGATCCTCCCCCGCTTCCAGAGGCTCGGAGGCAACGCCCTGCTGTACTCCATGCTGGAGAAAATCGCCTCCCGGCGGAGCTTCCTGTACGTGGACGCCGTTCAGATCGCGGAGACCACCGAGCTCATGCTGGCGGATCTCAAGACACTTGGCGCCAGGGTCTTCAAGACGCACCGGGTGTACCACCGGAACATTGGGGACAAGGGCTGAAGGTCGTTTCTGGGCTACATTTATGTATCCCATGATGGCATTTTCTACATCTCTGTATGACTTTTCACGGGCCCCTGCAGCCGGGCCGGAAAGCATGCTCCTTTTCTCTTACAGCGAAAGAAATTAGAGGGCAGACGTTTTTCCTTATTGGCATGATTGTTGCATCATGGGAACCACCATGAACGCGACGCCGCTCATTCCGCCGGACGGCAAGATTTCCGGTCATCGTTTCGATGACTCCGTGCGGGCGCGGACCGCGTGACGGCAATTCACTAAGGCGCCTCCTTGTGTCGGGGGTTCCGCGGGTTCCGCGGATGCCCCCTTTTTTTTGGAATCGTATCAAGCACGAGGGGGCCTGCCTCTGGGTTGAGAATGCTGCTTCATGAGGGTAGCTTGTTGTCCGTCATGAACGACACGCCATCGGGCGGCATTGTCTCCCGGCTCAGGGGAGTCATCCTTGGCAAGGCCAAGGACATCCGGGACCCCGGGGTCTTCCACAGGCTCTCCCTGGTGGCATTCTTCGCCTGGGTCGGGCTCGGGGCGGACGGTCTGTCCTCGTCCAACTACGGCCCCGAAGAGTCGTTCCTTGCCCTCGGCACGCACGGCCACCTCGGCATTTTCGTCGCGCTGGCCACCGCGATCACCATCTTCGTCGTGGCTTCCAGCTACTCGCAGATCGTCGAGCTCTTTCCGTCGGGCGGAGGCGGCTACCTCGTTGCAAGCAAGCTGCTCTCCCCGATCCTGGGGATGGTCTCGGGATCCGCCCTCCTCATCGACTACGTTCTGACCATCGCCCTCTCCATTGCCGCCGGGGCGGATGCAATCTTCAGCT
>Ga0209415_10004846_pt1 | contig 24484 bp, 20 predicted proteins | sample PeaSoiSIISIP2007_FD_187696 | JGI IMG/M metagenome (GOLD analysis project Ga0209415, IMG submission 187696) | Peat soil microbial communities from Weissenstadt, Germany - SII-SIP-2007 (SPAdes) (version 2) | ecosystem: Environmental > Terrestrial > Soil > Wetlands > Peat | place: Germany... | reverse complement strand
CCGCGTCTCCTGGGAGACCATCACCGCCGGCCAAGCCATCGCCGCCGCCACCGGATGGCCGCTCGAAGCCGCCGTAATCGGCGCCAGCGTCGGCACGCTGGCCGCGGAAGTAGCCGCGAAGAAGGTCGCCAAGGTATACGCGATCGAGTCTCCAAAGCTCGAGCCCTACACGCCCGACGCCTTCGCCGCCGCACTCAAACAGTTCCTCACCACAAAGCAGCCCAAGCTGGTGCTCATGCCGCATACCTATCAAGTGCGGGACTTCGTTCCCAAACTCGCTACTGCCATGGGACGCACCGTCATCAGCGACTGCATCGGCTTCAAACACGAAAACGCCAAGCTGACATTCACCCGCCAGATGTTTCAAGGCAAGCTAGCCGCCGACGTCAGCTTCACCAGCGACGCACCGTGGTTCGCAACCTTCCAGAACGGCTCCTTCCGCGGCGACAAAGCCGAAGACGGCGCAGCCGCAGCCCCGGTTGAATTAGTGAGCGCCACAATCGCCGACGGCGTAATCCGCAACCAGCCCCAGGAAGTTTTCAAAGAAGTGAAGCAGGCCGTCGACCTCACGCAGGCAGAAATCATCGTCTCCGTCGGCCGCGGAATCAAAGAACAAAAGAACATCGATATGGCGAAACAACTCGCCGATGCCCTCGGCGGCGAACTCGCCGCCTCCCGTCCCATCTGCGACTCCGGCTGGCTCCCCATGGACCGCCAGGTCGGCTCCTCCGGCCAAACCGTCGCACCGAAGCTCTACCTGGCACTCGGCATCAGCGGCGCCATCCAGCACATCGTCGGCATGAAAGGCTCAAAAGCGATCATCGCCATAAACAAAGATTCCGAAGCCCCAATCTTCGAAATCGCTGATTATGCCGTCGTAGGAAATCTTTTCGACATCGTTCCCCCGCTGATCGAAGAAGTGAAAAAGGCAAAAGCCGGCGGCTAAAGTGAATGAAGCCTTGCGTTGTCGGATCGCTCTCGGCGCTTTGGCTATCGCGCTACTGCTCAGCGCAGCGAGTTGTAGAAAAACGCCGAATCCCGAGGAAGCTCATAAGCCCCTCACCGGCAAGTGGCGACTCGTCGTTAAGAGTGACTGTGCCCATTGGGGAGTCGACAGCGACACCCTCTTTCTCCACTCCGACGGGCGGATGGAGCAGCACCTCAAACTCCTGAACGGAAAGAAGTACGATTCAGCGCAGGAACGTTGGGAATACCTCCCAGACCACAGCATCTCCCTTGACCGGAGATTGATAGTGTCGGACCCGCAATATGCGGGCATACCTCAGCTCGAGGTATTGATTGTCGAGTTTAGCCAGCCCCCGGTGATTCTGCTCAATCCCCATCAGAACTGCTTTTATGAGCGCTTCTCGTCGGATCAGTAGCGCGATTTCGGAACCGGCCGAGCATTTTCGCTCGGACAGAGCGTGTCACTTTTCCAATTGACCATTATATTGACCACTGGTTAAAATAGTGGTCATGAAAGATATTCCTATCTCCAAGTTCAAAGCCCAGTGTCTCGGGCTTATCGAACAGGTTCACAAGACGCGCGAGCCCTTGCGTATCACTCGCCACGGCCGCCCGGTGGCTGAAGTAGTTCCCGCTGGCCCCGACCGCAAACACAAGTTCGTAGGAGATATGGTTGGGACTGCCGAGATCGTTGGCGATATCGTTTCGCCCATCATCGACCTGGAAGACATCGAGGCCTACCGCGATTGAATCTGCTTCTGGATACGCACATCTGGATTTGGAGCAAACTTGAGCCAGCACGCCTAGGTAGGCGAGTGCATGCGGAATTGTCGAAGTCCGAAAACGAGCTCTGGCTGTCACCGGTTAGCGTCTGGGAAGCTCTGACGCTCATGCAAAAGGGCCGGATTCGGGTGGACAACCCTTTCGTCTGGGTCGAGACCGCAGCCGGGCAGATGCACGAAGCGCCGCTGACCCAAGAAATTGTGCGTATCGGCATGGCCCTTTCTCTGCCCCATGCTGATCCCGCAGACCGGTTCCTCGCCGCTACCGCCAAAGTGCTCAAGCTAACGCTGGTGACCGCGGACCAAAGATTGCTCGGCCTCGGTGAAATTGCGACCTTGGCCAACCGCTAAGCAAACCCAATCTCGCCGCACCCGCGTCGATCCGTGCAACCCGCGGCAAGTTTGCGGTTAGTCCCCTGCCGTCCTCCCCCTCCCAAGCGCCGCCGCCGCAATCTGCGCCACATCCAGCAACTCCGGCGGAGTGCTCGTGACCGCCGCCAGCCCATCCCGCAGCATCGAATTGCAGAACGGACACGCCGCCGCCACCACGCTCGCCCCCGTCGCCACCAACTCCTCGGCCCGCTCCAGATTCACCCGCTTACCAGTTTCTTCTCCCAGAAACATCAGCCCGCCGCCACCGCCGCAGCAGAAGCCACGCTCCCGCGCCCGCGGCGGATCCACCACCTGACCGTAACGCGCGATCACATCCCGCGGCTCGTCATACACGCCGCGATACCGCCCCAGATAACACGCGTCGTGAAACACCGTTTTCTTCTGATCATCTTCTTGACCGCCCATCGGCAGCTTGTCGCGATAACGGTCCATCAATTCCGTGTGATGTTCAATCTGAACGTTCCCTCCGTGCTCTTTCCAATCCTCGCCAATCGTGCGCACGCAGTGCGGACAAATCGAAACCATCTTCGTAACTTTGCTCTCGTGAATGTGTTCGAGATTCCCCTGCGCCAATTCCCCAAATAGATAGTCGTTGCCCAGTCGCCGCACCGGATCGCCGCTGCATTTCTCCTGCCGCAAAACCCCGAACGTAACGCCCACATGCCGCAGCACCTCCACCAGCGCCAGCAGAATCTTCCGCCCATTCGGATCGAACGATCCCAGGCAGCCCATCCACAGGCAATATTCCTGCGTGCCGTCAAAATACGGCAACCCGTTCTTCTCAATGAATTTTTCCCGGTCCGACGGCGGAAATCCCAACGCGTTCCCCTGCCGCTCCAGCGTGACGAACATTTCGCCGCCATGGCTGTTGTCCCACTTGCCGGTATTCACTGCACCGCGCCGCAGCCCAACAATGATCGGCAAATGCTGAATCCCGACCGGACACTGAAATTCGCAAGCCCCGCACGTGGTGCACTGGAACGCCGCCTCCATCGCCAGATGTTTCCCCAGCAACGGCTCGGTGCTCTTCGGTCCAAACTCGTCCAGGTAATGCCGCGTGCCCAGAATAATTTCCTTGGGATTCAGAATCTTGCCCGTGGTGTTTGCTGGGCAGTGTTCGGTACACCGTCCGCACTCCACGCAGGAATAGGCCTGCAGCGCGGCGATCTGGGTGAGATCTTTGCCCTCGACGAGCCCGAAATCTTCGTCGCCGACGAGCGGCGGAATCTTGCTGAACCCGTCGCGCTCCAGAAAAATAGTGAGGGGACTCAGCACCAGGTGCATGTGCTTGGTGCTCGGAATCAGCGGCAGAAAAACCAGCAGCACCACCGTGTGCGCCCACCACCAAGCCCAGCCCGCAGCAGTTCCCTCTTGGACCCAGAACGTAGCCAGATACGTGACCATCAACGCGAAGATCAGAAACGCAATCAGGCCCGACTCGGGCGAAAGCGGCTCCAACCATTTCGGCCGAATCACGAATCGCCGATACGCCAGCCCAGCAATCGAAATCGCCACGGCTACCGCAAACACGCCAGCAATTAAAAAATAACCACGCCCCCAGAAACTCTCCCGCGATAAAAACGCAAATCCAAGCCCCGCAGCAAAATGATTCACCGTAACCAGCGCAAACACGCAAAAGCCCCAGAACACGAACGCATGCGCCAGCCCCGGCAGCGGCCTCTGCGCAATCACCTGCCCCTGCGCCGCCACTTCCCACAGCACTTTGCGAATGCGCGGCCCGATGGGCGCAAGCTTGAAATCAGAGTCCGGCTTCGCCGCCAGAATAATCCGCAGCGCCCGCCCAAACTTCCGCCAGAACAAAAACCCAGAAACGAAAATGGCAACAAGCAGGACAACCCGTCCCGGCCAATTCATATGAATGATGCCTCCGAGAACCAGACAGTCTAACGTAGCCGGAGGCGCCTGTGGGAACGAGGTGCGTGTGAGGCTAAGGGATGCGGGAAGTAGGGGCTCGTGTGGGAACGAGCGCCCCGCGAGCCTGCCCTGATCGAAGCCGAAGGGTTCAGCCGAGCGCCGCGAGGCGAATTGTGTAAAGCGGCAATGCTCTCAATGTGAAGGCAGCACACATACCCTGCTTTGCCCACATCTGATCCAGCCCCGTGGTAGCATTTCCGCCATGCGATCCCGCGCGATGATTTGCGCTGTTCCACTTCTCTGCCTCTCAACCTTCGCCCAGCAGCCTGCCCAGCCGGCCGCGCCCACTCCGCCGGCCATCCCGACCACCGGCTTCCCCGGCCTCGACCAATACCGTGCCCGCCGCATCGCCGTCTTCACCGACGACTTCGGCCAACTCGCCCGCTACCACGACGCCAACGCCGCCCTCAAGCCGCCCGCGCCGGGCGAGAACCGCGTCGTCTTCTTCGGCGATTCCATCACCGACATCTGGCATCTCGACGAATATTTCCCCGGCAAGCCCTACTTCAACCGCGGCATCGGAGGCCAGACCACTCCGCAAATGTTGGTCCGCTTCCGCCAGGACGTGGTCAACCTGCAACCCAAAGTCGTCGTGATCCTCGCCGGCACCAACGACATTGCCGGCAACACCGGCCCCATGCGCCTCGAAGACATCGAGGCCGACTTCGCCTCCCTCGCCGATCTCGCCACCGCCAACCACATCCGCGTCGTGTTCTCGTCGGTGCTGCCCATCCACAACTACACGGACCGCGCGAAAGATTTCTTCGCCCAGCGCTCGCCAGAAAAGATCCTCGCACTCAACAAGTGGCTGAAGGAATATGTAGCCGCGCACCCCGACTACCTCTATCTCGACTACTTCACCGCCCTGGTCGACGACCAAGGCCTCCTGAAAAAAGACCTCGCCGATGACGGCCTTCACCCCAACGCCGCGGGATACAAGATCATGGCCCCCCTGGCGGAAGCCGCAATCGAGAAGACGCTGGGTGATGCCGCGACAAAACCGAAATGAAAATCACCTACCACATTACCCGCGAAGACTACATCGATGCGCAGAAGCTGCACCGGTCCAAGAGCCCTAGCGGCGCAATTCGCGCCATCCGCCTGGGCGCACAGGTGCTGGCAGTGGCGATCTTCTTGATCCTGCTGGCATGGGTAGTGATCAGTCGGGACCGTGGGCTCTGGCCATCTCTGGCACCGCTTTTCATTTTAGGGGTCCTCTGGGCGCTGCTCCTCTGGGTGTGGGTGCCCTTTAACTGGCGGCGTTGTTATGCCAAGGATCGAAGGCTGCACGATGAATTCACCGCCGAAATTTCAGAGGAAGGCGTCTACATGGAAAGCCCTACTTTCAATGCGAACCTGAAATGGGGACTTTTCCTCCGGTTCCTGGAGTCGGACCGGGTTTTCCTTCTGTACCAGACAAGTCGAATGTTCAACTTGCTTCCCAAGTTGGCCTTTGCCCCCACCGAGATTGACGAGTTTCGCCAATTACTGCGCTGCAAGTTGCCAGACAAATAGCGCTTCGCCCAAGCCTGATCGTGCATCTATAATCAAGTCCGAGTTTCCGACCGCACCAGCCTTCGGGCATACCCAGGCTGCGGCGGCCAGGGATGAGTTCTCTTCGCGTCCTCCGCGGCTTTCCTCAGCGCTCTCTGCGGTTAAAAGCTCTTGACCGCAAAGTGCGCTGAGGAAATCCGCAAAGTTCGCCACGGGAACTGTCCCGAGGGTGCCGGCAGAAACGCCCGCGCCTCCCGCGCTCCGCAAGGAGCGCCTTGGAAAGGAAACAGCCGCCGGGACGTTCCCGCCTGTCTGTGTCTTTTCCAAGACAGCTCTTAGCTTTTGGCTCTTAGCGCTTAGCTCAACCGGAGCCAGGAGCCGACATCGTGGGTGTAGCTAAGAGCCAAAAGCTAGGAGCTAGAAGCTAGAAGCTAGAAGCAACCGTGTTTCTCACCGACAAATTCGGACGCCGCATCAGCGACCTGCGGATCTCCATCACCGACCGCTGCAACTATAAGTGTGTCTACTGTCGCACCGGCAACGAAGGCGCGCTCTATGGCGACCTTCCCTTCGACGATTATCTGCGCATGGCGCGCGTGTTGGTCGGCATGGGGATCACGAAAATCCGGCTCACGGGCGGCGAGCCGCTTTTGCGCAAAGGCGTAGTCGAGTTTGTCCGCGAGCTGTCCCAACTTCGTCAGTCCAACGGCAACTCCGCCGAGCCCCTCGACATCGCCCTCACCACCAACGGCCACCTGCTCGCCGATCTCGCCCACCCGCTGAAAGACGCCGGCCTCACCCGCGTCACCGTTTCCATGGACGCCGTCGATCCCGACCGCTTCACCCGCATCACGCGCGTGCCGAACGGATACGATCACGTCCTCGCCGGCATCCGTGCCTCCCGCCGCGCCGGACTCTGGCCCCTGAAAGTGAACTGCGTGCTGATGCGGGGCTTCAACGAAGATCAAATCATCCCCTTCGGCATGTTCGCCCGCGAAGAGGGCGTCACTGTGCGCTTCATCGAATTCATGCCACTCGAAGAAGGCCGCACCTGGTCGCCCACCACGGTCGTCACGCTCGACGAAATCCTGGCCCGCATGGCCGAGTACCGCCCGCTGGTCGAAATCCCGCACGCGCTCTCCGAAACCGCCCGCCGCTATCGCTTCGACGACGGCGTCGGCGAAATCGGCATCATCGCCCCCGTCTCCCATCCCTTCTGCGGACACTGCAGCCGCATCCGCATCACCAGCGACGGCAAAATCCGCACCTGCTTATTTTCGGTCTGGGACCACGACCTCCACGCCCAAATGCGCCGCGGCGCAAGCGACGAAGAGTTATCCGAATTTATTCAAGGCGTGGTCCAGAAAAAAGAAGAACGCCACCACATCGGCGAGCCCGACTTCGTCCCCGCCTCAAGAACGATGGTGCACATCGGTGGATAACGGCATTCGGCGTAGAGACGTAGCTTGCTACGTCTCTCTTCAGCCGCTGAGCCCGACTCCGTTTAAGATGAACCAGATGAGCGCCCCACGCCTCGCCATGATAGTGATCCTCTTCTGCGCCACGCTCCAGGCCCAAACCCCCGCCTACCTCGGCTTCGACCGCAATGCCTACCCCGGCGACGCCAATCTAAAAGCCCTGCACGAAACTTTCTCCTACACCGGCTACTGGCTCAACCATCCCCCCGGCGAAAAAACCAACTCCTGGACCGGTCACCGCGCCGCCGTCGCATCCGCCGGCTTCGGCTTCCTCGTGCTTTTCAACGGACGCCTCTACGCCGACCTGAAAACCGTCACCCGCGCCACGCGCCTCGGCCAGTCGGACGCACAAGCCGCCTCCGCCGCCGCCCGCCGCGAAGGTTTCCCCGCGCACACCATCATCTTCCTCGACCAGGAGCAAGGCGGACGCATGCTGCCCGAGCAGAAAGCCTACATCTATGCCTGGGTCGACGGCATCATCGCCGCCGGATTCCGCGCCGGAATTTATTGCTCCGGTGTCCCCGCCCCCGACGACGACAAGATCGTCACCGCCGAAGATCTTCATCAGGAAGACATCCGCGCCAACGCCGCCGGCCGCCAGATCGTCTATTGGGCCATTAATGACGCCTGCCCGCCCGCGCCCGGCTGCGCCTTTCCGAAAAACCCGCCCAGCCCCGCCCAGAGTGGCGTCCCGTTCGCCGAGGTCTGGCAGTTCGCGCAATCGCCACGCACAGAAAGTGCCGCCCACTGCACCAACTACAACCACGACGGCGATTGCTACGCTCCCGGCATCCCCGCCGCCCAGCGCCTGCACATCGACGTAAACTCCGCCACCACAGCTGATCCTTCGCAGGGAAGATAGAACGCCATCAGCAAGACTCACGTGCCGACGGCCGCCTCGGCCGTCCAAGCAAAGCGAAGCCGAGCGCCCCCCAGCGATACGCCGAAAGCCAGAGCCCGCTCCCTGCTACACTGTACGGACCCAGAATTCACTCTTAGGAGCAAACATGTCCCGTAATCTATCCGCACTCGCCATCGCACTACTTCTCACGCTCCCCGCCGCTGCGCAAGACACCTGGCAAATTGATCCCATGCACACCGCCGCGCAGTTTTCCGTGCGCCATCTCGGCATCTCCACGGTTCGCGGAGCCTTCACCAAAGTCAGCGGCACCATCCTGCTCGACGAAGCCAATCCCGCCAAAGACCAGATTCAGGCCACCATCGAAGTCGCCTCCGTCGACACTCGCGTCGAGATGCGCGACAACGATCTGCGCAGCCCCAACTTCTTCGATGCCGCGAAATATCCCACCATCACGTTCACATCGAAGAAAGTCGAACCCGCCGGACCGGGCAAGCTGAAGATCACCGGCGATCTCACCATCCACGGCGTGACCAAGGAAGCCGTCCTCGACGTCGAAGGCCCTACGCCCGCCATGAAAGATCCCTGGGGCAATCCCCGCCGCGGAGCCTCCGCCTCCACCAAAGTCATCCGCCAGGACTTCGGCGTGAGCGGCGCTCCCGGAATCGTCGGCGACGAAATCACCATCTTCCTCGACGTGGAGTTCTTCAAGCCCCCGGCGAAGTGAAAAACCAGTTGCTAGTAGTTAGTGGCTAGTTGCTAGTAAAACCCGGCCGTTGATGCTAGCCACTAGTCACTAGCCACTAGCCACTGCCTTTCACCCAGCCTTAACTAGCCAATAGGAACTAGCAACTAACAACTTACCTGCTGTAAACTACACACACTGCCATCATGTCTGACCGCACTTTCACTCTCGACGAAGCCCAGTCGCTCCTGCCTGTGCTGGAGTCTCTTCTGCGCAACGCCATCGCCGGCAAGAAGATCATGGACGACGTCGAGGCCGAGATGCAGGCCACCAACCACCGCATCTTTCTCAATGGCGGCACCTTCGTCGATATCGTTCCTCTGGCCCGCCGCAAAGCCGAACGCGTCAAGGCGGAGCAGCGCGTGCGCGACGCCCTCGCCGAAATCGATTCCATCGGCGTGCAAGTCAAAGATCTCAGCATCGGCCTGCTCGATTTTCCCTGCGAGGTCGAAGGCCAAGTCATTCTTCTCTGCTGGAAGCTGGACGAAAAATCCATCACCCACTGGCATGCCACCGACGAAGGCTTCGCCGGCCGCAAGCCCATCGACGCCCGCATCGCCAAATCCAAGAAAACAAACTAGACTTCATCCTTCAGCACGTCCCTTGTGGCGACAGCCGCCTCGGCTGTCCAAGCCCGGCGCGAAATCCAAGCCCAGCCGGGTGCCCCATTTCTCGCGTCTTTTGCGAGAAAGCCTGCCCTGAGCGAAGTCGAAGGGTGGGGGGGTGACCTCTGTCCCCCGCACCCCCCCGAACTCACACATTCCAAACACCTTCCCACCCACAACATCCGCCCCACTTCAGGGTTTACACAACCTGAGAGCAACACTTTTACAAGAACACTCTTGGCCACTTGGCCATTAGCGATTCTTGAGTAATCTGGGGTCAAACGCCTTCGCCGGAAAGCCGTGTCCGGCGCAGGCCAGGAGAAACGAAGAGAACACGAAAGAGGAAAATTCCATGAACCGCAAACTCCCTGTTGTTTCAGCGTTGTTATTCGCAGTCTTGCTATCGCTGTCATCCGCGTCGTTCGCGCAGATTTCGGTCGGGATCGCTTTCAATGTCCGCATCGCCCCGCCCGCCCTGCCGGTGTATGAACAGCCCATCTGCCCCGCTCCCGGCTATCTGTGGACGCCCGGCTACTGGTCCTGGAATGACGATGCCGGCTACTACTGGGTGCCCGGCACCTGGGTCATGGCTCCCACGCCCGGCCTGCTCTGGACGCCCGGCTACTGGGGATGGTCCGAGGGATTCTACGGCTGGCATGAAGGATACTGGGGTCCGCACGTCGGCTTCTACGGCGGCGTGAACTACGGCTTCGGATTCGGCGGCGTCGGCTTCGTGGGCGGCGAGTGGCGCGGCGGCTCGTTCTTCTACAACAGCGCCGTGATGCACGTGGATACCGTCAGCATCACCAACGTCTACGTCAACCGCACGGTCATCGTGAACAACGAGTCGCACGTCGCCTTCAACGGCGGCGAAGGCGGCCTCACGGTGCGGGCCTCCGCGCAGGAAGAATCCTACGCGCGTGAGCCCCACACCGCTCCCGTGACCTCGCAAGTCGAACATGCCCATGCTGCCAGCCAGAACCGGCAGAATTTCGCCTCTGAAAATCACGGGCGTCCAGCCATCGCGGCCACCGCCCGTCCCGGCGAATTCAGCGGACGCGGCGTAGTCGGCGCCAAGGCCGCAGGCGCGGCCTATCATCCCCCAGCCATGTCTCCGAAAGAAGCCCGCGGACCGGCGCCGGCAGCCTCCCGCAACAGCCCCGAACCTAAAAGCCACCTGGCGCGTCCCGTCGACCAGTCCGTGAAAAACAACGACGCGACCAGGGAGAACAACATGCGGCAAAACAATACGCGGGAAAACAACATGCGCAATGAACCCACCCGCCCGCAGAGCGAAGCGCGTCCTGCTCAACCAAAGAGCCAGCCCAAGCCCGCAGCCAAGCCCAAGCCCGCTCCCAAGGAAGAGAAAGAGAAGAAGAAGTAGCGCAGGACCTCAGATCCAAACCTGAGAACTCAGACCGCGGACCTCGGCCAAACCAGGCTGAGGTCCGCGGTTCTGTTTGTATGCAGTTGTTGAGGTTCGAAGGCCTGACCCCGGCACGATCCCCGTAGCGACAGCCGCCTCGGCTGTCCAAGCCTGGGCGAAGCCCGGCGCCAAAGTCCGAGGCCCAAGCCTCCTCACAAATTGGTATCCAGCCCAGCAGGGTCGCTACAAATTGAAACATCGCCGCGATGTTGCAGCGCGATTGTGACCAGTGCGAGAAATGGAGCGCGAAGTGGAACTCTCGGCCTTAATTTACAATTATGCTCAAAGTGGCCGAGCTCGACGTGCCGTAGGTCACGGTAACAGTGTAAGTTCCCGGCGATGCGCCCTGGGTCACAGAGCAGGTCTCAGGAGATGCGCCGCTGTTTATGCACGAAATCGTTCCGGTTGCCGGCTGCGCTACTACTGTCCAAGTAGACGCGGTCGTAAGGTCGATCGTAGGGGGCGGCGGTGCTGGGTTGGTGGCCTGTGCGACGAAGCTCTGCGACGGTGTACTATTCGCGGCGTTTGCATTCCAAACCAGAGGATTGGCACCGCTGGAACAAGCAGTCGAACCAAATGTGCCAGTGCACAGTTCAAAACTGGTAATGCTGCCAAGATAAACAGTTGCCGAAGCGGTCCCGCTCAGACCCTCCGCAGAGGCTGTTACTGTGGCGCTGCCGCCAGCGCCCTCGCCCGTGGCCACTCCGCTGGTCAAGCCGATCTGCAACACGTTGCTATCGCTGCTGGTCCACTGCACTCCGCTGGTGATCTGCGCTCTCGAGTTGTCCTGATAAGTTCCCCAAGCTTGTAAAGTCTGGGGTGTACCGACCGCGATCTGCGGGCTCGGAGGCTGGATCGTGACCGCCGTGAGCGTGTTCTTCGGGAAGAACCCCTTGCAGCTGACCCCAAAGGCCAGTGCCAGCAGAACCGCAAAAGCAACCGTCAACTCCAGTTTGCGCCCAGTCAACATAAGCGATCGCCTCAGATATATTTTGATTTTAGCAGAATGCCCGGATCTTGCCCGCTCCCCGGCAGTACATGGCTCGGCTGTCGTCGCCCATCGCACCGCCGCGTCCAGCCCATCCTCGAATCCAAAGAACGGCACCCAATCCGCAACTTGCAGGGGTTTTCTTTCTGCATAGCCGGGCCACTCACTTCTACCGGGTGCCCCATTTCTCGCAGCCTTTTGCGAGAAGTGGGGCTTTTGACCTTTCTTCCTGAAACACCCCGATTCCTATGAATCGCCAAAAAAAACCACCCTTCGGCTTCGCTCAGGGCAGGCCTTCTCGCATAAAACGCGAGAAATCGGCACCCACCGAGAAGTGGTCCCTGTGTTTCTAATCACTGACATCCGCGGAACCGCCAGCTAGAAAGGAAGCGCCCAGAAATCTCGTCCACTTTATCCAAATCCAACCAGCAAGGAGGCAACATGCCAGCTCAAATTACATCGCTCGATACCATCGAAGATTTCCTGGCTCAGAAGCGTATTGCCATGGTGGGCCTCTCGCGCGATCCCGCCAGTTTCAGCGCCAGCCTGTTCAAGGAACTCTGCCGCCGCGGGTATGACGTGGTTCCCGTGAATCCCCACGCAATGTTTGTGCAGGGACGGCCCTGCTTCGCCCGCGTGCAGGACGTCCAGCCTCCGGTCGACGCCGCTCTGCTGATGACTTCCACGGAAGCCACCGAGACCGTGGTGCACGACTGCGACGAGGCGAACATCCGCCGGGTCTGGATGTACCGCGCCGCAGGCCAGGGCGCCGTCAACCAGCAGGCGATTGAATTCTGCCGCGACCACGGAATTCAAGTGGTTCCCGGGCAGTGTCCGTTCATGTTCCTCCCAAAGTCTGGCGGCATCCATCATCTTCACGGATTCGTCCGCAAAATCACCGGCCGCTATCCCCAGCGCGCGGCTGCCTGACGACGAGGCCACAGATCGTGACCCGTGGCGAGACCGGACGTCTGGTAATTCTCAGCGGGCCTTCCTGTGTCGGGAAAAGTCCGCTCTGCAAAGCCCTGCGTAAGTTCTATCCGGAGCTGCACGCCCGCTTTCACCAGCTGGTGCTCGTCAACAGCCGCGCCCCGCGTCCCGGCGAACGCGATGGCGTGGACTATCATTTCCGCTCCCGGGCTCAGGTTGAGGACTTGCGGGCGGACCCTCGCTACGCCGTGCTGGAGGCGCGGGCTGACTTGCAGGCGCTGAATATTCCGGAGCTCGAAAACTTACTTCAGCGTGGCCATGTCCTCTTCGAGGGCAATCCCTACGTGGCCCGGGCGTTGCAAACGCATCCGCTCCTCGCAGGGGTGAACCGGCTCAGTGTTTTTATCTCGCCCCTCTCGCAGAATGAAATCGCCTTCTTAAGATCTCCCGAGCGAAACGTGTCGCTGCCGGATTTTCTCACCGATGTCATGCGCCGCAAACTCCTGCGCCGCACTCGCCGCCAGAAAGAGATCCTCTCCGCCGCCGATTTAGCGGACATCGAAACTCGCGCCTCCAGTGCTTACCGCGAACTGCAACAGGCCTGGAACTTCCAATACGTGATTCCTAATCACGACGGCGAAGACAGCGACCACTGGGAAGCGTTCTATTACCCAATCGGCGACGCCCGCAAAACCCTCACCGCCTTCGCCGCCCTGCTCGAAAACAAAGTCGAGCCAGTAGTAGAAACCTGGCCGAAAGACTTCTTACCGCAGGAAAACTAAACGCCCGCCATCCCCAACCGTAGCGCCGGCCGGCTGTGAAGTGGGCGTTCCTTCGGCAGGCTCAGGACAGGCTCTCGCCCACGCCGCGGCAAGCGGCAGAATCTATCCGCATCCCACTCGTGCCCCCTCGGGCGCGATTCAAGCCCCCTCCCCAATCACCCCCCGACCGCACCACACTGTTAACCGCCAGTTTGAGCCCCGTCCCGGTGTAAAATCTGTGTAGCATTTTCTTTTGCGCACCCGATCATGAAACGCATCCTGGCTTTCCTCATGCTGGTCGCTTTGACCCCTGCCTGGTCCATGCCGACCAAGGAGCGCGCCAGCATCGGAGAAAATCGCGTCGAAGCCCGCAAGGCCGCCAGGCAGCACCAGAAAATTGTGAATAAGGCAGCCCGCAAGCAGCACAGGGCCATCAAGAAATATCAGAAGGCACGGCGCCGGGCCATCAAGGATTCGCAGCGCCAGCAGCGCCAGAACTCGCAGCGCCACCGCTCCCATTAGCCGCAGCGCCGCTTCCCTTCTCGCCTTTGTAGTGCTATTATCTCGCCCAATCCCCCGGGGCAGTAACTGCTGCCTCAGCACTTGTGTCCGCTACGAAATAAGAAAGAGACCACCAAATTCAGATGTCACTGCCGCGGACTAACCGCCGTGGCTACGTCGCTCCTGGAGCGCCGTCACATCACCCGGAGGGTTCCGATGCGTATCGATCGCACGAAAGTGTTCCCAGTAGTATTCGCGTGCTTTGTGGCTCTAACCGCGGCGACCTACGCACAAGCCAGCACCTTCACCATCGGCGGCACCGTCTCGGGATTGACCACCGGCAATTCGGTGACCTTGCTCGATAACGGCGGCGATGCGCTCAAGGTGGCGGCCAATGGAAAATTCACCTTTACAACAGCTTTGGCCACCGGCGCTGCCTACGATGTCACCGTCGGCACCCAGCCCACGGGCGAAACCTGCACCGTAACCGCCGGTTCGGGCACGGTAGGCTCGGCCAACGTGACCTCGGTAAAAGTCACTTGCAAACCTCCGACCTACACCATCGGCGGCACACTATCTGGCTTGGTCACCGCCCGTTCCATGACGCTGCTTGACAACGGCGGGAGCGCGCTCAAGCTAACCAAGAACGGTGCATTTACTTTCAAGACGGCATTGGTCAGCGGAGCCTCCTACGACGTGACGATCAGCGTGCAGCCCAGCGGCGAGGCCTGCTCGGTGACCAGCGGCTCGGGCAAAGTGGGCTCCGCTAATGTCACCTCAGTGGTTGTAGCCTGCACACCCAACAAGTACACCATTGGCGGCACGGTCTCGGGATTGAACACCGGCACTTCTGTAACGCTGCTCGACAACGGCGGCGATGCACTCAAGGTGACGGCCAACGGCACGTTCACCTTTACCACACCGGTGGCCAGCGGCTCTGCCTACAAGGTCACCGTCAGCGTCAAGCCCGCGGGTGAGACCTGCACGGTGACGGGTGGCTCGAGCAAAGTGCTCGCCTCCAACGTCACCACAGTAGTTGTCGCCTGCACACCCCTGACCTACACCATCGGCGGCACGGTCTCGGGGTTGACCACCGGTGCTTCCGTGACCTTGCTCGACAACGGCGGCAATGCGTACAAGGCAACGGCCAACGGTGTGTTCAAATTCACAACGGCATTGGACAGCGGCGCAACCTACGACGTGACCGTCGGCACGCAGCCCACGGGCGAAACCTGCACCGTGACGGGTGGCTCGGGCACAGTGGGCACAAAAAACGTCACCACGGTCAAAGTCGCCTGCGCATCCTCGGCGACCTTCACCATCGGCGGCACAGTCTCGGGATTGAACACCGGCACTTCGGTGACCCTGCTCGATAACGGCGGCGATTCCCTCACGGTAACGGCCAACGGCACTTTCACCTTCAAAACCGCATTGGCCAGCGGCAAGACTTACAGTGTCACCGTCGGCACGCAGCCCACGGGCGAGACCTGCACGGTGACCAACGGTTCGGGCACGGTAGGCTCGGCCAATGTGACTAATGTCGCAGTCGCCTGCGCTGCCACACCAACCTTCACCATCGGCGGCACGGTCTCGGGATTGAACACCGGCACTTCGGTCACGCTGCTCGATAACGGCGGCGATTCCCTCACGGTGACCGTCAACGGCACATTCAAGTTTAAGACAGCATTGGCCAGCGGCAAGACTTACAGCGTCACCGTCGGCACGCAGCCCACAGGCGAGACCTGCACTGTAACCAACGGCTCCGGCACGGTAGGCTCGGCCAATGTAACCAACGTCGCAGTCGCCTGCGCTGCTGTGCCAACCTTCACCATCGGCGGCACGGTCTCGGGATTGAACAGCGGCACTTCGGTCACGCTGCTCGATAACGGCGGCGATTCCCTCACGGTAACGGCCAACGGCACCTTCACCTTCAAAACCGCATTAGCCAGCGGCAAGACTTACAGCGTCACCGTCGGCACGCAGCCCACGGGCGAAACCTGCACGGTGACCAACGGATCCGGCACAGTGGGCTCGGCCAATGTGACCAACGTCGCAGTCGCCTGCTCTCCAAGTTCCGGCGGCGGCGGCGCCTATTGGATCCCCTATTCGGCAACCCCAGTCTCCGGCGCAAATCCGCCCGGAAGCAACGGCCTGTTCCTCATCCCCTCTGACAAGCTGACCACGGCGCCCCTCCCAAGGTTCGTAACCATGGACACGACCACGGTGCTCGGGATCGGAACCCAAATCTCCGTGAGCGGAGGTGTGGCGACCTACTCGCCTCAGGTCCTGATGTATGCCGACACCAACTCATCGGGAGTCACCAACATCTTTGGCCTGACCCTGGCCGGCACGTCGACTTTCCCGACGCCAACCCAGATCAGCAACCTGGCGATTCCGTTGGGCCAACAGATCTGCCAGGGTGGTTCCTCGTCGTCTGAGACTGACGTCACACAGCCGACTACTCTGTTTGCCGTCATCGAGGTCGGCACCTCAACCCAGTGCAGCTCGAGTGCAGGCACCTTCGAGGTCGTCCATTACCTGGATTCACCCACCACGGCCCCGGTCGTGGTGAGCATCAACACAACCATCATCAATTCGGTATACCAGGATGGCAAATTGACTGGGTTGTTGCTCTACGATTCGACCACGAGTTCCCTTGACGTCTACGCCGACGACACCTTCACGTCACCGACCCAGAAGATCACAGGGCTGAGCGCCGTCCACTATATTTCGGGCGTCTTAGACGAGGCCACCTTGAGCACCACGGGGATTTTCTTCTGGGTGACCACCACCGGGGCAGTCAATTACCTCTATCGCATCGATGGTGCCACGCAGGCGACCACTCAAATCCAGGACGTCATGACTGGGAGTATCGACTACTCCGCCCCGCAGGACGATACAAACCTGTACTACCAGGTCCTTACGCCCGGCGCCAGTAGCAGCTTTACCGCTACGTTCTATCAGGTTGCTCTCACCGGCGGAACTCCCAAGCTTCTCTACACGGCGCCAGCCTACGTCCTAAACGGGACTGCGGCCACCAGCTACCGGTTGATCGGCAGCAACGATTCAGTTGTCGCCTTTCAATACTCTTCTGAACCGTCTACCGGCGGCCTCCCGGACCCGACCAAGGCCGTGGCAACGCTCTACACCGTGCCGGTTGGAACCACCACCACTACGCCGACCACGCTTGCCAACTACACGGCCGGCAACCAGGTTCCGTTGCCGTTCCTGGCTGCGCCCAGCGGCAGCGGCTATCCGGGCAACATCCTGTTCGCAACCGTTCAGAACACAACCGGAACGTTTCCGCTGTATAAGATTACTTCTTCCGCCGTATCGCTGCCGCTCAATGGCGGTACCCCTCCGGCTCCGATTGCAAACTCCGCGTACTCACCGCTTGCCGTCATTTCCTCCCATCTCACCGATAGCGTATGGCAGGCGACCGGCATTACCGACACTAATGGCGGCTATGGCGGCGGCACCGCCAATTCGGTGAATGTGGCCACTCTGGCCGATACCCCGTTCACCACCACCGGCGGCGGAGACTACGTGTTCTCGCCCGGCTTTGTCGGATCGTTCTTCGCCATCTCAAGCAACAACATTGCCCTCGGCCTCCTCGACAATTCCGCCGCTGTCATTCAGGGCACCGCTACGCTGCAGGAGCAAGGCGCCGCGGCCGACTTAACCAAGAACTTCCTCTATCCGGTCATCATTACGAATACTAATGTCGCACCGTATTAAACCGGGGGTATAGAAGGAAGCGGCAGACCAGGGACAGGCCTCAGGCTGACAGCCCGGAGCAGGCTGTCCTGCGGGCAGTCGCGAACCCTCTCGATTGCATGGGCTGTACCGCACATGCTATCGTGCCGCGACTTCTCGCGGAGGCGAACGTGGCACACAAGCTGCATCATCCCGGTCACGCCCATACCCACCCCGACCCGAAGTTTCCCACGCGTCGCAACTTTCTTTCATCGCTCCTCTCCGCTGCCGTTCTTGCCCCGTGGGTCTTCGGGCAAGATCAGGCTCGTACGCCGGCGGAGTTGGCAGAGCGTGCTCGCCAGATGTCCGAGGGCTATGAACTGAAAGGTCTGGCCAAGCCCTTCCGCGGAATCACCACCGACGGCAAGCTCGTTCCCGGCCTGTTTGAAATCAGACCAAGCGGAGTTTCCACCGAACCCATCCGTAACGCCGCCGAACGGTTTATCGCTACGTTGACCACCGTGCAACTCATCCGGACCATGTACCCCACCGATGACGTCCAATGGCGCAAGTGGATGAACCAGCACTTCTACCCGCGCCAAGGCGTCAGCCTGGGGGAGATGAACGATGCGCAGCGCGAAGCGGCGTTCGCCCTGATGCAGGCTTCACTCAGCGCCAAAGGGTTTGAGTTGACGCGCAATATCATGCGCCTGAACGAGACCCTCGCGGAACTGGCCGACCAGGACGAGCGTCCTCTGCTCGGCGAGTGGCTGTATTACATCACCATCTTCGGCAAACCCTCTGCGGCCGAACCGTGGGGCTGGCAGTTCCAGGGGCATCACGCCATCATCAATTACTTCGTCCTTGGCGATCAGGTCGTCATGACGCCGCTGTTTGTCGGGTCGGAACCGGTGCGGGCGACGTCCGGCAAGTATAAGGGCGTGACGATCCTGCAGCAGGAGCAGAACGACGGCTTGGCCATGCTGCAGGCGCTTCCGGAGGTTCAGCGCAAGCAGGCGGTGCTTGATTTCTCCAAGGCCGGCAACAACAACTTGACCGAGGCGTTCAAAGACAACGTCGTTCTCGATTACTCCGGCCTGCGGGCAAACAGTGTGCCGGATGCGGGACGTCAGCGGCTGCGCGATCTGATCCATCTCTACGTCAGCAACCTGGACGATGGGCACACTCGCGTGAAGATGGACGAAGTCGACCGCCACCTCGACAACACCTGGTTCAGTTGGATCGGCGGCGCCCAGCCCGAGAGCGCATTCTATTACCGCGTGCAGAGTCCCGTGATTCTGATCGAATTCGACCACCAGCGACCCGCGAATCTGGCAAAATATGCCGCCAATCGCGACCTGCCCACCCAGCAGCACATTCATTGCGTCGTGCGAACGCCCAACGGAAACGATTATGGCAAGGATCTATTGAGGCAACACTACCTCGCGCATCCGCACACCACGTGAAACCGGGATGCTCCCATATACAATGACTCTTGCACGGGGCAGACCGAAAAATCGCCGACCCGAGAGTGCTTTGAACAAACTTAGTTTGATGTTATCTGTGGGTACAGTGACAACCGATTAGGCCCTGCATGCCATTCGATGTGCGTCACCGGTGAGTGCGGAGTCGACAATTCGCACTCGGAGTGCGGTTTCATGATCAGGTTTCCAGGGAACGTCATCTACGCCAAGAACGCGGAGCACGAACGCTTCCTCCGCAACTTTGACGGGCGTGTGAAAGGGTTGTACCACATCGCCTATCTTGTCGCGATCGAGTTTTCCGGCGGCGCCGCGCTTCGCACTGAGATCGAAGCCGCGCTCGAAAAACCGACATACCTGCCGACCGAGTGGTATCCCGCGAAAGACATGATCGTCATGTTTGATCGCGCGATCCGGGCCGGCGTCTCGCCCGAGAGAATCGGACGGCAGACCATGCCAACCTACAAGCGCACGAACTTGGCCCGTTTCGAAGGGAAAAGCGTCCGTGACGGCTTCGAACTACTCGAACAAGCGTTTCGTGCAGACACCACTTATGGCGGCGTGTCGCCGGGATTGCTGGCTGAAGCCGGCCAGGCAAAGATCTACCGCAAAGGATCACCTCTGCCCTGCGATTTTTTTGTGGGCGTCATCAAAGGGCTTCTGACTGTATTCTCCGCCAATGGAACCGTTAATGAAGTCGAGTGCCAATGGACTGGCGCGCCGGCTTGTTGCTTCGAAGCTCGATGGGCGGCTTAGAGGACCCTTCATTGCTGCAATTGGACTCGTTTGATTCTCCTCCGAGGCACGCGTTGACCCTCGCTAGAGAGGTGGCTAGGATGTGAGAAGGTTCGTTCTCGAATCGGGTCTGAGCTGTTTTCGGAAGAGTGCGATCTGCTTCGCCAAGGAGCTCCATCGTGAAGGTCAAGAGGTCATTTTTTTTGGCCGCCCTGTTATTACTGGCTACAATCGGCGGTGTGTTTTTGGTGCTGAGCCCTGTGGTGGCCCGTGGAAACAGCGAGGTCAGGATCTGGGGCGTGCCCGATGATTGGTCCCATCACCACCTCATCTTCTCCGACCCTGGCTCATTTGCCGATGCTGTCAAACACGGGTCGTTCGAGCGCTGGTCCAGGGTGGTTACTGATCCCCGCTTCATTTTCCAGCAGGCGAAGCGGACTGGATGGCCGACCGTTATCGACGACGGGCGCCGGCATCGGAAACGCCGCTTGCGCAACGACTGGTCTATGACCTTGGGCCTTGGCGGCCTTGTAGGAGCAGGTCAGTACCCGGCAAAATACCAGTTCGGCACCGCCTCCGCCAGCTGCGCCAACGATTTCGTTGTCTACAACACCGGCTTGGCGGGGGCAGCGTTGCAGCCGACTATCATTGCTTACAACAACCTTTACTCCAGCTGTTTCGGCAGTAAGCCCTCGGTCTATTGGCAATACAACACGGCCTATCCCCAAGGCAGCTCGACAGGGGACGGTAGCGCGATTCCGACCTCGGTCGTTCCCTCTGGGACGGGTACGCAGCTGGCCTTCGTCCAGAATAACTCGTCCAACGTGGCAAGCCTGGTGCTGCTGAAATGGACAAGCAGTTCTTCTCTGGTGCAAATGGACACCGTAACCAACAACGTCACACCGGCCAATTACCTGGCTTGCGCTGCGCCCTGCATGACCAGGCTAACCTTTAGCGGTTCAGCCAATGACACCAACTCGCCGCCCTTCTACGATTATGTAGCTGACACAATGTACGTCGGCGATAACAAGGGAGGACTGCACAAATTCAACCCGGTCTTCTCGGGAACTCCCACCGAGATAACGGCGACGTGGCCGATTACGGTCAGCTCCAACGTACTTACCGCCCCCGTGTACGATTTCGGGACCGGGCACATCTTCGTTGCCGACTCAGGGGGCTTTCTTTACTCGTACACCACAGCCGGCGTCCCCGTCATGAAAAGCAGCCAACTCGCGGCGACCGGCAGCAAAGGCATTGTCGACGCCCCGCTGGTCGATTCCAGCACCGGATTCGTTTATGTTTTTGTCGGTGACGACGAGAATACGAGCACTACAGCTTACTGCACAAATGCCACGGGCTGTAATGGCGTGTTCCAATTCGCGGCGGGTAACAATACGATCGGCACTGGCGTTTGTACGCCGACGAGCGCGACGGCCTGGTCAGGGAACAACTGCGGTAAGGAATCCGTGTTCGGAATTGGGGCACCCGGCATCGTCGTCTACGACGGATCGTTCGATCAGATCTACTTCGCGGGCTCGGGAACAACCGGAAATCTTTGGACCTGCGCGGCCAACGACAACACGGGGACCCCTCGCCCTAAGCTGATGCAAAACGGCATGTCGGCTTTCGTAACCTCTGGCGATGTCATTAGCACGGCCACCAACACGTCCCTCAATCCGATGACCTCTGCCGCCGGAGGGAGCTGCTCTCCGGTGTCGGAGGTCTTCGGCAGTGGCGGAACCACCGACGATTACATTTTTCTGAGCGTGACGGCGAACGGAAATTTAGCAGCCTGTGCCGGGGCCTGTCTTTACAATTTCCTGGTCTCGGCCAACGGCACCTCGACCACCGTTCCAACTGTCGCGACCGCCGGGCTCGCCGCTACTGGCGGTTCCAGCGGCATAGTTATAGACAACATATCCGCCACAGCTGGCGCGTCACAGATTTATTTCTCTACACTTGCGAACCAGGCGTGCGGAGGGAATGGAACTACGGGGAGCGGTACTGGGGGCTGCGCCGTGCAGGCGTCACAGGCAGCGCCCTGAGCAGTCGCCATCGTGGAATAACCACAGCAGTCTCACCCCAGCTTCGAGCGTTTCCTGGGGTCAAGCCTGCTTGACGACGAGGGTGTGGAATTCGTTTCGCGTGCCTGACCGTGCAGATTCTTGACTTGGACCGGACCCACCTGATGCTCCGTGCTCTCCAATCACCTCTTGTCTTTGGCGGAATGTCCGCCGCAACGTCAGCGCGGAAAGCGGCATTTTGAGTGTGATGGCCTGGTTGCGACAGCTGGCTGGAACCTGCGCCTGAAACAACACCTACGAGATCACCAGAGCCTGGCAGTGCTGGGGTGCGGTGCAGACACGATTACGTTTATCGAAACAGCAGCGGCACAAACTCCGCCAGATTCCGCCGCCATACCATCCAGGTGTGCATCCCTGGCGTCTCGATTTCGGTCACCCTCACTCCCTTGTTCTTGAGCCACTCCCGAAGGTTACGGTTGACCTTAATCAAGCGATCCTCGGCGCCACACGCGATCCACAGCAGGCGCGCTTGCTGATTTGCCTTTGCGTCGAGCGCCGGGAAATCTTTCTGAAAGTCGTCGGGAATGCCGCCCGAACTAAAAGCGCCGATCCACAAAAACTTGTCGAGATCATTCAGTCCGGTGAGCAGAGACTCCCAGCCGCCCATCGAGTATCCGGCGATTGCGCGCGAACTTCGATCCTTTGTGATCCGGTATTCGCTCTCGACTCGCGGCACCACTTCCGTGAGCAGCGCCTGGTTGAACTTCTTAAAATTGGTATCGACCAACGCCGTGTCGCTCCAGGCATCCCGTCGCTCAACGAACTCCATCGTCCCGTAGCCCAGCGGCATGACAACGATCATCGGCTTGGCTTTGCCCTGCGCGATCAGATTGTCGAGAATCACGTTCGCATGCCCGACTACGGTCCAGGCTCTGGCGTCGTCGCTGTAGCCATGAAGAAGATAAAGGACGGGATACGATCGCTTCGCGGCGGGGTCGTAATCCGGAGGAGTGTACACGTAGTAGTCGCGGTTATCGCCCGCGACCGCGGACCTGTAGAAGTGATGATGAATCTCACCGTGCGGTATATCGTTCAGCTCCCAAGGCAATGACAAGGGCCCGAGAACATGCACGACATTCCCTAGGTAAACCAGGTTGGGCACCGGGTCATGGTTGGAAGGGTCAAGCAAGTCCACGCCGTCGGCAACGATCGTGTAGATGTAGTAGTCGGGAGGCAGGGGAGGAGTGGTAATGCTCCAAATCCCTTGGTCGTCCTTCCGCATGGGTACAAGGTCCGCACCCCCAAGGCCAATCTTCACCTCTGCCGCATTCGGGTCACGGAAACGGAAGGTAACGCTGCCGTCAGTATGCACCTCGGGCGAGACAATCGACGCTGGCGGTTCAGGGGGTGGAGTTTTCGCCTGTTTGTCCTGCGCGGTGGCCAGAACTCCGAGCACCAGGAGGACGCTTAGACAGGACTGCAGAGAGGATGTGATCGATTTCGTGGGCATGTCAAGCACGACAGCGCTGGCTGCCCTGGTAATTAAGCCCGCAAACAATGAAACTCGCATGCGTTCCTCCCGTGATGAGTAGGACGAGCCAGAGCCAAGAAAGTTACCTAACCCTGTGGGGGGCCGCTAGCACGTACGGAAAAAACATCTTTGTGTTGGGCTTGAGAGCTGGCGCGTGTGATTGACGTAACATCCCCACATCACTCATCTTTCCCTGCGACCGGGGATTTGAGTGTGATCGTCTGACTTCGATCATCGCGGCTTCAATCTTGACAAGAAAATCCGGTTGCAGGAAAATGCCCCACTAGCTTGGGACGTTTTTTATTCTGCGCCGTTTTATCTTCCTTTATTCCGGGCGCTTGAAGTCAAAGCCTTTTCTTTCGTATCAGTGGTCGGGCCCGTCGGCAATTTTCGACATGGAGGCGCGCCATTAGGTCCCACCATCCCATCCTACTGCGGATGACTTTCCTTCTTGTTCTGGCTCCGGGGGCAATGGCGCAAAAGCGGCCAAAACCGCCGGTCAACGCGCCTCCGCCAGGCCAATCCGCCGGGAATATGGCAACTGTCAACAACGGTGGCCCCCGGCCCGACACTCAAAGACAAAGAAACGATACCTGCCTGCTGCCGCCGCTGGACCTGGCGCGCAGCACCGTTATTTCGAAAGCGCAGTTGCAGATCCCGACAAAAGCCAAGAGAGAGTATCAGAGAGCTTGCTCGGCTCTGATGAAGAAAAAGCCCACCACTGCCGAACAACATCTGCGAAGAGCGGTCCAGGAATATCCTGCGTATTCTGCCGCCTGGGTAACGCTGGGCCAAGTGCTTGCGGACGAGCACAGGTTCGACGATGCCAGGAACGCGTGCTCCCAAGCCACAGCGGTGGACCGGATTTATTTGCCGGCACACCTGTGTCTGGCAGGGATTGCTTCCCGAACCCACGAGTGGAGCGAAGAACTACAGTACAGCAGTCACACCCTTGAGCTCGATCCAAGCATTGGCTTGGCCTACGAGTACCATGCCGCTGCCAACGCGAACCTGGGCAACCTGGCGCAGGCGGAAAGAAGCGGATTGCGGGCGATCGAACTCAACAAAGATCGTCACGAGCCGGGCGCGTACTTCCTGCTGGCGCAGATTTACAAGTTAGAAGGCGACACTACCCGTGAGCAGGAACAGTTCGG